>Ga0180432_10003104_pt1 | contig 24048 bp, 17 predicted proteins | sample SS_ome_10_FD_132414 | JGI IMG/M metagenome (GOLD analysis project Ga0180432, IMG submission 132414) | Hypersaline lake sediment archaeal communities from the Salton Sea, California, USA - SS_1_MS_2 metaG | ecosystem: Environmental > Aquatic > Non-marine Saline and Alkaline > Hypersaline >... | reverse complement strand
TAAACTAATTCCGCCTTTTACTTTAGCGGAGTTGGCCGGGAAAATCGGATTGAGCGGTTATGATGGCGTATTTCTGAACTTCAGGCGCGGAAACATGGGTATCCAGCTTGTCGCGCAGGAGTTCGCCAAAATATTTCGTGACGTTGTTTTCATGTATGATACGGATCTGTCAGCTTCGGCGTTGCGTTTAATTACTCGCGGGCCCAAAGACGAAGACGACGAAAAACTACTGTCGGCCTTCCATGCAGAGACAATCGGTAAAAAGGAAGAAAATTACGCAAAAATTATCAATCGATTAAAAGAGTCCAGTGGCAACAATCAAAAAGTGTTTCTGTTTGGCGCGCCATATCAGATAAAAGAACTTGTTGGAATTATCGCGGATAAGGAAGGAAGCATTCCTCTGAAGAAAAAGAGCGTTGTGCTGACCGGTGGGGGATGGAAAAACTTCGAAGGTGAAAGAATAGAAAGAGAAGCACTGGTTCAAATGATCTCGGACACATTCGATGTGCCGGACGACCTTATCATAGATGGGTATTCGATGACTGAAATCAACGGAATACTAACTCAATGCGAGCATGGTCGTTATCACCTCCCGCCTATAGTCGAACCCGTTATATTGAATGAAGAACTGGCTCCGATGGAAGGCAATGACTTGAAAGGAGCCTTCGGATTCCTGGACCCGTTTGCGATTTCATATCCGGGATTCATCGTCAGTGGAGATAATGTTCGGATGTTGGATGAAATATGCCCATGCGGGACTTATGGCCCCGCCTTTTCAGAAATAGGGCGGTCGCCGGGCAGAGAAGTAAAGGGCTGTGGCGGCATCATGGCCTCGGTTCAAGCTTGATGAGATTAACTTTGGCTTTTCAGGCACATAGGTTTGAAAAGGTGAAAGACCATGAAAAAGATATGTAAAGAATTCGATCTCCTCTCGAACGATGAAAACGTCGTAAGACTTCCGCTGCTTATCAAGGGGAAGGTTGTGCCGCCGCCCGCAATAAGCAAGGAGCGGATCGAGGATGCTTTCAAGAATCAAGATCATGACGCCACATATGTGAAACTGGATAACGCACAGGTCTTGCGCGAGCCGGTGATAGATCGGGAAACTATGAAATACACCGGCGATTATATATATCAGGTGATGGCTCAGATAAACCCGATGGATCTTATCGAGTTTGATATAGAAAAACTGGTAAACGGTTTATACGGCATTCATTTTTCCGATGTCCTTTCATATCTGCAATCCCTGCTTGATGCTTTAGGCGATAACAAGGAGTTGGTGGATAATGTTCGGGAGTTGACTCGTGCGACCGCCGAACATCCCGACCCTTATCACGACGCGGCTTTTGCGGGTTTTTCACTGTTGCTTAACGGGGATATGGCGGAATCGATGGTGGATAACGAACTTTCGGCATGGGGCAGGCCCGGCAGAGATTTTCTCGACGGATGGGTGGAAACGCCGGCTGATATTTTTCCAGGGGTGGCCTCACTTATGGGCCAAGACCTTTTTAAAGAGGATATACCCGAGGGAGTTACACCGGGAAAGACCCTTATCCGCGCAATGCCCACTCGACAATTGCATATCACTGCGGGCAACGCGCCGGCCATACCGGTAATTTCCATGCTTCGCGCGATTCTGACCAAATCCGCTGCGGTGATTAAATCCCCTTACGGCGCCACTTTGCCCGGGGCGTTAATCGCCCTCGCAGCGGTTAGCGCCGCGCCCGACCACCCGATCACGCAAAATCTCTCGATCGTCTATTGGCCCGGTGGAGATGAAAGCGTCGAGAATGCGTTTTTCTTGCCCACCGCTTTTGACCGCATCGTAGTCTGGGGCGCGCCTGAAGCTGTGGCCTCGGTGCGTGCGAAGGCCAAGTTCACGAGGACCGTGTGCTTCAACCCGCGTTACGGGTTCAGCTTTATCGGAAAGGAAGCATTTGAAGAAAATCTGAAAAAAGTCGCAATCAAATCCTCCATGGATACCATGATCTGGAATCAAAAAGCGTGTATAGCCTCATTTGTGCATTATGTCGAAGGAACTACGGAACAGGCCGAGGAATATGCGCAAATACTGAAAAATGTTATTTCAAAATGGGACGATTATGCCCCGAACTTCGTATCACGCGACTCCGCAGGATTGATCAAGCGAATGAAGCGCGGCAAATATATGAACGCATCATGGCATATCAATAAAAAGGACGGTGACTTCTCATCGAGCGTGATAGTAATACCCGATAATTTCGATATGATGGATCACCCTTTTTCCCGTACTGTCATTGTTCGCAGGGTGGATGATTTGAAAGACACATTTAAATATCTCCACCATGCCGTTTCCTCGGTGGGCGTATATCCGGAAGCGCGGCGTTTGGAATTGAGGGACTCGATTCTGGCCCGTGGCGTCACTAACGTCCTGCCGCTCGGCCGGATCGAGCGTATGTTTGGAGGTATGGCCCATGACGGTATGATGGTGCTTAACGACCTGGTCGATTGGAAAAACGGATAACATGGTAATTATGGAATAATCCCGATTAAAAAGAAGGAGGTTTAAGATGGTACAGGTGGATGTTTTTTGGTCTTACGCAATCGGTGCGGGGTTCGCCTCCGCAGCGGCGAGGCAACTCAAGGATGAACCGAACACTTTCCAAAACGAGTATTACATGAAAACGCTATTATACTTGGCAATCTTTTTCGCACCCTCGGGGGTGGTGCTTCTATGGGCCTTTACAGGGTGGGAGACGATGTACGTCTGGGACAGAAATACTTTGCCCGCCTGGATTGTACCTATTTTCTGCATCACAAACATAACCCAGGGGATACTGGGTTTTTGGGTTGCGCACAAGTTCATAAAAGCGGGTAAGTATTTCTGGGCGCACGCGCAATGGATTTTCGGATATATGGCGATGTTTTTCATCCTCGTTCACGGCTGGGACGGCACGGGATACCAGCGCTTTTTCACCTATGCTCCCACCGGAAGGGTGGGCTGGATCATCAGTGGAGAAGAAGCTGCAATACTGACTCAAAGTTTCGGTCCATTTGCGGCACTCAAATGGTTGTTCAGTCCGGTAGCGCTTACGTTGTATGCCATGGGTGTGATATTGCTTCCGGTTATGTTCGGCTGGATCGGCAAGTGGGCCAAGGATGGATATATGCTTGGCGATGTTGACAGAGATCGAGCGAGTGCCACAAGCGCCGGAAATCTGATCGCCATAGTCTGCCGCGTGGTGTTTGTATGGGTTCTCGGCTCAGTGATAGTGTGGAGTGTTTTAATCCACTTGCTTGGCGCGGCAATCGGATCGTTGATTTTCATTCCGTTATGCGCGTTTTTCGGCTTCGGCCCTTCGGGCATCTTCAGGAAGGAAATAGATCGGATCACGTTGGAAAATGGAGCTGAGACGGCTCCGATAAGTGCAGCGGCTTCAGCGCGGACATGAAGGCATTAGTCACGGGGGCGGCGGGCTTCATCGGTTCCCATGTGGTGCAGGAACTGATGAGGGAAGAGGTGGAGGTTCGTGCAATGATTTTGCCCGGTGAGGACACTCGTAATCTCGAGGGCACTGACGTTGAGCGTATCGAGGGCGATGTGCGCGATCTCGATGGAATGCGTCATGCGATAAAGGGATGTAATCTGGTTTTCCACCTTGCGGCAATATACTCCCTGTGGCTTCCACGAATGGAGTTGATGGAGGAGGTGAACGTCGGCGGCACCCGAAACGTCCTGGAAGCCTCTCGGCAAGAGGGCGTCGAACGGGTGGTGTACACCAGCACACTCGCCGTGTTCGCGGGACAGGGTTCCGGGATAGACGCAACCGAAGAGTCGCCTTTCGCGCTGGGCGACACCGGCAACATGTATTCGATAACGAAGCACCGGGCTCATCAGGTGGCACTCGAATATGTCGATAAGGGAATGGATATTGTGATAGCGGCGCCTTGCGGGCCGTTCGGTCCGAACGATGTTCAGCCGACGCCGACCGGCAGGTTTCTTTTAAGCCTTGTGAATCTACCTGTATGTCCGATCATTGACTCCACAAACAACATGGTGGATGTGCGGGACGTGGCTCGCGGCCATATACTTGCATGGCGAAAAGGCCGCACGGGGGAAACCTACCTTTTAGGTAATGAAAATCTCCGGGAAAAAGATATGGCGCAGATGGCGATGGAAATCACGGGGCTGAGAAAGCCCGTTGTTTCCATCCCTACGCCTTTGATGAGGCTGGGATCGCATTTCCTGCTGGCGTGGAGCGAATACGTGTCTCGAAAACCGCCGCTGGGGGATCCATCGTCGGTCGAGATAAGCGTTCGGGGTTTGAGGGTGGATTGCTCGAAAGCGTTCAGTGAACTCGGCCTGCCGCGAAGACCCATTCGCGATAGCATTCGCGACTCCCTGATTTGGTTTGCACGCAACGGGTACGTAAAGAACAAAAAGGCTCGCAAAAAACTGCTTTCCATGGAAGTTTCATAAGAAAAGGGAAAAGGCGGTATGAATGAAATCGGTATCTGTTAAGAACAACGATGAGCGCGCAAGGCGGGATATAGACCGGACGCGTAAGCTTATTCTCGAGTCTGCAATTCGAGAATTTGCCCGAGTGGGTATGCAAGGCGCTCGGGTTGACGCCGTTGCCAAAAAAGCCGGCGTTAACAAGGCGATGATATATTACATCTTCGGGAGCAAGCAGGAGCTATATCTCGCGGCGCTCGAGGCCCTCTTCGAGGAAAAAACTCGTGGCGCGGACCCTCCCCCGCAAGACGCCGAGCTAATTGAGTTGTTATCGAACTATTTCGACGCATTCGCATCGAACTACGATATTGTCCGAATGTTGTTGCATGACGTCGCCGCAGGCGCGGAAGCACTGAGGGAGCTGAAGCGCCGCCGGCCGGACTTATTCGAGCCTTTCGAGATGGTAAGCGATCTCTTGGCGTCGAGAATAAAAAAGGGAGAAATCAGGTCTATCGATAGTGACAAAGGAGTGGCGCTACTGATTTTCCTGCTTGTTTCCATCGTGGCATTCCAACCGCACATGGACCTGATGAGGGATAAAGGTACCTCCGCCTATAAATCTCTCTCGGACTTGGATTCGTGGAAGTCTTTCCTTGCGGAATTGGTTTTAAAATTGCTGACTTAAGAAATCAGATACAGTCGTCGGCAGACGAATATCTTGCCCTGCTATTCTCCGTTGCTTGACGGTCAAAAATCATTCGGGTATTCTACCGATGGCCCCTTGTTGGGTAGTGATGATAATTTGTATATGAGTGGAAGAAACCCTTCTTCCCGGCATTAAGATACTTGGTGCGCGAGCGCCGGTATTTGTGTGTAACGTGGCGGTTCATCCATGACTGAAGAGCGTTATTGCCCCAGTTGCGGCGAGATGGTTGATACTCTTGTGATGGTGAAAACAGGCAAGGAGGAACTCATTTGCGCATGTTGCGGTATGGTATTCCGGGACACGGAGGAGATACGTACGCTTCGCGCAGTTCTGGCCGCCGAGGATTCGCCGCTTCTTTTGCGCAAGGTTTCCGAAATGCTTGAGGCGAAGGAAGTCGCGCGTACTGTCATACCTTGCCAGAACGGTGAGGTGTTTCTCGAAAACGCCGTATCGAGGTTACGCGCGGGGTTGCCCGTCAGCCTTGCCATTCTCGATGTCAACATGCCTATACTCAACGGTATAAACGCCGCCACGGCCATCAGAGCAATCGAGCGTGGCATGGGAATGGCCAAAAAGATACCGATACTCTTTTTTACTTCACACAAGTGCGATAATAACTTCCAGAAGGTGTTAAAATATTGCACGCCCGCGCATTACATCAATAAGGGAGTCGGTTCCAGCCCGGAAGATTTTGCCGAAAGGCTTTACAACGTAATAGCCGGGTTATTACAAGAACATAAAGAGTAAAGAGGGCAGGAAATTCAAATGGAAGAGACCAAGTATAAAGTGGCATTGGAGCGGGATCCGAACAATCCGGCGGCCTTGAGGGCATTAGGAGAGCAGGCGGCGTCCGACGGAAAGTGGGACGAATTGGCGGACATGCTTCACCGTGAAGCGACGCTATTGCCCGAGGGCTTGGAGAGAGCGGACTTGCTGCTGCGAGCGGGGAGAGTCAAGCAGGGCCGCCTTGGCGATTTGTCCGGCGCGCTGGATGACTTCCGGGCGGCTTGGAGCGCCGCGCCGGGATTTATGGCCGCTCGCGAGGCGCAGCGGGAAGTGTTCGTCGCGTTGGAAGACTGGGAATCGCTTGCAACTTCCCTCGAAGAAGAAGCCGACCAAATCGCCGAATTGAATGCCAGGCGCTCGGCGGTACTCGATGTTATCCGGGCGGACATATATCGTTTTAGGCTTGATGATCCCAAGCGCGCGGAAGAAGCTTGCGACGGCGCCCTGAACCGTGATCCCGACCAGAGGCTCGCACTCGTGCCGCTTTTTGAAATGAGTATCGAGCAGGAGAGGTGGAGCGACTTCGCAGCGGTACTTGGGAAGCTTGCCGAATCCTCGACCGACCCTGCGGACAAGGCGGGGTGGGAATTTCTGAGGGCGCATATTGTCGAAATGCGCCTGAACAAGCCCTCGGAAGCGACTTTGATACTTAAAAAGCAGGCGGCCTCCACCGATGAAGATGAAGAAGAACCTCCTTCCATATCCGTTCCCGCCGCTCATCTGGCGCGTGCGGAGATGATCGATGCGGGCGTTGCTCCGGGCGATCTTTCCAATGATATGAAACAGCTCGTCCGGATAACGGGAGCCGAAGAGGATGCATCCGCCGTCGATTGGCGCGCCGCTTTTCTGTATAAGTTGGGAGAATATAAAGAAGCCTCGGATGACTCCGATGCCGCCATCGATTTTTACCGCCAGGCGCACGAGATGGCGGCTGCTGACCCGAGACCTTTACGGGCTATGGCGCGTCTGCAACGCGTCACCGGCAGGGATGAAGAGCTGGCGCAAACTTTCGATGCGCTGCTGAATGTCGGTTCCAGCGCTTCGGTGTCTTCGTTGTGGCATTTGTTGCGGGGCATGACCCTCGATTTCGGTCTCGGTCGCATCGAGGAAGCGCTTGAAGAGTATAAATCGGCGCGTAAAGATGCCGATTCTATTCACGGCTTTGAATTGGAGGCCGGTGCGCTGCGCCGACTCGGACACTGGGAAGAATTGACTGCGCTTCGCGAGGAGGAGGCCGACGCGGTCGAGGATCCCAAACTCAAGGCTGCATTATGGGCCGAGCAGGCGGAAGTATATCGCTACGGGCTTAAAAATCCGCAGAAGGCGGCACAGTCGCTCCGGCAGGCGCTGTCAGTTTCGCCCACGGCGCTCGGGCTTGTGAGATTTATAGCGGCATGTTACGCGGACGCCGGTGACATGTCCAATTGGATACGCGCGGTCATGGGACAGGAGCAACTGGTGGGTGAGCAGACTTACCTTATTCATATCGGCTTGCTGGCCGGTGACCTGTGGCGGAGACTGGATAGGGAAGACGAAGCGTTCAAGTCGTACTCTGCAGTGGTACGTCTTGACCCCAATTTGCCCGAAGCGCTTTTGGCGCTCGAGGATATTTGCTACCGGCAGAAAAGCCACAAGAATTTGTACGGCGTGCAGCGGCGCATCCTGGAGGGGCTTGGCGACGAGGACGAGGCTTACCGCAGAGCCGTTCTTCTCGATAACGCTTCGCTGCTTTTAAGGCATCTGAACAATCCTCCCGCCGCGAAGCAGGCGTTCGAGGAGGCTGCCGCAGTTGAAAACTCCATACCTGCGGCATTGATGGAACTGCGCTTGAGAGCGTACGCGGAAAACAGGTGGCCCGATTACTTCAATATATCGATGCGGGAAGCGGACGCGGCGGCCCGCCCGCCGGCTCTTATCTGGCGTGCGGCACTGGCGGCATGGGCGCATGAAGGTCGAAAGGACGATGCCGCAGAGTTGTTGAATGAAGTGGTCTCGAGACGAAATGCCGACACCTCACTGCTTGCTTGCACGATGGCGTTGCATTACCACCGCTCCGATTGGATCGAGTGGTTGCGGGGCGCGGGTGAGATAATCCCTCGCATCAGTGAGCAGGCGCGGTCGCTCTTCTTCAGGCAAATGGGCGGTGTCCACCTTTGGAGAGTGGAAAGCCCGGATACTGCGGCGGAATGCTTCTCGCGTATGGCGGAATTGGACCCCGCCGATCCACTCGCTTACGAATCCATGAAAGAGCTTCATCTCGAAGCGGGCGATCTCGATTCGCTCAGGGAAGTTCATAATTCCCTTGCCGAAATAGAAGGCGACGATGAGGCGAAAGCCGGCAGGTTCTTTTGCCGCGCCGATCTTGCGGAAGTATCCGATGCGACATCTAATGCGATCAGCGACCTGCGGCGCGTGCTCGAATTCGAGCCGGAAAACCTCAGCGCGCTCAGGCGCCTCGAGCGACTTTACTCGGCGCTTAACAATCCGACGGCCCAGATCGAGGTGCTCCGCCGCGAGATAACTTTAAGGAAAGACCCGCGGTTGATGGTTTTACTGCATCTTCGCATCGGCGCTTTATGGGAAGTGCAGGGCCGCGCTGCGGAAGCGATTGCAGCATATGGCCAGGTGCCGCCAATCGACCCCAACGAACTTGACGCACTCGAAGCGCTCCGAAGACTCCACTGGCAGGAAGAGCAATGGAAAGAGCTTGTCGAGATTCTCGAAATGTACGCCAAGGCCGCTCCCGATACCGAAAAGAAGGTTCAGCTTTATCATGAGCGCGCGAAGGTATCCGAGGGCAAGCTCAGTGACATCCCGATCGCCGTAAAAAGTCTCGAGGCCGCTCTCGAGGTAGACCCGAAAAACATCGAGACTCTCACCGAACTCGAGCGCCTTTATGAGGTTACGGAATCCTGGCAGAACGAGTTGAACGTGCTTGGTCAACAGCTCGATCTTTTACGTGACGCCGAGGCGCTGCACCGCGTGCATTTCAAGATGGGTACGGTTCTCGAGGAGAAGATGAGCGCGCCGACCGCCGCTATAGATTGTTTTGTGAAGGCGCATGATCTTGAGCCGCAGCATTTGCGAACCCTCGACGCGCTCGAAAGGCTCTATGACCAGACGGATGAGGCGGCGAAACTTGTGATCATACTCGAGGAAAAGGCGGTTCTGCTGCCCGACGAGCGGATAAGGCTATACATGTGGATAAGCCGTCTGTGGGCGGACCCGTTGGCCGATCCGCAGAAGGCTATTTTCTCATACCGCAGGGTGGTCGATCTGGACGCCAAGCATCTCGATGCTTTGAATGCTCTTGAAGAGCTTTACGAGCGTACGCAGGAATGGGAAAATCTCATCGGCACCATCGGTGCGAAGGGCGAGGCCGTTTCGGACAACGTAGAGGCGGTTGAGTTGCATTGCCGCGCCGGGAGCTTGTGGATCGATAAGTTCGGCGATGATGATAAGGCGATTATAGAATACAAAAAAGCTCTTGAACTGAATCCACGTCATCAGACCGCGATCGATGTTTCCAGACAGATTCATTCACGAGCCGGCAGGTGGGAGGAAGTCGTCGGGCTTTATAGCCGTGAGATAGAGTTCACGACCGATCCGCAGCGCAAGGCGCTCTTGCTCGCCGAATCCGCCCGTGTCATCGAGGAAAAAATCGGCGACGACGGGCGCGCCGCCGCCCAGTACGAACTGGCGCTTCGCTCGAACCCCAACTGCCAGGAAGCCATACAGCCGGTGGCGAGGATATATTTCCACCACGAAAAATGGGAGCAGGGCGAGCCGCTGTACCGTAAATGGATAGCTTCCCTGTCCGATACCAGCGATCCGGAAACGGTCGCGGAAGTTTCATACCAGCAGGGCCGGGTATTCCTGGGCTTAAGTCGAGACACTGACGCACTCGATTGCTTTGCGCGCAGTATTAAGATGAAGCCCGGTTACATCGAGCCGCTTAAAGCGCGCTCCGAGCTGTATGGCCAAAGGCGTGAATGGAAAAACGCCCTCGAGGCGGAAAATGAACTTTTGGCCAGGCTCGAAGAAATAAACGATAACGCCGGCGTCGGCGAAAGTCTCAGGCGTACCGGTGAATACCAGGAGCAGTTGGGTCTTGAGGGAGAGGCCGTCAAGAGCTATAACCGGTCGCTGGAAATTGCGGGAGAGGTCGCCGACGTTCTCGAACGGCTTGCCGAATTATACTCGCGTAAGGAGTTATACAATAATGTCGCGGGCGTGCTCGATAGACTTATCGTGCTGCATCAGGGGACTGCCGAGGAACCCCAAGTCAGGCTCCGCAAAGGTCTATTGCTCGAGGAGAAGACGAACGACAGGGAGGGAGCGCTGCGCTCGTATGAAGCGGCGCTGGCCGCCGATCCGTCGTATAACGAGGCACATCACCATCGCGCGAGCGTACTTATAGACCTTGGCAAATGGGACGAGGCTGACGAAGCGTCCCGTAAGTTACTCGAAATCGAGAAGGATCCCGAGCGGGTCGCCGATGCGCATTGCCTGGTGGGTAAAGTGGCCATGAAGGGCCTCAAGGATCTGGCAGCCGCAAGGGCGGCTTATGAGAAAGCCCTCGAAGTCGTACCGGGACATATCGGCGCCATGGATTCCATCGGCGGCATACTCGAAGCGCAAGGCGATTGGCAAGGTTACATCAATACCTTCGAGCAGTTCCTCAAAACGCTGCCGCCCGCCGCGAGAGACAAGGAATTGCAAATACACCTGCGGCTCGGCCAGGTTTGGCGAGATAAGCTAAACAACCGGGATAAAGCGACCGTCGAATTCAGTAACGCCGTGCGAATCGACCCGGACAACGAGGAGGCTCATGCCGCGCTGGCGGCCTTATATATCCAGGATAAGAATTTCTACCCGCAAGCCGTAAGGGAGAACAACCTGCTGCTCAAGACCGATCCGTTCCGTACCGAATCTTACCGGGATTTGGCGAAGATATTCGAGGAACAGCGCGAAGTAGACCGCGCTTTTTGCGCTTATGCGGTGCTTGAGTTTTTCGGCGTGCTCGAGAAATGGGATCGGACGAATTACGAAGCGCGCCTGCCGCATTTACCGACGCGTTCCCAGAAGTCGGTGGACGCCGATCTTCGGGACAGGTCTTTTATTCATCCGGCGGCGCGGCATCCGGCGACGAACCTGCTGGGCGCGTTGGGTACGGCTTTATGCAATGTGTTCGGATCGGCGCGGCCTACCGGCGAGAAGGCGCCTTCCGCTCATCCGGCGATGAAATTGGCCGGGGAAATTGCATTCAACCTGGGCGTTGATAACTTCGAAATATACCTCGATGGGACAATTTCACCTGCCGTTGTGTGGTGTGCTTCCGCCACTCCGGCGGTGATTTTACAACCGAAAATTTTTGAAGCGGCGGATGATCGAGGCAAGCGCTTTCTGATCGGCCGAGGATTGGAAGGCGTTGCGAACGGCTTGTTCGCCATATGGGGGCTCAGCGAATCGGATGTGCGCAAGCGATTGCTGGTGGCCGCAAAGCTGTTCCGTTCAGATGTCGTTGTTCAAGGTCTGGGTGAAAAGGAAGCTTCCACTTTGGCAAAGCAGCTTAAAAAGGAAGTTCCGAGAAAGGTTCGTAAAGGACTCGACGAAGCAGCGGAAGGACATCACAACCAGGAACGGTCATGGCCGTTCGATGCCTGGTTGAAAGCCATGATACATTCCGCCAACCGGGGCGGGTTGATATTATGCGCGCACCCCGGTGAAGCGGCTCGGGCTTTGATGTTACTCGAGGGATTGCTCGAACCCGATTCGCAACCAACCCGGGCGGCGATGGAGAAAAGCGAGCAACTTCAGGAACTGCTAAGATACGCTGTGAGCGACCACTACTTTGCCGCGCGTAAGCGTTCCGGATTCTCGCTCTATTAATTCGGTCCTCAGGCCGGGAGCCGTGAATGAAACAGTTCATGAAACCGCCTCGAGTTGTATTTTTTGATTTCGGGGACACCCTTGTCGAAACGATACCGCTTTACGTCGAGCGTCTCCGGATGTCTTTCGAGGCGGAAGGGATCGGCGCGACTTATGAGGAAATGGAGCAAGCGTTTATCGAGGCGGATTGGCGTAGCGCAAAGGCGTTGTTGGGTCGTAAACCTTTTCCCGGCGATGCATGGCGGGAGTTGTATATGGCCGTGATAATGGAGAAGTTACGCATCAAGGACGATGTGCGAGAGCTTTTGCAGCGTGTGGCGGATCGAATGGGCACGATACGGCCAAAGCGTAAACTCGTCGAGGGTGCTAAAGAATTCGTCGAGTTATGCAGACGGCGGGGTGTAAGAATGGCAGTGCTGTCCAACAATGACGGCCGAACAGCGCAGAAAGCTGCGGAGGTGGGCATTGCCGATTATTTCGAGCTTTTTCTGGACTCGACTATAGAAGGTATACTCAAACCGGATCCTGAATTTTTCCGAAGAGCCATTGATCGGATGAAAATTTCTCCGGCCGAGTGCCTCCACGTGGGCGATCTTTTGGGATGCGACGTTATGGGCGCGCAGGCGGCGAACTTGCCCGCTGCCTGGTTGCAGCGCCGGAAGTACAGGCCGACGTCTACGGCGGTCGAGCCGGAGTTGACGGTCGAAGGATTCGACCAACTGGCGCGATTAATCGGGGTGGATTAGGGAGAAGCAATGAAGGTGCGGTTAATATACGCGGCGGTGATTGTCGCAATTATATGCGCATGCGGTGGGTCGAAAGTGAAAGGTGAGAAAGGCTTTGTCCAGGAGGGAACTGCAAGCTGGTATGGGAAGAAGTTTCACGGCAGGAAAACGGCCTGCGGCGAGAAGTTCGATATGCACAAACTTACCGCCGCGCACCGTACGTTGCCTTTCGGGACGAAGGTCGAGGTCACAAACCTGGCTAACGGAAAGAAGGTGGTTGTCAGGATAAACGACCGGGGGCCTTTCAAAAAGGGTAGGATAATAGATTTAAGCTATGCGGCGGCGAAGAAGATCGGGATGATCACCTCCGGCGTGGCTCGCGTGCGCATTAAAGTAGTGAAACCTGCTCCGAAGAAGTAAAATAAAAAGTAAGGATTGTGACTAGAGTTATGAGCGGATTCGATCAATATGGCGGATATGGTCCCGAAAGCGGAGCCCCCGGGGGGCCGCCGTCCGGAATGGGATCGCCGGCGGGAATGCCTCAGCAGGGCACTATGATGACTGAGGATCGGAGCGGATGCTCGAGTTGCCTGGTGGGCTGCGCCGTGGCGGTGGTTGTCGCACTGGTGTTGTTCGTAGGGCTGGCATGGTATGGGTATGTATGGGTAAAAGATAATGTCCTGGTTGAAAAAGAACCGTTGCCTATCGAGGCGCCGGTGATATCCGACGAACAAATTAGCTCGTTGGTCCCTGTTCTTAAAGAAATGGGTGCTCACACCGGCAAGAAGATCGACCTGGTGTTATCAGGTCCCGAAGCTTGTTACTTATTCTTGGCGATAGCGTATAACTCAAAGTCCTCTTCCGGTGAACAATGGGCGGTTCCAAGTCTTGCGGATATAGATGAAATGGGCTTGAAAATTTTTGTTGATTTTCCGGAAGATGGAGTAATAAATTATTCGGTGAGTGTGCCTTATGAAAATACCGCCGGCTACTTCAATTTGGAAAGCAACATGGAAATAGAAATCAGTGAAGGCAAAGCCTTTGTAAAGCTCCGTCGTCTGAGTATAGGCAAACTGTCATTCTCCGGAAAGGAAGCCTCAATAATCAGTAATGTGATGAATCAGCAATTCGAGAGTGATCCCGATATACAGGAAATGCTTCAGCGCGTGCCGAAGTTGAAAATCGAGCGGGGGAGAGCGCGAGTCAGGCTGGTGATTATGCCTCATCAATCCCAATGATCGCCCACCGATTGCATAACTGATTTTTTTTGTTACATTTTTATCCGATTGAGGCGGTGGGGATAAAGGAACCGCCGCGCTCAGGCAGTTGTCGAAAAATTGAGCTGTTCATCAGTTTTCAGGGGGATAACAACAATGATTGAAGCTGAATCGCTGTCGAAACGATACGGTCATTTGATGGCCGTCGAGGATGTGAGTTTCAAAGCGGAACGCGGGGACGTCCTCGGTTTTTTGGGGCCTAACGGCGCCGGAAAAACCACCACCATGCGCATCCTGACGGGTTTTATGCCTGCAACCGACGGCAGAGCGGTGGTGGCGGGTTACGACGTTTTCGAGCGACCTCGGGAGGTCAAGCGGAGAATAGGCTATCTTCCAGAGCGCCCGCCCTTGTATAAGGATATGGTCGTTCGCAAGTTCCTCGAGTTTGTGGCGGAACTGAAGGGACTCGACCGGTCGCAACGAAGCGCCTCCGTGGCTAAAGCCATCGACAGTTGCGGGCTCGAAGAGGTAGCGGACCGGCTCGCCGGGCATCTATCGAAAGGGTTTCAGCAGCGACTGGGCATAGCGCAGGCGGTGGTGCACGATCCGGAAGTCCTTATACTCGATGAGCCCACTATCGGCCTGGATCCGCGTCAAATAGTCGAAATGAGGGATATGATACGATCCCTGGCGGGAGACCGCACGGTTATTCTGTCCAGTCATATACTCGCCGAAATCAGCCAGATATGCAGCCGGGTGGTGATAATCCACCGGGGCAAGATAGTGGCCCACGACAGCATCGACGTACTGAGAAAGTCGATCCAATCTGCCGAGCGGGTGAAACTGCGCGTCCGAAATGATGATCCGTCACTGGCTGAAGCGCTAAAAGTCCTCCCCGGTGTGAAGTCGGTCACTAAGGAAGGCGAGGAATGGTTGATCGAGGCGGAACCGGACTCCGGCGCGGCGGAAGCAGTGGCGAAGATGGTGCTCGATAAGGGATGGGGTCTCGAGGAGGTCGCTCGCGTCCAATTGAGCCTCGAGGACGTTTTCCTTCACCTTGTCGATAAAGCGGAAGCGGGCAGTGCAAAAGCCATTGCCGCCGAAAAACCCGCCGAGGAAGGACAGTAAGATGCGAGGCACATGGGCTATATGGAAAAGGGAAGCGCGATTCTACTTTTCGAACCCGACCGCTTATGTATTGATAGCGGTGTTTTTGGTACTGGCAGACCTTGCGTTTCTATTTATGTTCAACTACTACACCGTCCAGAGCGCTCAGTTCGGGCGTTTCATGAGCGAAATGCCATACGATTTTACGCCGAACTGGATAATTGAGGTTTTGTTCGACTTTTTAGGCACGGTGATACTCATTACACTTCCATTCGTCACGATGCGTCTTTTGGCCGAGGAGCGTCACACGGGCACCGACGAGTTGCTTCTTACAACACCGGTAAGCATCACCGATATAGTTCTGGGTAAGTATCTCGCGGCGCTTACGCTGTTGGCGGTGATGTTGGCTTTAAGTATTTACATGCCGATACTTCTTGACCGTTACTCGGAGATAGCTTGGAAACCCGTCCTTATTGGTTATCTGGGCTTATTCCTGATGGGCGCCGCATTCATCAGCCTGGGGCTTTTCATCAGCTCGCTCACCGAAAGCCAGGTGATAGCGGGGTTGGCGACGTTCGGGCTGCTGCTTGGAGTATGGTTGATCAGCGGCATGGGCGACATCGCGGGACGCATACTCGACTACCTTACGCCCAGCATAAGCGCCGCCGTCGAGGAGGGTTTGAAATTCATGTCGCTAAACGATCATTTGTCGCCGTTCCTCAAAGGAGTTTTGGACACTCGCGATCTGCTGTTTTACCTGACTACGGCCTTCTTTGGAATTTTCCTCGCCCACCGCTCCGTGGAAAGCACCCGGTGGCGGTAGGAGGTGATGAATATGAAATCAACAAGATCACGCAAGACCATTCACGGGCTAAATCTTCTTATCATGGTTGTCTCTATGATATTGGTGCTCGGGACAATCAACTGGCTGGGGAACAAACACTACAAGCGATGGGATCTCGCTGATCCCGCGAATGAGGCTCTAAGCGATCAGACCATAAACGTGCTTAAAAACCTGAACAAGGACGTTACGCTGACTTACTTTTATACATTCAGCCCTTACGAGGAGAGCGAGCAGAGTCAGGAGGAATGGAAGGAGCTGCTGGAAAGGTATGGCTCGATTTCGAAACATTTCAAGTATGAAATGATAGATTATGCCAAAAACCCGCGACGAATCGATCATTTTTTCGAAGATACCAAGAAAATAACACTTGAAAAAAACGGCTCGGTGATTAAATGCGGCGAATATGTCGAGAAAATCAGCGAGACGTCCGAGTCGGCTTTAACATCGGCGATCATCAAGGTAACCCGTGGACAGATGCGAACGATATGCTTCACTGAAGGTCACGGTGAGCACGACCCTGACGAATCCGGCGCGGGGGGATATTACCGCGTCCGGGAAGCGCTGGAGAGAGAGAACTTTAACGTTAAGCAGATCAATCTTGTACGCGAGGGAGTTCCGGAAGCCTGCAACATTATAGTGGCTGCCGGTCCGATGCTGCCTTTCAGGCCTGAAGAAGCGGCTTTATTGGAGAAATGGCTCGATGATGCGGGCAAGATGCTGGTGATGCTCGACTCCACGGGTCGGACGGGTTTCGAATCATTGCTTGAAAGCTACATGATCCTGCCCGAGGACGATGTGCTGAAAACCGAAGAGAGTGCCGCCGTCGGTGTAGACCCGTTTCTGATAATGGCCGATGTTTATAATCCCTCCCATGCCATAACGATGCCGCTCAGCCAGGTAGGCGTGATAGTGGGAGATCAAGTTCGGGCCATCCCTTCGTATTTCTACGAAGCCCGAAGCCTCAAAATAAAGGAAGATCCGCTCGATAAAACGAAGGCCGAGGAGCTTGTAACCACCACTGATAACGTGAGGGTGCTCTCGAGTAAGGATTCTCCTCTGACTTCCCGGTATCAATCTTTCCGTTCCCAGGCGGGAGCCGGAGAAGCCGCAGTAGGCGCCAGGGCGCCGATTGGAGAGGTCGGGCCGCAGGTGGTTGCGGCATACGGCTTGAGGGTCGTAGAATACGAGGCGCTCAAATCCACCGCAGAGGGCGTGCTCGATCGGATACCCAAAAGAAGCGCGCGATTGGTGGTATTCGGGGACAGCGATTTCGCAGCGGACGGATTTGTCGAGCAGGTGCCGAACGGCGATATTTTCCTCAATACCATCGCATGGCTTGCCGAAGAAGAAGGGTCCATCGGTATACGACCTAAAAAGAAGAAATTTTTACCTATTCACTTCGCCGGAAGCCGCAACTGGTTTATTCTCGCCGGAATATTGATTCTTGTTCCGTTGGTGGTGTTGGTCAACGGCATACTTGTGTGGCGTGAGAAGAAGCGCTTGTGAGTGGAAATATATGTTAATGCTGCGAGGAGATTTGTAGATGAAATTCCGTGGTACGCTTATGCTGGTGGCTCTGGCGATAGGGCTGATGCTGTTCGTTTACTTTTATGAAATACGCGGGGGGAAAAAGCGCGAGGAGGCCGAAGAAAAGGCAAAAAAGGTCGTTATTGTCGAGGATAAGCAGATAAGCTCAATAGAAATAATACGGCCGGGGCAGGAACCGCTGCGAGTGAAGAAAAACGAATCGGGTAGCTGGATGCTGACCGAACCGCTGGTGGCCCGTGCGGACGATGGGGCGGTCGGGAGCATGACGTGGCAATTGGCGGATATGAACTTCAGTCAGGTGGCGGCCGATAAATCCGCCGAACTCGAAGAATTCGGTTTGATTACGCCGGAGATCGAGGTGACGTTCGAGACCGAGGGCGCTCCCAAAACTGTGCTCTTCGGCGCCGACACGCCCATCGGGTTCGATACTTATCTTCAGATAAAGGGGGAAAAGCGCGTGCTGGTGGTAAGCCGGTCGGCAAAGCAGGCTTTCGACAAGCAGGCCGTCGACCTCAGAGACAAGCGCGTGGTGGTTTTCGACCAGGCGGACCTTGTGGGAATGGAAATCACGTCGCCGGAACATAAAATTGTGTTTGAGCATCGTGATAAGGATTGGTGGGTGACTTCGCCCGGGGAAATGGACGCAAACGACGAGACCGTCCAGGGCATTCTGGATCAATTTTCCACTCTCGAAGCGGAGGATTTTTTGCCGGAAGTGGTGGCGCGAACGAAGAATCTGGGAGAGCCGGCCTTGACGATTACACTTATCATCGGCGAGAAAGAACGCGCCCGCAAGAAGGTAAGCTTCTGGAGCAATGTCGATGAGAAATATACGCTGGCATACCCGGAAGGAGAAGCGTGGTATTACAAGGTGACTCCATACATAATTACGGACGCATCTAAATCTGCAATTACCTTCAGGGAGTTACGCGTGGTCAAATTCGATCGATTCGACCTGACCGAAATGGTCATACGAAGCGGTGTGAAAGCCGAGCCGATTGTGCTGAAAAAAGACGAAAAGGGCGACTGGCAGATAACCGAACCGACTTCGGCAAAGGGCAAGGCGGCGCCGGGCAAGGTGTATGATTTTATAGACTCTATCGAGGATTTGAAGGCGAAAGAATTTATAGACGATCCTCCGCAGGATTCCGAAACCGGGCTGGATTGCAAACCGGCAATCATTTTGTATGGAAATGGAGAAAAAGAAGGCGAGAAAAAGGAGTTGGGAAGATTGATTTTGGGCAAGAAATTCAATGACGCCACCAGGTACGCTCGAAGCGGCGGCAAACAGGTATTTCTGGTGTATAACGCTTTTCCGTTGCCGAAAGGCCCGGAAGCTTTTATGGAAACACAAGCAACGCCCGTTCCTGAAGCTTTGTCGCCCGAGCCGGAATAATACCGATTCCCGACCCTGAATACGGGGAATAAGCAATGGTTGGAGCGAAATCGACGGATTGTATAGCGGCTATAGATCAGGGCACTACCGGTAGCACCGCGATGATAATAGACCGCGCCGGCCGTGTGCTCGGAAGGGCTTATTCCGAATTTCGCCAGTATTACCCGAAGCCCGGTTGGGTCGAGCACGACCCCGATGAGATATGGCGGGTAACCGTCGATGTTCTGAAACACGCCGTAGCGAAAGCGGGTATAGATGCGGAAGCCGTCGGCGCCATCGGCATAACCAACCAGCGTGAGACGACGGTGGTTTGGGACGCCGAAACCGGCCGTCCGGTGCACCGCGCGATAGTATGGCAATGCCGCAGGACGGCGCCCTTGTGCAACGAATTAAAGGAAGACGGGCACGAGGAAACCGTTCGGGGCAAGACCGGACTTGTCATAGATGCGTATTTTTCCGGCACGAAAGTGCGATGGATTCTCGATAATGTCGCCGGTGCCCGTGATCGCGCCGAGCAAGGGGAATTGCGATTCGGAACAATAGATACGTGGTTGATATGGAAACTTACCGGAGGCCGTGAACATCTAACCGATTATACCAATGCGTCGCGCACCATGCTTTACAATATCGAGCAGCGGTGCTGGGATGCCGATATGCTTGAAATCCTGCGCGTGCCGGAAAGCATGTTGCCGGAAGTGAGGCCGTCGAGTGGAGATTTCGGAAAGGCCGAAAAGTCGATACTTGGCCGGGAGATACCCATCACCGGAGTGGCGGGGGATCAGCAGGCGGCGCTCTTCGGGCAGTTGTGTACCGAGCCGGGATTGTGCAAGAATACCTATGGCACCGGCTGCTTCGCCCTGTCGCCCACGCCGCAAAGGGTGCGCTCGAAGCACGGGCTTATCACCACACTGGCGTGCGACTCGAGCGGTGGGCCGACTTATGCCATCGAGGGCAGCGTTTTTATCGCCGGCGCGGCAATACAATGGTTGAGAGACGAATTAAAGCTTCTGGATTCGAGTGCCGACAGCGAGTATTTCGCATCGAAAGTCAGCGACACGGCGGGAGTGTATCTCGTCCCGGCGTTCGTCGGCCTGGGCGCTCCATATTGGGACATGGAAGCAAGGGGCATACTGACCGGTATCACACGCGGCACGAACAGGTATCACATAATCCGCGCCGCGCTGGAGAGTATCGCATATCAGTCGGCGGACCTTATAAAATCCATCGATCTCGACCTTGGCGAGCCGGCGCGGGAGATCAGGGTGGACGGCGGGGCCAGTATGAACGACCTTCTTATGCAGTTCCAGGCGGATATGCTGGGCATACCGGTCAACCGCCCGGTTATGGTGGAAACTACCGCGTTGGGCGCGGCGTTCCTGGCGGGTCTGCACGTCGGGCTGTGGGACAATTCATCGCAACTCGCAAACGTCAGGAAAGTGGACAGAGTCTTCGAGCCGTCGATGCCTGAAGAAAAACGAGTCGAGCTGCTCGATGGGTGGAAACGAGCCGTGGAGAGAGCACGCTCTAAAACGTAACGTTGTTTGCCGGAAAACCGGATTTTGCGTAGTAAATCATGTAAGAAAAAGGAGGTTGAGAAATGATTGAAAAAGGCCTCAAGCAATGCGTTATTTTCTTGTTCGCTGCGGTATTTTTGATGGTATCCTGTGAGGCTCCCAAGCCGGATGGCGAGGTCGCCACTGCGGAGAAAAAGACTCCGAAAAAAACCGCCACTCCGAAAAAGAAAGAAAAAAAGGAAGGCATGGTTCTCGCCACCATGAGTAACGGGGAGGTCATCACGTGGGAGGAACTCGACAATACATACCACGTTGAGCGAATGAGAAGAAGGCTCAATGAAGAGCAGGTAAATCGGCTTTTAGATAACTTGATAAAAGAGCGACTGATCTATCTGGACGGCCTGGAAAAAGGATACGACAAAGACCCGGAGTACGTCAGACAGATAGAACGACATAAAAGAAAGCTTATCAACAGTATTTCCATGCGCAAATTATCTACTCAGGCGGTTGATGTCTCCGAGGAGGATATGCACAAATACTATGATGCACATCCTGATTCATTTCATATATTAAAAGTTAAGTACATCATGTTTTCGCCGCGAAAGTTCGGTAACGATCGCGAAAAAGCCAAAAAAGAGGCGAAAAAAGCGAGTGTCGCCATCAAAAAAGGGATGAGTCTCGACGATGCCGCGCAAAAGTTCCTCGAACGCTCGAAACCGTTCACCATAAACCTGCGACAAGGTCAGCGTAGCTTTTTCGGAAAGAGTTTCGACGACGCCGTTTGGAAGTTGAAGGCCGGCGAAACCGGCGATTTGATTGAAACATCGCAGGGCATCTTGATTGCGCAGGTCACCGAAGATACCACTCAGACCTTCGATGAGGCTAAAAACTACCTCAGAAGTATCATGAGAAGAGAGAAGTCGACAACCAAGATTACGGAATACCACGATTCGTTGAAAAAGAAATATGGCGTTCAGATAAACGAAGAGGCCTTGAAAACGAAGCTGGGGGAGTTGCTGGACGCTTCTCAACCCACCACCAGGTCTCGTCCGTCTGCGATTATGCCACCCTCATTGCCTCGTTCCCCGTCGCCTCCTCCCGAGAGGAAAAAGCCGAAGTGATAAATAAAGTATAGAGGCAAGGGGCTTAAGCCCCTTGTCTCTCTCTTGCTGTAATGAGGGGAAAGTGGGTGGAAAAATGTTTCGAAGAGTCTTGATATTTCCCTTGTTCATCATATCCGTATTTTTTCTTCCGGCAAGCCATGCCGGCCACAACGACTCGCGCCCGTTCGGAGATTATCCTTCTCTCGACGAAGTATACGCGGAAGTTGAATCCCTTGCGGCCGCGCGGCCCGACCTGGTTTCGACGACTCGATATGGAAGCAGCGTCGAGGGCAGGCCGTTGGTGGCGTTTCGCATTGCCCGCCGGGACGGTACTTGCAGGCCCGAGGCGCTTTTCGGGGCGAGTATTCACGGAAATGAATATATCGCCAATCGCGTCGCCATGGGAATAGCGCATCGCCTGCTGGAGGGCGACGGTAAAGACGAATGGGTAACTTCGCTGCTTGACCGTACCGATTTCTGGTTTCTGCCGTGCATAAACCCCGACGGGTACGCTAAAACATGGGAGATGAAAGGCTCCGAGCCATGGCCCAGGCAGCGTAAAAACGCTCATGGCGTGGACCTCAACCGAAATTTCCCTTTGCCCGCCAAAAGAAGAATTAAAATAAAATGGGCCGGAAACTCCGATCCGGAACATAAAAACTATCACGGCCCGGCTCCATACAGCGAGCCGGAAACAAAAGCCGTCGGCGACTTTGCCGAAAACCGCAAATTCTTTGCGGCGCTCGATTTCCATTCATGGGGCGGTCAATTCATCCCGGCACGCTGCCCGAATCACCGCTGTGTGACGCTGTACAAAAAAATGGCTAAAGCCTTTAAGTCTCGGCAAAAACACGTGCGCTACTACCGCCTGCAGTTCAGGCTTTTCGACACGTACACCGGCGAAATGGAGGACATGCTTTACTACCGGCACGGCGCCCTGGGAGTTTGCATCGAAATCGGAAAAACACACTACAACAAACCGGCTTACGAGCGAACCGGTAATCGCTTCTGGCTTTTTAATCCGGTCGATTCGCGGTTTTGGGTTCAAAACGATGTTGACGCTTCACTCGCCGCCATCGAAAAGGCGCTGGAACTTACCGGCGGGAAACCGTTGCCGTTGGAGATGCGCCGGTAAAAAAACCGGTTAGTGGTTTGCGTTTCCTCGATATGTGATTTATCGTTCCCTGTGGGATTATGTGGATTCAGAGGATAATTTACTTTTCTCGGGAAGCATTTCGTAATCTTCGGACAAACCCGCTGGTAGGCGGTGTATCTACGGGGATCATCGCCCTATCAATACTCATTTTCGGTCTTTTTCTGGTGATTTTCATCAATTTTACCGGAATGTTTCAGCGATGGGGACGCCGCGTGGCGGTGGACGTGTACCTGCTGCAAGGCGTAGAAACACAGCGCGTTGAAAAACTCACCGCTGTTTTCGAAGCGATGCCCGAGGTGAGTAAAGTGCGATTCATCCCATCGCAAGAGGCGTACGATGACTTTCGGGAAATGCTCGGCCCGCAGGCCCAACTGTTGGACGAACTCGGTGAAAATCCATTGCCGGCCAGCTTCCGGTTGACACCTTCAAAAGAGGCACGCAACCCGCAAATCCTGGCTGCTTTGGCGAAAAAAATCGGCGGTATGACCGGCGTCGAGGAAGTACGCTACGGCGCCGAATGGGTTAGGCGCTTCCAGGCGCTCATTCAGGTCATGAGGATGCTCGGGCTGGTCATCGGAGCAATACTGTTGCTTGCAAGCGTGTTGATCATATCGAACACCATCAGACTGACGGTGTATTCGCGCAAAGAAGAAATCGAGATAATGAGGCTTGTGGGCGCGACCGAGACCTTCATCCGCGTGCCGTTTTTCCTCGAAGGGCTGTTTCAGGGGTTTGTTGCGGGTATTGTCGCAGTGGGCCTCTTGTGGGTTGTTTACGAAGCGGTTTTGGCGAACATACATCTACCATTCGGGACATTCGGACTCGGCCAATTCGTCTTTTTGCCTCCCTGGGGCATGGGGGCACTGGTCGCCGGCGGCACACTTCTGGGCATGGTGGGCAGCTCCGTGGCCCTCAGCAGATTCATGGATTGACACAACACAAGAGATGACAACTGAATTGAGGATGCTACAGGCCGCGCCTGCCGGACATACTGGTTCCTCATCCGTAATTGTCGGGGCGAACCCACGTGTCCTACAGGCCTGTCTGGGTTCGCCCATTGACTTCCTTTCGGGCAGACACACGGGTCCGCCCCTACGTTGCATATCGGCGGGTGGGCCACCCTTGAGGTTTCACGGTCGTTTTTTCTATAATAATGAACATTGAAAAAAAATCGAAAAAAGTTTGCGGGATAATTGTACATATAATATTGATATTGATTGAATTATGATATGGTTTTGGGAATGGGAATCCTTTAATATCGGGCACTTGGCGATTTTATATGGAATGACAGACAAATATAATACATACTCCTATGCTCTTGACACGCGTGATACAATAGGTATTAAAGGGGGAAATCAGTTTTCAGTGCGAAGTCATCACGCGCGACAGGAGTGTCGCACCTACCGGCGCCAAATGGGTCGTGGTAGGCCCGGCACTCTTGCCGGGCCACCCGCCACCCCGGTATGTATTTATTATGCAATACACACCGTAAAAGACGGGTGATTTTTTAAAATCGCCGCTTCGCCTTTGTTTATGCGGCCCATCGGGTCAAAGATGGACTTTTCTTTCGAAGTATATAAGGAGAATTTCAAAAATGAGCAAATTATCCCGGATTTTGC
>Ga0180432_10003103_pt1 | contig 24059 bp, 18 predicted proteins | sample SS_ome_10_FD_132414 | JGI IMG/M metagenome (GOLD analysis project Ga0180432, IMG submission 132414) | Hypersaline lake sediment archaeal communities from the Salton Sea, California, USA - SS_1_MS_2 metaG | ecosystem: Environmental > Aquatic > Non-marine Saline and Alkaline > Hypersaline >... | reverse complement strand
TGCGCCGTGGATTCGTAATGAACGCCGCAAGCATTTTGGTCGTTCCACTTTCATCATTGATTGGTATCACGCCAGCGAACACATCTGGGATTGCGGTAAAGTGCTTTTTGGCGAAGGCAGTGAGGCGACTGAGAAGTGGGTCAAAAAACGTGAAAGCTGGCTGTGGGAGGGACAGACACGGAAACTGCTGAGGGATTTGCAAAAACAACATAAGCGTCATAGAGGGCGAAAGAGAGAAGAATTGGCAAAGTTGCATAAGTATATTCAAGATAACGAGCAAGAAATGCGTTACGATGTTTTTCGAGGCAAAGGTTATGACATAGGCTCCGGTGCAGTTGAGGGTGCTTGTAAGCACGTGGTTGGTAAACGATTGAAGCAATCTGGGATGATCTGGAGCAGGGCAGGCTCATCAGCAACATTGGCCTTGCGGATTACCTGGCTGAATAAAAGATGGGATAAACTATGGTCACAAAAGCCTCTGGCAGCCTGAAAAATCTACCTACAAACTTGACGGACACCCATTTTACTGCGATTTTGCCATTTTTCTTGACGGGTATCCTCTTTTAGATTTTAATAATGTTTTTTGAACAAGAAGATTGAAGGGCAAAGATATGAAAATCAGCAAACGAGCCGATGCAGTTCAACCATCAGCCACTATAGCAGTTTCTGCACGGGCAAAAGAATTAAAGGTTCAGGGCATCGATGTAGTCAGTTTCGGGGCCGGTGAGCCGGATTTCGACACACCTGACTACATCAAGGATTCTGCCATCCAGGCCTTAAAAGCAGGCCATACTGGATACACCGCTGCTGCTGGCGTAATTGAGTTAAGGGCCGCTATCGCCGACAAACTCCAAAAGGAAAACGGCCTCAATTATAGTCCCGAACAAATCATCGTTACTATCGGCGCCAAGCACGCTATTTATGAGGCGATGCAGGCGGTTCTTGACCCGGGTGATGAGGTTATTATGCAGGCACCGTACTGGGTAACGTATCCCGACGCCGTAAAGATTACCGATGGAGTCCCTAAAATCATTCAGGCCGACAGGGCTAACGGCTATAAAATTACGCCCCAGCAGTTAAAGGATGCCATCAGTGAAAAAACTGCTATGGTGATAATAAATTCCCCCAACAATCCCGGTGGTTTCAGCTACTCGCCTGAAGAGCTCGCCGCTCTGGCAGAGGTGCTCGAAGGAACGGATGTAGCTGTGCTTTCGGACGAGATTTACGAAAAGCTCATTTACGGCGATACCAAATTCATCAGCTTTGCTTCAATAAGCAGCGATGCTTATAACAGGGCACTGACGGTAAACGGCTTGAGCAAGGCCTTTGCAATGACCGGCTGGCGCCTCGGATATGCCGCAGGGCCTCTGGAGGTTATAAAGGCAATGGGGCGATTGCAGTCTCATATGACTTCCAATCCCGTAACTTTCGTTCAGCAGGCGGCTATTACCGCATTGACCACGACCACCGGCGTTGTTCAAGAGATGCGGACAGAATTCGAGCAAAGAGGAAAATATATGGCCCAGCGTCTGAACAGCATCGAAGGCGTCGTCTGTCCTGAACCTACCGGTGCTTTTTACTGTTTCCCCGATGTTTCTAATCATTATGGCCGAAATATTAACGGTGCTCAAATCAAGGGCAGTCTGGATTTTGCAAAAGCGCTTTTGGAGCAGGCCAATGTTGCTGTTGTCCCGGGCCTGCCCTTTGGCTGTGATGATAATGTACGGTTGAGTTTTGCCTGCTCACTCGAACAGATTACAAAAGGGTTGGATAGAATAGAAAAATGGCTGAATCAATAGAAACAAAAAAGCGTCCAGCTCTTTCCGGTTGGCCGATGATTTTCGGCTGGCTCGCTATGATGATTTTTGCCCTGCATTCCTCTACGCATATGGTTGGTGCCGGTGACACCTGGGTCGCAATGGCCTGTGGCAGACATTTTCTAAATCACGGCGTCGATACCATCGAGCCTTTCAGCGCCAATTCACACAAAGCCGGCCCAAATGAGGAAACGATGTCAGCTTATGCAAAGCAGCTTTACAATTCCGTAAAGAATAAGCCTGGTATCAAGGCCTCGATTGCGAGATGGTGGGCCGGCAAAGCGGTCAACTTCGGCCAATGGCCCGAATGGCAAAAGTCGTTCGCAAAATGGATACATCCTACCGGCTGGATAAACCAGAACTGGCTCACTCACGTTATCTTCTACTGGCTTACACACGAATCACCCTTTGCAGATGCAGAAACTTACTCATTCAATACACTTGTTTACTGGAAATTTGCGATTTACATCATCACCGTTATTTGTGTTTACTATATGGGCATTAACTTGGGTGTCAATCCGGCGCTTTCGGCTGTTTTTGCCTGTTTTGCAATGTTTGTCGGACGCTCCTTTTTTGATATACGTCCGGCGGGATTTTCAAATCTCCTGGTGGCGGTCTTTTTACTTATTCTAATACTCGCTACATATCGGAACATACTCTATATATGGCTCATCGTCCCTCTTACGGTTTTCTGGTGCAATGTTCACGGCGGATATATCTATGCCTTTATAATGCTCGTGCCGTTCGTGGCCCTGAATTTTCTACCCCTTTTTTCGAAGAAACTCTTTGTTTCTATCGGCAAAAAAGGCCTATATCACACTATTGCCGCCGGCTTTGTTACTTTAATTGCGGTTATTCTGTTTAACCCGTTTCATTTAACGAACTTGACTCATACTTTTGTCATCAGTGCCAGTGAACACGCTAAGATGTGGCGTACCGTCAACGAATGGCATCCTGCTTTCGAGTGGAGCAATCCCGTCGGAGATGAAATACCTTTTTTAATAATGTATATTATTGCCTGGGTGCTCCTTGTGGCTTGGGCTATAGTATTGATACTGACTTCGCGTTTTATTAACCGTCTGCCGAAGCGTAAAGATAGCTCCGACGAGTATCACCGGCCCAAAGTTGATTTGGCTCTGATGGTTATTGCCGCTTTGACTATTTATATGGCCATTCGTTCTCGCAGATTTATACCGATAGGGGCGATAGCTGCCTGCCCGCTTCTGGCATTGTTCATCGACCAGATGGCCCGTGCAATTTCTGCGATGCGAAGCTTCCGGAATAAGGGTAAACTTGCCGTCCCGGCGATGACACACCGCCTCCAGTCATATTTCATCGTAGCCGGTGCCGTTGCTGTTGTAGTTTTCGGCACGTGGTGGGGGTTCAAGTTTAAATATGTTTATCTCGACCCCTGGCCTACCGATACAATACTCAATTCAGTTTTTATGAGGATGACCGCATCCGATGCCAAGCCTTTTTGGGCCTGTCAGTTTATTAGGATGAACAACCTCAAAGGAAAAATGTTTAATTACTGGACAGAAGGGGGATTTATCGCCTGGGGACAGAACCCCGACCCTGATACAGGAAAAACTCCTCTGCAGTTATTTATGGACGGAAGAGCACAGGCCGCTTATGAACCCAAAGCTTATAGAGTTTGGTCGGAGATAATGTTTGGAGGTCACATCGTCCAGATTACCAGGCAGAGAAAGCAAAAGTTTACTTCTGCTAAGTATGCCGAGATTGGAAAATGGATAGATGAACAGCTCAAGAAACATGACGTATGGGTCGTCTTAATGCCGGCAAAAGAATTTAACAGCCATTTTGTCAAGGGCCTTGAGAGGCATCCTGATTGGCGGCTTGTCTTCTCGAATAACAAGATGAAACTGTATATTGATAGTTCAACCCCCCAGGCCAAAGAACTTTTAGAGAGGGTGGTGTATCCCGATGATTTCACCAGATACATTATTGAGTCATGTAATTTACTTTTGACAGGTGCTGATATGGATGCAAGAAAGAAGGGATTTGAGTTGGCTATCAAGGCCTTCCGGATAAATCCCTCCGGCGCCGCTATGCACAACATCGTACTATCCGCACAGTTGCCAGAGCTTGAACCATTTGTCACTAAGTTTTGTAAAGATTATTTCGATGACTTTATTGAAAATAAAGACAGTTATGTCAAAGAGCACGGCTATCACCACAGAATGGTGGCAGTTTTTATGGCAATGGACCACCTCCAGAGAATGGCCTCAAGAGAAAAAAGCTATCAAGACGTGAAATTGTATACTATTAAAAGGAGGCAGTTTTTGGAGGAACAGAAGCAGATGATTAAAAATAAAAGATGGTAATCTATGTCGGATAACCAATCGTCACTGAAGGAAATCTATCCGGAACAAATCAGACCTGTTTCTATCAGTGTTTTTTTCCCCTGTTATAACGAGCAGGACAATGTCGCCCGCACAACCGAACAGGCCTTGGCTGTTTTGGAAAAGCTCAACGCTGATTTTGAAGTAATCATTGTTAACGACGGCAGTTCCGATGCCACCGCCCAGATTGCCGACGAAATAGCCGCCAAGAACAACAAGGTAAAAGTGGTGCACCATCCCACTAATCTCGGCTACGGTGCTGCTTTGCAGTCCGGCTTCAAAACCGCCTCCAAAGAGCTGGTCTTTTATACCGATGGTGACGGCCAGTTTGATATTAATGAAATGCCTGCTTTGCTGTCCCTGATGGAGCAGTATGATATTGTTACCTGTTATCGTTTGAACCGCCAGGACAATCTGATTCGCAAAATCAATGCCTGGTGCTGGACAAAGCTGGTTTGTTTGCTGTTCAGTATGAAAATCCGTGACATCGATTGTGCTTTCAAATTATACAAAAGAGAGATTTTTGATAACATTGAAATGGTAAGTGTCGGTGCCCTTATCGACACTGAAATCCTGGCCCGTGCCATCCGCACCGGCTACCGTTATACTCAAAAGGGTGTACATCATTATCCGCGAACGGCCGGTACTCAAACCGGCGCAAAAATAACCGTAATTCTCCGCGCGTTCAGAGAATTGTTTAAACTACATAGTCAAATCAGAAAGAAAAGCCCGGAAAAACAAAAAAAATAAATTTGCTAAAGCTTTTTTCATTTTGTTCTTTGCTTACTTATGCTTTGACGAAATATTTTTTTCTTCTTTAATTTTTTTATAGCCACCTTAGCTGCTTCATTATGGTCGAACGCCATATCTTCCGGCAGTTTCTCTATATCGAACCACTTCGCCGCTGCTGCGTCGTCACCTGCTTTTGTTTTGGTCTGTCCTTTTTTCGCAAAGCCGATAAATGCGATTGTAATTTGTCTGCCCCTTGGGTCTCTGCCGACTTTGCCGAAGGTATGCATCTGTTCGAGTTCTACGCCGCTTAGCCCTGTCTCTTCCGACAGTTCTCTTTCTGCCGCGCTCTCAAGTTCCTCATCAATCCCCACAAAGCCGCCCGGCAGCGCCCATTTGCCTTTGAATGGCTCAACCTTACGATTGACAAGCAATAGGTGTGCTTTGTTTTTCAAAAAGCAAAAGACCGCCGCATCAACGGTAACCATCGGCCTCGGCCAGTCATAAGTATATTTACCCTTTTTAGCCATAATATACAAATCCGGATTTCGCCGCCTGCTTAATGATAATTAATGATTCGAAACACTCATTCGATGAGTAATTTAACTAAAATATCAAATCTTTTATTGAAACGTGATTATTATAGCATCTTTCTTGGTTTTTACCAATATCGTTTTTAATAATCCAATAATCAATTGCTCGATAACTCTCCATACCTTACAATAACCCGAAAATGATTTTATCAGAGGAAAATTCCGTTAAAGAAACCGAAACTGTTTCGCTCAAACTAAGCAACGGATTCAGCGGCAGGGCAGTAACCTGTGTATCCGGCAGAAAATTTTCAAAAGCCGATTGGTCCGAATCTCTCTCGCAGCCCCTGTTGCTCTTCGAAAATGTCGAAAAAGTCCTAAAAAAAGAAGGCCGAAATTGTGTCGCAGTAAAAAACCTTACAATTGCCGGAGAGCAGCTAAAAGTCCTCTTAAAGCGTCACTATCCCGGAGCTTCTCTTCGATGGTTCTTTCGTTCGCTTCGGCCCGGAAAGGCCCTGAGAAACTTCAAAATCACCGTTGAATTGCTTCGTTTGGGCGTGCCGACGGCGACGGCCTTTGCGGCTTTGCAGCAAAAATGGCCACTGCTGACCAAACAAAGCATTTATATTACCGAATATTTTGATGACTGTCCCAACCTCTATGATTTTGCTTCGCAGCTCGACAACCTCAGTTCCGCCAAAACACCCGCCGACGAACTTGCAGTCAGAAAGACCTTGTCTGAACAGCTTGCCGATATCCTGGCGTCTCTCCACAAAAACGGCCTGTGGCACAGAGACTCAAAAGCCACTAATTTCATCGTGCACAAAGATACCAAAAATGAATATAAAGTAATGCTTGTTGATGTGGATGGAATAAAGCGCTACCGCCTGCGGCGCAGGTGTTTTCAGTTTCGCTCATTATGGCTGCTTGCCGCATCGCTGCTTCGTAATTGCGCTGTTAACCGAACCGATTACTTGCGCACATTTACAGCTTATTGTAATCTTCTTGGCATTGAGACCTCTGAGCGTAGGCAGATTTTCCGTGAACTCGCAATCCTTGCCGCAGCAAAACGAAGGCGTTCTGTGTTAAAAGCCGCTGCCGCTCAAAAATAATTGTGAACAAAAGCTTAAAAAACATTCTGATAATAAAGCCCAGCTCACTCGGTGACATAGTTTTGGCGCTGCCGGCACTTTCGGCACTGCGCAGAAATTTCCCCGATGCTCATATCAGTTGGCTCGTCAGGACCGAATTTGCCCCGCTGCTTCAATATCATCCGCATTTGAACCACATCATACTTTTTGACCGTAAGTTTCTTGGCAAGGCCTGGTACGACCCCAGGGCGATGGCTCAACTGCTGGGGCTTATTCGCCGGCTTCGTCGCTGCAGGTTTGACGCTGTTATTGATTTGCAGGGTCTTTTTAGAACCGCCTCTTTGGCCTGGCTTTCCGGCTGCAAAAAACGTTTCGGTATCGCCTCGGCAAGGGAATTCGCACATCTCTTTTATACACACAAAGTCACCCAGGACCACGAGTGTATTCATTTGATTGACTATTACTTAAAAATCGTCAAAACCGCAGGCGCCTCTGACCTCGATGTAGAGTTTATATTGCCGAACAACCCGGCCGCCTGCGATTCGGTCGGCAGGTTATTGGCCGATAACGGCATCGACCCTGACAACTATGCCGTCCTTGTGCCGGGTTCAGCTCACCCTGACAAGCGCTGGCCTGTTGAACGTTTTGCCGCTTTGGCTGATAAAATTTCATCGCAGTTCGGCCTGGCAATAGTTGCTATAGGAACAGCAGCAGAAAAAAGCCTTGTTGAAAAGTTGAAAACAATAGCCAATGTCCCGGTAGTGAACTTTGCCGGCCTGACAAAACTCGCTGAACTGATACTTTTATTCAAATCTGCTAAAATTGTGGTAAGCAATGATACAGGCCCTGGCCACATCGCCGCCGCTTTGGCAAAACCGCTGGTTATGATATTCGGCCGCTCAAATCCTGCCAGAGTCGCACCATATCGAAGGAGCGATTGCGTTGTTGCGATTGACCCTTATGGCAGGGGATTCACCAGAAACTCCACAGACCCGAAATATGACATTAAAGCCGTAATTTTTGATGATGTTTATGAAAAGTTCTGCCGCCAGATGGAGCAACAACCACCACAATCCAATAAATGATTAGATTTGTTTAACTGTCTCGACACACCGTTTGCACAAATCAGGGTATTTGCTGTCAGCCCCAACGCTTGGCGAGTAATTCCAGCATCGCTGACATTTTGTATAACTGCTCTTTTGGGCTGCAACGGTTGTTTCAGATGCGCCTTTCTGCAGTTTTAGCTCGCTGATAATACAAAGTGCAGCAAACTGCTCGATACCGAACTGCTCTAAAAGCCCGGCTGATTCTTTAGAACAGTTAATGGTAACACTTGCCTGCTGATTGCTTCCTATTTTTTGCTCTTGTCTTAGCCCTTCCAGAACCCGAAGCACCTCATCACGCAGGGCCATCAGCTTTTGCCACCGCGGCTCAGCGCTGCGTAAGTCAATGGAATCATCGACTTTTGGCATTTCAGCGAAATGCACACTTTTGACCTCCTTCGATTTGAATTTCATGGCCGCCCATGCTTCTTCTGATGTATGTGCCAGGATAGGTGCAAGTAACCTGACCAGACAATCCAGTATTTTGTACATCGCCGTTTGGCTGCTGCGCCGCGACTGACTGTCCGATGCGTCGCAGTACAGTCTGTCCTTGAGCACGTCCATATATATATTGCTCATCTCAACAGTGCAGAAATTATAGACCAGAGAAAAAACCTTGTGAAAGATAAAGTTATCGTATGCTTTTGTTACATTTGTAATCAGCTTTTGTAACTGCTGCATCGCCCACTTATCTATCTCATTCATTTGGTCGTAGCTAATCGCATTTTCATTTGGGTCGAAGTCATCGATATTACCAAGCAGATATCTCAGGGTATTTCTGATTTTCCTGTAGGCATCCTGCGTCCGTCCTATTAACTCATCTGTGCACCGCACATCTTCCTGATAGTTTACACTTGCCACCCAGAGCCGCAGAATATCCGAACCGTATTTTGCCGCCTCTTCTTGGGCATTAACATAGTTGCCTAACGATTTCGATTGTTTTATTCCTTTTTCATCAACGGTAAACCCATGCGTTAGAACACCTTTGAACGGCTCTTTACCAATCGAACCCAGTGCCGGCAGAAGTGACAACTGAAACCAGCCGCGATGCTGGTCTGACCCTTCCAGATACAAATCGACCGGCACTCCCCAGCCGCACTTTTCTGCCACACTGTACCAACTGCAGCCCGACTCGAACCAAACATCGAAAATGTTTTCTTCCTTTTGCAAATCATCAAAATCGAACACTTCAGGCAGCTCAAAATCCTCGCCCAGAATCTCACGAGGCGAATCTGTAAACCAACTGTCCGAGCCCTTCTGCCTGATATGCCGGGCCACTGCTAATACGGATTCTTTGGTCAGCAGCGCCTCCCCGTGAGAGTTCACAAACACCGGTAAAGGCAGCCCCCAGCTTCTTTGTCTGCTGATACACCAGTCCGGCCTTGCTCCCAGCATTCCCGTAATGCGTTTTTCGCCCCAGGCCGGTATCCATTTGACTTTTTTGACCCGTTCCAGAGACAAATCACGCAGGCTTTTGCCGATGCCGGGCATCTCTTTATCAACGCTGATAAACCACTGTTCCGTAGCTCTGAATATCACTGGCGTTTTGCTGCGCCAGCAGTGAGGATAGCTGTGCACAATCTCTTCCTGAGCAAAAAGCAGCCCTTTCTCTCTTAAATATTTATTTACGACACCGTCAACTTCCAGCACGTTTTGTCCCCGCAGCCAGTCCGGCACCGTATCGTCATAGCGACCGTCGTCCATCACCGGCGAATAAATCGCCAAGCCGTATTTTTGCCCTGATATATAGTCCTCCATACCGTGACCTGGTGCGGTGTGTACCAGTCCTGTACCATCCTCGGTCGTAACGTAATCAGCAAGAATTACCATATAGGCGTCTTTATCTGTTGGGTTTTTCTCTACAAACGGATGCTCGTATCGCAGCCATTCAAGCTCGCTGCCTTTAACTGTTTTTTCGCTGATACTGTATTGTCCTTCGCTTAGTCCGCCTGCTGCGACAACTGCGCCGAGCCGCTCGGTCGCTGATATTGAGATAAATCTGCTGCCGTCCTTTTCAAAACTTATCGCACTGTAATCTAAGTTGGGATGTACCGCCACCGCCAAATTGGCTGCAAGCGTCCACGGCGTTGTCGTCCAAATCATAAAGCAGACCTTTGCGTTTTCGGTTTCGCTTTGTTCAATGAGCCCCAGTTCCACCAATCGGCCGATACTTTCGATGGCAACCGGAAAATTCACAAATATACTCGGCGATGAAATGTCCTTATATTCCAGTTCCGCCTCGGCCAAAGCCGTCCCGCTGCCGATGGACCAGTGTATCGGCTTTAACTGTTTATGCACCAGGCCCTTGTCCACTAATTCAGCGAATACTTCCAAAATCCCCGCCTCGTACTGAGGCTCAAACGTAAGATAGGGATTCTCAAAATCACCGAACACGCCCAAATCCTGAAACTGCCTGCTCTGCAGTTTAGTGTATTTTCTGGCGTATTTCATACACTCTTTGCGAATCTCGAGCTTACTCATCTGTTGTACTTTCTCACCGAGTTCAGCAATCACCTTTGATTCGATAGGCAGTCCGTGACAGTCCCATCCCGGCACATAGGGCGCATCGAAACCGGTCATAGTTTTATACTTAACAACGAAGTCTTTAAGAACCTTGTTGATGACGTGCCCCATATGAATATCGCCATTGGCGTAAGGCGGGCCATCGTGAAGTACGTACAGAGTTTTGCCGCTCCTGGCCTCTCTGATTTTGGAGTAGATTTTTTCCTTTGTCCATTCTTTGCGCAATTGAGGCTCACGCTGAACAAGGTTGGCCTTCATAGAAAAGCTCGTCTTCGGCAGGTTCAGCGTCCCCCGGTACCCTTTATCTTTCTGATCGCTCATTCAAGTAAATCCTACAGATAGACAGTAAAAAAAGCATAATAAAATTACCTCAGCCGGATGTCAAGAATATCGATATACAAATATATACTCTTACCGGACCTTGGTTGCCTTGTGTAAAACGCAATTTTATGGTACCATATAACTAAATGAACGCAAAGTTCCAAAAACCAAAATACAAAAAGCAAAGAGGCATACGGGGGTTGACAAACACATTTATCGGTCGGCAGGGCGAAAAACTGTCGCAGCGCCCGGCTTCGAATATTGGATTGCTGGCGTGTTTGCTTATTGTTGTTTGTGGTGCCGTTCTCATCGTGCACTGGCCGGCCCTCTCGGCCGAGGCCATCTCTTTTGATGATGACCAGTATCTTACTAAGAATATATTGGTGCAAAATCCAGGCTGGACGTCGGCCCGGCGATTCCTTACTGAAATTCTGGAGCCCTCAACCGTTGGGGGATACTATCAGCCATTGACGATGATTTCCCTGATGGTCGATTTCGCATTAGGCGGGCGGCCCGACTACCTGCGCCCATTCCATCGCACCAGTTTAGCATTGCACATCGCAAATACCGCACTGGTCATTGTCCTGCTTTACCTGTTATTCCCTACGCCGTCCGTCGCAGCAGCGGGGGGTTTATTATTTGGCCTTCATCCTCTGACGGTTGAACCTATCTGCTGGGTCAGCGAACGCAAGACCCTGTTAGCCGCATTTTTCGTGTTGTGGTCACTGATTCTTTATGTGCATTATGCACGCAAAAGTGATTGGAGACTCTATCTCGGCTCTATGGTGATGTATGTGCTTGCATTGATGTCAAAGCCCACCAGTGTGCCGCTGCCTGTGTTGTTCCTCTTGATGGACTATTGGCCTCTTGGCAGACTAAAGCTGTGGGCGGTTCTGGAAAAATTGCCTCTTTTTGTAATCGGTGCTGTTTCTGCGGCCATAACGTATATTTCGCAAAGCCGCACCTGCATAGCGGTGCTGCCCGGCGAGTTTGCCACGGCACGCATCCCGCTGACTCTTTGCCACAATATCATTTTCTATCTTCACAAGATAATTTTTCCGGCCAACCTTTCATTGCACTGTGCTTTTCCCGAACCACTTGCATTATCAAACCCAATCGTGCTCCGTAGCCTTGTCGGGAGCTGCATATTAATTCTTTTCCTGTTGGTTTCGCTTCGCTGGACTGCTGCATTTCTGATAAGCTGGCTATTCTTTTTTATTGCAATCTCCCCGACAATGCAGATTATAAGTTTCAGCAATGTTATCGCCGCAGGCAAGTATGCTTATCTGCCTTCGGTCGGGCTGTTGTTCTTATTGGCATACCTGTTGACCTGGTTTTACCGCGAAGCCGATATAGGCAGACCTGCCGCAAGAGCCGCCGCAATGGTAATTCTCGTGCTGATATTAGCTTCTGCCGAGGCGGTCGCAACCCGCCGCTACCTTCTCCACTGGCGTGATTCAATCAGTCTGCAGAAAAATATGTTAGCTGTCGAACCCGATTCGGCACTGTTGCACAACAACCTCGGCATCCTGCTGGCGGGGCAGGAAAACTTCGATGAAGCGATTACACACTTTCGCCGGGCACTGCAATCTAATCCTCGGGATGCAAAAGCCCACAACAACATTGCTATGGCACTTAAATCTCAGGGCAGACTTAACCAGGCTGTCGGTCACTTTGCCGAGGCCGTCAGAATTGAACCTGATTTTGCCCTGGCACACTGCAATCTTGCCGATACCTTCTTTCAGCAGGCCGACTTCGACAAGGCTGTTACACACTATAAAAACGCCCTGCAAATCAACCCCCATTTTCCTGGCGTACACGCTAAACTTGCATTCGCTCTCGAAGCACAGGGCGATTTCGGCCAGGCTGTTAAATTCTATACCGAAGCGCTGCGGGCCGAACCTGACAGGACCGACATTATGAACAATCTGGCCTGGCTCATCGCTATACATAACAATGCCGATTTCTACGACCCAAAGCGGGCAATTGACCTTGCCGAACAGGCCTGCGAGCTTACAAAGTATCAGGAGACGAGCTTATTGGATACGTTGGCTGCCGCTTATGCTGCTGTCGGCAATTTTGCTCAGGCCGTCCGGACAGCCGAAAGGGCTATTGAATTAACCGTTTCCCTTCGTAACGAAGAAATAGCCAGCCAGATTAAAACTCGGCTGAAACTATATCAGGCAAATCAACCTTTTTTTATTGATAATTGATTATTCGGTATGGAGCAAACGCCCGGAAAACATAATGTCCTTCTGGTTTACATTGCACTGGCTTTGGCCACACTTATTGTCTTTCAGCAGGTGCGCCTGAACGGCTTTGTCAATTATGATGATGGTATCTACGTAACCGAAAACCCTAATGTTAAAAGTGGAATCACCGCGAAGTCGGTTCTCTGGGCGCTTGGCGCGCCGCATATGGGCCACTGGCACCCGCTCACCTGGCTAAGCCATATGCTGGACTGCCAGCTTTTTGGCCTAAACCCCACCGGCCATCATATAACCAGTTTGTTATTTCACATAGCCAATATGTTACTACTGTTTTGGGTTCTTAAGGAAATGACCGATGCCGTTTGGCCCAGCGCCTTTGTTGCCACCGCTTTTGCACTGCATCCTATCCACGTCGAGTCCGTTGCCTGGGTCGCTGAACGCAAGGATGTCTTAAGCGGACTTTTCTGGTTCCTGACAATCACCGCCTATATTCAGTACGCAAAGCGTCCCGGAATTGTCAGGTATCTGATGGTATTTCTATGCCTTTCACTCGGACTGATGGCAAAGTCTATGCTGATAACCCTGCCGTTTGTACTGCTTCTGCTTGACTTTTGGCCCCTCGGCAGGATTCAATCCAGCCGGCAAAGCCGAACAAAACCGTCGAAGCAGATAGAATCTCAAAGAGTCAATTTTCAAAGCTCATCACTTCGGCATTTAATCATTGAAAAGCTCCCTTTATTTATACTCGTATTGGCCTTCTGTGCGATGGCCTTTGTAGCTCAGCGCACTGCCGGCGCAGTCGTACAGACGGAAACTTCGCCCCTGGATTTACGCATAGACAACGCACTTGTCTCTTATATCAGGTATATCCTGAAAATGATATATCCTGCTCGACTGGCGGTTTTATATCCTTTCCTGGGAGATAGAATGCCGAAGTGGCAGCCGCCCCTCTCTCTTTTACTGCTCATTATTATATCGGCGCTCGTACTTTATACTGCCCGGCGACGCCGGCGTTACCTTATCACCGGCTGGTTCTGGTATCTTGGAACTCTGGCGCCGGTCATTGGTCTGGTGCAGACCGGCTCCCAGGCCATTGCCGACCGATATACTTATTTGCCCTCGATTGGCTTCTTCATTATCGTTGCCTGGGCTGTGCCTGAACTTCTTGCAAAATGGCGGTATCGAAAAATTATACTCACCGCATCAATGCTGGCGGTGCTTTGGGTTTTGTCCGTATGCACTGTGTTTCAACTGCGCCATTGGCGCAACAGCATAACTCTTTTTGAACACACGGCTAAGGTAACCAAAAACAATCATATTGCCTATGACAATCTTGGATGTGCTTTGGCCCAGCAGCACAGACTCGACGAGGCGGTCGAAAACTTTACCAAAGCACTGAGAATCAAGCACGACTTCGACGGCGCACACAACAATCTCGGCTGTGCGCTCCTACAGCAGGGCAAATTCGCCCCAGCCGTTGCACACTTTGAACAAGCATTGAGAATTAACTCAAATTTTGCCTCAGCGCATAAGAATCTGGCCGACGCATTGTTCCAGCACGGCAGCTTCACAAAAGCTGCCGCACACTATAAGAAAGCCCTGCAAATCAAATCTGATTTTGTTTCTGTTCACGCCAGGCTTGCATACGCCCTCGAGGCGATGGGCGATTTCGACCAGGCCGTTGAACATTATACCGAAGCGCTGCAGGCCGAGCCCGACCGACCCGATATTTTGAACAATCTCGCCTGGCTGCTCGCTACCCATAAAAATGCCCGATTCCACAACCCAAAAAAAGCAGTCTATCTTGCCGAGAGGGCCTGCCGGCTTACAAAATACGAAGACCCCGGTTTGCTCGACACATTAGCTGCCGCTTATGAAGCTGCCGGCGATTCTGCTAAAGCGGCTGAAACCGCCGAAAAAGTAAAGCGGCTAACATCCCCTTCTCAACACAATGATTCGAAAAAATAGGAAAATGATAATTGCACGGCTGCATTTGGTAAGCAGCACACACCGGCCGGCAAACCTGAAAAGCACCTTTGGAGGAAAGTCATTCGCTATTGTCTTGACAGCACACCAAATAAAAAATAAACTGAACAATAATGGCGAAGAAGCTTTATATAATTGACGGCCACGCACATATTTACGCTGCTTACTATGCCCCGATGCGTCAGCAGCTGACAAGCCCCGCCGGCGAGCCAACAAAGGCAACCTACATCTTCACTACAGCTATTTTAGGCCTTATCCAGAATCAAAACCCTGATATGCTCGTTGTGGCGCTCGACAGCAAAATCCCCAGTTTTCGTTCTGAAATCTACACCGAGTATAAGGCACATCGTCCGGCAATGCCTGATGAGATGCCCGGCCAGATTGACAGAATTGAGCAGATACTGGCCGCTATGAAAATTCCCGTCCTTCGCCTTGATGGTTTCGAGGCTGACGACATAATCGGCACAATTGCAAAGAGGGCCTCTATGGATGGTATTGACACATACATTTGTGCTAAGGATAAGGATATGTATCAGCTTGTCGATGACCGTATCTATATCTTCGATATGAAGAAAGGTGAAACTCTTGATGATGACACGCTTTACGAGAAATATAAAATTCATCCTAAAGATTTTATCGATGTTTTGGCCTTACAGGGTGATTCTTCTGACAATATCCCAGGCGTACCGCTAATCGGGGAAATGAACGCTGTTAAGATGATTCAACAATACGGTTCTCTCGATAAATTATATAAACACGCCGATGAAATTAAAGGCAAGCGAGGTGAAAATCTCCGTAAATTTAAAGAACAAGCCTATCTTAGCAAAAAGCTCATAATCATCGATTGTAACGTTCCCTTGAAAGTAGATTACAATGCTTTAGCTCTAAAGAAATTCGACGAAGCCAAACTTGCTCAAATATTTGCAGAGCTTGGCTTCAATCGTCTGCTAACACAGCTGGGCCTAACGGCAACCGCCAAGCCCCGGCGTCCTGCGGCGGCAAAACCGCCGGCTGGGCGGGATTTGGCAGGACCAGCTTCCGTAAAGAATAGCGACCACGATTATCAACTGCTCGATACGCAGAAAAAATTCAACGAATTTTTAACCAGGCTGAAAAAACAAAGCCTTTTCGCCATCGATACCGAAACCACCGCCATTAATCCGATGTGGGCCGACCTTGTCGGAATAAGTTTTTCCTGGCAGGGCTGTAAAGCATACTATCTGCCGGTAAAAGCGCCGTTGGGCCAAAAGCATCTCGATATAAACAAACTTCGGCCGAAACTTGCGCCCATACTTGCTGATAAAAAAATAAAGAAAATAGGCCAGAACATAAAATACGATTTACTTATTCTGCGGAACGCCGATATGCCCATAAAAGGCGTTTATTTTGACACAATGGTTGCTTCTTATTGCCTTGACCCGCAGCGCAGCAGCCATTCAATGGATAATATGGCGCTGGATTTTTTGAACTACCGGTGCATACCAATTTCAGCGCTCATAGGCAAAGGCAAAAATCAGCTTACGTTCGATATGGTCGATACCGCCGCCGCCTGTGAATACGCCGCTGAGGATGCCGATATAACTTTTCAGCTTTACGAATATCTAAAGGGCCGTCTCGATAAAGAGCCGTCTCTGAAGCAACTGTTTGAAAATGTCGAAATGCCTCTGGTCTCTGTTCTGGCGGCTATGGAATACAACGGTGTTTCGATTGACACCCGCCTGCTAAAGAAGATGTCCGGCGAACTGGCTGAGGCACTAACAGAAATTACCGAACGGATTTATTCTTATGCCGGCTCGGCTTTCAATATTGATTCGCCAAAGCAGCTTGCCGAAATTCTCTTTGACCGGCTAAATCTTCAATCGATTAGGGTTGGAAAGGCCGGGCGAAGCACTGACGCGGCAGTACTCGAACAGCTTTCCGAGCAGCACCCTATTATCGATTTTATTCTTGAATACCGCACGCTGAGCAAATTGAAAAACACCTACACCGACAAGCTCGGCTCATTAATTAATCCGCACAGCGGCCGGGTGCACGCATCGTTCAACCAGACGATAACCGCTACCGGCAGGCTTAGTTCCAGCGACCCGAATCTGCAAAATATCCCCATTCGTACCGAATTAGGCAGGAAAATCCGCTCGGCTTTTGTTCCCAAAAGTAAAACCGACTGCATCCTCAGCGCCGATTATTCACAAATCGAACTGCGGCTGTTGGCACATTTCTCAAAGGACAAGGCACTATTAGACGCCTTTGCCGCCAATCAGGATATACACAGCTTTGTTGCTTCGCAGATATACGATGTTCCTATCGAAGAGGTAACCGCACAGATGCGTTCAAGCTGCAAGGCGGTTAATTTCGGCATTATTTACGGCCAGGGCGCATTCGGGCTGGCACGCTCTATCGGTATAAGCCATTCGGAAGCGAAAAAGTTTATCGAAGATTATTTTGCTCGGTACGGCTCTATCCGTAAATTTATGGATAATGCGATAGCAGAGGCTAAAAAAGGCGGCTATGCTGAAACTATTATGCATCGGCGGCGAAAAATCACAAATCTCAGCAGCAAAAACTTCAATAAACGCTCACAGGCCCAGCGGCTGGCCATTAATACCGTTATTCAGGGCTCGGCGGCGGATTTGATAAAGGTGGCAATGATAAATATTCAGCAAAAAATAGAAGCTGAAGAACTGCCGGTAAAAATGATTCTTCAAATCCACGATGAGCTGGTTTTTGAGCTGCCGGCAGCACACGCCGCGGTGCATAAAAAATGGATTTCAGCAGAAATGACCGGTGCAATAGAGCTTGATGTGCCGTTAAAAGTCGATGTCGCTGTCGGGCCAAGCTGGCTCAGTGATAAATAAAATCCGAAAGAAGAGATTTAGAAAATTAACCACTGATTAACGATGTTAACACAGAGGATTTATAGTTTTCAGACAAAGATTAACACATATAAACACGGATTTTGTGTTGTGGTTATTTTTGGATAAACTCAAGGCAGCAGCAGTCAAGCATTGCAAAATCGATAAAGTCAACTGTCCCATCCTGGTTTATATCGGCACCTTCGCAGGACGAAATCAACTGGTTCTACAACAGCGGCAATGGCAGGGAGAGTTCCAAAGAGTCGGCACGACCGCTGGCCTGGGGTTCATTGGCGTCAGGATGTGCTCTTATAGGCAAGGAATTGGCAGGATGATGAATTTAGTGATATTAAAGAGGGGCAATGGCTTCTATCAGTGCGAAGTTTGAGGGAGAAAATCATGCAGGTTAGACGATATTGATTCCATTAAAGCAATACGTTTCAACATAATGCACCTCCTTGTGTAATAAGGGTTTATAGAAAATTAAAAAATACCCCTTATATCGTCATGCACAAGGAGTGCGCCTTGAGCGAATTGTCCCCCGAAGTTGGCTTTCAAAAAACCCCGAAGTTTGAGGGAGAAAATCATTGAATATTTATAATTGACCCCTTCGACATTGGGCTACGACTGAGCTCAGCCGAATGTCATCCCTTCGACTGTGCTGCGCTTCGCTCAAGGCAGGCAGGGCAGGCAGGACAGGTATTTAATATTGGGCTTGAGATTGCCATGGCCTTTCAGGCCTCGTAATGACGATTTTTTTAATAGGTCCCTCAACTGCGATCACATTGACGGAGGGAATTAAGTTCGCTCGAGGACAGGTATCGAATCCCAAAGAAGAAATCGCAACAGGCAAGAAATCAAGAAATAACGAATTAGATTTGGCGTATAGACAATCGGCAGGGCAGGGGAAGGTGAAATAGGATATCGATTTCTCCTGCGTTTTCGGCCGATAAAAACAACCGCCGGAGCGTTTATTTCAAATTCGAGGATTCGGCGGGGGGGTTGTTACTAACTGGTCGGATGTTAAAAGAAAATTTTTTAAAAAAATCAAAAAAAGTTTGACAGCCGATAAAATGCACTTTACATTTTACAAAACGTAAAATATACTTTCCTATTAAGAGATACCGGGAAGTTCACTGCTGTAGTTTGAGAGAAGTTAATAAAGACAAATGATTTGGCTTTCGGCGGATGGAGAAAGACCGACGATATTTTTAATTTACTACAAAGGACGCAGAGAAAGGCAAGAGGAATGAAGGATTTTTTAGCGATGGAAACGAAAGTTCAAAGCCAAAGCTTTCAAATACCCGCCAAGCTGTATCGAATCGGCGAATTAGTTCGCCATACCCCCTTTTCACGACAAACTATCCATAATTACACAATAATGGGACTTATTCGTGAGTCACAATGGACCGAAGGCGGTCATCGATTGTACGACGAATCGGTGTTCCATAAACTATCTAAAATCATCGAGCTCAAGAAAACAAAAACCCTTTCAGAAATAAGAAAAATTCTCAGCAAAGACAAAACCATCAAAAAAACAATAAAGCAATATTCGAAGACTGAAAATAATTAGCGACATAATCGAGAACAGAAACTAAGGAAAAAGCGAAAGGCTCAAGGATGAGAGACACGACTTTGCTTTTACAATTCCCCTTTGTGGTTCTTCCAACAATAACCCAGCCAGTATCCATATATAATCAAAAGGATTTGTTATGAATATGCCGACACTAATAACGGACAATATCGCTGAAGTGCTCATTAAGATAATTGAATTCACACAGGTCCGTCAGAAAATCCTCGCCCGAAACATAAACAATATCCACACGGGCGGGTTTATGCCCGAAGATTTGGAGGTGGATGAGTTCTCAGAAGTGCTGCACGATGCAATCTGTGAGCATACCCGAAGCCGCCGTCTCCTGCTGCGTGATACTGAAAACATCAAGTTCGGTGCTTTTGGCAGTTTCGAAGTCAAACCGACAATCGATAAATATGCCGAGGAGATCCTTGAGAGAAGTTTGGATGAATATCTTGAGCTGCAAATAAACAAGCTTTTGGAAAACGCCATTAATCAGAGGGTTGCGGCAGAATTGCTCAGACAAAGAGAGAGAACGGTTTCGATTTTTGAGTAAAAATACGAGTATAGGCCATAAGAAGAGAAAATGGGAAACGAGGCATCTCAGTTACAGCAAAAGGTTTTTTTAAGAAAGTTGTTGACTGGTTTTTCTAAAGTTGTCGGCCAAAAGGCCGATAAGGTACTCTGACAGGGAAGACTCTTTTTCTCCCATATATCCGGACAATCAAAAGAGAAGGTGAGTGGTGCTTTCAACAGAAATTATAGCTCGGTTTGGAAGGATTCATTAACATTATAAAAATTCAGGGAGGATTACCGTGAAAACCAACCAGCGAATCGATATCAACCGGATATGGGAAAGTTTCTACAAAAACCACGATGGCCTCTCCCGCAATCTGCTTCTGGAACATTACAGATACCTTGTAAAATATTGCGCTGAGCGACTGCACAGCAAATTGCCGGACAAGGTTGAGCTGGATGACCTTATCAGCGCCGGCACTTTTGGATTGATGGATGCTATTGACGCTTTCGACCCGGAGAGGGGAGTGAAGTTTGAGACATATTGCTCGCCTCGTATCAGAGGTTCCATTCTCGATGAGTTGAGGCATATGGACTGGGTTCCACGATTAGTTCGGGCCCGAGCTCATCAGCTTGCGAGGGCCAGACAGGCGCTCGAGGCACAACTCGGCCGACCTCCAAGCGAAACAGAAATCGCTGAAGAACTGAATATTGATATGGAGACCTTTTACAGACTGCAGCAGGATGCTAATGCCGTCGGTGTAACGTCACTGAACACCAAATACAGCGAGGGAGACGGTGAAAAAGACGTTCGTGAAATAGATATAATCAAAGACACAAGAAGTGAAGACCCGCTCACGGAGACCCAAAAGCGAGACCTCAAAAACCTGCTTACCAAGGGTTTGACGCGTGCGGAACGGCTGATTGTCGTTCTGTATTATTATGAAGAGATGACGATGAAAGAAATCGGCGTAACGCTGGATTTGTCCGAGTCCCGAGTTTCGCAGATGCACTCATCGATTGTTGCACGTCTCAAGGCCCAGATGAACAGCCGAAAAAAGGAATTCTCAATTTAACTTATCAATTCACCAATAATCAGTAACTGCCGGACAAATCTTTCTTTCTTTTTTGATTTTGCTTTTTCTATCAGTAGATACATCTGTTTCAATTCTTGATTTTTTCTCCTTGTATGCATATACTATAGCGGTCTTTTCAAGGAGCATCATTATGAAATTTACTAAAATGCATGGTATTGGAAATGATTATATTTATGTCAATTGTTTCGAGGAGACAGTCGACGAGCCTGCTGCATTGTCCCAAATCGTCAGCGCCAGGCATACCGGCATCGGTGGTGATGGGTTAATACTTATATGCCCATCAGAAACGGCAGAGGCTCGAATGCGTATTTTCAATGCCGACGGTTCCGAGGCTGAGATGTGTGGAAATGGAATCCGATGCGTCGCCAAATATGCATACGAACATAAATTGGCTAAAGCCGGCGACCCGCTCACCGTTGCCGGTCAGCCGCAGTGCCCGGCATCTATGAATATAGAAACGGGTAGCGGCATTTTAACTGTCGGGCTGATAATCGATGGAAACGACAAAGTGGAAGAAGTGTGTGTCAATATGGGCCAGCCCATACTAACCGCCAGGGACATACCGGTCAACATACCTGCTGAAAGAATAATCGAACAGCCGATGCAGTTTGCAAACAGGGCGTTTGTAATGACCTGCGTGTCAATGGGCAATCCGCACGCGGTTTTTTTCCGCGATAATATTGCGCTGATTGAGCTTGAGAAAATCGGGCCTGTAATTGAAAACCACAGTATCTTTCCACAGCGTACAAACGTTCACTTCGTTCAGGTTGGAAGCCGGGAAGAATTTACGATGCGCACATGGGAACGAGGCAGCGGTCTTACCTTAGCCTGTGGCACAGGAGCATCAGCCTGTTGTGTCGCAGCGGTACTTACCAACAGATGTGAGCGTGTATGTACTGCGCATCTGCCGGGGGGAGATTTGTATTTGAACTGGTGCGAAGAAGATAATTGTGTTTATATGACCGGGCAGGCGGTTGAAGTCTTTGAGGGCACCTGGCCGGAAAAATAAGTCTTTGCAGTAATAAGTGCTTATACCAAATCAGATTAAAGTGGCATTCTGATGGCAGTTCCGGATTTATCGGCAGGAGTGTCTAATACGTTGATAAGCCGAAAAAATCAGATTAAACAGCGTTGTAAAAAATCACCTTCCTAAAACATTTATATCTGCAGGATTTGATATTTTTAAACTAAATAGACAGTCATTTCAGGACGAAAAAAATGATGTGTTGCTTTTTTTCAACATTTATGTTTGACAATGTGAACATTAGGTTTAAAATAGATAGAATAATGAATTGGCGCAATTAATATCCGATGAGCCTGTTGTAGCATTATAAGTCCGCCAAAGGCAGCAAAGCAGTATGAAAGAAGAAAAGAATATCCTTATTATAGATGATGATAAAATCATACAGGATTCGCTAACAGATTTTCTATCGCTCGAAGGGTTCCGGGCCAAAGGTGTCGGGACATTAAAAGAGGCGCAGGCCGAGCTGAAGAGGCAAAATCATTGCCTTGTTATAACCGAAATTAATCTGCCTGACGGTAACGGTTTTGAATTATTGGATATAGTCAGGAAGAGCTATCCTCAAACGGTGGTGATTGTGATAACTGGTTACGGCACTATTGAAAGTGCTGTCAAGGCCATAAAAAGAGGCGCCTACGACTATCTTACCAAACCTATTGTCGATGATGAATTACGGCTGGCGGTAGAAAGAGCCGTTAAACAGCAAACACTTATGAGTGAAAACGTGAGTCTGCGATTACAACTCGAACAGAAATACAGTCTTGAAAACATAATCAGTCATGATTACAAAATGGCGAAAATCTTCGAGCTTGTCGACGCCGTTGCAGACACCAAGACAACGATATTAATGACCGGGCCGTCAGGAACAGGCAAAAGCATGCTGGCCAGAGCGATACATCATCGTTCCAGCAGACGCAATATGCCATTTATCGAGGTAAGCTGCGGTGCACTGCCCGAAACACTGCTTGAGAGCGAGTTATTTGGCCATGCTAAAGGCTCTTTTACCGGTGCATTTAATGATAAAAAAGGCAAATTCCTCGCATCAGACGGTGGGACAATTTTCCTTGATGAAGTTGCCAATGCTTCTGCCGCCCTTCAGATTAAACTTCTTAGAGTTCTTCAGGACAGGCAGTTTGAGCCGGTCGGCAGCAATAAAACAGAAAACGTCAACACCCGAATTATACTTGCTTCGAACAAAAACCTGGAAAATGAAGTAAAGCAGGACAGGTTTCGGGAGGATTTATATTACCGCATAAACGTGGTAACGATAAATCTGCCTCCATTGTGTCAGCGGGTTGGGGATGTGCCCCTTTTAGCCAAACGCTTCTTGAAAATATACTGCGCTCAGCACAACAAAGAAAAAATCGGTATTACCAACCAGGCACTGGAATATTTACAGTGTTATTCCTGGCCCGGTAACGTCCGCGAACTGGAAAATGTAATCGAGAGGGCGGTTCTTCTAAGTAAAGATAAATTCATCGGCCAGGACGATTTGCCGAACTCAATCAAGCAGGACCTCACCAGAGAGCCAAAGGCGTATAAAACGGTAAGTCTGAAAAAGGCCATGGCTGAGCCGGAGAAAAATTTTATTCGCCAGGCACTTCAAGCACATCACTGGAACAGGCAGGAAACCGCTAAGGCACTTCAGATAAACCGCACTACTCTATTCAAAAAAATGAAGCAATATGGCCTCTATGCCGAAGCCGAGCGATTAGGCCTTACGTAGGATTCTTCAGTTTAGTTAATTTCAGATGGATTTGCTGACCATTTTAGTGATTGCTGTCGGGTTGTCTATGGATGCATTTGCGGTATCCATAGTCAGTGGCGCGGGGTACAAAAAGTTTGAGATAAAACATACCCTTGTGATGGCGGTCTCATTCGGGGCGTTTCAGGCCTTTATGCCCATTGCGGGCTGGTCGGCAGGGCTTTTTCCGACTTCATATTCTGCTATCTATAGTCCTTTCTTAAACTACCTTTATTGTCTAATCACCAAAGTTACTGTTAGTGTAAATATGTTTCTGTAAATTCGGGTTAACCAAGCAAGTGCCTGGGGGGAGGCGAGCGCAGCGACCAGCGTAAGGGCTATGCCAACGGCTATAAGCCCAGGAATATCGATACCCGCATGTCAAGGCTGAGCATCGTATTGAGGACGGTCTTAAGCGAGACAAGAGTGAAGCCGGTCTTTCGGATTATGAAGTTCGTACATGGGCTGGCTGGCATCATCATCAGATACTCTCACTTATTGCGCTATGGTTTCTGATACTGGAGATGCGTCGGGGGAAAAAAATATACCCCTGCACTGACGGTCCCACAGGTTCGGACTATAT
>Ga0180432_10003102_pt1 | contig 24060 bp, 21 predicted proteins | sample SS_ome_10_FD_132414 | JGI IMG/M metagenome (GOLD analysis project Ga0180432, IMG submission 132414) | Hypersaline lake sediment archaeal communities from the Salton Sea, California, USA - SS_1_MS_2 metaG | ecosystem: Environmental > Aquatic > Non-marine Saline and Alkaline > Hypersaline >... | reverse complement strand
TACAATCTTTTCGATATCGCTATCTTTTATTCCATGCTCCTGATAATATTTCCTGTAAAATCTTGATTTCTGGAAAACATGCCTCAATAGTTTTCTGAAACGCTCCTGCTGCAGGTCTTGAATTTGATTAGAGGTCATGGATTCAGCTTTCTTTGCGACGATAAATTCATGTAGTAAATTCAGTATAGACATGTTCTGCTTTCTCCTATCTCAATCAATTCGTCGAAGCCATATGCGGCTTCTTGCAGGAATAAGTACGTCCAGCAACACATGATTTTTAGTCTTGGAAAAACGAACAGGAATGATCCGGCCTGAAAACACTTCTATGAATCTATCGGCTCTGTCCTTTCTCATTCGCGGGGTAACGGTGACATCGACCCGTCTGTCGTTGAAGTTTTGAATAACACAAGATTCGGACGAATTAAAAGGATGGAAGGTGACACAACCGGGGCCGTCGATCGTCGGAATACCGAGTGCATGATTATTAAACGCCTGGCGAAGAGTCTGAAGAGCTGAGCCTTCCAGTTCAAGCAATCCCAGCGGCCGGGGACAGAGCAACACTTCGCCGACCGCGTCGAAATCGACCTGGCTGTAGGTGTGCGTATTCAGCAATGCGACGGAGCCATGCGATGTCGGATTGACGATGAGAAGCGCAAGCTTCTTGCCGCCGGACGTGCAGATGATATTGCCGGGCCCGCCTTTGCCCTCGATGGGCGATTCCAGATCGACGGCGATTTCTTTGTTTTGCGATTCCTGGGTAAGTTGGGCACGAATCGGTTTGGATCGTATGTTGGGATCAATACCTACCATGCGAGCTAATTCATCGCCGTGTTGCGATGTAAGTAGAAGGTTTGTCGTAAAAATAAGATGAGCGCCTTTGTCACGGGCTTGATGTATGTGGTCCATCAGTTTAGGATCGGCGGCGGCCTGGGCCGGCAGGAATATCATCGGCGATTCTTCAGGGAATTCGTGGACCGGAACTAAAGGAATGCCCAGCATTCCGAGGAAATCCATGATGTACATATCGCCGGCGGGATCGCTGTTTGGCGGTTTGTAAGCGGGGACGCCGATAACCGGATGCCCGCGTACAAACGCAGCTAAGTCGGCGAGCACGTCGAACTCGGCGACAACCTTTTCGTGGTCGGGATGGCCCTGCATGACATTGTTGAAATTGAAAAAGACCAGTTCCGAAGCGCCGGCCAGAACGCTCGTATAGGCCTGGTCGAGGAAATCGTATTCCTTACAGTCTCCGTGATCGAACCAGGCGCCGCCGATCTTTTCGCCGGCAATGCCCGCGAGCCAGCGATAATTGACAAATCCCTCATAAGGCTGAACGAAGCCGTATCGTTGCGTGTTACGCCCGCGGGTCTCCGTACCGACCCAGACCTGATCGAAGATCCGAGGAAAGGTCTGCGTATCGTAGCCGAAAAGATGAAAGCGGTCGTACCACTGAGGGTATTTGACGATCATTGTGATGCCCGGATTGACCTCTTTGGCGGGCCCGACGAAGATCGAACGGGCCAGACCGGTCAGCAACGCCCGACGATATTCGCCCCAGGAGCGGTCGCCCTTAGCGGCTTTCGACTCGTCGCTGATGTCGCCCGTGCAAAGGAAATCGTCGATGATGAACGTATTGAAGATCTTCGCCGCCGTCCGCGTGACGTCTTCGAGATCGCGCTGCGTTTTCTCGTTTTGCCAGTTGAACCAGCCGAGCGGGCCTTTCTGCCGGACGCCGAAGTCACCGCCCGGTACGGTGGCGATCCCCCCGACCACGTCGATCCCCTTGTCTCGGAGCCAGTCGCGGACGAAGATAAGGTGTTCGGAAGAAACAACGTGTCCGCCGCGATAGACTTCGATATAGAGCTTCGTCAGACCCATTCGTCGGATAGTCTCCCAGACGCGCGTGCGGGCGGCGTCGTCCGTCGCGAGCTGTTCCACATGTCGCGATGTGACATAGGACGCAAAACGCAAATCATCTTTTCGCACCTTGGCTTTCTTCTGTAGAATTTGAGCCTCTGTCTCAAAAGAACAGATCGTTATAGCAAATACAATAACACCAATGAATACCGTTCGCTGCACAGTCTCACCTCTTAAAAGTTTAATGCAAAATTGAGGAAGTCGTCATCGCAAAGCAATGATTCCGCAATTTCTATTTTTTCCCCTTCCGGGCGTTGTAGATCAATCCCCCTCGTTCACTATACTCCAGCAATACGACCTTCGCCGGTTCGCGCAGGACGTCCCGGCGAACGCCGATCCCGCGGTCTTCGAGTGATTTGATCCAGTTGTCCGGTTTTGGGCCTTCGTCGAAACCAATCGCGCGGGCGTCTTCGTCGCGGGCGCCGCAGACGACGCTGCGAACGCCCGACCAGGGAATCGCACCCAGGCACATCGCGCACGGCTCGGTGCTTGTCACGAGTTCATACGTGATGTCGGTTTCGCCCGCGAGGTCGTAACCGCCGGTTACACTCTGAGCGATCGCAATCGCCATCATTTCCGCGTGCGCGATCGAGCAATTGAGCGATTCAACGCAGTTCACGCCGACGGCGACCAGGCGACCGGTTTGGCCCTCGAAGATCCCCGCGCCGAAAGGACCGCCGGTCCCGTGTTGGATATTCAATTGCGCGAGCCGGATCACCAGTCGCATCCGCTCTTCGACGGTCGGATAAACTACATCTGAATCGGCTAAGAAACGCTCGATCCAGTCCGGCAAAGTTAAGTTCACTTCAGGAAGTTTCATTCGACGCCTGCCTTTCTGTTTTCTTGCAGTGAATACTATGTCAATTGCACAAAACATCAAGCGTAAAGTGTCGAAACCCCTTTTCTCTTTACTTCCGACTCATAGGGGCATAGGATATTGCCGATATAGACGGGGTGGATGAAAGTTAACCCAATGGAGACAAAACACATGATTAGAAAAACACTGCTCGTTACAGTAGGAATCCTTGCAGTTACGGTGATGACCGGCTGTAAGAAAGGCGGGTGAGGCTTCGCCCAATGCGATGCACATGTTGTGCATCATCAAACGACAAATCGCCAGTCCACGTCTTCTCTATACCTAATCCGTCTTCAGGACGCCCCGCCGGAGACGCCCCCCGAGACGATAAACGCCATCGCCTGGGAGCTTTCGATGGCCAGCGGTTGAACCGACGCTTTGGGAAAGAGCAGAACGTTGCCGGCGAAGTTATACGACTGAGGCACGTACACGGCGACATAGTCCGAAAGGCCGAGGTTTTCGAGGCTCTCTCGTGTGATGAAGCCGACGACCTTGATCGCCGAGCCGGGCGAGATGGACGCCAGCACGGGCTTATCGAAACTCTTCTTCTCGCCCGCGAAGGCCTCGATCATATCCTTCACCGCCGAATAGAGGAGCTTCACGAGAGGAAGCCCCGTGAAAACCCTCTCCACAAGGGCGAAAATTTTCCTTCCGAGAAAGTTCGACGCGATAAAACCGATCACGGTTATCAATATGACAGAGAGCAAGATACCCAAGCCGTGCGGCAGCTTTTCAGAGACGTGATCGCGAAAGATACCATCCAGACTGGTAAACGCCCAGATCAGCAGAAAGACGGTCAGGGTGATGGGGACGAAAATCACGAGGCCCTTCAGGAAATATTTCACAAGTCGCTTCATGGGATGGCTCCTAAATACAGTTTCTCCGCAATCATCGTAACACAGCGACGGTTACTTCCGGCATCCGGCGCAACTGGCGGCGCTGCACGATCCACAGCTCGAACGCGTGGCGCTTTCACCGCCGGTCTCGCTCGAGCCGGACGTGGCAAACAGTGAGGGCTTTCGTTGAACACGGCGCCCGGCGCATTGAGGGCATTTGACCTTCGCACGCCTCGAGCGTACGAGCTGCTCAAAGTCGGCGTTACACTGTTGACAATGATATTCGTAAATCGGCATAAGCTCACCGCATAGCATTATATAACAAATTCATCTTCCTGTCCAATTCTCATCAGCCTCTCAGAAGTTTCTTTGCACTCCGCGCCGTATTTTGTATAAGAGGCGTGGAACCGGACGTTTTGGGTACGGCTAACAGAAGGGAGCACACTATGAGCGAGAAGAAAGAAAGATTGGGAAACGCCGGGCGGGCCATCATTACCTTTTCACGCGGCTGGCAAACGTTAGTCGCCACCCGCAGCCTCGGACGGCGCGGCGTGGAGGTCATTACCGGCGACGAATACGCCATGACGGCGGCCTCCTTTTCGCGGTACAGCGTCGCCGATTTCCGCTACCCGAATCCGACAAAGGAGCCGGACGCGTTCCTCGACGTGCTGGAGGAAACCGTCCTCAAGCACAAGCCTGAAGAGGAAACGACGCCGTACGTGCTCATGCCCATTCACAAAGAGACGTACCTGATCGCCCGCCACCGCGAACGGTTCGAGCCCCATATCCGCGTGCCCGTCCCGCAGATCGAGCATATCCTGAAGGTCCACAACAAAGGGACCTTGGCCGCCTATGCCGCCGAGCGAGGGCTGCCCATACCCCAAACGTGGATTCCCAAAGATATGGCTGATTTTGATTCGATGGCTTCAGAAGTCAAGCTACCTGCTTTTGTGAAACTCAGAGAGGCGGCCTCCGGCGTCGGCATACGCAAGGTCAATAAGCTCGACGAATTGACGTCCACCTTCAAGGAATTCGTGACCCATTTCAACCTCAATGAACGGGACTATCCGATCATTCAACAGGCGGTTCCGGGAAACGACTATTGTGTCACCACGCTTTTCGATCACGGCAAGATGGTTGCTTCCATGACGTATCGCGGATTGCGCGCCTTCCCCGCCGAGCGCGGCGCAACGGTCATGCGCGAGACGGTCGAGGCGCCGGAGATGGAAAAAGTCTCCGCCGAATTGCTTGGCTCGCTCGGCTGGCACGGCGTGGCTGAGCTGGACTTCCGATGGGAAGGCACGCCGGACGCACCGCCCCGGCTCATCGAGGTGAATCCGCGCTTCTTCGGCGGTCTGATCCAATCGGTCGAGTCGGGATGGGATTACCCCTGGCTCCTTTTCCAACTCGCCGTTGAGGGTCACATCGATCCCGTCAATGACATTCGGGCCGGCGTCCGAACGGAAACCCCCATCCTGGCCTTTTTGGCCACAATGCAGGAGATCGCCGAGAACGAACGCGGCATGAAGGCCCTGACGGATTCCTGGGAGCAGGCGAAAGCCGAATTTCGCACAGGCTCGAAGCGCCAGGGCATCCGGCAACTCTTTCGAGGCGTTCGGGATTACTTCGACGCGAAGGCTCGGTTCAACAAAGCCAAACAGCTTCTCGACGAGCACAAAAACAATATCTACGATGTCCTCTCCCGCGACGATCCGCTGGCCGCACTGGGCGTACTCTATCCGCTGGCGGTTTTTCTACGCCATGGAAAAGTAAACCTCGAACTAATCACGGGAGAAGGCGGGCCCGGCGATGACGACAAATGAAAACAAAACCGAAAAGTCCGACAGGACCGGCCCGGCTGCGAAACGCCTGACGCGATGGCTCCGACGGGCTATCATTGCGCTGGCGGTTCTGATCGGTGCTTATGTCTTGTTTCGCATCCTCTATCCGGTCTGGATCGACTCGCGCTTGCCGGCGGACGCTCCGCGAATTGCCTTTTCGCTGGATAATTCGCTGCTCGGCCGGATCGGCGCCACCGACGCGACGTATCAGCGCGTGATGACGGCTGCGGGCGGACGCCTCATCACGTTTCGACCCAATGCGGCCCGCGATCCCGTCGATCCGGAAGCGGTCGATGCGCTGCTCGATAGGGAACGGATCGACGGCGTGCTTCTTACCGGCGGGGGTGACGTGGACCCGAACCTCTACGGCGGCGATCCGAATCTCACCATGCTGGTCCATCGGTTGCGCGACGACTTTGAAATCGCCTTGATTCGCGCCGCCAGGCGGCGCGGCCTGCCTATCCTCGGCATCTGCCGGGGGTGCCAGATCATCAACGTCGCTTTCGGCGGAACGGTCCGAAATCTCCGCAAGGAGCCGGAGATCAAAGAACAACATTTGCACCTGAAGGGCCACCCGGTCGATCTGGTTGCGAACAGCAAACTTGCAGAGATCTTCGGCGTCACACATCTGGAGAAGGTCGTCAGCCTGCACGGCAACGCCGTCGATGAACCTGCCCCGGACGTCAGAATCGCCGCCACCGGGCCCGGCAACGTCATCGAGGCCGTTGAAGCGGATTCCGCCGAAAAAGAAGGATGGATCATCGGTATCCAATGGCATCCCGAATTGACGCTCGATAAGGACGTTCAGCATAAAGTCTATAAGAATCTCGTGGATCGCGCCCGAGAAATATCCCAAAACCATTCGTCACTCGATGCAGGTGGAGATTAAATCTCGCTTCATGAAAAGGAGAAAACATGAAACCTACAATATGCACGCATTGTGGACAAGAAGTTGAAGAGTGGGTGGAATTCTGCCCTCACTGTGCCGAACCGATGGAAGGGTACTCCCGTCCCGCGGGATTCTGGATCAGATTCGGCGCCCAGATCATCGATTTTCTCGTCTTTATCCCGATCGTCGGCCTCGGTATTTGGAATACGTTCTCACTCAAGAGCATCGTTGTACTGGTGCTAATGAGCCTGCCGGGACTCATTTATAAACCTTTCATGGAGGTCTTTTTCGGGGCGACAATAGGCAAGATGGCCTGCGGGATCAAAGTCATCGACGAAAAGGGGAAAAAGCTCTCTTTGTTCGGGGCTTATCTTCGATTCTTTCCCTTTTTGATACAAGCCGGTGTCAATCTGGCTGGTTCATTGTTTTTATTTTCGTCTGAGCAGTTTCAATCGGCCACATCCATGATGGAAATCAGTCAGGCGCAACAGGGCAATTTCCTGGCTCCATTAGGCACGGGTGTCAATGTTCTCGTGATGATAGAGTGCATTGTGGCTGCCTTTACGTTCAGGAAACGTGCCTTACACGACATGCTGGCGGACTCTTTCTGTGTGTATAAGGAATCTTGAAGAATAATAAAAGTCTTGAACGATTGTCCCTCGCCAAATTCTTGAAAATCACAATAAAGCCTGGCGGTCTTTTTTTCTACAGTAGTGGTCTTCCTTTTCCCCGAGGATGAAAGTGAATCTTCGGGGTTTTCGAGTGTTTTTCGGTGCTATTGTTTTTGATTGGCGAGGTATTGGTTGATCCCTTCGGCGGCGATGCGGCCCTGGCCCATGGCTAAAATGACCGTGGCGGCGCCGGAAACGATGTCGCCGCCGGCATAGACGCCGGGGATCGAGGTGGCCATCGTTTCTTCGTCCACGACAATCGTGCCCCATTTGCTGATCTCCAGCTCCGGCGTCGTTTGCGAGATCAGGGGATTCGGCTTGTTGCCGATGGCCATGATAACGGTATCCAACTCGATGATAAATTCTGAGCCTTCGATGGGAACGGGGCGCCGCCGGCCCGAATCGTCCGGCTCGCCAAGCTCGAATTTGAGGCACTCGATGGCCCTCACGTGGCTGTTCTCGTCGCCGAGGATGCGCTTCGGACTTTGGAGGATGCGAAACTCGATGCCTTCCTCTTTGGCGTGGTGGACTTCCTCGATCCGGGCGGGCATTTCCTTTTCGGTTCGTCGATAGATCAGATAGACCTTCTCGGCGCCGAGCCGGAGCGCCGTTCGCGCCGAGTCCATGGCGACGTTGCCGCCGCCGATCACCGCGACAATTTCCGAGCGGGCAATCGGCGTATCGGCCCCGGAACCATAGCTGTAGGCCTTCATGAGATTCGCCCGCGTGAGATATTCATTGGCGCTGTACACGCCGACGAGCGATTCGCCTTCGATCCGCATGAAGTTCGGCAGGCCCGCGCCGACGCCGACATAGATCGCGTCGAAGCCGTCGTCGTTGAGTAGTTGCTGAATTGTCCTTGTCTTGCCGACGATGAAGTTATAGACGATTTTCACGCCCATTTTGCTCAGGGTGTCGATTTCTTTTTGTACGATGGCTTTCGGGAGTCTGAATTCCGGGATGCCATAGACCATCACGCCGCCGGGCTTGTGAAAGGCCTCGAAAAGCGTCACATCGTGGCCCGCCCTTCGGGTATCCGCGGCCGCGACAATACCGCCCGGCCCCGAACCAACTATAGCGACCTTTTTGCCCGTTTCGGCGGCGATTTGAGGGATGGTCTCCGCCTCCTGGTCGAGATCGGCGACGAAGCGTTCGAGCCGGCCGATGGAGACGGCCTTGGTCGGGTCTTTGAATTTTCTGCCGACCGTACAGGTCAACTGGCACTGGTTCTCCTGCGGGCATACCCGCCCGCACACGGCGGGCAGCAGGGAATTTTCCTTAATAATCGCCAGAGCTTCTTTGTATTTGCCTTCGGCGATGGAGACGACGAAGTCCCGAATGCGGATTTGCACGGGACAGCCTTTAACACATGGAGCATTTTTGCAGCGAAGACAGCGCAATGCTTCGATTCTGGCGTGTGCCTCTGTGTAGCCCGTTGCGACCTCGTTGACGTTGCCCGCCCTGACGACCGGATCCTGTTCCGGCATGGCTTGCGGCGGGATGGCGTATCGGTCGGTGGGTTTCAGTTCTTCGGCCTCTTGTTTCGCTAAAAGCTCTTTCAAAAGTTCTTGTCTTTCGTTCTCGGTCATGGGAGTGCCTAAAGTGTGAAGTGGCTAAAGTGCCTAAAGTGAACGACGTTAGCTCACTGGTCTAAACCTATTTTACACTTTCCGTCCTTAAATCGTTCGTACTCTTTTTTCTCCATAGCCTGATACGCGCTCAGCCGTTTCATCATCAAATCGAAGTTGACTTTGTGCCCGTCGAATTCCGGCCCGTCCACGCAGACGAACTTGGGCTGGCCGGCATATTCGATCCGGCAGCCCCCGCACATGCCCGTTCCGTCGATCATGATCGTATTGAGCGAGACCTGCGTCGGCACATCGAATTCTTTCGTGACCTTGCAGCAGAACTTCATCATGATCGCCGGACCGATGGCAAAGGCCTGGTTCGGTTTAGGATCGCGCAGGCAGATCTCTTTCAGAGGCTCGGTAACCAGGGCCTTTCGCCCATACGAGCCGTCATCGGTGGTGATGATGAGTTCGTCGCTGATGCGGGTGAAATCTTCTTCGAGGATCAACAGTTCTTTGTTTCTGGCCCCGACAATGCTGATGAGGGTGTTGCCGCGTGCCTTGAGCGCTTCTGCAATGGGCAGAAGCGGAGCCAGACCGATCCCTCCGCCGACGCAAACGACGGTGCCGAATAATTCGATGTCGGTCGGATTGCCCAGTGGCCCGGCAACGTTTGCAATTTCATCGCCCGGCTGCAATTGCGCCAGTTCGGCGGTCGTTTTACCCACGCGTTGCCAGATCAGGCTGATCGTTCCTTTTTGAGGATCGGCCCCGGCGATGGTCAGAGGAATTCTCTCGGCGTAGTCGTTATTGAGGCTGATGATCACGAACTGGCCCGGCTGTCTTGACCGGGCGACGAGCGGCGCCTCGATTTCTGCGGTGAAAACATCTTCAGAAAGCTGCTTTTTCGATACGATTTTGTGTGACACTTTCTTCTCATCCTCAGTAAGTTTTGATAAAGCCGGATAATTATTGCAACTTGACAGATGCGTGTCAAGGCTTATGTAACGAATACTCGAAATAAGCGATTCTTAACGTAAGCTCGATACGCCGTCTATGTGACGCGCGTGTCTGTTTTGAAGATCGAGGTATCCAAATCGCAGATAAAATGCCAGAATGCCACCTGAGCGGATGATGCCGGCTGTACTTTCTGCCGCCCAAAGTAGATATTCTGAATAATCTCCAATCCTCGCACCTTCACGGAATGCACATTATCCTGACAAATTCTTTGCAGGATCATGTTCGAGATGAAACCGACGCCCAAACCTTGCTGAACGGCCAGGGCGATCGCTTCCGACGTGCCCATCTCCACGAAGACGTTCAATCGGGAGATATCAATTCCAAGTTCGGCCAAGGCGCGCTTCGTGTTTTCAAACGTGCCGGAACCGGCTTCACGCATAATGAAACGCCCTTCATTTAATTCTTCAGGCTCGATCTGGTCCCGTTCCAGCCAGGTGTGTCCCTCCGGAGCGATCAGGACCAGGGGTTCCTGTAAATAGAGCAGGATTTCTGTTGTTCCGTGGTCCATTTCGCCCACATTGGTGAAGGCAAAATGAATATCTCCTTCTGCCAGTTGGATCAACGCCTGGTCCTGGGGCAACACCTTGCATGTGAACCGAACGGCGGGATAGACCTTATTAAACTTAGCCAGGAGAACGGGCAAAACATATTTGCCGGGGGCTGTATTGCACCCGATGATTAGATGGCCGTGCACCTGCTCTTTCATCAACTCCATACGCTCGACGGCTCTGATCGAATCCTGAACGATCTCTCGAGCCATGGGCAAAAGCACGTTACCTGCATCCGTTATTTTCAGTGTGCGTGCTTTTCGTTCAAATAATTCCACATCCAATTGGCTTTCCAATGCCTTAATCGTCTGGCTCACACTCGATTGCGTGAGGTGCAGACGCTTGGCTGTTACGGTAAAATTCAGCGTTTCAGCCGCTGTGGCAAATACATTTAGTTGATGAACGCTTAACATCGGTTTTGCCTATTCATTGAATCAAGACAACGCTTCTTTCAATCAAACCAGATTATGTAATAACAATCCAGCACAATCCATTAGTTATTCTTATGGTAGTGCATTAAAATATTTCATTAATAAAACTTAGTCATATGCTGTAATTATACTTAATATTAGTTATAATACATTGTTGTTTTTAGCTATTTTTACAATCAACGATTGTAAGATTTATCAGGAGAATGAGATGTTTGCTCTAAACAGAAGTCGGAATGCCAGGCCCTATAATATCGCTATCATCATATTAGTTGGGCTCACTATGTTCGTGACGGGTAAGGCGATTGCCGCGGTCAATCATTCTCTTTTCGCTCCTCTGAAAAGAGACTTCGCGACAGCTTCCGAAGTCACGGAAACCTGTTTAATCTGTCATCCGGAGGCTGGGAAAGAGGTTATGCAGACGACGCATTGGACCTGGGAATATACGACGAAAGACGGTCAACAATTGGGCAAGAATAATGTCATCAACAATTATTGTGTTGCCGTTTCTTCCAATGAGCCGCGTTGTACAAGTTGCCATGTAGGTTATGGTTATAAGAATAAAGAAACCTTTGCTCAAATGGGTGAAACCGCCGTTGATTGTCTGGTTTGTCACGATCAAACCGGGACGTACAAGAAATTCCCGGCCGGGGCCGGCGATCCGACCTATGAAGACAAGATCTTCCCCGCGGGCCCGGGAGAGCCGTATGGAAAGCTCTGGTCACCCGTCGATCTAAGGGCGGCCGCTCAGAGTGTGGGCATGCCCACCCGGAGAAATTGCGGCACGTGTCACTTCAACGGCGGCGGCGGACCGAACGTCAAGCATGGTGATCTGGATGTGTCTATGAATAATCCGAATTATCAGATTGATGTCCATATGGATGCAAACGGGCTGGATTTTAGCTGCCAGAGTTGCCATACGACTCACGAGCACCAGATAGCCGGCAGCCGTTATGAAATGGACCTTCACGGTTCGACGAGCATGGAAAGCTGTAAGACGTGTCATGCCGATCATACACATAGCATTAGTATCATCGATGAACATACCGATCGCATTGCTTGCCAGGCCTGCCATATTCCGGTGTATGCCAAAGAGCAATATGTCAAGACCTGGTGGGACTGGAGCACCGCCGGAGACTTGAAAGACGGCACGGACGAGTTCGAAGGCCGCAAGGTGTGGCGGGTCGAGAAGGATGAGAACGGCAATAAAACCTACATGACGCCCAAAGGCAGCTTCGAATGGGGCAAGATGTTGACTCCTGAGTACGTTTGGTTTAACGGCGATTCGCGTTATGTCACTCTTGACGATACGTTTAATCCCGACGAGGTCGTCGCAATTAACAGCTTACAAGGCGATATCAACGATCCGAATGCCGTGATCTTTCCCGCCCATGCGTTCCGAGGTATGCAGCCTTACGATGCCGTTGCTAACACGCTGGTGGTTCCGAATCTGTTCCCGACAAATCCGGAAACGGCGTTTTGGAAGAACTGGGACTGGGCGAAGGCCATTGCCGGCGGTCAGGCGTCCGTCGGTCGGGAATTTAGCGGCGAGTATGGTTTTGTCGAGACGGTGATGTATTGGCCGTTAACCCATCAGGTTTCTCCTGCGGATCAGGCCCTTAGCTGTGTATCCTGCCACAGTCCGAACGGCGTTTTGGACTTCGTCGCTCTGGGCTATTCTGAAGAACGCACAGCCTTGTTAACAACGTTTTTGGGATGTACCCAATAACCACTCGGTGATTGTAAACGTGTTGTGTATCGGATGGCCGTGCGTTGTTTTCACACACCCATACCTGAAACGATTGTTTCGAATGCGATAGCGCCCTCGATGACGCCTTGAACGGCCGTAGTGACGTGCGTGCTGCGTTTTCGGCGCTTATATTTGAGGATATGGCCGAGCAAGTACAATCTCTGGCCCGGGGCGACGGTCAAGCGGAACTTCGTTCCTTCGATGCCGGCAAAACCAATAAAACCCTCTTCTTCATAAATCTTCTTGAGAAAGAAGCTGGATAATTGTGCCCCGGCCTCGACCATGATGACGCCGGGCATCAGGGGGCGACCGGGGATATGGCCGCGGACCCAGAATTCACTTTCCGTAAGGTCTTTATAACCCAAGATCAGGTGTCTATCCTTGTCATACCAGAGGATACCATCAAGCTGCTGCATCTCAAATCGTTGGGGATTAACCTTGCAGATGGCTTCTTTGTCAAAAAGCGGTTCGGCTTGAAGATCAATCGTTGACAAATCAATTAGTAATGGGGGAGGCATCGCTACTCCATGCAGATGTCATAAAAAAACGCATCAGACTGCCTCTCGATAGAGAACACCTCACCGGTGGCCTTCAGACAATGCACACCCATACTCACCTTCACGAAACAGGCGGTTTCAGATACGTATTACGTATTAATCGGCTGATCTGATTTCAAGAATGCGGTTACGGACGAGTTGAGCCGCTTGTTTGATCTTCTGCATTTGTTTGCGTACTCGCGTCCCTGCGGCTTTGTTTCCGCCTTCGGCTTTATTAATGTCAGATTCAATTTCAGCCACAAGCACCTTAAGGTCTTCATACTCTTGCATCAAAAAAAACCTCCACTTCGCAGATTTAAGAATACTAAGAGCAGATTAAGAAACTATAAAAAAAGTAACGGCGGCAGCCTGCTTTGTCAAAGAAAAATGGCCTTTTTTGAAAAAAAATCAATATTTCCAATTCTACGACACCGCCAGTTTCCTGGTGAGTTCAGCAATTCTCCGGCCCCGGCGCCGACACTGTTGCTGGACTCGTTCGTCTGGCTTGCCAATAGAAACGGGCCCGTAGTGGTCACCTTTGGGATCCCCCTGGATCACGAAACCTCCGATAATCATAGCCTCTATCATGCCCATAATCGTTGTTTCGTTGCCGCCGCCGACGTTGGCGGAGCTGGTGAATGCCGCTCCTATTTTGCCGTCGAGCTTGCCGTGTAAGGTGACTGTGTCATCGAAAAACTGTTTGATCGGCCCGGCCATTTGCCCGTAATACGTCGGCGAGCCTACAACAATGGCATCGTATTCGAGTAATTCTTCGATCTTGACGTCGCTGACGGACGTGCATTTTGTCTCCAGTTCGGCTTCATTCATGGCCTGGGCGATTGTTTCCGCCATCGTTTTCGTGTTTCCGCTTCGTGAATAGTAGATAACGAGTCCTTTAGGCATTTTCACTCCGTTCTATTCCTTCGATCCGGTGAGGGTAATGCGAGATTCTTTTCGTCGGTTCAACTCAACGACGCAGGTAAAAAAGCTTTTCCGGCAAAGGGATGTTATTGCCGAAGTTGTCCTCGCCATAGCCGGAATCGGCCAAAAGCTTGATATCGACCAGAACCCGTTTATCACCGATAAACCTGGCTTCCAAATTGGATCGTGCGTCAATTTTTCCCGTCGCGAGCAGTTGGGCCATCAGATCCATTACTTTTTCTAATAAGGTACCTTCCTGATCGGCCGGGACGTCCGGTAATTGGAGGGGTTGCTCGTAGAGCAAAAGTTTGCTGTTTCCCACCAGCGTCAGCACGATATGCCGGATTGCATCGTCGATGTTTCGCCCTCGCCCATTGAGTTCCTGGACAAGACTCAGGCGGACGATCTCCGAGGCCAACCAGCGCCGCTTGCGGGCGTTAATCGTTTCATTGGCGCGGAACAGCTCGAGTGGGGAGCTCGCGTCGTAGATATTGCCCTCCAGCTCCATTTTCACCTCGCTGCCGTAGTGCCGAACGAGCTTGGAGATCAAGGTGGACGGACGAACGTGAAAACCCCGGTACGGCGGGATGGGAAGTTCGATCATGCCGACTTCCGCATACCGCTTTAACATCTCATGGCACAGATTCTCGGCACAGTTGATGTAAAGAGCGATATGGGTGACCGCGTATTTCATGAGTATATTGAGGAGGTCTTCGGCTCCGACCAGAGGTTCCTGTCGCAACGGGGAATCACAGGGTTGTTTGTTCACGTGCCGCTCGTAGTGGTGAACGAATAATACCGCTACCCTGAGCAGATGAAAAACGACACTGATATGCCCGCGAAGGACGGGCAAATCCGGATCAATCTCGGCCGCTTCGGTGCCGGAAACGTAGGTGTCGTAGAGCGATTGAAGATTATGGAACCGAAGCTCGAGAATCCGCAATTTCTCCTCACTAACGGAATTCCGGACGTAGGAGGCGTACTCTTGGGGTTTGGCCCGACCGGCGGCGCGGACGTCCGCACTTTCCACCGCCAAGTTCAAGAAGGCGGTAGTCAGCAGGGTCACGGTTTCTGAGACCGTTTCGATGGTCCGCGTCTTGCAACGCACCGGCAACCGGCCGGCGGGAAGCTCTTCGGTGTAGGACTTCTCGCGCGACATCTTCAAGGGGACCTGAAGTCCAAGCTCATCGGCGATCACAAGCATTTGGCTCGCCTTTCGCCGAAGCACCCCGGCGGTGAAGGCGAGCGCCTCTTCCGTGGCCTTGATAAAATCCTGCTCGATGTCCAGCAGACAATAGGCCGGCAACGAATGGCGGATATGGAGCAGCTCGTAGCTCGCATCGGAAAAGTGCTTCAGGGCCGCGGTCATGCTTCTGAGACCGCACCATCGGCAATAACTCCCTGCCCCGTATGCGTCGAGAAGCTCTTCGATCTGCGTGGATTGCGACAACAGCTCGCCCAGGAGTGGACGTATCATAATGTCCGTATCCGATGGGCATTGAGAGATATGCTTGACGATACCCAACAAGGTTTGGGCGCGTCGTGCGATTAATTTCCGAAAAACGTCTTCGGTCACTGTGATCGAAACCATACTATACTATTATCGTTTGTTTTCCGAGAGCGGGGTGATCTCCGGTTCACCGAAGCTCGCGGGTATCCTAAATTCAAAGACATTTCCGTCTATGCCTTTGTTCACTGTCGGTTTAACAAGTTTGATCTCCTCGATATCACCAAACGGAGGTTCCGGCTCGGTCTTGACGGCGATGATTTTCGCCGGCAATCCCAGCGTCTTGTCGATCCAAAAGTTAATCGAGACAAAATCATCCTTATACACCGAAGTCGGCTTAACATCCAAGTGGACTTGAGTAAAACCTTTTGACGAATTCTCTTTTTGTCCGATAAGAGTGATCTCAAACTGCTTTTTCAGGTCGTCAATCCTGGAAAAACCGAGCATCGGCAGTTGTCGACCGACCAGATCGAACAGGTCCGGGGACGTGTTCGGATCGTTCGGTTCGGCCAATTGATAGTACCGGGCTTGCTCGATCTGATAATCAAGATGCACGAGCCATATCCCTTTGAAAACCCGGACGGGATGAGGCAGTTTCGCTCCGTCGAGAAGAAGATACTGTTCGTTGTATTTGCGTTCTTTTTCGTCATCCTGTTGGAGTGAACTGAAATTGATGCGCATGGCGGAAGTTTCGCCGGACCGTAAATAATATAACGCGCCCTTACTCAGACGCTCTGATTCGAGCAGCGGCTGAGAGTACCTGTATTCAATCTGACACTCGAAAGACCTCAGTTCCGAGGTGGTCTTGTGTAATTTGTCCAGAGTGGCATCCACGGGATCGGTTTTCGTGCTTTTCGATGTTACTTTGGAGCTTTCAGCACATTCACCGGCCCAGCATACCCCGACCAACCCTATGATCATGACGATGGTTTTGAGTATCATTTTTCCATACATAGTTCTTTCCTTTCCCTTCGCCACCCTAATCTACGCGCGGGGCGCCGTTCTTGTTTTCTATAATATCCAGTATCCCGCAGATATTTGGAATACAAAAATCCGCATGGTCGGCAAATTCGCCTGCCTGATCATGGTTCGTCAGGAGTACCGCGACCGCCCCGGCGGCCTTGGCACAGAGCAAATCGAACAAATAATCGCCTAACAAAAGTGTTTCGGCAGGTTCGACGCCGAATTGACGGCATAATTCCAGCACGCCGAAGGCGTCGGGTTTGACGGGTCCGTCTTCTCGTCCGATAACGGCATCGAATTTGAGATTGTGTTTGCGCGCGATGGCAAACGCGTTCGATCGCTTGTTGCGCGTCAGGATGCCAATATGGATGCCGGCCTCGCGAAGTTTCGAGAGGGTGTCTCTGGCGCCGGGATTCAGCCTGGATTCTGTGACGGCTTGTTCCTCGTGAAGATGGAGAATGTTCTCCGCCCGTTGACGCTCTTGCGGCGACATAGTCTCCATCGATTCCAGAATAGGCCCTGAATCTCTGGCTAACCCGATCTCCTCTCGAATATCGTCGAAATCGAAATAAGGCTCGGTAATCGTCCCATCCAGATCGAAAATAACGGCTTGAATTGACATTTCATTCATCCTGTTGATATTTTTTTCGCAGTAGCTCGATGAAGTAACGCCCGGCCTGACTCAGGATTTTGGCTTTTCGCAGGATGATCCCCGTGGGTCGGACAAAGGCTTCGTTCGAGATGCGAATGGCCTTGATCGTTCCACCACTGACCTCCTGAAGTATGGCCGTGTTGGGCAAGATGCTTATGCCTGAATTTATTTCCACGGCCCGTTTGATCGTTTCGATATTGTCGAACTCCATCACCTGCCGTACGACCACATTATAACGTTCTAAAATTCCATCTGTCCATACCCGTGTAGGAACGCTCTTATCAAACGCGATATATCGCTCAAATTGTAATCGGTGAATGTCGATCGAGGACTCATAGGCCAGGGGGTGCTTCGGACTACACGCCAAAACCAGAGGTTCATCCTGAAAATCATAGACATCCAACCTCTTATCCCTTTTGGGAACGGCGACCAAACCGATATCCACGTCGCCGGCCAAGACCAGTTCGTAAATCCTGGAGGCGCTTAAATATTCAATATGCACGTTCACATCCGGATAACTGACCATGAATTTCTTCACATAATCCGACAGCGTATGCATTCCAATGCTGAAAATCGCGGCGACGTTGATCCGGCTGGTGGAAGAACTTTTCAGGGCATTCAGCTCGCTGCCGAACTGTTCGTATCGTTCGATGATATCCTTGGCCGCCTGGTAGAAAATTCGGCCGGCCCGGGTCAGTTCAATGGGTCTCTTTTTTCGGCTAATGAATTGACATTTGTTCAGAAGCTCCATTTGTGCAAGCTGTTGGGAAACGGCCGATTGGCTGAGAAGATGCTTCTCGGCCGTTCTCGAAAAACTCTTCAATTCAGCCAGATCACAAAATATTTTGAGCATTTCCAAATGCATTATAAATCTTATTAATAATTCCTATTACCATTTGTGAGTTGTCTTATAACCTACGATTTTACTATCATTATGGTTAGAGTTCCTTATTGTTCGTTACTTAATAATGCGTCAATGTAATTGAATTATTAGTTTAGCTTATTGAAATTGTCAATAGCAATAGAAATTCTCGTTTAAAAGGAGAACAACCCGATGTCAGCAAGCACCGTTATTCAAAGCGTGTACGAAGACGTTTTAAAGCGAAATCCTGGTGAGGTCGAATTCCACCAGGCGGTGAAGGAAGTCCTTGATTCACTGGAGCCGGTTGTCGAAAGGAATCCGGAATATGTCGAGGCGAAAATTTTGGATCGTCTCGTCGAGCCTGAACGGCAGATCATGTTCCGCGTGCCCTGGCTGGACGATAAGGGCAACGTTCAGGTGAACCGGGGATTGCGTTTTGAATTCAATAGTGCCCTGGGGCCTTACAAGGGCGGCCTGAGATTCCATCCCTCGGTCAACGCGAGCATTTTGAAATTTCTCGGTTTCGAGCAAATATTTAAGAATTCGCTCACCACGTTGCCCATGGGCGGGGGCAAAGGCGGATCGGACTTCGATCCCAAGGGCAAAAGCGACAATGAAGTCATGCGTTTTTGCCAGAGCTTTATGACGGAGCTTTGTCGTCATATCGGTGCTCAGACCGATGTTCCCGCGGGCGATATCGGCGTCGGCGGTCGGGAAATCGGCTTTATGTTCGGTCAATACAAACGAATTCGTAACGAATTTGTCGGTGTCCTCACCGGAAAAGCCCTCAACTGGGGCGGTTCGCTTATTCGACCCGAAGCAACCGGCTACGGATGCGTCTATTTCGCCGAAGAAATGCTCAAAACGCGCGGCGAGAGCTTCGAGGGAAAAATCTGCACCGTATCGGGTTCCGGAAACGTCGCCCAGTACACGGTGGAAAAACTCAATCAGCTTGGCGCCAAGGCCGTAAGCTTGTCGGACTCGAACGGGACGATTTACGATCCGGACGGAATCGACGCCGAGAAACTGGCGTTCGTGCTCGATCTGAAAAACGTGCGTCGCGGGCGGATCAAAGAGTATGCCGAGAAATTCGGTGCCGAGTATCGTGATGGTAAGCGTCCCTGGGATATCAAGTGCGATTGTGCCTTCCCCAGCGCCACACAGAATGAAATCGATGAAAGCGATGCCAAGACGCTGCTGGAAAACGGCTGTTACGTCATTGGCGAGGGCGCGAATATGCCCAGTACGCCGGAAGCGGTCGAGCTGTTCATCGATAAGAAAATCCTTTACGGGCCCGCCAAAGCCGCGAACGCCGGCGGCGTCGCCACGTCGGGTCTTGAAATGTCACAGAACGCCATGATGATGTCGTGGACGCGAGAAGAAGTGGACCGGCGCCTGCATGACATTATGATTGCCATTCATAAGCAATGCTTCGATGCGGCCGAAGAGTACGGGCAGCCCGGCAACCTCGTGATGGGCGCCAATATCGCCGGATTCGTTAAAGTCGCCGACGCCATGCTCGACCAGGGGATCGTATAAGCCCGGCGGCAGCGAACGAAACGGCAGGATTTCACTATAAAATAGGGGGGGAAAGGGCAAGGCCTGTTGAATAAGAGGCCTTGCCCTTGTACCATAACGATTTAAGTGAGGTGGACGATGCCTGGGTGGGCAAGTACGGGAATTGACAGTCTGGACGCCGTATTTACCGGCGGCCTGCAAAAGGGCGACAATGTCGTTTGGCAGGTGGACAGCGTCGAGGATTTTGCCGATTTTGTCACACCTTATGTGTTGCGCGCAACGCAGCAGGGACGACAGGTGGTGTATATGCGCTTTGCGGATCATGATCCGTTGGTGCAGCCCGGCGACGGCGTGCGAATTCACGCTCTCGATGCGGCCAGCGGTTTTGAATCGTTTACGACCCAGATTCATGCGATCATCGCCGAGGAAGGCAAAGACGCCTACTATGTCTTCGATTGCCTTTCGTTTCTACTCGACGCCTGGGCGACGGACCTGATGATCGGTAACTTCTTCATGGTCACTTGTCCATACCTGTTCGAGCTTGACACGATTGCCTATTTTGCGCTCTTGCGAGATCGGCACTCGTTCCGAACGATCGCGCGCATCCGGGAAACGACGCAGCTCCTGCTGGATCTTTATAACGTCGAAGGTAAGCATTGCCTGCACCCCCTGAAGGTCTGGAAACGCTACTCTCCGACGATGTTCCTTCCGCATTTACGGCATGATGGGACCTTCGTACCGATTACGAGCAGCGTCGATGCCACCAAGCTGCTGACGTACATCTCCGAACGCGGGCTCAAACCCGCCGAGCGGGCGATCGACTACTGGGACGGATTGTTTCTTAAGGCGGCGGAATTAGCCGGGTTCCCGAAAGCCGCGGAAAAGGCTGGACGGGAAACCCTTGATCGACTCTGTCGAATCATGATCGGGCGCGACAAAAGAATGCTCTCACTGGCCAAGAAGCACTTCACCTTAGCGGACCTGTGTACGATTAAAAGCCGACTCATCGGAACGGGTTTCATCGGCGGCAAAGCCGTGGGTATGTTGCTCGCCAACAAAATCGTATCCGAAGACAAATCCGGTTTGAGCGCGCATATCGAACCCCATGACTCCTTCTACGTCGGTTCCGATGTCTTTTATACGTATCTCGTCGAGAACGGGGGCTGGAAGCTCCGCGTCGAGCAGAAGACCAAAAAAGGTTACTTCAAGGTCGCGCCCGAACTGAGGCAAAAACTTCTCAACGGCAAATTCCCGGACCAGATACGCGAGCAGTTTCAGGAGATGATCGAGTATTTCGGGCAGTCGCCGATTATCGTGCGTTCGAGCAGTCTGTTGGAAGATGCCTTCGGCAACGCCTTCGCCGGGAAGTACGAAAGTATCTTCTGCGTCAACCAGGGCAGCCCGGAGGAGCGATATGCGAACTTCGAGAACGCCGTGCGAACGGTCTATGCCAGCATGATGAGTGAGGATGCGCTGAGCTACCGGCTGCAACGAGGGCTGGACCAGCAGGACGAGCAGATGGCTTTATTGGTCCAGCGGGTCTCCGGCTCGTACCGGAACAGTTACTTTTTCCCGGACCTGGCCGGTGTCGGGATGTCCTACAATACCTTTGTGTGGAAGACGGACCTCGATCCGACGGCGGGAATGTTGAGGCTGGTCTTCGGACTCGGTACGCGAGCCGTTAATCGCGTGGAGGATGATTATCCGAGAGTGCTCGCGCTCGACCAGCCGCTGGTCAGGCCGATTTCCGGCATGGGCGATGTGCGGAAGTACTCGCAACGTCGCGTGGATTTGCTCGATACGCAACAAAATGCTTTAGAGACGGTTCCTTTTCGACAGCTTGTTACGGAACGACCCGACATCAGGCTCGACCTGGTCGCCGTTCGGGATCATCAGTTGGCACGTCATGCGCGCCAATCCCGAAATTCCTCCGGGACCGGTGAGACGGAATATTGGCTGCTGACCTTCGAGAAGCTTCTAACGGAAACGCCCTTCATCCAGATAATGCAAAAAATCCTCAAGACGCTGGAAAGTCACTACGAGTATCCGGTGGATATCGAATACACGGTCAACTTCACGCAAGATCAAAAGCCTTTCGTCAACCTGCTGCAGTGCCGTCCATTGCAGACCAGAGGCCAGCAAGCTCACGTGGAGATGCCCGCCGAGCCCGATCCGGAGAAGATTCTGTTCAAATGCGACGGCTACTTCATGGGCGGCAGTATCCGCCACGATATCCAGAAGATCATCTACGTCGAGCCGCAGGATTATATCGATTTGCCGCTGTCCGGCAAATACGATATCGCGAGACTGGTGGGCGAGCTGAACCGGCGCATCCCCGACAAGGAAACGGAACCGACGATTTTTCTGGGGCCGGGCCGATGGGGAACGACCACGCCAAGCCTGGGCATTCCCGTGGGTTTTCACGAAATCAGTAACGCTACCGTGCTGGCGGAGATCGCCTACGAAGGCGGCAACCTGATGCCGGAACTGTCCTTTGGAACGCATTTCTTCCAGGATTTGGTCGAAGGAGATATTTTCTATATCGCCCTGTTCCCCGCGAGATCCGGTGTCGTTTTCAACAAAGCCAAACTCGATCAGATGCCCAACACACTGACGGACGTTCTGCCCGACAGCGCGAAATACAGTCACATTGTCAAGCTCCTGGAGCCGGATCAAAGGCTTCGGATTCTCAGCGACGTGACATCCCAGAAGGTCCTTTGCCTCTTTGATTGAGGCGCATTCAATTCCTGACCCGGACCACGCAGGTGCAATCCGCGAGAGGCGGACACAGCCTACGATTTGTTTTCTTCCCGCCACAGGCCGTGAAGAGGCCCGGCGAGACGACCTCTAACAGTCGAGTGGATCAGATATAGACCTTGTCCATCATCCTGGGGAAGGGAATGCACTGGCGAATGTGTTTTTGGCCGGTGAGCCAGGCGATGGTCCGCTCGACACCGAGTCCGAAGCCGCCGTGGGGCACCGAGCCGTACTTTCGCAGATCGAGATACCAATCGTAGTTTTCGATCTTCAGGTTTTGCTCGTGGATCCGTTTGACCAGCCTGTCATAATCATCTTCGCGGATCGAGCCGCCGATGATCTCGCCGAATCCGGCCGGGGCGAGCAGGTCGAAATTCAAAACGACGTCCTCGTTGTTCCTGTCGGTTTTCATGTAGAAGGCCTTGGCCAGCGTGGGATAGTGCGTGACGAAGATCGGCTTATCGTGCATCTGCGAGATGATCGTCTCGTCCGAACCGCCAAGGTCCTTGCCCCATCGAAATTCAGCGGCTAACTGGGCGTGCTTTGGATTGTTCTCGATCTTCGTATCCACTTCGGTCAGCTCTGAGCGCAGATCGATCAACTCCGCGGCGTTCTTGTCACGTTTCCACTGCTTGATCTGGCCCTTCTGCTCTTCTTCGAGTTCGGCGATTCGGCTTTCGATGTGCTGTTTTTGATTCTTGAATTCTTCCAGTTGCCCGGCGAGAAATTCCCGGGCTTTCTCGCTGGTGAGGATATCGACGGCCTCGGTGTAGGTGAGTCTATAGAAGGGTGGCGTAATCTTTTCAAGTGCGGCGATGTCGGCGCCCAACGTTTCGAGCTGGCTGCGATTGTCCTGCAAGACCCTGGCGACGATGGACGAGACGAAATTCTCGGCTAATTCCAGTAGGCCGTCCAGCTCGATGAAGGCCACCTCCGGCTCGACCATCCAGAATTCGGTTAAGTGCCGTCGGGTTTTGCTTTTTTCCGCCCGGAAGGTCGGTCCGAAGCAATAAACCTTGCCGAAGCTCATGGCCGCGGTCTCGAGATGCAACTGGCCCGTCTGGGCCAGGTACAGAGGTTTGCCGAAATAGTCCACCTCGAAGAGGGACTGCTCATCTTCCCCCGCGGCCGCCATGAGGATAGGGGTATCGATGAGCATAAAGCCGTTGTCGTTGTAGAACCGGCGGATCGCGTCGATGACGGTATGGCGAATCTTTCCGATGCACCATTGGCTCTGCGAGCGGAAGTGCAGGTGACGATGTTTGAGAAGGAAGTCGATGCCGTGCGATTTCGGCGTAATGGGATAATCCATGGCCGGGGCGATGATGCTTGCATCGGTCACGGCCATTTCGCAGCCGCCTATGCTCCGCTCGTCGGCGCGGATCATCCCGGTGACGCTCAGCGAGGATTCCTGGCCGAGGTGTTTGAGCTGCCCGAATAACTCGTCGGAGACGTGACCTTTTTCGACGATGCACTGGCAGAGTCCCGTTCCGTCGCGGACGATGAGAAATTGAATCTTCCCGCTCGCCCGGCTGTTATACAGCCAACCGTTTAAGGTGACTTCTTGCCCCGTGTGATCTTTCAATTGTTCGATATACGTGATGTTGTCGTTTGTCATCTTTTCGTCCTTTGGTGGCATTGGTTACAGTCTGACTATTCTGATATAAACTATACATCTTAAAGCGATCTCCGAAAAGTCTGAACTTGGCGGTTCTTCAGCTTTTTATACCCTCCAATTTTTTTAAGAGGAATGATTGACATGCAACAGTGTGTCGTGAACAATAGGTAAGAAACAAGAATTTTAATCACAAGTAACCTTATAAATGTGTAATGGCGATGTAACATTTATTTAGATTTCGAAGGAGAACAAAATGAAACGTTCAATGCAAACAGTTGTGCTGACATTGATTGCCGTTGTGATGATGGGCATCCCTTGCATGGCTCAGGACGTGGAACCACCTTTTACATGGGAAGGAAAAGGTCAATTGTCGTTCATTAACCAAGGAGGAATTGAAGATAT
>Ga0180432_10003101_pt1 | contig 24061 bp, 15 predicted proteins | sample SS_ome_10_FD_132414 | JGI IMG/M metagenome (GOLD analysis project Ga0180432, IMG submission 132414) | Hypersaline lake sediment archaeal communities from the Salton Sea, California, USA - SS_1_MS_2 metaG | ecosystem: Environmental > Aquatic > Non-marine Saline and Alkaline > Hypersaline >... | reverse complement strand
TTATCCGAGCTCATACCCTGCGTCCTCGATCTTTCTTTTCACGATGTCGTAATCCACGGGGCCGACTTCGTCAAAGCTCGCCTCGTTTTTCTCTAACGACACCGATACGTTTTCTATGCCGTCCACATCCATGAGCGCCCTGGAGACCGCTTTCACGCAGTGCTCACAGGACATGCCGGATATCTTGATCGTCTTCATGATCCATCCCCCCAGCTTCAATTATACCATAGTACTTAAGTAATATAGTCATGTATTATGGTTTGTCCAATACTTTTTTTGTATCCTGTCGATATCTTTTAAAGAATCGATCCAGCCAGATGAAGTAGAGGATCATCACGCCGGTCTGGACCGCCGCAGGGAGGGCTGAAGTGTCCGAGAGAAACGTCAAGGCGATGCCGCCTGCCAGGGCGTAGTTCTTGAGAGTGGAAAGGAGCGTCATGCTGACGCCATTCTCATATCCGGCGCCGCCCTTCGCTGCAATGAAATATACAACGAGCCCGAGCACGAAAGTCACCGATATGCTCACCAGCACCACCGGCAAAAGGGCCCCGGCATGCTCCAGAAAGACATCCCGATTGACGGCGACGATGGTATACATGACAACGAAAAACGACCAATTCGTAATCGGCCCCCGGTAGGACTCAAGGTGTCGATCGAGGCCCGTCCGGCGGATGACCCGGCTGACCAGGAAAGGGGCCACGATCAACCCGGCGATGACTACAAGAAGCCGCTCCAGATCGACCAATGACTCCCCCGAAAGAAAGAACGACATCAACGGAAGGGTGATGAAAGCGGCGGCGTATCCCGCCAGTATGGCCGTCAGGGTGAGCGTACGGTTTCCCCGGAAGATATCGGTAAAGGGCATCACCGCCACCGCCGGAGGGGCCGCGGCGATGAGAAAAAATCCGATCCTGAAGTCCGGGTTATCGATAAACATAGCCGTCAGAGCAATCGTCAGTCCCCCCAGAATCAGATACGTGACGCCGAGGCCCACGGCGGCATAAACGACGGCCCGGGCCGGTTTTTGCCACAGCTCATTACCGATACCCAGCATCGACACGGTCATTACAATACCGAGGAAAACGAGCATTACCGGACGGGTATAGTGCACCCCTCCCGGCAGCGTCATTGCCAGTGCCAGGGCCAGCAGGAAAATACTGTTTCGATTGAGCAAGGAAGCCGCCGCTTTTTTTAGAATTTCCATGGATGATACCGCCTTTCCCGAAAATAATATATGTGCTGCCTAGATTATAATATAATATCGAAGTCGAAAGAGGAAACCCCTGGAGAGGGTCCCTATCGCCGACGTCCCAGGGCATTGCAATACAACCGCTGATAATCTGATACTGTACTACAAAAATAGGGAGACGCAAAGCTCCCACACCTCCCATTAGATAATATAAGTATAGACGCAAGCCGTCTTCTATTCGATATGCCGTCTCACAACGACTGAGCGGCATTTTTAAGTGCTTCGTTTGCCGCCGCCGGATCGGTCAGGGGCTCAGTGCAGGTCTGATTCCGGCAGGCATACATCGTCGCCTTCCCGTCCCGCATCCCCATCGGGCCGGTGAACGGGGCGACTGACTCCAGGATCCCGGAATCGTCATCAGCATCTTTAAATATCAACGCGGTGTCGAAAGCCAGCCACCGACCGGCGATCCGCCGCATCCGTACCGTTTCTGGATCCTCATTTCGACCCACGATAACCACCTGTGTCGACGGACCCAGGTATGCGCTCAAAACCGCAAGGTACATGGTGTGGGCCGTGGGGTGTCTCCTGGCGCCGCCGGCCATGACGGCGATCAGCTCCTCTGCATGACTACGATAAATCTCATTTCCGGTCAGGCCCGAGAGTCGAAGCAGGTTCATCGTCGCAATGGAGCTTCCCGACGGTACGGCGGTGTCATGGAAGTCCTTTTGGGCGACGATCATTCTCTCCGCAAACCTGTCGACGAGGAAATATCCGCCGTCCTCGTCGTCCCGGAATCGCCGTATCATCTCGTCGGTGAAGTGTACCGCCCGCTCCAGATAGCTCGGCTCTCCCGACGCCTCGAAGAGCTCCAGGAGCCCCCAGGTGAAGAAGGCGTAGTCGTCGAGAAAACCGGGCTGCGCCCGGTCGCCCCGGCGATACCGCCGGAAGAGCCCTCCCGAGTCGTTCGTCAACTCCCGGAGCACGAAATCCGCCCCACGACGCGCTGCGGCGAGGCGGGAATCGTCCTCAAAAACCCGTGCCGCCCGGGCGAGGGACGCAATCATCAGGCCGTTCTGGCCGGTGATGATCTTGTCATCCAGAAGGGGTCGGTTTCGCTTTTCCCGGGCTTTGAGGAGCTTTTTCCTGATCGCCTCGATCCTCCCGGCGAAGTCTTCCCGCCCCATCCCCCGGGACGCGGCAAACTCCTCTGGACCCACCGCCAGGTAAGGGATGCTCCTCCCGTCCTCGAAATTTCCGCCATCGGTGATGCCGAAATAGTCACAGGCAAGGGCCGCCTCGTCCCCGTCCAGGATCGCCCGCACCTCGTTCACGGTCCAGGTGTAGAATCGCCCCTCGCCGCCGTCACTGTCGGCGTCTTCGGCGGTGTAAAAACCACCCCCGGCGTCGGTCATGCTTTCTTTTACGTAGGTATGGATGTCATCGGTGATATCTGAATACCGGCGGTCTCCCGTGGCCTGGAAGATCTCCACAGCGGCAAGAGAGACCAGGGCCTGGTCGTAGAGCATCTTCTCGAAGTGGGGGACCAGCCACTTGTTGTCGGTGGAGTAGCGATGGACGCCGAAACCCACCTGGTCGAAGATGCCGCCCCGCCTGATCTGATCCAGGGTCTCCCCGGCCATCATTAGGGCCTTCTCCCTCCCCGTCCGTCGATAGTGCCCGGCAAGGAACATCAGGTGATGGGGGATTGGAAACTTCGGCGCGGGACCGAATCCGGCCCGGAGGGGGTCGTACATCCGGAACAGCTCATCGTATCCCCGTTCCGTCAGAGACTCGTCGACACTACCGTCCCCTCCCGTCTCCTGGAGCGATTTCAAATGCAGGGTGATTTCCCGCCCGGCCTCCTCGATTTTCTCCCGGTTGTGTCGCCAGGCCCGGGTTACCTGTTCCAACAGGTCGATGAATCCCGGCATACCCCGGCGGGAGGTCCTCGGAAAATAGGTGCCGGCGAAAAACGGCCTTTTTTCCGGGGTCAGAAAGAGGGTCAGGGGCCACCCACCGGATCCGGTCATAACTTGGCAGGCGGCCATGTAGATCGAATCCACGTCCGGGCGCTCCTCCCGGTCCACCTTGATGGAGACGAAATGCTCATTTAAAAGCTGTGCCGCCTCCTCATCCTCGAAGCTTTCGTGTGCCATCACATGGCACCAGTGGCAGGTGGAATACCCTATGGAAAGAAACACCGGTCTGTCCTCCCGGGCGGCGCGCTCAAACGCCTCCTCCCCCCAGGGATACCAGTCCACCGGATTCTCCGCGTGCTGGAGTAGGTATGGGCTTTGCTCATCCGCCAGCCTTCGGCCGACTGTATCACTTTTCGGTGTTTCCATGTTCTACTCCCTTTTCGCCCGATGATGATGCAGTGGCAAGAATCAGCATCTTATCATGCGGCATCGATGTATATACTACGGTAATCATGATATGTTCCCCCGTCAAGGCGCCCTTCAATTTTTATCATGGACCGATTCGCATATCATTTACACAGATAAAGAGAGGACGACGAAAAAGCGGGAGGCTCATCACCTCCCGCTTCTTTTTTATATAGTGTTCAGACGGTTACTCGCCGTCCTCGGGCACAAATCTCAGTGCCAGGGAGTTGATGCAGTATCTCAACCCCGTGGGGTCCGGGCCGTCGTTGAACACGTGCCCAAGGTGGGAATCGCACCGGTAACAGAGCACCTCGGTGCGAACCATACCGAAACTGGTGTCCGTCTCCTCCTTGATGTTGTTCTCATCTATGGGCGCCCAGTAGCTCGGCCAGCCGGTGCCGGATTCAAACTTCGTCTCGGATGAAAAGAGCGGCAATCCGCATACCGCGCATACGTATACTCCCGGCTCCTTGTTGTCCCAGTATTCCCCGGTGAAGGGACGCTCGGTCCCCTTCTCCCTGGTTATGTGGTATACATCCGGGGGGAGTATCTCCCGCCACTCTTCGTTCGTCTTGATGATTTTCTCAGGCCGTCCGGATACATCCGGGTTTTCTTTCAGTGTCTTCTCGAAGGCCGTCCGTATCGCCTCGACCCGTTTTCTATTGACTCCCATGTCCGAATGCCCCTTTCTGGATGCGGATCGAATGTGAATCAGGCTGTTTTCCTCGTCGATGAGAAACTCCACATCGTCGACGAAGCGAAATATTTTCGATGTGAACTCCGCGTGTATGTAATCGTCCGTTACCGTCACCAGCCGGGTGCGCTTCATGACGTCGACCACCTCGATGAGAATCTTTCGCGCGTCCGATGCCGATCCGGTAAACGTCAACGGATCCACCCGATGGGCGGGGTCTTCCGACTGGGATGACACGCAGTTTAGGCTGTTGGGACAAGGGGCAAGCCTCCCATCATCCACCCCCAGGGTGTCCGAAACTCTTCCACCGCACTGGGCGAGAAACAACATGCCGAAAACCACCACCATCCATCGTATATCCATATTCACCTCCGAGACTTATTGTAAAAGATTACTATTATTGTTATAATTATAGCATACTGATTCAGATTGTACAGCAAAACATCGGAGGCGGATTCTATTCCATGCAAGAAGACTCAAGACCCGAACATCCGGGATAGAGGAACACATTCATGAGAATAGTTCGATCGTCAGGCGCAATTAATGCACCCCTCCGCCCCGGAGTGTGATAAAATTATGAGGTATATTATCATGAAACATGTATCATTCGGGGATACATCGGAACGCGGGAAGCGTCCTCATCCTTTTTATATCGCGACTCTCCTTTTCGGCCTGGCGGCCTCCGTCTTTTTTCCTTTCGCTGCCCCGGGCCAGACGTTCGAAGATGCCGATTCAATACGGCTCAAGGTAGACGCCCTCTATCATGACTTCTCTTCCCGGCACCCCGAAATCCCCGACATCACGGTTGATGATTTTCTTTCCCTGAAAGAAGAGGACGGCGTTGTCCTCGTGGACAACCGCATGCCCGAGGAGCGGGCCGTCTCCATGATTCCCGGGGCAATCACCGACGATGAGTTCGAGTCCGACCGGGAGGAATACAAAGACGCCGTCATCGTCGTCTACTGCACCATCGGCGTCAGGAGCGGCCGCTATGCGAAGAAGCTCGTCAGGCGTGGGTATAACGCCTTCAACCTGGCGGGGGGCGTGCTGGCCTGGGCTCACACCGGAGGTGGGTTCGTGGATCCCCACGGAGACCGAACCGACAGGGTCCACGTCTACGGTGAGGAGTGGAGCCTGCTTCCGCCCGGGTATTCACCGGTCTGGTAGACAACAGGCATCCCCAGGATTTTCTTATGATATGCGATCATATCGTGGAGATATACTATGCGCCACACATATATCAATAGCCGTCGTCGTCCGCTCTTGCCTGTGCTGATCGGGACCCTCTTCATAATCCTTGCCGTCGGGACACCGCTTTTCTCAGCCCGGGCCGACGAGTTCGACTACGGAGACTACGCCGCGGTGCTGTCCACCTTCGTCGACGACCGGGGCATGGTCAACTACCAGGGACTCTCGGCGAACCGGGAGCGTCTGGACTCTTTTGCCGACTCCCTGGCGTCCCTCCCGGAAACAGCGTATAATAGTTGGTCCGAGCCCGATAAAATCGCCTTTCTCATCAACGCCTACAACGGCCTGACACTCCGTGCCGTTATAGATCACTACCCCATAGAGTCCTCCGGCGTATCCGGGCTCGTCTTCCCCGATAACAGCATCCGCCAGATCCCCGGCGTGTGGGATAAGCTTGCCTTCGAGGTCATGGGCGGGCCCTGGACCCTGGATCGGATCGAGCACGACACGCTCAGAGTCGACTTTGACGAGCCGCGCATTCACCTGGCCCTGGTCTGCGCCGCCATGGGATGCCCTCCCCTCAGAAACGAGCCATACACCGGAGATCTGCTCGATACCCAGCTCGACGACCAGGCGTACGATTTCCTCGCCAATCCCCGGAAATTCAACATCCACCGGAAGGACGGGATCGTCTTTCTCTCCTCCATCTTCAAGTGGTTCGGAGAGGACTTCATCCCCTCGTTCGGCACCGATGATCGCTTCACCGATCACAACCAAGCCGAGCGGGCGGTGCTGAGCTACATCGGCACGTATCTGAATGATAGGGATCGGGAATTCCTTGAAAACGGGGACTTCAAGATCGAGTATCTCCCCTACGAATGGTCCCTGAACGAGCAATAGCCGACGGCACTTATATCATCTTTTTCATATATATAGCGGGGGAATCATTTTATGGATACTCAAAACAAAAAAAGTAAAAGCGGCGTATGGAAGCCGATCGCCCTGATCGTCGCCGTGGGTGCGATTATCATTCTTTCCCAAATCTTCGGCCTGGGTGAGAGAATCGCCCAGCTCCGGGGATGGATATCGGGTATGGGGGCATGGGGCGCCGTGGTCTATATCTTCATCTACGCCGCCGCCACCGTGGCGGCCCTACCCGGCTCGGCGCTGACCGTCGTTGCCGGGGCCCTCTTCGGGTCTTTAGTGGGGGTGATCGTGGTGAGCATCGCCTCCACACTGGGGGCGGCCCTGTCCTTTCTGGTCTCCCGGTATTTCGCCCGGGACGCGGTGGCCCGGTGGCTAGAAAAAAAGGAGACCTTCGCACGCCTTGACCGGATGACCGAAACTCACGGCGCGGTCATCGTCGCCCTGACCCGGCTGGTGCCGATCTTCCCGTTCAACCTCCTCAACTTCGGGTTCGGTCTGACCCGGGTCCGCTTCGGCACCTACGTATTCTGGTCGTGGCTCTGTATGCTTCCCGGCACCGTCCTCTACGTTGTGGGGGCCGACGCCCTGATCATGGCCATTGCCGAAGGGAAGGTCCCCTGGGGACTGGTCGGCGTCCTGGCGGCGACGGCTGTATTCATCACCGTCATCGTCCGCATCGCCCGAAAACACCTCTCCGAAAAAGAGCGGTCCTGCATGCCCGAGGGCGATACGGAGTTTAAGTACGCGATGCCGACCCTCTCACCAAAGGACGAGCACAACATCACCCTCACCAGAAACGTCCACCCGGCCGACTGGCACAACCCGATGCCCGAGGGGCGATACAACCTTGTGGTGATCGGTGCGGGCACCGCCGGATTGGTGACCGCCGCCGGGGCGGCGGGTCTGGGTGCGAAGGTAGCCCTGGTGGAGCGGCACCTCATGGGGGGCGACTGCCTCAACGTGGGCTGCGTGCCGTCCAAGGCGATCATCCGGTCCTCCCGGGCGGCGGCCCAGGCACAGGACACCCTGCGCTTCGGCGCCGGCTGTGTACAGGAAATCGCGGTCGATTTCCCCGCCGTGATGGAGCGTATGAGGCGGATCAGGGCCGGCATCAGTGATCACGACTCGGCCCGGAGGTTCTCCGAGGAGCTGGGGGTGGACCTCTTTCTCGGCCATGGACGCTTTTCCGGGCCTGACACCGTCTGCGTGGGGGACAGGGAGCTGAAGTTCAAAAAAGCGGTCATCGCCACCGGCGCCCGGCCCGGCGTGCCGCCTATACCGGGGCTTGCAGAGGCGGGATTTCTGACCAATGAAACCATCTTCAATCTGACCGAGCGCCCTGGGCACATAGTCTTCATCGGCGGAGGACCCATCGGCTGCGAGCTGGCCCAGGCCATGCGTCGTCTGGGGAGCGACATCACCATCATCGAGATGGCACCCCAGTTTCTCATCCGGGAAGACCCGGACGCCTCAGGAATCCTGGCCCGAGCCTTTCAGAGGGAGGGAATCCAGATACTCCTCGACGCCTCATGCAGCCGTGTGGAAGCCAGGGGGAAGAAGAAGGCCCTCTTCGTGATGCATCAGGGGGTGGAAAAGCTCATCGAGGCCGACGAGATCATGGTGGGAGCCGGACGCATACCCAATATCGATGGCCTGGGCCTGGAGGCGGCGGGCGTCGAGACGAGCAGGTTCGGCGTCGTCGTCACCGATCAGCTCCGGACCACCAACCGCCGCATCTACGCCGCGGGTGATGTGGCGATGGCGTACAAATTCACTCACATGGCCGATTTCGCCGCCCGTATCGTCATTCAAAACGCCCTCTTCGGCGGCAAAAAGAAGCTTTCGTCCCTCATCGTTCCCTGGACAACCTACACCGACCCGGAGATCGCCCACGTGGGGATGTACGAAAACGAGGCCCGGGATCGGGGGCTGGATGTGGATACCTACATTAAGGAGTTCTCGGACCTCGACCGTGCGATCCTGGACGGAGAGGATGAGGGCTTCGTCAAGATACACACGAAAAAGGGAACGGATACGATCCTGGGCGCCACCATCGTTGCCCGCCATGCGGGTGACATGATCAGCGAGATCACCCTGGCCATGGCGGCGAAGATAGGCCTCGGCTCCATCGCGTCGGTCATACACCCCTACCCGACCCGGGCCGAGGCCATCCGCCAGATCGGGGATATGTACAACAGGACAAAGCTGACACCATTTGTAAAGGGGCTGTTTGAAAAGTGGCTCACCTTTTCCAGATAAGATTTGAGAGAGAGTGGCTATACTTGATCGGCTCGATGATGCCATGAACATGAATCCGGCCCGACAACTCAACGCAAGCAACTCGGCCGAATATCGCCTGATCGTTTTTTCCCGCTACCCGACGCCGGGGAAAGCCAAGACCCGGCTCATCCCGGCCCTGGGCCGTCGGGGAGCGGCGAGCCTGTCGAGGCAGATGACGGCCCTGACCCTCGCCCGAGCGTTGCATGTGAGATCGACCCTCCCGGTGAACTCCGTGGAGATAGATCTGGTTCACACCGGGGCAAGCGCCCGGAGAATGCGACGGCTCTTACTCGGACACGACCTGTCCGTTCAGGTCTCCCCCCAGGGAGGTGGGGATCTGGGCGATCGGTTGTACCTCGCCCTCTCCCGGGCGGGGGGAGACGGTGTCGAGGGGGCGATCCTCTTCGGCACTGACATCCCGGAGCTGACGTCGGACAACATGATGGACGCCATCTCATCCCTTTCGGATACCGACCTGGTGCTCGGTCCCACGGAGGACGGCGGATACTATTTGATCGGCGCGGGGAAAAGGCTCCTTTCATCCCCGGGAGATGATATTCTTTGTGACATATTTTCGGGCATCCCCTGGGGGACCGGGGACGTCTTCGGCCTGACAATGGAGAAGGCGGCGGCCTACGGCCTGACGACGACCCTGCTTTCACGCCTGGGTGATGTTGACGAGCCGTCGGACCTGCCGATCTGGGAAAGTGCGCCATCAAGAAGATATATCCTTCCCCCCAATGCTGCGATCTCCGTCATCATCCCGACGAAGAATGAGGGGGGACGGATTGGAGAGACCATCTCGGCCCTAAATAATTCGGATGTTTTCGAGGTGATCGTCGCCGACGGGTTCAGCGAGGATGAGACCCAAATGGAGGCCCGAAGGGCCGGGGCGACGGTCATCCCCGTCCCGCCACCTCGGGGCCGCCAGCTCAACCGGGCTGCGGCATGCGCCCGGGGAGATATCCTCTTTTTCCTCCATGCGGACACGACGCCTCCCCCCAGCTTTCCCAATCTCATCCGTGAGGCCCTCTCCCGACCTGGCGTCTCCGCGTGCTCCTTTTCCCTGGGCATCCGGGGGGAGAGCTGGAAGCTCCGCTGGGTAGAGAGAAACGCAACCCGTCGCTCTATTGAAAAGGGGCTCCCTTACGGGGATCAGGGGATATGCATTGGGAGAGAGCTGTTCTTCGATGCCGGGGGATTTCGGGAGTTGCCGATCATGGAGGATTATGAGTTTGTTCGCCGAATCGGCCGATTCGGCACGGTGGTCACCCTGCCCCACAGGGTGCTCACCTCCCCCCGACGCTGGGAGAGCCTGGGCCTCGTGAGGACCACGGCGATCAACCAGGCGATCATCCTCGCCTATCGGCTGGGAGTGAGCCCCGAGTACCTCGTCCGGTGGTATCGCCGGGAATCAGGCATCGAAAGGAAACGGAACAGATGAACAGCTTCGTCATGGGAAACGAGGCGGCGATCCGCCTCGGATGCTTCTTCGGGGTATTTCTGATTATGGCGCTGTGGGAGATCGTGGCCCCCCGCCGCCCCCTCACCCAGTCGAAGAAGACTCGGTGGTTCGTGAACCTCGGCCTCACGTTCCTCAACACCGGCATCCTGCGCCTATTCTTCAGCGCCGGGGCGGTGGGGGCGGCCCTCTTCGCCGAAAGCCGCGGCTGGGGACTCTTCGCCCAGGTCGGGCTTTCTCCCTGGCTGGAGGTCCTGCTGTCCGTGCTGCTGCTGGACTTCATCATATATCTCCAGCACGCTGCGTTTCACTTTCTGCCGCTGTTGTGGCGGCTCCATTTGATGCACCATACCGACCTCGACCTGGACGTCACCAGCGGAGCGCGGTTTCACCCCCTGGAGATGCTGCTGTCGATGGGCATCAAGTACGGGACAGTTATTATACTGGGGATCCCGGCTTTGGCGGTACTCATCTTCGAGGTGCTCCTCAACGCCGTCTCGATGTTCAATCACGCCAACATCGCGATTCCGGGGTTCATCGACCGCGTCCTTCGGCTTCTCATCGTCACGCCGGATATGCACCGGGTGCACCACTCGGTCATCATCCGGGAACATCACTCGAATTTCGGATTCAATCTCTCCTGGTGGGACCGCATCCTGGGGACGTACCGGGCGCAGCCGGAGGAGGGACACCAGGAGATGACTCTGGGGCTGGCAAATTTCCGAAGTCTGAACGAGCTGGGCATCCTTGGGATTCTGGCGGTGCCTTTCGGCAAACGGGCAAAGAGCCGCTGACGGAACTCTGTTCTTCAAAAGGATTCAAGCAGGAGGACACACCCGAAGACAGTCGTGAGGAAACATCCGGCAACGGGAGCCAATTTGACACCCGGAATCAGCGGTCGAAGAGGCTGTTTCCCCGGTCGTCGAAGATGATGAATGCAGGGAGGTCCCGGACGATGATCTCCCGGACCGCCTCCATGCCGGCGTCGGCGAAATCCAGCGTGCGAACCGAAGTGATGTGATCGTGGGCGATCAGCGCCGCGGCCCCACCGACGGTCCCCAGATAGAATCCTCCGTGTTTTCTACAGGCGGCTCGGACCGCCTCGCTCCGGTTTCCCTTACCCACCATCACCAGGGATGCCCCCCGCTCCATCAGTCCGGGTACGTAGGGATCCATGCGCGACGACGTGGTGGGGCCGAAGCTCCCCGAGGGAGAGTCGACGGGCTTTTTGGCGGGGCCGGCGTAGTATATCGGGTGGTCCTTCAGATATTGGGGGGCGTCTCCCCCGTCGATCATCTGTTTCTGTATCCGGGCGTGGGCGATGTCCCGGGCGACGACCATCGTCCCCGACAGCACCACCCGGCTTCCCACCGGGATTCCGTGAAGGCTTCTTCTAATCTCATCCATGGGGCGGTCGATATCGATTGCCGTCCCGCCCGCTTCTTTACCATCCTCATCCCCGGCCAGAAACCGTCCGGGATTCTTCTCCAGTTTTTCGAGGAATACCCCCTCCCGGGTGATTTTTGCGGCGATGACCCGGTGTGCGTTGCAGGCGATGCCGACGCCCATGAAGACCGACGCGCCGTGCCGGAGGAGACGAATCATCCGGGCGGAGAGGACGTGGGCGGTGCCGCCGTACTGGGCCCCCAGGCCGGTCTCCCGGCCGATTTTGACGATCTCCCCCTCCCACCTTGTATCCCGAAAGGCCCTGCCGCCGGCGCTCCCGGATTCGGGCAAGCCGTCCAGGAGTCCCGACGTGGCGAGCTTCACTGCCCTCAGGTTCGCCTCTGGGGACGTGCCGCCGACGACCACCGCCAGGTGATACGGCGGGCAGCCGCCGGTGCCGATACCGCCGATCTTTTCCATGAGAAACTTCCTCATGGCCTTCTCGGTGAGCAGCGCCTTTGTCTCGACGAAGAACGATGTCTTGTTGGAGGATCCGCCCCCCTTCGCGGAAAAGAGAAACCGGTATTCATCCCCCGGTACCAAATCGATGTCGATTTGGGCCGGGAGGTTCGTTTTTGTATTTACCTCGTCGAACATCGTCTTCGGCGCCAGCTGGGACAGGCGAAGGTTGTTGTCCCGATACGCCTCGTATATCCCCAGGGACAGCGCCTCCCGCTCATCTCCCGTGGTGATTACTCGGCTTCCCCGGAAACCGAATACCGTGGCGGTGCCGGTATCCTGGCACAGGGGGAGAACGCCGTCCAACGCGATCACCGCGTTTTTGAGAAGCATCGCCGCCACGAACCGGTCGTTTTCCGACGTCGCCGGGTCCGCCGCCACCCCGGAAAGCTCCTCCAGGTATGACGGCCTGAGGAAAAACGATACGTCGGTCATCGCCCTTCGGGCGAGCATCGTCAGCGCCTCCGGCCCCACCACCAGCACGTCCCCGCCGGCGGAGGATTCCACGGACACACTTTCCGATCCGAGATGAATATACTCGGTGAGATCGTCCCCGGTCTGGAACAATTCCTCGTACACAAATTTGGGATGATCGGGTTCTTTCATCATCAATTCAATATATCCAAGATATTTTTATAACAGAAATCTCATGAAGCGCATCGGTTCCGGTCTCAACGCCCATTCTTACGTTTCGATCATCTCCAGTCCGCCCCGTCCCTTACCTCCGACGCCCCTCACCCCTCAATCCTCCCCTCCTCTATCCGCTTCCACGCTGTCCCCAGTCGTCTGGTCCGGGCCTCTCCGGCGATTTTCAGGAGGGGTCGGTCCCGCTCCCACATGCTCCGGGTGCCGTCGTCGGTCTGTTTCCAGTAGTCACTGCATTCTTCCAGGAAGGAGAGCATCCGGCCGTGAAGCCCCCCCAGGGCCACGTGGACCGCAGGGGAATCGGCATCCGCCCCCGCCAGGGAGCATACCGAGGCGATGAGAGCCAGAAGCTCCTCCACCGCCGCCCCAGGCCAGCGAAACCGCATCGCCACTCCTGTGAGATACCCCAGAAGTCCCCCGAAGACATGGATGTCCTCGATGGTGCGAAAGGGCCTGACATAGTCGTTGTATCCGTCTCCAGGGAGCAGCGCCTCCCGTTGTATTTCGACGTCCTTAAAGCAAACCCGGCCATGGGTTACCTCAGGGATGAACGGGAGCGGCTCTCGGGGGACGATCGTGACGCCTTCAGTGCTCCTCTCTACCAGGACCATGCGGATGTCGTTCTTCCCCTCGGGCGTCGTTCCCACGGACGCCGCCACCACCAGCCGCTTCGCCAGGTCCGCATTGGTTACGAAACTCTTCTCGCCTGTGAGAAGATAACTCCCCTTACCCTTTTCTACATCGACCACCGACAAGGATGCCCTAATCGCTCTCGGATGATTGCCTCCCTCTTCGGAGACGCACAGTGCCGTCATCTCCTCAGCCCCCATCTCCGGGACGAGCCGTCGTATCGCGCTCACATACCCGGCGGTAAAGGCATATCCGACCCGATCGGCCACCCTCCCCCCAACCAGTGCCCGGGTGATAGGGCTCTTAAAAGGGCGGGTCGCCTCCAGGTACCAATTCCACCACGAACCGAGCCCTTCGAATGAGGGGATGTCCCCGTCATCCGGTCCCGACACCATGAAGGTAAGAACTTCTTCAATCTGGTGATCGGAATCGCTCATCTTACCTCCGATCCTGTTGGGACAGCACGGCCTCACACATTGCTATTCATCCTTTTCTTCAAAGGGAAAGTCGTCCGGCAGGTCGTTTATCCTGATACTCAGTGCTCGGAGTTTTTCCATATATTGCCCCAGGTCCAGTCTCCGCCGAGCCACACCCGCCATCATTGCCGCCCGGGCCACTGACCAGGACACCTCGGGCAGCACCCGGGGATCGAAGGGCTTCGGGATAATATACTCCGGGCCAAAGCTGAATTCCTTTCCTTCGTAAGCCCTGCACACCTCTTCAGGCACCGGCTTTCGTGCAAGTTGAGCCAGTGCCCCTGCACATGCCAGCTTCATCTCGTCGTTGATGGCGGTGGCCATCACATCCAGTGCACCCCGGAATATGAAGGGAAAACCCAGCACATTGTTTACCTGGTTCGGGAAGTCGGACCTTCCCGTGGCAATGATGACGTCGCTTCGAACCTCTTTTGCGGTATCGTATCCGATTTCCGGATCGGGGTTGGCCATGGCGAATACGATGGGGTTCCTTGCCATGGCACGAAGCATTTCCGATGTCATGGCCCCTGCCACCGACACGCCGATGAAGACGTCGGCACCGGAAAGGGCGTCGTACAGGGATCTTTTTTCCGTGTCGGCTACGAAGAATCTTTTCTCATCACTGAGTTCGCCGAACCTCCCGTTATAGATGATCCCCCGGGAGTCGCACATGAGGATGTTTTCTTTTTTCGCCCCCAAAAGCAGAGCGAACTTGGCACAGGCGATTCCCGCCGCACCGGCGCCGTTGACCACGATGGATACTTCCTCGATACTTTTCCCTGCGAGTTCCAAGGCGTTGATGAGACCCACTCCGGCTATGATCGCCGTCCCGTGCTGGTCGTCATGAAATACAGGAATATCCAGAATACGCTTGAGCTCCTGCTCAATATAAAAACACTCCGGTGCTTTTATGTCTTCAAGATTTATCCCGCCGAAGGTCGGTTGGATGAGACGACACACATTGATGATATTTTCCGGATCTGTGGAATCTATTTCGATGTCAAACACGTCGATATCGGCAAACCGTTTGAAGAGAATACCCTTCCCCTCCATGACCGGCTTGGACGCCAGGGCCCCCAGAGACCCAAGGCCGAGAATGGCCGTTCCATTCGTGATCACCCCCACGAGATTTCCCCTATCGGTATACTCATAGGAATTTCGCTCGTTCTCTGCTATTTCCCTGACCGGCCATGCCACTCCAGGCGTATACGCGAGGGAAAGATCTTCTTGTGTACGGCATTCCTTCGTACTGTGCACCTCTATTTTCCCATGACGACCCTGAGAATGATAAGAGAGGGCGTCTTCTCTGCTCATCTTTTTCATCGGTCCATCCGTCCGTATTGTAGCATTGATATTACCCTTCCAGCCCGAGTCGCAGAAGGGTATCATTTTTGGGTACGCCATCTTTGTCCCACCCCCGAAGATCATAATACACATCCAGCATCTCATCGAGGATGTCCGGGGGACAGTACCTTCCTTTTGCCGGGCCGTCACCAATCGGCTCGTGCATCACCCGATACGGGAGGGTATCGTCCGACCGACGAACGCCTCTGTCTGTGTTGATGATTCGCTCCAGGTTGTAAATCCGCTCCCCGGTGAGCTCCAGCTCGTCCAGGGTCAGGTCCCACCCGGTGACCAGGGAGACGGCCTTTACCAGCTTTTCCGATATCGCCATCCCGAACGCCCGCTCATAGAGGAATCGGCACATCACCAGGGAATCCCCTACGGCGGTGTTGTGTTGACACTTCACGACGTACTCCGCCTGGCCGTCGAACCCGGGGTCCACCCCCGGCTCCGAATAGACCGGGCGGGCGTCGTGATGGCTCCCGCCCCGGGACGAGGTGGCGTACCCGAGGCTCATCATCCGAAGGCCCCGGGCGGAGTGCCCGGCGATCTCCATCCCCTTGACTTCATATAAATACCGGGAGGCTTCCTTGCCGAAGCGCTCGGCGATCTTCTTGGACCCCAGGGCGAGTATATCCCCCACCCCCTCTCTTTTGGCCGTCTTCTTCAGCAGCTCTGTCAGGTGCTCGCCGTCGGAGAAGCGCACCGGGTATCCCAGCTCGCTTTCCGTGACGATGCCTTTCTCCAGGCACTCTGCCACGAAGGAGAGGGTCACTCCCATGGATATCGTATCCAGCCCCAGGTCATCGCACACGGTGTTGGCGTTCATGATCGAGACGATGTCGTCGTTTTCCAACATGGACCCCAGGGAATAGATGGTCTCATATTCCGGCATCTTGACCGTTCTCCCCCCGGCGTCTCCATGGGGTATCGCCACGGTCTTCCCGCACGCCACGGGACACCCGCGACAGGCGATACGCTTTTCCATGTACGTGTCCTTGATGTACTCCCCGCTGATGGCCTTGGCCTTGGCGAAGGTCTCCCGGCTGTTGTTTCTGGTTCCCAGGGTGCCGTGGGCGTTTATCTTGTTTACCAGCACCGGAGTGCCGATATCCGTCAGGGCGGCGGCCTTTTCCCTCACCTCGTCGATGAGGGTCTTGAGATACGCCGTGAGTCCGGCCTTGTCGCTGACCGTAACCTCCCTGTTTCCCCCCGCGGCCACGGCCTTCACGTTCTTGGCCCCCATGACGGCGCCCAGCCCCCCCCGGCCCGCGGCGCTCAGGCGCCTGCCGCTCATCATCACCGAGGCGAAGTGCACCCGGTTCTCTCCCCCGGGTCCGATGATGGCCGTCTGGATTCCCTTTTCTTCCCGGGAGAGCAGCTCCTCGTGCGTCCGCAGGGTGTCCAGCCCCCACAGGTCCGACGCATCCTTGATGACAACACGTCCGCCGGTCACCGACAGATACACCGGATTTTCCGAAATCCCGGTGATCGCCAGGGCATCGCACCCCGCCTTCTTCAGGGCGACGGCGAAGTCCCCTCCATAATTTGAATCCGCAAAATATCCGGTCAGGGGCGATATAGACGCCACATGCCCCCGACCGCACCCCCACACCGGAGAGCCGGTTAGGGGGCCGACGGCAAAGACGATGGTATTGTCGGGAGAAAAGGGGTCCTTGTTTGCGGGCACCATCTCCCTGATCAGCGCCGCGGCGAATCCGTTCCCCCCCAGGTATTTCCTGGCAAATTCCGTATCGTAGTCCTTACTCTCCACAGAGCCGTTGGAAAGATCGACAATCAGACAGTTACCCGTGTGACCATGCATCAGATATAAGCCTTTCGTTGAGAGTCACATGCAGCACAGAATTGCTTTCGGGGCACTCCCCGTGAAAAAAAAACACCACTGCCGTGGTGTCCCCGTGTCCTTTTAATTATAGCGTACCTCACTCCTCCTGGGACAAATTATACCATATCGATAGGAAAATACCATTCTAAAATAGTACCCAAAGCATTGATATAGTTAAATATGACGGCACCTTGCTTTTTTACATCGACAGGCAATCGGTCCCGTATGTCAGTCAGATTCCCTGAGTTTTTTCATATATTCTTCCGCCAGTATCCCGTAACAGATGATGTCTTTGTACTCGCCCCATTTCTCAACGTGCTTTCTGAATAAACCCTCTTCCGTCATGCCAATTTTTACCATCACCCGACCCGATGCGGGATTCGTTGTGAAATGATTGGCGCATATCTTGTTGAGCTTCAACTCCTCGAAGCCGTACGCCACCACCGCCCCGGCCGCCTCGGAGCAGAATCCCCTGTTCCAATACGGGACCCCCAGCCAGTATCCCATATCCCCCCTGTTGTGATCAGAATCGACGCCCAGGCCGATCGCCCCGATAATCCCATCCTCCCCCTTCATCGTCACCGCAAATATCACCCCCTCCCCCCGCTCGAATTCTCCCCTGTGGGTGGCTATCCACCCCTGGGCCGTCTCCTCTGTGTAGGGGTGGGGGATGAGGAGGGTCATCTCAGCAATGCGCTTGTCGTTCGACAGCTTTGCCAGCCGGTCGATATCGGCGTCACCAAACGGTCGAAGGACGAGCCTTTTCGTGACGATGGTCGGTTGCTTCTTCGCGATATTGCATGTACTAATCGGCATATGGTATCCATACGATCATGATCACTCTATTGTCTTCAAAATCGGCACCCGATCATCATTGATGACCTGCCCTCCGGCCCGATGGTTATATGTTTCATATAGTGCTTTCATATATTTGTCAACGAGAAAAGCTCTCGCGCCTTTCTCCTTTCGTACATATAAAAAGCGGAACAGTATGTACTGTCCCGCTTAATTTCGTATCTTTTTCTTATATAACGTGACTTCGCCTTATTCCACTATTGTGAAGGTAACGGTTCTATACTTTTCTCCCGCGAAAAAGATATCCCATGTCATCTCCCCGAGGGGAAAATTTTCGTCGACATACCATACCCTGGCCGCTTCGTCTTCGTCCGGGGAAAGGGTCATGCGATATTCAGCGCTTGTCGAATCCGGGTTCGGGGTGTAGTTCCCGTTTTTTTCCGCCCACCCTTCCCAATCAATAGGAAACGATGGATAATACTCTTCCTGAACGTATTCAACCGGGTCATCTTGAACCAACTCGTATCGAAAATACACGCCGAACATGGTGCCGGGCTCCCGGGTGATACTGTCCGTTTCCTTGATGACGATGAATCGACCGTCTTCTTCGGTGATAACTCCGGCCTGAAATTCTTCTATGATCAATCCCGGTATCTCATCCGGCATCGTGAGGCTTTCATCGACTGGTTCCATAACAGCCGGAGTCGATATATTTTCCGGATCTTCTCCCATCTCTCGATTTTCCCGGATGAACAACGCCAGGGTGACACCCACTACCACAAGAACCAGAAAAATAACAATCGCCGCCAGAAGCTTTCTCTGGGGCGATATTCCTTTCATAACAACGGGTATGGACGGTGTGTCCGATTCTATGATGATGCCACCCGTCGTCTCATCAGTTTCTCCATCGGATTCGTACAGAACGGTGGCTCCGAAAAGCTCTATTGAGTCTCCTGGATAAAGCCGCACCGCACTGTTTTTTATCACTCTATTGTTTACCAGGCTCCCGTTTCTGCTTGAGTCGTGATAGACTATTTCATCGAGGTTTACCTCGAATGTTCCATGCTCTCGGGACATTCGATCATCCATAATAACGATATTATTGCGCTCCTCCCTTCCCACGGTAAAGCGCGATACCGCCTCATCCACGGATAGCCGTTTTACCGTCCCGTCGTCATAGGTGATAAGGAAGCATCTCATATTATCGTACCGATGAATCGTTATGTCTCACGATGTGTGAAAGAATTTATTCGGATGCGTGTTTCAACCTCGTGAAAATGAGTAATAGGCAAATTTTAGTGTATTTCACAATGATGAAAATGTCAAACTTTCTTTGTGAGAAATGAATCGTACGTTCTCTTCTTTTATTATTCTATGACCGCAGGAAATTCCTGCGGTCATATTTCTGTTCTCAATCACCTTGGATGTACAAGCTGTGAGTCCTACTTTGAGAGGGTCATTTCCCCAAATTTACAGGGGAGACATTCCTCCTCGGCATCCAGCCACAAGTCGTCCACCAGCTTTATCGTCTCCTCGATGCCAATCGCATCGCAGGGATACAGCTCTCCACGATACTCCCAGAAAGAGATCACATCCAGATCGTTCACATAATATCCCGGGGGATTATTCTCATCGGCGATCAGCTGATATCTGATTATCATGGTTGTGTCGTCGCCGATTGTCGGCGCATACCAGTTCAGTGTTTTCGTACCCACCGGATCCGGCGATGGTCTGCCGTTGATGGTGGTGCTCCCGGCCACGTAGTGGAATCCCTCAGGAATCGTATCCTCGATTCGAATACGGGAGAGCCCGTGATCAACACCGGGGCCGATATCACAATCGGTATCGATGGCGATGAGGAAGGTAAACACGCCTCCCGGCTCACCCGCACCCTCGGACGCCTCAAGGATGATCTTGACCTTGTTGATGATCTGGGGACTGAATATCTCCATATGATCCTCATCGTTGCCCGGATATCGCTCAAGGCTGGAAATCTCCAGCAGCCGGTTCATGAAGGTCGTCATATGGAACGCCGCCAGGATCTTGTCCTCACCCTCCATGTAAGGCTGAAGCGCCGATATAAGCAGGACCGTCGATATCAGCTCCGTGTTCGTGTACTCCAGCTCCACCTTCGACCAGTCCGTCTGCTCGTACACCGTTCCCGTGGAGAGATAGAGTCCCAGCTCCTGGACCCATTTGTCCTTGTCGAATATGATGAATGCCGGCAGCGCCGCATCCATGAACCGATCTTCACCGGTAACCTCGTAGGCCTGTACCAGGGCCAGGATCGGAAATACGTGGGTGCCGAGACGCTCCAACAGACACTGGGTATCGTAGGGGACGTTTCCTTCAAAATCCACCAGCGAAACGACACCGGTATCCTTCAGGATGTTGTCGATGATGTAATCGGACTGGTTCTCGATCAGGGTCATCAGACGTTCCCGAGACTCGCCCTCCGGCAGTATCGCCGCCGCCCTGGTCAATATATCCAGCGCCCTGCTCACCTCGATGGTGTCGACGCTTCCGGTCACCAGCGTGCCGTATGTTTCGCTGTAGTGATTGGCAATCAGGTCGTCGATACACTCCTCAAGGAGCTTCTCATCAGCTTCTTTATCGTCAAGATAGACGTCGTACTGATCGAAGAGACCCCGCTCTCTGGCATCCATCCACAGCGATATGGCCCAAATCAGGGATACATGATCAAAGAGGTCGCTGTCCGTATCGATCGCTTCGGGAGTGTATCGATCCAGATCGTCATCCCATACCATCTCAAACGTGTGGGGGAGGTGGTTGAGATTGCCATCCTCTGCATGGGTCACAAGGTCGTTTAAGAACCGCCTCTTCGCCGCCGCGGTGAGAACCATGACGTCTCTGACGAAGAGGTCACCCGCAAACAGGTCATCCCTCCCCTCGTAATCCTCGATGAGCATGAGCTGTCTAATCATCGTCTGGGCGATGGAAGAAACCTTGAGACTCTCATCGAAGGTGTCCTCATCCCACCCGTCGGTGATGCCCTCGGTGTAGAATGGTTTCCCCGATGCGTATTCCAGGTAGATCACATGCCCGAATCTATCCTCGACGTCCGCCTCCACAAGTCCCTTGACCTTCCCGAATATCGGCGCCAGGAAGCTCGATTCATACTCATCGTCCATCCGTGGCACCCGTGCATCCAGAAACGCCTGGAGGTATTCCTCGGGACTCATTCTCCTGTCTTTTGCGAGATCCGCAATCAACGATGACTCAACCAGCTCTATTCCCATCCTGGAATTTATGGTCAGGTTCTTCACATTGAAACGGGATACCTCGTCGCTTAGATATACGCCGTAGGTCTGGATCTCCGGGTCCGCGATATATGGGTTATACGTCGGCAGCTCATCACTCAGGTTATCCCGGTAATCGTGTATGAGCGAGGAGAAATACATACCCGTATCGGTTACGAATGTATCGTCTGCAAGGCTGCTTGCAATCAGGTCAGGCACCTCAAACCTGAGGTCCGACTTCCACTTGGAGAAATCGTAGATTTTATCCTCGTTGCCGGTCGCCATCGCCCCTCCGGGAGTCAGGTTCAGCACCATCTTCCGCACCAGGATAGGCGCTAAATCGCGGGTGATGCTGCGATCTCGAATCGGCGTGATGATCGGCTTGATGTACGAGCGGCCATTGGGATCCTCCGGTATGAGGGTCACCGGCGAATGCCACGGGAAGAACCTGTTTTCGTAGAGCTGGAGCTGCGATTGATCAAGGATTCGCTCGGTCAACAGCGCCATGCGATCGAGATAGTCGATGACATCCCTCTCATCTCCATAGAGGGTCAGCTCCCTGAGGGCGCCCATGGTGGCGCCGATATTCTGGGGAGTCATCACCACGTCGTAATCCCAGTCCTCCTCGTCGGCGAATATTTGGTGCTCCTCCACCCATATGTTTTCCAGCATGAAGTTGTAGACATCCAGGGCTGCTTCGCGGTACTTCTCATCCCCGGTGATTGCATACGCGGAGAGGAACGCTCGAATAGCCAGAGAGTTATCCACCAGGGTGCGCTTCGTGCCGGTATCCGGTTCGCCCTCGGCGTAGTCGTATGACGTATAGACGCCGCCGTCAAGTTTGGAGACCATGTTTTCCATCATAAAATCGCAGATGTCCACGATCCTTCTCATCGGCTCGTGGCTGTTCCACCTGAGATCCCGGTTGTCGTTATATATGGACCGCATGGCCAGCACCGTGTATCCGAGGTCGAGGGCGGTCACCACCCGCTCGTCGTCGCCGCCAGGGGCGTGGAGGCTCTTGTACTCGCCGGTTTCTTCGTTGTAATGCACCTCCTCAAAGGCGGTGTATACCTCATCAATACGCTCGGTGATCACGTCCAGGGATTCCCGTATATCCGGCTCGCTGGAGTGTAGCACGACGCTCCTGAATTTTGACAGACCCCACAGCATGGATGCGTGATCGTAAAGACTGCTGGTCTCATCCACCACGGTCCAGTCGAGGTTACCATCGGCCTCGTTCATCTCGATGAGGCTGTAGTGAGGCAGGTACTTCACCGGAGGCGAAAACTCGGCCGTCACCATCATCTCAGTAGACATCGCCTCCAGCTTCTCCAGAGACAGCATCAGCATGAGCCTGCCGAAGAAGCGGGACATGGGATCGTCGCTTTCGAGAAATTTCGGGAGCTGATGGGAGGTCCTGAGGAGCGTCATCCCCAGGGCCGCGGGCATGATGTTCTTGTCCATCAGGCCCTCGCTCCATGCCAGCTCACCGGTTATGATCTGATCTTCCAGGTACGGATAGGAGCCGAAGTATTCCAGGAAGATCGGCTCGATATTCGGCACCTCATCCAGTCCTGCAGCCTTGGCCATATCTGAGAGTAGCCGCTCCGCCGCAATCTCGGGGCTGATGCCGCCGCCACGTATGGTCTCCCGCATTGTCGGCGTAAACCGCATCGGGATTCCCAGCTCAGACTGCATGATGACATTGCCCAGGTTATATTGTGCGTATTCACCGAGCTTCTCCACTACCCGGTTGTAGAGCCCGGTCATCAGGTATTCTTCGTCCGGATCGATGCCCGTCAGCGCCAGGCGAGACGACAAATAATCCTCGATGATGAAAAGCTCCGTGGCGGCGTACATGGCGATGTCGGTCTGATAATAGATCTCCGGGTATCCGGGCAGCGTGTCACCGAAATCCTGAGAGCGGATGGCGATCTTCCTGACGTTGATACAGCATTCCGGTCGCCGGTCTTCCTCTTCCTCTTCTTCATCCTCACGGCGCTCGCCGGGACGCTCACCCCACCCTTCCGGAACATCCGACGCCCCTCCTCCCGCTGAAGGCAGTCCGGGCATGAGAATCCCCGGCAGGGGGAATCCCACACCGCGCTTGACTGAAACGGTGGCGTTATCTGTAAGATTATATTTTCTCCCAGCGCCGTCTATCATGTTGAGGTTCACATAGTTGACGTTTGCACCGGTCGAGGCGGCATGTGACGCCAGGACATGATATTCCAAGACTACTGTCGTCACCGGCGCCACGGTGCCGATATCCCAAGTCAACGTGGATGTGCCGGCGCCGGAAGGATCACCGATCGATACGCCGTCCAGGACGCTGGTGCCCGGGAGATATGTGAATCCCGTCGGGAGGATATCGGTGATGGTGACGTTGTAGAAATCGATCTTACGATTGTTAGTGAACGTAACGGTATACCTGACCACTCCGCCCGGGCTGACGGACCTGGGCGTCGCCGTCTTCGTCAGCACCAGGGGCAGGGTCGGAATATCCACGTAGACCGGGGCACTGTCGGAGTCGTCATCATCGGTATCCAACGGCGTGATTGACGAACCGTCGAGAACAATGGCGTTGCCTGCGCCGTCTTCTCCTTCCGCCCACATGGTGTTAATCCGATCGCCGCCGGCCGTTTTCGCCGTCACCTCCAGCTCGAAGGTGAAGGTGAGAATGCCTCCCGGGACGATCGTGTAATTATTCAGCCACTGCAGCTCATCGCCCACGATGGCGGTGGGATCGCCGATAGTGGCGCTTCCCGGCACATACTCAAAGCCCAGGGGCATAGTATCGAAGATGTTGACATTCAGGGCGTCACCGTTACCGACATTTTCTATGGTCACGGTATATTCAACGATACTTCCCACAATGGCCACGGTGGTGTTTGTCGGGTCACCGTCGATGGCCGTCACCTCTTTATCCGTCACCAGGAAGGGCTCGCGGGTTATAAGCGTGGTACTGTCCGTATTGGACGTCACGGTTGTGCTCGCACCGTCACGACACTCGGACTCCGCCAGGTTGAT
>Ga0180432_10003100_pt1 | contig 24078 bp, 22 predicted proteins | sample SS_ome_10_FD_132414 | JGI IMG/M metagenome (GOLD analysis project Ga0180432, IMG submission 132414) | Hypersaline lake sediment archaeal communities from the Salton Sea, California, USA - SS_1_MS_2 metaG | ecosystem: Environmental > Aquatic > Non-marine Saline and Alkaline > Hypersaline >... | reverse complement strand
GAAACAGCCTGGCCTCAGTCAACAACGACCGCGACCTGGACCACGATTGACATTACGCATCCAGTGCAATAGTCATCGCCACCGCTTCGCCTCCACCCAGACAGAGCGTCGCCAGCCCTCGTCTCCTTGCACCGTAGGGATGCCCCCCCTCAGTCCCTCCCGCAAGCGGGGGGGAGAATGCAGGGCCGTTTCGCGCCTTGAATCCCCGCTGCCGTACAGCGTTTGCCGAGCGCAGGGCGTAGATGAGCGTCACCAACACCCGAGCACCGGAGCAACCGACGGGATGGCCCAGGGCTATGGCCCCGCCATTGACGTTCACTCTGTCCCAATCCAGTCCTAACTCTCGACCATCAGCCAGGCACTGAGCGGCAAAGGCCTCGTTCATCTCGATCAGGTCGTAGTCGCCCACGGTGGTATGGGTCTTGGCCAGAACCTTGCGCACGGCCAATATAGGTGCGGTGAAGATTCTGAGCGGTTCGACCGCTGCCTGATCGTAGGCGAGGATGCGGGCCAACGGCTTGATGTTCAACTCCTCAGCCTTGGCTCGACTCATCACCACCGTCGCAGCCGCCCCGTCGGTGATGCCGGGGGAGTTGCCGGCAGTGACCATACCATCAGGCTGGAAGACCGGTCGGAGGCGAGCCAGCTTCTCCAGGCTGGTGTCTCGCCGAGGGACCTCATCAGTATCGAATAGGATCGCCGCACCCTTCCTATGTGAAGGGAAGCGAAGCGACTCCTTCCGCTGAGGCACCTCAACAGGGACGATCTCATCCTTGAAGCGCCCTGCGTCAATGGCAGCGATAGCCTTCATATGACTGTTGTAGGCATATTCGTCCAGTTCCTCTCGCGTCAGGTCGTACTCACGGGCGATCCACTCGGCAGCGTTGCCCATGTGCTGGTTCTCAAAGGCACACCACAGCCCATCTTGTACCATGGCATCCACCAGTTTGCCATCTCCCAGCCGATACCCAAAGCGGGCCTTGGGAAGCAGGTAGGGGCCGTTGTTCATGCTCTCCATCCCACCGGCAACAAAGATGTCGCCATCGCCAGCAGCGACCATCGCTGCCGCCAACATCACCGTCTTGAGCCCAGAGCCACAGATCTTGTTGACGGTCGTGGCGCCAACACTCGCGGGAACGCCGGCCTTGATAGCCGCCTGGCGAGCGGGGGCCTGACCCTGACCGGCCATAACGACGTTGCCCATCAATACCTCGTCAATCGACGCTGGGTCCACCCCCGCCCGCTCCACAGCGGCTTGAATGGCCACAGCCCCCAAGTCCGAGGCGGACAAGGGTGCTAGCGTGCCCTGGAACCGCCCGATGGGCGTGCGCACAGCAGAGACGATGACAGCTTCGCGTTGATTGCCGGGGTCGCAGCCGCACATCCTGTTTCCTCCCTTACCTGGTTCCATCTGAGGCCATCCGTTCAAACAATGGCCGCAGCCGCTCGTAGGTCCGATCTATCCATTCCGGGATGACGCGCGTCTCCCCTACGGTGGTCATGTAGTTTGTGTCTCCGCCCCACCGGGGGACCACATGGAGGTGAATGTGCCCGGCCACTCCCGCTCCGGCTATCTTACCGATGTTCATCCCTAGATTAAAACCCTCAGGGTCGTAGGCCTCTCGCAGCACCCGCACGCTGAGCTTCGCCAACGCCATCAGCTCGGTCAGCGTCTCTATGTCCAGGTCTTCCAAGGAAGCGACGTGCCGGTAGGGAATGACCATCAGGTGACCGTTGTTGTAGGGAAAGCGATTGAGGATCACGTAGCACAGTTGCCCCCGGTGGACGATGTGGGCCTCCGCGTCCTCCGACTGAGGTTTGACGCAGAAAAGACAACCCTGAGGCGAGGGCGCGTCGCCTTGAATATATGCCATCCGCCAGGGAGTCCATAGGTGACTCATCGCCCCTGATTGTACACTGAATTAGCGTCGGAGGCAATTGCAGTGGCGGGGAAATCAGGGTAGAATCTCAAGAGCTGCAGGGCCGATCTCTCACGCAACAGCGTCATCTGGAGCTCCATCCCTGTTGGGGGCGCTGGAGTGAGTCAGGGTATACGGACCTTCGGGCGCACCCTACCTATGGTCACTGTTCAAATCACCAACTGGAGGAAAGATGCTATGGAACACCATGCACTCGGCAAGACCGGCATCAAGGTCAGCAAACTTGCGCTCGGAGGACTCTTTCTCTGCTCTAAAGGCGGTCCCTACGAGCAGGCGAAACAGGCCATCGGGCGCGCGCTCGAGCTGGGCATCAATTACATCGACACGGCACCCGGCTACCTCAACAGCGAGGAGGTGGTGGGACGGGCGTTGGAGGAGCTAGGACGGGGGTCTGATGAGCCGCTGATCATATCCACCAAACTCGGCGGCCGACCGCAGCCCTTCGAGCCGCAGAACCGCGACTGCCTGCAGCGCTCGGTTGAGGAAAGCCTGCGCCTGCTCAAGCGCGACCACATCGACATCCTTATGATTCACGAACCTGACCGTCCCGGACAATACGACTGGTGGCCCGACTGGGACAGCTTCGAGGGACCCGTGCTCGACGTACTGGAGGAGCTTAAGGAAGACGGCAGGATCCGCGCGACCGGCCTGGGTGGCACGACGGCTTACACGCTGGCGCACATCATCCGCACAGGCAAGTTCGACGTCGTGCTCACCGCCTTCAACTATAGCCTGCTCTGGCGCGAGGCCGAGCTGGAGGTGCTGCCTGCCGCCAAAGAGATGAATATGGGCATCGTTATCGGCTCGCCGCTGCAGCAGGGCGCTCTGGCCCGGCGCTACGACGATGCGGTCAATCACGGCGCCCGATGGCTTAGCTCGCCCAGGCGCGTGCAGTACAAGGCACTCTACGCCTTCCTGGATGAGCTCGACATGCCGCTGGCAGAGCTGGCGATGCGCTTTGTGATCTCCAACCCGGATGTCACCTGCACACTCACCGGTGCCCGCTCTCAGTGGGAGGTGGAGGCCAACTTCGCTGCCGTGGAAAAGGGACCGCTGCCGCAGGACGTGCTGGCGCGCCTCGACGAGATTGCGGCTATGGTGCCCTTCCGGCCCTTCGAGGAGCCTTTCGGGCTGCCGTTCAACACAGAGTACAAGGGACCGGGTAAAGCGGCGTAGGACACGGAGGAGACGAGCGATGAAAGCAGCCGTGATCGAAGCTAACAACGTACTCACTGTCAGAGATGTACCCGAACCGACCATCGGCGAGTATGACGCGCTGGTCGACATCCTGTATGGCGCCACGTGCACCGGCACCGACCTGGCGCTGATCAGGGGCGCGCTGCCCTTCCGTGCACCCTTGCCCACGATCTTGGGGCACGAGAGTGTCGGGCGAGTGCTCGAGGTCGGTCCGAGGGTGCGCTATCTCAAGACCGGCGATCTTGTCACCCGCGTCGGCGCCCCGCCTGTGGGGGAGTACACCGTCTCTTGGGGCGGATTCGCCGAGCGTGGCATGGCCAAGGACTACCGCGCGATGGAAGAGGACGGCGTCTCGACCAAGCCCTGGCCGGATGCCCGACGAAATCGCGTGTTGCCCCCCGGGACCGACCCCGCGGCCGCCACGATGATTATCACCTGGCGCGAGACGCTGAGTTACATCACGCGCATGGGGTTCCGCGCCGGCAAGAGCCTGCTAGTCGTCGGCTCGGGCGGAAACGGACTGGCATACATCAGCCACGGAACCAACCTCGGTGGCGCTCGGCTGGCGATGATCGGCTCACCGCGGCGCCAGGACGTGGCCCGACGCGCTGGCGCCACCGATTTCTTCGACTACAAGGCGGACGATCTGATTGAACAAGTCACGGCCACCTTCCCTGACGGGTTCGATTTTGTCATTGATGCCATAGGCAAGAAGGGAACGGCCGAGGTCGGGCTGACATTCCTCAAGAGCGGGGGCACGCTGGGCATCTACGGACTCACCGAACTTGGAGAGAACACGATCAATCCACTCCATTCGAAGGGGACCTTCACCTTCTACCACGATGGCTACGACGAGGCCGAGACCCACGAACAGGTGATGGCGCTTTTCGAGGACGGCAAGCTGGATGCCGCGCTCTGGCTGGACCTGGACCACGTCTATCCGTTGGAGCGCATCAACGACGCCTTCGCAGACCTAAAGGTTCGCACCATGGTGAAAGCCGTGGTGCAGCTAGGCCAGGAATAGGCGGGAGGGTTCTCGTAAAGGCAGATTTTGCGCCCAGGCACCTGAGTGGGCATTGAGGCTGATAGACGTGGGAGGGGAAACCGGTGAACAAGTTGACCACGGGACGGATCGAAGCTGCGTTGAGAACGCAGGTATTTGGACGTAATCTGGTAGTTCTGCCGCGCACCGGCTCGACCAACGATGTGGCGAAGGACCTGGCGGCACAGGGAGCGCCCGAGGGTACGGTAGTAATCGCTGACGAACAGACGGCGGGTCGAGGTCGGATGGGGCGTACCTGGTCTGCTCCATCAGGCGATTGTCTGCTTTGCTCCATTCTCTTCCGCCCTGGCCTGCCCCCCACTCGGATTCAGTGGCTGACGACGCTGTGTGCGCTGGCGACAGCTGACGGGATCGAGGAACTCACAGACTTATGGGTCTGGCTCAAGTGGCCTAATGATTTGATCGTTGAATCTTCTGCCTCAGATGTCCCATCCCCAAGCTGGCGCAAACTGGGGGGCATATTGACCGAGATGGAAGTGGTGGCACAGCAGGTGGAGTTTGTAGTAGTCGGTATCGGCGTAAACGTGAACGTATCGCTGGAAGTACTGCCCACCTTAGCCCCTGACGCCACCAGCATTTTGGCCGAGACGCAGCTCTCGGTGGACCGAGTAGCGTTGTTAGCTGCCCTGCTGGCAGGGGTCGAGCGCCGTTATCGAGCGCTGCGGGTCGGTGAAGATTCTCGTCAGGAGTGGATGACCCGCCTGGCGACCCTGGGCCGGTCGGTGGAGGCGACCACCTCCAAGGGAGTGCTCACTGGCGTGGCGGAGTCGGTGGGAGAGGATGGCGCACTTCTCTTGCGCACGCCCGATGGCGAGCTCCATCGGCTCCTGGCAGGTGACGTGACGCTGAGTCAAGAGACCCGCACGGTTGAGCCGAAGTCAACATAGAGCAGGTTCCGGGGCGAACGCGAGGCTCGCCCCTACGGTACGTGCTCATCCAAGTCGTAGAATCCTCCCCAAAAGCGGGGTCTTCCTGTAGATCGCGTCGTGCGGGCACACCTCCTGGCAGCAATAACAGCGGATGCAAAGATCGTAATGGTGCACAGGCGGTCGCTCCCGACGTCCTCGTCGGAACCTGAGCGCCTTCTCCGGAACCGGACACGCATTCACGCAGAGACCGCATTTGACACATTGGGCTGGATCGATGACCGGCTTGGGCAAGACAAGGGTCTTGATGATATTATAGTAGGCGTAGGACGCATTGCTGTAGACAGGCTTTCGTACGAGCCTGAAATCCGGACGAGTGAAAGCCTCGATCGAATCCCCGACGTACTCGATTTCATGGTCCTGGTATTTGCCTAAGCCCGCCCGACGGCCGATGACCGTCGTGGGGACGAATTCCGGATTCATAGCCACGAGCCGGCAAAACGTGGCATCGACGGCCACCGGGTCCTCGGACATGATCAAGACGTCCATTGGCTTTGGGTCGCCGCTGCGCGGTCCATTGCCCTCCATGGCGACGACGCCGTCCATCACGTGGAGGCGGGGCCGTAAGCGAAGGGCAAGCTCCACGAGGAAGCTACTGAAGTCCATCACATCCTGAAACTGAACGTGGTAGAGCGCTTTCCGCTTCCCAGGTATGCAGCCAAAGAGATTCTTCACCGCGCCCGTAATCCTGGTCAGTTGATGTGTCTTCATCTTGGGAAGATTGACTATGCCATCACATCCTTGAATTGCCCGGGCGATGGGAAAGCTCGACACAAGCTTGCCGCCCGGATTGGACATAGGGCTGCTGGCGGAGAATTCACCAGGTTCAGCCCCAGTCCTGATCCCAGCCTCCTGCAGGCCTGACCTCCTCGCGGCTTGGGCCGCGCCTTCGAACCCTGGCGAGTCCCCGAAGCGAACCGCCGCACCTCCCTCTTGGAACAAACGGATGCATCCCTCAAGCACCGCGGGATGGGTCGTCACAGCTTTCTCTGGGCTATCACCTGCCAATATGTTCGGCTTGAGCAGGATCCGTTCCCCAGGGCTCACAAACCGGTCAAGTCCGCCAAGAAGTTCGACTCCCCGCTTCAGGGCGCTGTAGACGACATCCGGATCATACTTGGTGCACCGTACCAGTGCGACTGTGGATCGATTCATAGATACACCTCTATTCGGTACTGAACCGCCGGGCGACCCCGCTGGATAACCCTGCACGCTCATATCATACCACGTGAGGGAGTGTAATGCCACCCAAGTGTACGTGCAAGCCCTTCACCTGGAAGCACGGCGGCTCTCCCCTTCCTATATAACCAGGTAGGGGGAAAGCAGCCAAAGCTGGTAAGGTGGGGCTTGTGTGATATAATAACGTTTTAAGAACTTTCTTAAAACGGCACATCCTTCTTACCTTGGCCTTAGCGGCAGGCTCTCTTTTTGTCGTTTTGTGACCTTTCTTTCACCTATCCCATACAGTTTTTTGGTACATTAACGGAGGTTAAGGATTATGTTAGGGAATCTGTCACGAAGCTTGGTACATAAAGTCCGTCATTTGGTAGCTCATTCGTCCTACGAGGGTTCCAAGCGAGTCCACAGGACAGAGGTAGGGAGATGATGAACGAGAAAGTTTTGGTGATCGACGACGATTCTGGATTACTTACACTCCTTCGGCTTGGACTGGAGCGGGAGGGCTTTATGGTCGTTACCGCCGAGAACGGCAAGGAGGGGCTTCGCCAGGCTTATGAAGCCCGTCCGGACGTGATTATCCTGGACATCATGATGCCGGACATGGATGGCTGGGTGGTGTGCCAGCGGCTCCGGAACATGTGCGACACCCCCATTATCATGCTGACCGCCAGAACCGATCAGGCGGATGTCCTCAAGGGCCTCTCCCTGGGAGCCGACGACTATTTGACCAAGCCATGCAATTTCGACGAGCTAAAGGCCCGTATTCATACTGTCCTGCGCCGGGTTGGGACGCCCTCCGACACCGATTGGCGAGCCGTTTATGACGACGGCCATCTTCACGTCGACCTCACAGACGGAACGGTCACCCGTAATGGGGAGTCGATCCACCTCACACCCACCGAGTCGCGCCTGTTGATGTGTCTGGTCGGCCAAAGAGGGCGGATCGTGCCCCATAAGGAGTTGCTCGTCAGCGTGTGGGGGCCGGAGTATGCAGAGGATGTGGGGTATCTCAGCGTGTATATACGCTACCTGCGGCGGAAGATCGAGGACGATCCAGCCAACCCTCGCTACATCTGTACCCGTTGGGGGATGGGCTATTACTTCTCCGGAGACGGGACCTTCCGCCCAGAACGCAACGGCGTTGAAGCGGACTCGGAACTGTAGATGCCCTCATGCCGGTCGTCTCTGTACCCCTCCGCTACAAAAGGGAAGTGAAGCGTCCTGAACATGCATGTTCAGGACGATCGATGCTGGGTAGCAGCGTAGCGGGCTGCACCTATGGAGAATAGACATGGATAGGGAGATACGCGATTACATAAGGCTCGTCCTGCGATGGTGGTGGCTGCTGGTGATAAGCGCCATCATCCCTATGGTGGTCACGTACTACTTCGTTTCCCGAAGACAAGACGTCTATCAGGCGAAGGCGACGATCCTCGTGGGCACCAGCCTCCAGGATCCTGACCCAGACCCCCGACAGATGAGCCTCAGCAATACCCTGGCCGCGGCCTACGCCGAGATGGTCAGGCAGAGGCCCGTCTTAGAGACCGTCATCGAGAGGTTAGGGTTGGAAAGCACACCTGATCAGTTGGCGAGCCAAATCAGCACCTGGATCCACTCGCGGGCCCAGCTCTTGGAAATCCAGGTAACCGACGCCAATCCTGAGGCCGCGGCCTTGATCGCCAATGCCTTGGCTGATGAGCTGATTCGCCGAAGCCCGGCTTCGGGAGGGGGCGACCCGGAGCAACAGGAGTTCGTTCGCAGCCAACTGGAAGAGCTCCAGGCCAAGATCAAGAGCCTCGGCGAAGACATCAACGACCTAACCGCTTCTCTGTCTGGATTGACCTCGGCCGCTGAGATCCAACAAGTTCAGGATCAGATCCCCGAATTGGAGGAAGTGAGATCTGTCTACCAGTCTGCGTATGCCGACTTGCTGGACGTCTATCGTGCGGAGTCGCCCAACGTGCTCTCGCTTTTCGACCCTGCCGTGGTACCCCAAAAACCCATCCCCAGTAAGACGAAGCTGATCGTCGCCATAGCCGGGGCAGCAGGGCTTGGACTGGCGTTGGGCGCTATCTTCATCATGGAGTACCTGGACACATCGGTACACTGGGAAGGAGAGGGCATGCAGTCCCTTTTGGACATGCCCTTGTTAGGCGTCGTCCCCCAGGTGACCCAGCGAAAGGCGTTGCTTTCCGATGGGTTGCGTACAACACATAACCCTCTGAGCCCGGTCATGGAAGGCGTCCGGGCCGTGCGGGCCAACGTCTTTTTGATGCGGCCCGATCAGCCGTTCCGGACGCTCCTCTTGACCAGTCCAGGGACTTCAGAGGGTAAGAGTCTCATTCTGGCCAATCTGGCGGTTGTGTTGGCCGCGGCGGGAGATCGGGTCATCGTCGTAGACGCAGACCTGCGCAAGCCCGCGCTGCATGAAATGTTTGACCAGCCCAATGTCATGGGCTTAGCCGACGTCTTGAACAGTCATAGTCCTGCCAATGAGGACTTCTCCTCAATACCTCTGCAGGAGACGGGTTTCGACAATGTATATCTCCTCCCTGGTGGGCATGCAGCGCTAGATCCTGCCACGCTGCTGACGTCGTCGCGCCTTCCGGCTCTCTTAGAATTCCTGAAGGATCAGGCCGACGTGATCCTGATGGACAGCCCTCCTGTCTTAGGGCCCCCCGATGCTACTGTGCTAGCGACTCGAGCCGAAGGTACGATCCTGGTGGTCAGTGCAGGATTCACCGGGCGAAGGATGGTCCAACAGGCCAGGGATCGGCTGCGCGGTCAGAAGGGCGCCAACCTGTTGGGGCTTGTGATGAATCGCGTCAAGTTGCATATTAGCGATAGCTACTACTATCGGATGGTTCCTATCCGCTATGGCGCTGGCCCCGAGGGCGCAGAGCCACGGCCGGAGGGTGCGGATGGAAGGCACCCGAAGGAGCCGGGCAGATTCGGTCGTATACGGCTTCCCATGTATGGAAAGGAAGGCGACCAAGCCTGGCTGACGTTGGGCGAGGCCGCGAGGCGCCTGGGCATCAGCAGGGCCCGGGCTCGCCAGTGGTGCAAGAGCGGCCGGTTGACAGCGGCCCGGAAAGGGCTGCGGTGGCGGATTGCTCCAGATGAGATACAGCGTGTATTTGAAGATGCGCTGGAGCGCGGGATGCAGTACGACGATCTTTCGGATGGTTTCTATCCACCGCAATAAGGAACTCTTTATGGTATCTCACATCAAGGAACTGGTCAGCTATCGAGAACTGTTATGGATCTGGACAGTGCGTACCATCAAGGTGAAGTATAAGCAGTCACTGCTCGGCGTGGCGTGGGCCATTCTCCAGCCCCTTTCTACGACGATCTTGTTTGCCGTGATCTTCTCCCGCTTCGTCCGCGTGGATACCGGCGGCGTTCCCTATCCCATTTTCTATTACTCTGCGCTGTTACCATGGACCTTCCTCTCCACTTCGATCTCCTTCGCCGTTCCTAGCATGGTGAGCAACATGAAACTGGTGACCAAAATATACTTTCCGAGGGAGATCCTGCCGGTTGCGGCGGTGATCGCGTCTTTGGTGGATTTCCTGTTCGCCTCGATCATTTTCGCAGGCATGATGATCCTTTACCGGATGCCGGTGACCCCTGGTATGCTTCTGCTGCCCCTTGTCATCGCGATACAGATCCTCCTCACCTTGGGGATCGTATTGGCTGCTTCGGCCGTGAACGTTTTCTATCGCGACGTTCGTTTCCTGGTGCCTCTGGGGGTTCAACTATGGCTCTATCTCACTCCAATCATCTACCCCGTCAGCCTCGTTCCTGAGCAATGGCGGATGTTATACATGCTCAATCCAATGGCAGGGCTGATCGACGCGTATCGCCGGATTGTCTTACAAGGGCAGCTTCCCCAATGGAACTATCTGGGTCTGGCGGTGCTGATCTCGATCCTGACCTTTTTCGCAGGATACCGTTACTTCAAGCACGTAGAGTGGCAGTTTGCGGACATCATTTGAGTAGGGGCGAGCCTCGCGTTCGCCCAGTAAGGACGAGCCTCGCGTTCGTCCACCAATTGAGGCGAGTATGGCAGCGATCCAATTTGAAAACGTCTCCAAGAGGTATCGCCTGGGCTCAAGGAGTAGCTTGCGCGAGACCCTGTATTCCCTTCCGTCACGGTTGCTTCAGAGGAGCGGGGAGACCCAGGATGACTCACGGTGCCTGTGGGCCCTGAAGGACGTGAGCTTCGAGGTACAGCAGGGCGAGGTGTTGGGGATTATTGGACCCAATGGAGCAGGGAAGACGACCACGCTCAAGCTCCTGTCGCGCGTGACCGTTCCCACGCGCGGACGCACGAAGGTCCGGGGAAGGACATCCGCGCTGATCGAACTCGGGGCAGGATTTCACCCGGATCTGACCGGAAGGGAGAACGTCTATCTCAACGGCGCCATCTTGGGCTTAAAGAGAAAGGAGATCGACGCCAGATTTGATGGTATCGTCGATTTTGCAGAGCTGGAGAGATTCATCGATACCCCCGTGAAGCGCTATTCCTCAGGCATGTACGCGCGCCTGGGGTTCAGCGTGGCTGCATTTACTGATCCAGACGTTCTGCTGGTGGACGAGGTTCTTTCAGTGGGCGATATCCTGTTTCAGCAGAAGTGCCTGAAGAAAATTGACGAGTTCAAGTCCCAGTCGAAGACGATCGTGTTCGTATCGCACAACATGGGCTCGATCCAGCGGATCTGCTCGCGAGTCATCTGGCTAGATGGGGGAGAAATACAGGCCGATGGAAACCCCGGTGAAGTCGTCAGCCGTTACTTCAAACGTCAGCTCTCGAAAAGGCGCACAGCTTCACAACTGGCCGAGGGGGAGGTCCCGATCAGATATGGCACGGGTGATGCGGAGATCCAGGACGTGCGGATCCTCAACCAGGACGGACAAGCAGGGGAAGCGTTCGAGGTCGGCGAGGATGTCTGTATACAGATAGACTATCAGGCCCATCGGCGGATCGCCCCCGTCAACTTCAGGATTGTGGTCACGAACGACGAGGGTCTGAAGCTGGGAGGGGTTGACTTTTTCACGGAGGATTATGCCGGTCTAGAAAGCCTCCAAGGGTCGGGCACTGTTCAGTGTACGCTGCAATCCATGGCGCTGCGGTCGGGGGCGTATTTCCTCATCGTGGTTATTGAGGAAGAAGGGATCGCCCTGGATCGCCAGGGGATGGTCGGGCCATTCGTGGTGAAGGAAGATCGGTACCGCAAACCCGATAGATACGGGTTCATAAAGCTTCGGGGGACCTGGTCCGTCTGCTCTTCGCCATCAATCGACAATTCCCTATCTGTGGGGGGCTGAGAAGGAACTGTTGTGCGGATGAACAATAGGAGATGCAATCGGTGAAAGCCATCGCTAAACGAGCGATCAAACCCTTGGTTGTCAGAACGGTGCGCGCTCTTGCCAACATCATCCTGGATGAGATAGAAGAAAAACGAGAAGAGAAGCGGTCGACCAGGGCGCAGCGCCTTCTCAGCCAATTGCAATCCTGTGGTGCAGGGGTCGAGATAGAGGGCAGGATTCACCTCTCGGACCCTTGGAGCGTCGCGCTCGGCAACAACGTGCACATTGGCGACAACGCCTATCTCTCCTCAGCAGGGGGACTGACGATAGGCGACAACACCCATATCGCTCCCAACGTGACAATATATACGGTGGAGCGCAACACCCTGGGCCAAGTCCTTCCATACGACAGCATCGAAGTACCCCGGCCTGTCGCGATTGGCAGGAACGTATGGATTGATAGAGATGTATCCATCGCTCCAGGGGTTCACATAGGTGACGGTGCCATTATTGGCATGGGCACGGTGGTGACGGGTGACGTTCCCCCGCTGGCAGTCGTTGGAAGCCCTCCTGTCTGTATTCTCCAGCACAGGGATCGGGACCACTATGCGCGGTTAGAGCAAAGACGCCGGTATGGAGGTGCGAACGGCACACCACTGTCGCAGGAAGAAGTGACGCGCTTTGGATTAAGGGGACAGGATCCAGACGTACAGCTTTTCTTCGTCGTGACGACGGGCAGATCCGGGAGTATGACGATCGCTCACATTTTATCACAACATCCGGAGATCACCTGCCGGCATGAGCCCAGGCGGCAGCTCATCAGACTGTCCACCGAATTCGCTTATGGAGCCAAAACGCGGGAGCAGGTCCAGGACGAACTGCGGGCCATATATTGCAACAGCGGCGTGTTCTTTGATCGGGTCTGTGGGGAGTCTGATCAGAAGTTTTGGAATCTAATTCCCATGCTGTCTGAACTTCTCCCTTTCAGCAAGTTCATCTGGCTGATAAGGGATGGCAGGAACGTCGTGGCATCGGCGCATGGACGGGGGTGGTTTGACCCCCAAGAAAGTGAGCAAGGGAATCCCACGAGCCCCAACGTGTTAGAGAGGTGGATGTATTATCGACTGAATGGGGCCAGGTGTGGACGTCTTGACGAGGGAGAATGGGAGAGCTTGTCGGCCTTTGAGCGAAACTGTTGGTATTGGTCTCACGTCAACTCTCAGATAGAGAGCCAACTGACAGCGCTCCCTGACGACAGGTGGTTGACGATACGATTGGAGGGACTTGACCACAAGACCGACGCCATATTTGAGTTCTTGGGGGTAGATCCAGTGCCCGTCCCGATGGCACGGTTGAATGTGGCCCACTACCCGGTGGAACGGTGGGAAAATTGGGATGGATCGGAAAGGTCTGCCTTTGAACGGTGGTGTGGTGACGGAATGGATCGCTGGTATCCAGGGTGGAGAGACGGGAAAGGACCTGTCCTGCTTCCCCACCAGGGACGGGAAACGGAAGGGATGTGAAAACACTCGAACGGTTTTCACCGTGCTTGCTCATAAGTAAGCTGAGGAGCTCTGTATTGTTATGCCAAAGGTAAGCGTGGTGATTCCCACCTACAATCGTAGGGCATATCTCACGGAAGCTATCGATAGCGTGCTGGCGCAGACGTACGCCGATTATGAGGTCATCGTCGTAGATGATGGTTCGACCGATGGCACACGCCAGCTTCTCGACGAACGGTATGATGATCGGATTCGTTACCTGTGGCAGGAGAACCAGGGAGAGTCGGTGGCCCGCAATCGTGGGATCGCGCTGGCCACAGGGGAGTATATCGCCTTGTTGGACTCCGACGACGTGTGGTTGCCTGATAGACTGATGAAACAGGTCCCGATCCTGGACGCAGAGCCGGATACGGTATTGGTGTTTGGTCAAGCCTGGTTGATGGACGCCGACGGCAGACGCCTGAACGATCCCCCGCTGTGCAGCGACGTCCACGAAAGCGATCTCACCCTTGAAACCCTTTGTCTGGAAAACGCACTGGGATCGGGTACATGCACCGCTCTGATACGTCGCGAGCCCCTAGACCGGGTGGGGGGGTTCGATCCGGCCATTCAGCTCGGTGAAGATTGGGACCTGTGGCTGCGTCTGCGGCGGCAAGGTCAATTTGCCTTCGTCAACGAGGTGTTAGGATGCATGCGGCGGCACGCCGGATCTCAGTGGCACTATCACCGCCCGGAGACGGTGGACAAGAGATTGGCCGATCACCTTCGGTTGCTGGAGAAGTTCTTCTCCGACTGGCCGGGCACAGCGCCTCCTTCGGACGGTTCCTATCCACACACGGATGGTTTCTATCCGCACCTGCGTGAGCGGGCATTGGCACGCCAGTATGCCATCGTCGCCTCTCTAGATTATGCCATCGGCCGGCCTGCGTCAGGACAACAGAGACTAGGCAATGCGATACAGCTCGACCCCCAACATTGGTCTGTTCCCGAGCCTTTCGTAGAACTACTGATCAACAACTTGCTCGGTATAGCCCTCCTCCGTGACAGGCCGATGCCGGAGACGGTTGCCCATCTCGAGGCGGCGTTTGATCATTGGCCGCCTGAGCTGTCGTTGTCAAAGCGGTGGAAAGCCCGCATCTTGGGCGAAGTCTATGCCGGTTTGGGGTTTGCCAGCTTCAGGGCGCGCGACCTATCCAGGACGCGACGTTGCTTACTCAGGGCCGTGTGGCACGATCCATCGTGGTTGTGCAACCGGGGGGTATGGTCTATCGGTTTCAGGGCACTTCCAGGACCGTGGGAGGCAGCCCCAAGAGAGGGACAAGAGGTGGGGCGAGATGACTGAGCGGGAGACCATGGTCAGCGTCATCATCCCGACCTATAACTGCGCCCGCTTTGTGGGAGATGCGATCGTCAGCGCCCTGAACCAGAGGTACCAAAACTTCGAGGTCGTCGTGATCGACGATGGCTCCACGGACGACACGAGGGCGGTGGTCGAGTCATGTCAGGAAAGCAGGGACCGAGTTCGATATATCCATCAGGAGAACGGCGGTGTGTCCAGGGCCCGCAATCACGGCATCGCCAAGTCTGATGGGGAATACCTCCTGTTCCTGGACGCTGACGATCTATTGCTCCCCAACAGCCTGACAGAGCTAGCCAGTTTCCTGGATGCTCACCCAGACACGGGCTTAGTATACTCTGATGGATACTTCTGCGATGCCTCTGGTCGGGAATTCATGCGCCTCTCAGAACATCGAGGGGGTGATTTCGCGGGAAACGTCCTAGATCACATCGTTTTAGATAACTTCATAGTCGCACCTCATTGCGCTATGGTACGCAGAACCTGCCTGGAGTCCTTGGACCCGCCGGGTTTCGACGAGGCATTGAGCTTTTCCGCTGATCGAGATATATGGACTCGCCTCGCCCAGGACTACACCTTCGGCTACATCGCGGTTCCTACGTGTAAGTATCGGGTGCATGGCGACAACATGAGCTCTCGGCGCTCAGGACAAAGAGAGGATCACCTGCTCTATAAGTACAAAGTCCTCCACTCCGCCTATTTCCTCAGTCTGCCCCTCACTGCTCGACGGAGTTTTTTGCGCAGGATGCTACTGAAAACCCTGCAAGGGGAGCAGGAAGCCCAACAAGCCTTGTTACGCTCGCCCGAGGTGAGCTCTCTTCCCTCCGGTGAACGAGCGAGCCTTGTGTATTTCTTGGGCACCCAATTGATCCTGGACGGAGACGATATAAGCGGCAGGTCACATATCCGCACAGCTGTTGAGATCGCTCCATCATCCGTGAAGTACCGAGGGATTTGGCTATTCGCGGCCATCAGCCCCTCATTTGCCAGGGCTGTGCTCTCCGGATGGAGATGGTTGGGCGACCGCCTCCCTCCCCGCTGGGGAGGAGGTACGAGAACGCGACAGCCCGTCGCACCCTCACCTTTTGAGGGATATCTATCCTGGTCCAGCACGCTTGCGGAGGACACGGATAGAAACCATCGGGTGGATCGGGATCATCCGGGTGAGATTGTGAATCGGAGGACGTCGTGTTGAGGGTGTTGATAGCTTCTCATCATTTCCCTCCGCACTACGTGGCCGGGGCCGAACAGTATGCCTATCGTCTGGCCAGGTGGCTCGTCCACCAAGGTCACGAGGCAGAAGTTGTGTGTGTCGAGTCCATCGATTATGGAGACAGCCCGGAACCGATCTGCACCGAGGATCACTACGATGGGATCGCCGTCCACCGGCTGCAGTTCAACTTGGGCACGGTGTCTGACCCATTTCGTTGGAGCTATTGGAACCCAGCCATCGGGGAATGGTTGGGGGAGTTTCTGGCCGATCGCGATTTTGACCTGGTTCACGTGAACAGCAGCTATCTTCTATCTGTAAGTCCTATAGAGACGGCCAAGGACCTGGGCCTGCCGGTGGTGCTTACTCTGCACGACTACTGGTTCTTATGCCCCCGCATCAGCTTGTTGCACCCCGACGGCACGCTTTGCCAGGGACCGGAGAGCGCGATGCACTGCGCGTGGTGCAGGATGACCGAGCAGCGTCGATATCGATTGTTAGACGTCACCACCCAGCGGAAACTGGGTTCGGCTGTGATGCGCTGGTCGCGTCGCGCGACCATGCGCAGGCTGCTCGGTCTCGACAGATGGCTGCCGGCAATGCGGGACAGGCGGGCAACGGTCCACCACGCTTTACAGAGGGTGGACGCCGTCGTCAGTCTATCGCGATTCCTATCCGACAAGCACGCAGAGTACGGCCTACGGCCGCGCCGCATGGTGTCCATCGGATTTGGAATGGACCCGCTTCGCTTCCCTTCGCAAATAGGGCCCAGAATCCACATGGACGCGGCCGGGCGGCCCGATCTAGGGCTGAGGATAGGTTACCTGGGTCAACTTGCCCCTCACAAAGGCATTGAGACGCTGGTGAGAGCGTTCAATTGGCTCAGGACAAGGCCTCCCCACGAAAACGGACAACGGTTGCGCCTCGAGGTGCACGGTGGATTCGGCCACCACGTGAAATATGAAAGGAGAATCCGGCGTTTGGCGGCCGGCAATCCGGCCATTCAGTTCTTTGGTCGATACGAGAATCACCGAGTGGGCGAGATACTCTCCGGCCTGGACGCCGTAGTTGTGCCCTCTGTGTGGTACGAAAATCGTCCTACCGTCATTCTGGAGGCACTGGCGGCCAGGACGCCCGTGATCGGCTCAGCGATAGGAGGCATCCCTGAGCTGGTCAATCATAGGATCAACGGCCTGCTTTTCGAGCCTGGCGACTCGCTGGATCTGGCAAAACAGATCCGCTGCTTGCTTGACGAACCCTCTCTGCTCTCGAGATTGCATGATAACATAGGGCCGGTCAAGACGGTGGAACAGGAGATGGCCGAGTTGATGCAGGTTTACGAATCCGTTTAGACTTCGTTCACGTGTGAACTCCGTTCACGTGTGAACTCCGTTCACCCGGAAGCGACGCGACCCCAAGCGAGCAAAGGGGTCAGCAGGGATGCAACGCAGAATGAAAGTGGATCCAGAAGATTCCAGTGGAGGTTTTCGTGAGTACAGATAGAAAAAAACCTGCGCCACCAACTGAGAGAGAGCTCCCCTCCCCCTCGCAAGCGGGGGGAGCTGGGGGACGACGGGCGTATACGGAAACCGGCCCTGCATCCTCCTCCCCGCTTGCGGGGGGGACTGAGGGGGGGCATCCCTTGAGCTACAGCCATTTCTGGCGCAAGTTCTGGGAACTGGGACCCGACTTTCGGCGATGGATCGTACCAGGAGTCATCCGAGGTATTCTGAGAGCTCGCCCGTTCGACTCCAGGGAGCTCGTATTCCTTGGCAAAGGTGTCAGTATCGTGAAGCGAGGGAAAGGAGCCCGCCTCATCGCTGGCCGCGGTTGTCGAATTGCGGACCATTGCCATCTCGAGATCGGAGCCACAGGACTGCTCTCGATCGGCACAAGGGTGGTGATTGGCCCCCATACCCGCATCCACGCCGCGACTCAGGTGCACATTGGCGCTCGCTGCATGCTCAGCTGGAATTGCAGCATTTTCGACTCCATTGGCCATCGCATGTGGTTGGAGGGTCAGGACGAGGCAGAGATCGAGGCACCGATCGTCATTGGCGACGACGTATGGATCGGTCCCTATACGATCATTATGAAGGGAGTGGAAATCGGCTCCAACTCGATTATCGGCGCTGGCTCAACCGTGCGTCGCAGCATGCCGCCCAACTCTCTAGCCTATGGCAACCCAGCTCGAGTGGTGGGCAGAGTGAAGAGATGGGAGCGATAGAGATCGGAGCAGAAGAATGGCCCATAAGAGGAAGACGTTGCTGGTCTGGCTGATGGTCGGCCTTATGCTCGTGGCAGCTTCCATCGTTTCCTGGCAGATGCTCAGGGGGAGAGGTATCCGGATGGCGCTCACGCACCGGATTCGGGCGCTGGCGGATCGGACCTCGATCGAGCGGCGCGGCGATTTCACCAATGTGATCTTCCTGCACCACTCCACTGGCCGGCACCTGATCCGTCAGGGCGGGGTCCGGGAGCGGATGGCAGCGGCCGGATTTCGATTCTGGGATCACGACTACAACTACGAGGGGATAACCCGGCCCGACGGCACGCAGGCGGGCTACAGCTACGTGATTCCAGATAACAACACCGATCCTGATGGTCTGGCCCGACTCTTCACTCAGCGGGTACATCGCCTGCCCCTGAACGCCCTCAGCGGCTTAATGCAGCACGAAGTGATCGCGTTTAAGTCTTGCTTCCCGGCCAGCCATATCACGACCGACGCCCAACTGGCGGAGTACAAGGCTAGCTATCTGGATATCCGGAATGTGGCGGATCGGCATCGCGACCGGTTATTCATCATCTTAACCCCTCCACCTCTGAACCCGGCCGCCACGGACGCTGAAGCCGCCGCCCGTGCTCGTGCCTTCGCCGATTGGCTGAAGTCCGAGGAGTTTCTAGATGGGCATCCCAACGTATTTACCTTTGACTTCTTCGATATGCTCGCCGAGGGGGATGCTTCGGCCCCGGACTTCAACATGCTACGTGCAAGCTACCGCGAGGGGGCGGACTCTCATCCCAATCAGTTGGCCAATGAAACGATCGGGCCCCTCTTCGTGGATTTCATCGTTGGGGCTGCGCAGGAGTATCAAGCTGAGTTAGGAGGCCAAGCCTCCTCCCGCCGGGGGGGAGTAGAGGGGGGCACGGCTCCGTGAACCCTAGAGTAATCCTCATCATCCTAAACTGGAACGGAAGGTCTGACACACTGGAGTGCCTGGAATCGCTGTTGGGGCTCTCTTCCCCCTCGCCCGCGGCGGGGATTGAGAGGGAACACCCTTCCCCCCCGCGAGCGGGGGGGACTGAGGGGGGGCCGGAACCGCCGTACGCGGTGACGGTCGTCGACAACGGCTCCACGGACGGATCTGTGGCAGCAATCCAGGCACGCTTTCCCCACGTGAGGCTGATCGAGAATGACAGGAACCTCGGTTTTGTCGGAGGCAACAACGTGGGCCTCCGTCACGCCCTGGAGGAGGGGGCGGATTACGCGTTGCTGCTCAACAATGACACGGTGGTTGACCCTTCGCTTGTCCGCCTGCTGGTCGAGGTCGCAGACTCGAATCCTGACGTCGGGGTTGCAGGACCGACGATTTGTTACTACGACCGGCCGGATTGTATCTGGTCGGCGGGAGGGGCCATTGATTGGCGGCAAGGCCGTACAAGAATGATCGGGCTGAACGAGCGGGACGTCGGTCAGTTCGGCCATAGCCCCCGAGAGGTGGACTTCGTCACTGGATGCGCTATGCTGGTTCGGCGGGCCGCGCTGGAGCAGGTGGGCCTGCTGGATGAACGATTCTTTGCCTATTATGAAGATGCGGAATGGTGTGTGCGGATGCGACGGGCCGGGTTCAAGGTCGTCCACGTGCCAGAAGCCAGATTATGGCACAAGATCACGCCGGAGCGCCGCGCCGACTCGCCTGTGGTGCACTATTATATGACTCGCAACCGGCTGCTATTTCTCAAAGCCACAGGCGCGAGCGGGGCAGCCTGGCTGCACACCTTGTTCGCCGAGTATCTGCGTACACTGCTGAGCTGGACGGTTCGGCCCCGATGGCAAGCACGACGTGCCCAGCGCAATGCTATGCTCAAAGCAGTGTTTGACTTTGCAGTGGGCCGGACAGGGCCGGTGCGGATACAAAACACCCGCTCTTTGGACAGTGGAAATCGGTGCGGGTAGAAAACACCCGTCAGAGATCAAGTTTATGGGAGGCCTAGTGTCACGAGTTGTAGTCTTTGAGTTTGACGCTGCTACATGGGAGGTGCTGACCCCCTTGATGGAAGCGGGTGAGTTGCCCAACCTATCCGCCCTGAAGGCCGAGGGAGCCTCTGGGCTGTTGCGTTCCATCATCCCACGGTGGTCCCCCGCCCTATGGACCACAATCTATTCCGGTAAGGTACGAAGTAAACATGGGGTTGAGGGTTTCGATGCCACATCCGAATCTGTGCGGGTCAAGAGGTTATGGGACATCGCCGAGCAGGCCGGCCTGAAGTGCGGGGTGTTTGGAACGCCCGTATGCTGGCCCCCGACGGACAAATGTGCCTTTATGATACCTGATGTGCTGGTAGATCGTGGCTCGGAGACCGTACCACCTGAATATAGCCGGTTGCAGGACATGTATTGGGCCAGGCGTCACAGTATGCTGGAATACGCGCGCGATCTCTACGATCTGTGGCGCATAGGAGTGCGGACCAGGCATCTGTCCCGCATGATATGGGAGAGACTGCTTCTGGCTGCCCGGCGTAGCGGCACAGTCGAGAAGTACTGGCGGCAAAGGCTCTGGTGGACCGCGATACACAGCGACGTGTTCCTGCGCCTCTATCACCAGCACCAGCCCGACTTAGCGACATTCGACTATCAAGCTACCGATACCATACAACATCGGTACTGGCACTATTATGACCCAGAGCGGTTCGGCATCCCTCTGGTGAAAGCTGAGCCGTACCGCGATGTCCTGCCCGCTTCCTACCGGGAAGCCGATCGAATCGTAGGGGAAATCCGAAAGGCCGCCGGCCCAGACGCAACGCTGGTGGTCCTTTCCGATCACGGTGGGGCGCCTGCAGAGGGCCTGGGTCAGTTCATCGAAGCCCGGCTGGAAAAATGGGTGGCCACCCTCGGTATCGGGCGCGCCGCCACCCCCATACGCCTCGTCGGGGAATACTGTTTGGAGTTCCACGACCCCTCTTACCTAGCCGAGACCCAACGAACGTTGGAGCAAGTACACATGAAGGAGAGCGGCCAGAGGCTGTTCCGAGGTTTTGCACAGCGAGATGGCCACCTGATGCTCTATCCCATCAGGGATCACATCGAGGGAAACACCGTCGTCGTACCCGGTCACGGTGAGCATCCTTTCGAAGAGCTGTTTCATCGCCTGGATGCCGAACACTCCGGCGTGCATCACTCGGACGGGATGTTTATCGTTGCCGGCCCACCCATTAGGGCAGGGGTTGAGCTGGAGCCGGGCTCCATTCTGGACGTGACGCCTAACCTGTTGGTCATCCTGGGCCTAAGTGTGGCGAAAGATATGGATGGTCGCGTTTGGGAGCCAATGTTCAAGCCCTCATTTCTGGCACAGTCTCCGATCAGGTTCATAGAAACGTACGAGACCGCTCAGTGTGAAGAAAAGGGTGTCTTATGAACATCTTGTTTCTATCGTCCTGGTTTCCTTACCCACCGGACAACGGTTCCCAAATCAGGGTCTTTAACCTGATCAAGCAGCTATCCAACAAGCACGACATCACCTTGCTTTCCTTCTTCAGACCATCCGGCCGACTATCCGGGACGAACGATGGTGAGATAACCGCGGATCGTTTAGATGCCATGCGTTGTATCTGCCGTGCGGCATACGCCGTCCCTCTCTCCCCCTTCCGACCGACCAGCCTCCGCTCTGTGATGGGACTTTTCTCGCCCCGTCCTCGTTCCTACGTTGATATGTACAGTCAACGCATGCAAGAGACGGTTGAACGGTTGTGGGAAGAGGAGGACTTTTCCCTGGTCATTGCCTCGCAGAGCGTTACAGCGCCCTACGCAGCGACGTTGAAGGATGTGCCAAAGGTTTTTGAGGAAATAGAGTTGACCACCTTGCAAGAGCAGTATACGAGACAATCTGACGTCCTTCACCGACTGCGCTACGGCCTGATGTGGTGGAAGACCAGACGGTTTATGGCACGTCTGTTGTGCCAGTTTGACGGGTGCACCGTGGTTTCTCCGCAGGAGCGGGCGAACGTGTTGGACATCGTGGGCGCAACTTGCTTCTCGAACCCATCTAGCCTGACCGTGGTGCCTAACGGCGTGGACCTGGAGCGGTACGAGGGGCACTTCGGCAAACCGAAGCCGGGCACGTTGATCTTTCCTGGCGCCCTTACCTACATCGCCAACTTCGATGCTATGGAGTTCTTCCTAAGCGAGGTGTTCCCGCTGGTGAAGGCAAGACACCCAGACGTCACCCTGCGCATCACCGGTAAAGCAGATGGTGTGCCAGTGAATCGCCTGGCCATGGATGAAAACGTGACGCTCACAGGCTACCTGGAGGACATACGGCCGGCCGTGGCCCAGAGCTGGATATGCGTGGTGCCTCTGCAGATTGGGGGCGGTACGCGCTTGAAGATCCTGGAGGCAATGGCGCTGGGGACAGCGGTGGTTTCCACCAGCAAGGGTGCCGAAGGCCTTGATGTGACCCCCGGTCAGGACATTCTGATCGCTGACGAACCGACGGCCTTCGCCAGCGCAGTTTTGCGCCTATTGGGCGACGGGGAACTGCGAACGCGGCTGGCCGTCAATGGGAAGAAGCTGGTACGCGAGCGATACGGATGGGAGCAGATTGGCGAGAAGCTGGATCTGTTTTTGCATCAGGTAGTACGGAACTATCAGCATCGATGTATAGACGGATAGGAATCATCGAGGGGTACAGGTTGATACGCGCTGTTCGACAGAGGATCCCTCTGTCAAACTCCACTTTGCTCCGGCTGGCTGTCCTGGCTGGGCTACTGGTCGGCCTGCTAGGCGTTGGCTATATGGTTCCTCGCGTGTCGCCCGAGACGGTGTTGATGGCTGTGGCTATGCCTCCAACGGTTCTATTGGCCATCAGCCAACTCGAATACGGCGTGTTGGGCATCATATTGTCCGCAGCGGCGGTGCGATTCTCGCTGTCCACTGGCACTCAGAGCCGCGTTGTGGCGAGCCTGTTGGTGACCATGCTTTTCATTGTGCTTTGGATCGCGCAAATGATGGTGAGAGATCGAAAGCTGCACCTAAAGCCATCGAGCACCAATGCTCCTCTGTTGGCGTTTATCCTGACCACTTTTATATCCTACGCCTGGGGCAACGCCTTCCGCGACGTGCTGGTCATGGTCTGGGACACCTGGCCTGTCGTCCAGTTAGGGGGGTTGGCGGTGATGGTTCTCTTGCCAGGTGCATTTCTCTTGACCGCTAACAGTATCTCCGAGATTCGCTGGTTGAAACTGCTTTCCTGGATCACAATCCTGGTTGGCACACTATACCTGGTGGACTATTTCTCTCCGATCACGCTCTCCTTTCTCAACGTCAGTGGGCTTTTCTCCATGTGGTTCGTCTCTTTGGCATATGCCCAGGCTCTGTTCAACGAAAAACTCGCTGCGTGGCTGCGATTGACCCTGCTAGGGTTGGTAGGGATATGGATGTACATCTATTTTATCTTGCGCGTGACCTGGCTCTCCGGCTGGCTACCGTCGATTGTAGCCCTGGCGACGATCAGCCTGATAAAATCAAGGCGGCTTGCGCTGGTTTTGGCAATCGTGGGAGCGATATACTTGGGCCTAAGGTGGGACTATTACACCGGCTCAGTCGTGGACGCTGAGTCCCAGGAGAGTGGAAACACCCGTTTGGCAGCGTGGGAGCACAACTGGCGCGTGACGGGAAAACACTTCTTGTTCGGCACCGGACCGGCGGGCTACGCAGCCTATTACATGTCGTATTTTCCTACCGAAGCGATGGCCACTCATTCAAACTACATTGACATTCTTTCTCAGACAGGCTTCGTTGGTTTGTTCTTCTGCCTGTGGTTCTTTGGGGCGCTGACATGGTCAGGATACAGACTCTGTCTGCGACTGCGGGGGAGTGCTGACTTCCGTGAGGGGTTCGCGGCGGCGACGCTGGCCGGCTGTGTGGGTTGCATCGTGGCCATGGGGCTCGGCGATTGGTTATTCCCGTTTGTGTATACGCAGACGATCGCGGGCTTCGACTACGCGGTGTACAACTGGGTATTTCTTGGTGGAATCGTGGCTTTGGCTAATATGGAGTCATCGTAATGGAAAGCTCACGCGCCCGGCCTAATATTATCATCCTGATCGTGGACGCAGTGCGCGCCAAGCACATGTCCGCCTATGGATATCCGGTGGAGACCACGCCGCACCTGG
>Ga0180432_10003098_pt1 | contig 24086 bp, 17 predicted proteins | sample SS_ome_10_FD_132414 | JGI IMG/M metagenome (GOLD analysis project Ga0180432, IMG submission 132414) | Hypersaline lake sediment archaeal communities from the Salton Sea, California, USA - SS_1_MS_2 metaG | ecosystem: Environmental > Aquatic > Non-marine Saline and Alkaline > Hypersaline >... | reverse complement strand
GGTATCAGGCGCAGGCGTGTCTTCTCCAGAATCGGCCCGACTGCGCGATCGAGCATTTGGAGATCCTTGCCGGCCAGAGTCCCGGATATGGAGAGGAAGCGGCCGAGCAGCTGATCGAGGTGCGGCAGGCGGCCTCCCCCTGAGGTGTTAGGAGAGGCTCATCGTGTAGTAGATGACCTCCAGCGGCGGGCGCTCCTCCCCGCTGACGTCGACGTCGTCTCCCCCGGGTCCGATCGAGATCGAGATGCGTGGATCGAATCCCTTGATCACCACCAGGCGGTCATCGCCGACCCAGAAGATCTGATCGTCATCCCCCAGCGTCTCGTCACAGGCGATCGCGACTTCTCGGAGATAGTGGCCTTCCGGGCTGAACACATCGTAGGTACGTAGGATGCCCTCGGGCTGCGACCCGTCTCCCCGGTTGTTGAGGACCCAGATCTCGCCTCGTTGGGTGACATGGAAGCCGTTGATGCAGGGGGGATGATCGGCGATGACGTTGTCGATCGCGATGTCCTGTCCGTTGTTGTTCATTTGAATCCCCATCCCTGCCTTTTCTTCCTCCGTGCGTTTTCGTGAGGTGAACCGGCGCTCGACGATGCGCTGGAGCGTTCCGTCCGGCGAGAGGATATGGATGGCGTAGGTGTCCCGCAGGGGAGCCGTGTAGATGGTGCCGCCGGGTCCGATGGCCCATCGACCCCCGTGGGGGAAGTACTCATCGGCTTCCACCCACCGGCGCGTCTCCATGAGATCCTGGCCCTGCTTCTCCAGGAGGATCGCCTTCTCCTGACCGTCGGGGCCGCAGACGACCAGCATATCCTTGGGCGCCCGGCTTCCCCCGCCCATGCTGATCGTACGCCCGGTATAGGCGAGCACACCCGAATCGTACTTCACACTAAGCGCGAAACGATCGCTCACGGCCTGTCCCTTGGCGCGCAGATCGAACGGTTCCAGCGGATTGCCCTCCAGGTCGATGGCGACGATCCGCGCCGGGAAGGCCTGCAGTAGACCGATACCCTCGGGCAGGCGCACCATCGCCATCGGTCGCCGGCACTCACCGGGGCCATCGCCCTCCCGTCCGATGGAGCGAACGTACTCGCCGTCGGCTGTGAAGATGTGGACCTGGGAGAGCTGCTGATCGAGCATGTAGACCGTCCCATCGGCGTCGGCGAGAACCTGCTTGACCGTGCCCAGCAGAACGTCACCCTCGTCCTCACTGGTGACGCGCCAGCGTTCCTGCAGCGTTCGTGTCACGCGCCCCTCGGAGGGTTCGTCCGAGTTCTGCATGCACGGAACGCCATCGCGGTGCGTGAGCGTGCCGGCTCCCGCGATCGGGGCCGAGAGGATTCCTACCAGCACCACCATCAGGCCGCGCATACCCATCACCTTCATTCCCCACCTCCTTCATGCGTCGAATCGCCGTTCGAATCCTCGATGCTCTCCAGGAGTTGGAAGATCAGAATCTCGGCGTCTTCATCAAACGGGTGTTCGATGCCGTTGACCGTGTAATACCACTCGAAGGAATCCTCCCCCTCGATGTGGATATCGATTCTCCGCTCCTCCCCCTCCTCGGTCTCGGCGATCGACGCCGAGTAGGTCCCCGGGAGCCGATCATCGGCACGTACCCCCATGAGCGCCCGCCCGACGCGGTCGATCAGGACCTTTGCCGGGGGAGGAGGCATCAGGTCCTCCGTGGACCATTCGGGCGTGGCCGACAGCGGGGGATCGAACTCGGTCGTCGGAGACATCCCCAAGCCGGGCGCGGCCAGGAGCTGCAGCAGCAGTTCCTCGGCGTGCTGGTCGATCGGTTGCTCTTCATCGTTGACCGTGTATCGCCACTCGATCACCCCATCCTCGCGCTGGTGAATGGTGACCCGCTGTTGTTCCTCATCTTCCGTGCGGGCGATCGAAGCGGATCGGGCGCGCTGGGTGCTTCCTCTCATCGCGCTCATGAAGCGGTGGAGATCGCCGACCGAACGACCCATCGGTCGCGTCTCGACCATGATGGCGCGGGGCGCGATCCAGGCGATGGCGAGCAGCACGGCCGTACCGATGACGACGGAGATCCACGCCCTGTGGCCGCGCGCTGGGTTCTCGCGGCCGCCCAAGATCCGGCGCGCCCGCTCGAGAACGGTCGCTTCCTTGTGGGTCATGCCCGCGACGGGGGCGGGGATCGGGGCTTCCCGCTCGCGCAGCAGCGCGATCTTGACAAGCGATCGGGCAAGCGCTTCGGGCTGCCCGGTCTGATCGACGGCCCACTCGTCGCACAGAAACTCCGCCTCCTCCGTCAACCGGCGGCTCGCTAGGCGGAGCAGCGGTTGGAAGAAGAGGATGAGCGCTAACGCCTGGGTCGCGAGGGTCCACATCGGATCGAGGCGTTTGAGATGAGCGATCTCATGCGCCAGCGCGCTGTCCCGCTCCTGTTCTTCCAAGTCAGGGAGAAGCCGGCGGGGAACGCAGATGGAAGATCGGCCGAAGGCGATGATATCGGTAATGTGATCCGAAACCTGAAGGGAGATGGGTCGGCAGAGTCCCGCGCGGTGCTGCAGGAGCCGCGTGCGTTCGATGAGCGAACCCTGGGTGATCTCACGGCGATCGGCGATGGTGTGCAGGAACTGCCGCCAGCGCAGCAGCCAATGGGTGGCCAGCCCCGCGGATCCCGCCAACCAAACCAGGAGCAGGACGCCGGGCCACCCGATCGGGTCCGCGGCTTCCGATCGGGGGAGCATCTCAACGTGCGCCTGGAGCTGTCCCGGCGCGGCTGCGTCCGCACCCGACAGGGCCGGGAACGGGTCCGCCGTCGTAACCTCGACCCGCATCTCTCTCGATTGAGGGGTGGCGGGCGGGGTAACAGTCGGGACGGCAAACCTCAGAACGGTGGGACCTGAGCCGGCGACCATCTGCGCCGCGGGAGTCAGAAGCGAACCGACGATGGCGAGCTTCAGAACCAATTCCCGGTTGCGCGAGTCCCGTATGAGGAACCGCGTCACGAGCAGCGCCGCACCGAGGATCAGCGTGCTGTGAACCGCGTAGGTGATCAGCCAAGGCACCAGGTGGCGCGCCACGGATTCGATCAAGGGGGTCATCACACCTCCTCCTTCCCGTCTTCGCGTTCGCGAAGGAGATTCATGATCTTGCGCAGGGCGTCGGCATCCTGATCGCTTTCGCTCAGCAGGTGACTGACCAATTCGGAGCGCCTGCCTTTGAAGAGGGTCTCGACGAGGTCGGTGACCATGGAGCGCTGAATCTCGTTCCGGGTCACGAGCGGGTAGTAGATGTGCGAGACCTCCTGCTTGCGGTGGCCGACGAGCCCCTGTTTTTCCATGCGGGTCAAGATGGTGGAGATCGTGGTTCGGGCGAGGTTCTTGTCGTACTCCATGGAGTCGAGGACGTCGTTCACCGTGGCTTCGCCTCGGTCCCAGAGGATGTCGAGGATGCGGAGCTGGAGACTGGTGAGCGCTCTTCTCATGATGTCCCGAGCCTTTCTGCGTGTCGGAGGGCACCGTCTACGAATGTCAGTGGCCTACGACATGTGTAGACGCGCTAGAGAGCGGAAGTGTTCGATCTTTTTGGTTGTGGATCAAAGATTCGGGACACAGATCCCTATCCGTTGACAGTCGTGGGATGGGAGCTTCGCCGGGCTTTCCTGCAACTCCAGATTCCACAACCGATTGAAGCATTCGGATCCTACCCGAGTCGCATCCCGAATCCTCGATCCACAACCATTGGTCACATCGATATCTGAAATCTTGATTTTTGAGACAGCAGATCTAAGAAAAATCAATTTTGATATTGAAAAAATCAATCTTTGAGTCGATAATACTGAACATGAAGGAGGTGGTCATGGACATTTCAACGGCTCGATGCCCCGGATGCCGCCAGCCCATGCGGATCACGCGGCTCCACTGCGATGAGTGCGAGGTCTCGCTGGACGGTCAGTTCGAGATCTCGGCGCTCGGAAGGCTCGCCCCCGAGGAGCAGCTCTTCGTGGTCGCCTTCCTTCGGTCGCACGGATCGATCAAGAAGATGGAGGCCCTTTTCGGGATCAGCTACCCGACGGTGAAGAACCGCCTGACCGCGATCGTCGATCGGCTCGATCAGGAGTTCGAGGCGCCGGTTCCCAATCGCCTGATCCTGGATCAACTGGCCCGCGGCGAGATCACCGTCGCCGAGGCCCTGGAGAAGCTTCGATGATGATACCGAGCTTGCTCATTCTGAGATTGTGGGAGCGACCGGGCATTCCGGTCATCGTGCCGCTCTTCCTGTTGTGGCCATTCCTTCTTCTGGGTGGATTGGCGCTGGGGGTGGCGATGCTGTTCAAGCCGCATTCGGACCGGGCCCGCGGAATCCTCGCGGTGACGACGGCGTTCCTGGCCATGCGCGGTCTATTGGTTGATGTGCGCGATGCCGATGGCTCGCGGGTCTACTGCCGAATCGTCTGATCGAGCAGATAGAGAAGGAGGTTCGAGATGTCGGAGGAGAGAAAGCAAGTGCTGGAGATGCTCGCCGCGGGCAAGGTCACGGCGGAGGAAGCGGAGCGGCTCCTGGAGAAGCTGGAGCAGTCGGCAGGGGACGGTTTGGCCGAAGAGGCGGAGGCGGAAGAGGTCACCGATGAAGAGATCGAGTCCGAACGCTTGCCCCGCCGCCACGGTCGTCACTGGCGCCATCACCGCCTGCCGCACAAGCGGCTCCGTTTCCTGCGCGTGAAGGTGGAGACCGAAGACGGCGACCACGTCAACGCACGGATTCCGCTGGCGCTGGTGCGCACGGGGTTTCGGCTTTCGACGATGCTGCCCTCGGAAGCGAACGAGAAGCTGCAGGAGAAGGGGATCGATCTCTCGGATCTCCAGGAGCTGAAGGGTGAGGAGCTGATCGAGGCCCTCCGCGAGCTGGATATCAATGTGGATACGGCGTCGGGGGACAAGGTGAGGGTCTTCTGCGAATAGGGCGGCTTAGAGAACGTCAATTGGCCGGCGGGGATGGGGAGTCCTCGCCGGCCGTTGTGGTTGGGATCAGGACATCCATGGGGGCGCGAGCGCTCGGTCGCCGCCACATGGTCTGATCCCTACGCAGAGGCCTGGGGCCGGCCCGTTGACCCCGCGTCCGACAGAGTGTCACAAGGGGGGCGATATCCCTGAAGCACCTTCGGAGTGGGAAGATACCACAGGCGTGTGTTAGGATGGAGCGCTTCGAATGGGAGACGATCCCACCGGGTGACGTGGAGGAAAGCCATGAGGAGATTGGTCGAGTGCGTGCCCAACATCAGCGAGGGCCGGGATCAACGGATTATCCAAGAGGTCATCGGGCAAGTCAGGGAGACCGAAGGGGTCACGCTGCTTGACGTAGATCCGGGCGCCGATACAAACCGCACGGTGATTACCTTCGTGGGTGATCCTGACGCCGTCGTGGAAGCGGCGTTCCGACTCATCCGCAAGGCGGCCGAGCTGATCGACATGACCAAGCATTCGGGTGAGCATCCCCGCCAGGGGGCGACCGACGTCTGCCCCTTTGTCCCCGTCGCCGGTGTCACGATGGAGGACTGCGTCGAGCTGGCCAATCGGCTCGGCAAGCGGGTGGGAGAGGAGCTGGGGATCCCCGTCTTTCTGTACGAGCACGCGGCAAGGAGTCCCGAACGCCGGAGCCTGGCCGATATCCGCGTCGGCGAGTACGAGGCTTGGCCCAACAAGCTCGGCAAGCCCGAGTGGGCCCCCGAGTATGGTCCCAACAAGTTCATCCCCAAGACGGGTGCGGTGGTGATGGGAGCCAGGGAGTTCTTGATCGCATACAACGTGAACGTCAACTCTCGCGAGAAGAAGCTGGCGCACCAGATCGCCCTCGACATCCGTGAGAAGGGACGTCTGTTGCGCGACGAGAAGGGAAAAATCGTCAAGGATGAGCAGGGAAACAAGATGCGCAAAGACGGCCTGCTCAAGAACTGCCGCGCCGTGGGATGGATCATCGAGGAGTACGGCCGCGCGCAGGTCTCGATCAACCTGACCAACTATCATGTGACACCGATACACACGGCGTTCGATGCGTGCTGTGAGATGGGCGCCAAGCACGGGCTGCGCGTGACCGGCAGCGAGGTCGTGGGGCTGGTGCCGCTCGAGGCGATGCTCATGGCCGGCCGTCATTACCTGGAGAAGCAGGGACGGTGGCCTGGGGTGTCCGAGAAGCAGCTGGTCGAGACCGCGATCCTTTCTCTAGGTCTGAATGATGTTGCGCCCTTCGATCCGAAGGAGAAGATCATCGAGTACGCCGTTGAAGAGCGAAAGAACGCGCTTGTCGACATGACGTGCGTCGAGTTCGCCGATGAGTTGGCGAGTGATTCACCGGCTCCGGGTGGCGGCAGTGTGGCATCGCTCTGCGGGTCGCTCAGCGCGAGTCTCTCCTCTATGGTCGCCCAGCTCACCCAGGGCAAGAAGGGCTATGAGGAGGCTCAAGCGGAACTGGCGGAGGTTGCCGACAAGGCGCAGCGCCTGAAGGAGGCATTCCTTGCCGACGTCGATCGGGATACCGACGCGTTCAACGTGCTGATGGACGCGATGCGTATGAAGAAGAAGACCGACGAGGAGAAGACCGCTCGGGACGATGCGATTCGGCGCGCCACCGAAGGGGCAACGACGATTCCGCTGGGGGTGCTGGAGCGGACGCTTCCGGCCCTCGATCTGGCCGAGATCGTGGCGGAGAAAGGCAATCAGAACTCGCTGAGCGACGCGGGGGTCGCGGCGCTGGCGGCGCGGACCTGCGCGGAGGGGGCGTACTACAACGTCCTGATCAATCTCCAGGGGCTCGAGGCGTCGGAGTTCACGCGGGAGACGCGGAAGACGGCGGATGAGGTGGTGAAGAAGGCTCGCGACCGGGCGGCGGAGATTGCGGGGAAGGTTGAGGGGAAGTTGCGGGAGGCACTGGCGGGGTAGGAGGTGATGATCGGCGTCGACACAGCTACTCCCGCCTCATCGCCATCAACGTAATATCATCCGTGGGCTCCGCCCCCCGAACGAACCCCTCCACCTCGTGCAGCGCCTTCTCCAGCACCGCCTCCGGCCGCTCTCCGATCGCGGCCCGCAGGCACGCCGTGCAGCGATCCTCCCCGAACATGTGTTCGTCCGGATCGTGCGCCTCGGTGAGGCCGTCGGTGAACATGAACAGCAGATCCCCCGGATGAAGCTGCACCTTCTCCTCGGAGTAGGGCGAATTGGGGAAGGCGCCCATCATGAGCCCCCCCTCACACAGACGCTCGATGGATTGATCTTTCCGAACGAGGTAGGGGAATTCATGCCCGGCGTTGACGTAGCACAGCTCGCCGGTCTCGGTGTCCACCAGCCCCAGGAAGATCGTCACGAACTCACTCAGGCTCGTCGACTCGTGCACGAACTGGTTGAGCCGCCGGGCGAGCGTCGTGAGGCTTTCACAACCCTCATGCATGCTGTGGATCGACGCCCGCAGGCTCGACATCAGGAGCGCCGCCGGCGCGCCCTTGCCCGACACATCGGCCATCACGACCAGCATCCGGTGATCGTCGATCGGTAGGAAGTCGTAGTAGTCACCCCCCACCTGGCGGGCCGGCACCGATAGCCCCGCCAGCTGCAGCCCCGGCATCGAGGGCGGATTGGCGGGCAAGAGACGCTGCTGGATCCGACGCGCGAGATCGAGCTCGGCCTCCAGGCGCTCCTTCTCGCGAAGGGTCGCCGCCGCCTCCGCCAGTCCGACCGCCATCTCGTTGAACGCCTCGCCCAGCGAGGTGAGCTCATCGCGTCCTGCCAGCTCAATCCGGTGGGAGAAATCCCCGCGACGGATCCGCTCAGTCCCGTCGCGCAGGGTTCCGACCGACATGGCGATCGCCCGGCCCATACGGAGTGCCGAGAGAAACGCGAAGGTCTCTACCCCGACGAAGACGAGCGCCGTGGTCGCGAAGATGATCCAGGGAATCATCCCCAGCGGATTTCGGCTGGACGGGTAGGGAGGAACGAGATCACTCAGCTTCGCCATCCCCAGCACGGGGATCTGGTTGCGATCCCAGCGAGCGCGCCCCTCCTCGTCCAGGCTCAGAGCTTGAGCCGGGGTCAGCACGAGGCTTGATCGTAGGGACGACGGCGTGTCCGCGTCCGAGGTGAGGCCCGTCTCCGCCCTGACGAACTCCAGGCTGCCCGTGAAGCTGAAGCTCTCCTCGATCCGGGCCCCACTTCCCAGACGATCCTCGAGCGCGTGGACCTGGCCGTGCGGCAGATGCTCCACCACGGTGATCCGGAGCGTCGAGTCGTTCGATGTGCCCACCGGCGTCCGGTATTCGCTCACATGGAATGATGCGTCCCGGTAGCGAACGATACCGCTTCCGACCGTATCTCGCGGGCGCGCTTCCCAAGCGCCCGGAGGCGGGAGCGGCGCGAGATCCTCGGAGGATCGCGACTCGGCTGACAACGTCCCCGAGGGGGTGCGCAGGTGGGCGACGATCGTCGCCGGTTTCTCTCCTGCGGGATGCCACGAGGCGCCCTGCGGCCACACCTCCCGCACCGCCTGTGCGAGCTCCCCCAGCTGTTCCTCGGTCCGCGGCCGCGCATCCCGCAAGGCCCAGTCGACCGTATGACTCAGCGCCTGCTCCGACAGCCGATGTTGCATGTGCAGAAGATGCGAGGCGACCGTGGCGCGAATGTGCGCGAGTGCGAGCAGCGCGACCAGCGCGGCGAAAAGCGCCGTCAGCGCCACCGGAACCAGTCCGGCCAGCATGTGTGACACCAGCAGGCGTCGGCCGATCCGGCGCGGTCCGAAGATGAGTCCCAAGAAGAACCGGAGCGCCAACATCCCGAGCTGGGCGACCAGGTAGACGCGCGCGAACATGAAGAGCGCGGTGCCGGCCGCGGCGCCCGAGGACCAGAACCCGCCGGGTGAGGAGTGGATGGAGGGCCAGAGGAGGACCGCGGCGACGCCCAGGATGCTCACGATGGTTGCCAGGGGGCGCCTTCCCTCGGCGACCTGGCGGGCCCAGCCGGTGCGCACGGCGACCGGAAGGACGAAGAGCGGCATCCAGCGGACACCGGCCAGGGTCACGACCAGCGGTACGAGGAAGGAGATGATCAGTCCCCACCGCGGCCAGCCCGGCCGGGCATCCTCCAGGACCGGGCTCCAGGCGAGCCCCATCGCGAGGGCGGCGGCTAGGGCGCCCACGACGGCCGCGACGTGGATATGGAACGCGGGGCTCTCGGAGGCTAGGATCGCCGTGTTGAGATCGGCCCCGATCAACCGCAGGAGCGCCAGACAGAGCAGCGAAAGGCCGGCCATCGCCTGCAGGCGGCGCTCGGGGCCGAGGAGGCGCAGTCGGGATAGTCGGGGGAGCAGCGCGCTGCCCACCCATATGATGAGCGCAACAGCACCCACGGCGTTCTCCAATTCGATGTCCCGTTCAGGATCCTGGTGATACCCTAGTAGGGACGAACGGGCAAGCTCGTTCGATCCGTCGGAGGGAGGAGATCGGATGACGACCGTCACGCAACCCCGCCACGAGCTGATCTACGCCGAGCCGCGGGCCTATGACATCGGGTTCTGCAACCGCGATTTTCCCGTCGAATGCGGGTTTCTCGAATACCTGAGCCGCAATCTCGGACGGGGGCGTCTCGACTCCTACGTCGAGGTCTGTTGCGGTCCGGGGCATCATCTTCGCACGCTCGCTTCCCAAGGTGTGCGCGCCTACGGCATCGACATCTCCCCCGAAATGGTGGCCTACGTCGAGGAACATGCCGGCGTGAGCGGCCAGCTTCCACCCGAGGTGCCGACCGCGGGTCCCGGAGCGGGTGGGCAGGCGTGGATCCAGTTGGCCGATCCGCGCGATTTCACCCTACCGGAAGCGGTTGACCTCGCCTTCTGCCCCTCGCATCACTTCCGCTACCTGTTGCGCAACGAAGAGGTGATCAGCCACCTCGTCGCCGTGGCCCGCAATCTGGGTCGGGGGGCCCTGTACGTTCTGGAGATGGAGCATCCCCGTGTGCTTTTCGAAGGGGGAGTGTACGAGCCGGAGGCTTGGGTCTGCGAACGCGACCAGATGAAGGTCGCGGTGACCGTGGGACCGGGCAAGGGCGCCATCGATCCGATTACGCAAATTCGAGACCTCGAGATCAGGCTGGCGATCACCGAGCCCGCCGGGACACGTACCGTCAGGGATGCGGCGCCCGTTCGGGCGTTTACCTATCCCGAGCTTCGCGCCCTGGTGAAGCTGTCGGGCGTCTTCGACTGGGTCGCGACGTTCGGCGATCTCTCGATCACGCAGCCTTTCGACAACACCGACGGCGCGCGTTGTATGGTTCCGGTGCTGCGCTGCAGCATGTAGCCCACTGTACTGAACATGAACGATGGTGAACGTTCACTGAACAACAACGCGCGGCCCGCGTGCTTGGTCGATTGTCCTGCGTCACCAAGCTCTAGCCAGACGGCGCGATAGCGGAATCTTCCTCGCGTCGACCCTCACGGCGCGCCTCTTGCATGAAGGATGATCATGCAGCGTCCTCCGAGTCGAGCGGCCGCACTGAGGCGGTGCGGCCAGAGGCCGGGCGTGGAGATGAGGTTTAGGGTGCGGGCCCATCTCCCGCCCGGTCCTTCGACGCGGTTACCGGATCAACGTGACGGGACGATTCCACGTCCCCTCGGGGGTGGCGAGCCGCAGGTAGTAGATCCCCGAGGGGATCGACTGCCCCTCGTCGGGGCGCCACCGGATGACCTGCGTCCCGGCATCCAACACCCCGTCGACCACGCGATCGACAAGCCGCCCATCGATGGCATACAGGTCGCACGTCACCGGCCCCGCCGACGGCATCGAGAATGATGCCCGCAGCTCGAACGCGGCCGGATTCGGGCCGACACGGAGGGCAAGGTTGCCCGCCAGGTCGTCCTCCACGCGTTGGTTCAGCAGATCGCTGCCGCCGGCGGCGTGGTAGCGTTCGGCAAACTCCTGCAGATAGCAGTTGGCGATCGCCGGATCGTGCACGATGAGCACGTTCTCGTCGTTGGTCGTGGCGGCGGCGTTGCTCCAGTTGGCGCTGCCGGTCACGACCACTGGGTCGGACCCGGTGTGGTTGACGTCGAGAATCATGTACTTGTGGTGCAGCGATCCGGTCTCCGTATCGAGCCAGACGTCGGCCGGGGGATCCCAGGCGTACTCCCCCTCCCCATGCATGGAGTGATACTCACTGTCATCGCTGCCGCCCTCGGCCGAGTCGAAGACTCCCCGGACCGCATAGCCGGGCACGCTGTTGTAGCGCGCCTCCATCTCGTTGCTGATGTCATAGCGCGTGAAACTCAGGATGCAGAAGTTGAGCGAGTAGTCCGATTCTTGGATCTCATGGGCGATCGCATAGCCCCACGGATCGGACGGAGCGAAGTAGAGCCGCACTTCCCGCCCCGCCACGTTGAAGAGCTTGGGCGTGTTGTCGGTCTTGTTGTCACCAAAGCGGGACTCGTCGGCATCGGGAATCGCGGTCTCCGACCCCCACATCTCGTTGAACTCGGCGGTGGCCACGGTGGCCAGGGCCTGATCCTGGACCAGGATCACGTTCTGCGCGTCGGTCCAGGTCCCCTGATTGGTCAGGTTCCAGGAGCCGGAGACCACCCAGGGGTCGGTCGCGTCCGGGCTGCCGGCATCGAAGACCCAGAGCTTGTTGTGCATGAGCCCATTGCCGTCGTTGGCCCCGTACGCGTCATTGATCACTGTGATGCCATTGTTGATGAGCCGGGTGACTTCCTGCTGATACGTGTCGCGGTTCTCGGTGATGAAGCGGATCTGAACGCCCCGGTTGTGGGCCGCGATCATGGCATCGCCGACCGCGGGGAGGTCGAAGCTGTAGATGGCGACATCGATCGTGTACTGAGCGGCGTTGATCCGGGTGATGATCCAGTTCTGCAGCTCCTGCCACCCGAGCGCCTGCTGGTAGGTCGCGAGCGAGTAGTCGACCGATTTGTTGAAGATGGCGATGATCTCTCCCGTGCACTCGGCGGCCGAGGCGGAGCAGAAGAGGAGGTCGGGCGTGGTCGTCTCGATGTAGCCGTCGTCGACCGTCACCTCGTAGTGGTAGATCGTGGCCGGGTCGAGCCCGGGGAGAACGATATCATGGACCGTGGCGGTTCCCCCGCTCGAGACCGAGCCGAGCTCGTAGGCCAGCGTCTCTCCGTAATAGACGAGCGCCGTTGTCGGCACGTCGGTTTCCAGGTGAATCGTCACGTGGTCCGGCTGCAGGTCAGTTTCCCGGGGGCCGTTCAGGATCTGCGGGCCGGGATGGAGGGTGAAGTCATCCTGCGAGCGGGGGAGGAGCTCGTAGTTGGTCGTATAAGGGGGCGTGAAATCGTCATACTGCTTGATCACGCCGATCACGTCGAAGGGGCCGGTGGGCGGGGTCATGTTCTGGACGCCCGTCGTTCCGTCAATGTAGAGCGTACAGGTGCCGGAGTCGTCGTGAAGCGTGATGCCGCCGCTGAAACTGGGCCAGGCGCCGGTCCAGGTGACATTGTTGACCCGCACCAGGCGGCCCTCGTTCGGTTCCATGTAGGTGACCGGGTCGAACACGTGCTCGACGTCATCGCAGGTCACGACGAGCGGCTCCGGCACCTCGTAGCCGCTGCCGTGCACCGTGTAGGTGTCCATGACGACCTCGGTCATGCCGCGGTAGTGGTCGATCTCGCCGTCGATCGTGACGCTGTCGCCGAGCTCGAAGGCATAGGGGGGCGTGCCGTAGCGGTAAATCATGATCCCGGCGGTCGCGTCCTGAACGTAGACGTCGGTGTACTCGGAGGTGAACGTCCCCACGCCAACCGTGACCACGCCGCTGATCGTGACCGGCGTGCCGACCGGGTAGGAGCCGGCCGGGACGCCCTGGTAGTTGTTCTGGTGGAGCTCGATGATATCGACGGCTCCCGCCGGAGAGGTCGTAACGAAGAAACCGAGGGCCAGCGCGAACAACAACCAGGCCCGGGGGGATACGGCTGCGACTTGCATGATGCGTGCTCCTTGACGCGCTGGTGCCGCGTCGGTAGGGCTCCTGGATCACTCCGGCCGGGGGATGGCCCGACGCGGATCAGATTCTGCTACCGCCGGAGGGTAGAAAAATCCAGTCTAGCCTGATAATCATACACACGGTGAGGCGGATACGCAACGAAAGGCGGGGAGGGATCATGCCGATACTGGCGCTCGTTCTTTTGGTGGGGGCAACGGGGGCGACCGCAGCCGAGCCGGCGATCGAGTTGGTGGAGAGCTTCCCCATCGAGACCCCCCTCGATCACCCCGACATCCCCGACGCCTATCGGGTCTGGCCCCAGATGATCGCCTCGGCCGCGCGCACCCTCGATCTCGCTCACTTCTACGCCAGCAACGCACCCGACAGCCGACTGGAGCCGGTGGTGGCGGCCATCGAGGATGCGGCGGCCCGGGGCGTCCAGGTGCGCTTCTTGGCCGAGGAGAAATTCCACCGAACCTATCCCGAGACGCTCGAGCGCTTGGCGGCCATCGACGGCGTTGAAGTGCGGCGCTATGATGTAGCCTCCCTCATGGGGGGCGTCCTTCACGCCAAGTACTTCATCATCGATGATCGCGAAGCCTTCGTCGGCAGCCAGAACTTCGATTGGCGCGCGCTCACGCACATTCAGGAACTGGGCATGCGTCTCCGGGTGCCCGCAGCCGTTCAGGCCCTTTCGGATCTCTTCTACACCGACTGGGCGTTGGCGGGCGGGGCCGATCGGGCGACCCGGGTTCCGGTGCCGGAGGGAGGCTACGGGTTTCCCGCGACCGCCTCGGCCATGGAGATCACGCCGGTCTTCAGCCCCCGCGACTGGCTCCCTGACGAATCGCTCTGGGATCTGCCCCGCCTGGTCGAGATCATCGACGGCGCGCGCGATACACTACGCGTCCAGCTCCTCAGCTACCGGACGACCGGGCGCGAGGGGGGCTATTTCGACGAGCTGGAATCGGCGATCCGGCGCGCCGCCGCCCGCGGTGTGGCCGTCCAGATGCTGCTCGCCGACTGGTGCAAGCGCCCGGGGACGATCGCGGGGCTCCAGAGCCTACAGGTCCTGCCCGGCATCGATATCAAGTTGGTGACGATTCCACCCTGGTCGCGAGGATTCGTTCCCTATGCGCGGGTGATCCACGCCAAGTACATGGTCGCCGACGGCGCGTGCGCATGGCTGGGGACGAGCAACTGGGAAGATGACTACTTCTACGCCAGTCGGAATGCCGGGTTCATCATCCGGGGTGGGGCGATTCCCGTCCAGCTCCACCACTTCTTCGACACCGGCTGGAACGGGCCCTATGCCGAGCGGATCGATCCTTGCGCGGTCTATACGCCCCCGCGCATCTCTAAATGAATCGCCGCAACTCGGGCCAGATCTCGTCGAGCGAGACTCGGGGCTTCCGGCAGACCCACACCGGTACGTCATTCTCGTAGGGCATGCAATAGCGGCACGAGGTCCGCGCTACTTCCTCCGACTCCTCGAAAAGGTACCTCAGCCGCTCCGTGTTCCGGGCAAGCACGATCATGACGCGCCCGCTGTGTCCGCGCGGGCCCCAGAGCCAGTAATTGTTGTGGCCGCTGATCGCCTGCGGCAGCCCGTAGCGCCGGCCGAAGAAGTCGATCGCCCCAGCCTGGCCGTAGTTCGAGGTCAGGATGGCGGCCTCCGCGCGGTCCTCCGGCGGGAGCGCATCATAGACGTCGCGGATCGTCATCACCAACTCCTCCCAGCCGTGCATGTCGGCGAAGAATTGGTGCAGCGGACCCTCCTCGGTCTTCTCGGCGTTGGGAATGGAAATGCCCAGCATCTCGGAATAGCGGATGAATCGCTCGACCCGCAGGATCGGGAGGCCGAGCGGCATCGCGAAGAGGCCCGGCAGCACGACCAGAACCATCATCGCCGGGGCAAGGATGCGCGCCCTCAGGCGATGGCCGAACCTCTCCCAGAAGAGTGCCCCTCCCGCGAAGAGCCAAGTGTAGGCGGGAGCAAGGTAGTTCACGCGGCTGCTCCCGGAGAGCGCGAGAATGGCGAAGATGACGACGTAGATCCAGGCCAGGGGACGGACGGGACGCATGGCGCCACTGACCCACAGATAGATCAGGCCCGGCGCCCAGACGATAAGCGTGGTCGGTCCAATCGCGGTCACCTGGCCCATCAGGAACGCCCAGGGCGAAGTCGCCGCCATCTTGATGCCGGCCGCGTTCCGCAGAAACTCGATCGTCGGCCAACCGTGCGTGGCCTGCCAGAGCAGGTTGGGGAGGAAGATCAGAAAGGCGACGGCGGCGGCGAGGTAGGGGCCCGAGGTGCCGAGGAGACGCCCCCGCCGGGAGAGAACGAGGCCGACCAACAAACCGCAGCCAACCCAGAGGACGCTGATCTTGTTGAGGAGGCCGATCCCGAGAACGACCCCGAGCTGGAGCCATCGCTCCTGGCGAGGGGACTGCAGGACCCCGATCAGCGTGTAGGCGATGAGGGGCCAGAGGAGGAGGTCGAACGCATTCATCGAGTAGTAGTGATCTACACCCAGGAAGACGGGCGAGATGAGGGCGCAGAGCATCGCCATCGCCTGGGCGAGGTGCCCGCCGCCCAGGCGACGCGTGATGAGGCCGGTCAGCAGCACCGTCCCGGCCCCGGCGATGGCGGGCAGGAGGCGCAGCGCCAGAAGCGAGGCGCCGAAGAGGCTGCGCATCCCCCATAGGAGAAGGATCGAGAAAGGCGGGTGGTCGACATAGCCCCAGGCCGGGTGTTCGGCGCACGCCAAGTAGTAGAGCTCATCGCGGAAGTAGCCGTAGCCGCTCGATGTGGCCAAGTGCAGCAACAGCTTGCAGAGCGGGAGGATCACCAGCCAGGCGTTTCGCCCGGAGGGGACAGGCTTCGTGGGTGTCATCCATGACCTCCTGGGGCGATCTTAGGCCACCTGGAATCCCGTCGCACCCCTCATTGTGGTAGGCTTCGAGCGCGAAAGGGGGAGAGGCGTGCGGATCCTGGCGATCGAAACCTCGTGCGACGACACCTGCGCGGCCGTTTTGGACGGCGGCGGCAGGTTGCTCAGCAGCGTCGTCTCCTCGCAGCTGATCCACGCCGATTACCAGGGGGTCGTGCCCGAACTCGCCTCCCGCGAGCACCTGCGCCTCATCGGTCCCGTCCTGCGCCGGGCGCTCGCCGAGGCATCGGTCGACCTAGCCGATCTGACCGCCGTCGCGGTCACCAGCGGTCCCGGACTCATCGGATCCCTCCTGGTCGGCCTCTCTTTAGGCAAGGCGCTCGCCTACGGCTTGGGGATTCCGGTCATCGGCGTCAACCACGTCGAGGGCCATCTGGTGGCGGCCGCCCTGGCCTTCGGCGAAGAGCGCGCCTCTCCGCCCTTCATCGGATTGGTCGCATCCGGCGGCCACACCGAGATCGTGCGGGTGACCGAATGGGGCCGCTGGGAGTTGCTGGGGGCGACTCGCGATGACGCCGCCGGCGAGGCTTTCGACAAGGTGGCCAAGCTCCTGGGGCTCGGATTCCCCGGAGGCGCCGCCCTGGGGCGCGCCTCCGATGCGGGCCGGCGAGATGCCTACGCCTTCCCTCGCGCCTGGCTCGACCTCGACCGCGGGGGCCTCGACCTCAGTTTCAGCGGCCTGAAAACGGCGGTGAAGCTCTTCCTCGACGACCGGGGTTGGCCCGAGCGACCGGCCTCGGCCGCCCAGCGGGACGCCTTCGTGGCCGACGTCGCCGCCAGCTTCCAGGAGTCGGTGGTGGAGGTGCTCAGCCGCAAGCTGTGGAAAGCGGCCGAGGTGACCGGCATCGGTCGGATCGTCGTCTCCGGAGGGGTGGCCGCCAACCCGAGGTTGCGCAACCTGTTGGACGAGGGGGCCGAGGCGCGGGGCATCGAGCTCTTCCTTCCCCCCGCCCATCTCTGTGGCGACAACGCGGCGATGATCGGGATGGTGGGGCTCCAGCGGCTCCGTCGCGGGGAATGCTCCCGCTACGACCTGGCCGCGATCCCCAATCTGGATGACTGGGATGGTTCCTACGTCCCGATCGAAACCATCTATCCCGTAGGGTGATCCATCCATTTGCACGAAATCAGCCCTCAAGTCACCCGGAGGTCGCGGCGAGTCCCGAACCGGATCGATCATCGGAGCTGGTACATCCCTGGTACCGGATCGCGGCGGGAGATGGGGAAGGGGTAAGCCGGCCGAGGTCTTTCGGTTGGCGGGATTGGAACCCGTTGGTATTTGGTGAACTTCAGCATCCGTCACACTCGGACGCTAAACAATCGTCAACCCGGATCCGATGGACTTAGTGTGTGCACCCGCTCGCCGGAGTGGATCGCGACACGTGGAGGTCGAATGTCCAAGACCGGGTCTGAGGGACGGATCCTCGTCGTTGAGGATGACATCAACCTCAGGACCATCCTCAAGATGCAGCTCGAGCGGGCCGGGTATGAGGTGCGCGCGGCGGAGGATGGCGAGGGTGCGCTGCGTTGCGTCGACGAGGAGCGGCCCGATCTGATCTTGCTCGACGTCATGATGCCCGGGATGAACGGCTACGAGGTGTGTCGTCGCCTGAAGAGCGACATCGGCACCGCCAACATCCCGATCATCATGCTCACCGCACGATCGGAGCAGGAGGATCGCATCCGCGGCCTGGCCGGAGGGGCTAACGACTACCTCACGAAGCCCTACGAGGTCGAAGAGCTGCTCGTCCGCGTCCGGAACATCCTCCAGTGGAGCCGGCTCCAGCGGGCCGCCAATCCACTGACCGGACTGCCGGGCAATGTGGCCATTGAGAACGAACTCCGCTCCCGAATCAGCCAGGGGCGTGAGTTTGCGTTCATGTATCTCGACATCGACAACTTCAAGGCCTTCAACGATTGCTACAGTTTCCGCAAAGGAGACGAAGCCATCCGGCTCACGGCCTCGATCATCTTGAGCGCCATCAGCCTCGAGGGATCGGGGAACGACTTCGTGGGCCACGTCGGTGGGGATGACTTCATCGTTATCATCGATCTGACGCATGCGGAATCGGTTGTACAAGAAATCATCCGTGAGTTCGACGAGAAGGCGCCGAAGTTGTACACGCCCGAAGACCGCCAGCGCGGCTACATCGAAACCCACGATCGCCAAGGGGCGAGCGCGCAGTTTCCCTTGATGAGCGTCACCATCGCCGCGGTGACCAATCGGGATCGGGAGTTCCAACACGTGGGCGAGGTTACCCAGGCGGCGAGTGAGTTGAAGGGCTTCGGCAAGAAAGAGGCCGGCAGCGTGGTCATCTGGGAACGCCGTGCGGCGTGATCGATCCTCACACCTCTTGTGACATGACCGCCGAGGAGGAGAACAGGCATTGAGGCGCAAGCGGATCCTCGTGGTGGATGATGAAGTCTATGTGGCCCACATCCTAGAGTTCAGCCTCGGGATGGAGGGTTACGAGGTGGTGACCGCCACCAGCGGGGACGAAGCGTTGGCCAAAGCGGACGAGGAGCATCCCGATCTGATCGTGCTGGACATTTTGATGCCCAAGATGGACGGCTACGAGGTGTGCCGGCGATTGAAAGCCGACGAGCGCTTCGCGGACGTACCCGTCATCCTGCTGACCGCCAAGCATGGGGCCGAGGACCGTCAGAAAGGTCTCGAGGTCGGCGCCAATGCGTACATCACCAAGCCCTTCCGCCCCATGGATCTGATCGACCAAATCCGCAGCCTGCTCGAAGCTCTGCCCTCAGCGGGGGAGGAAGCCATCGGCATGTAGCGCCCCTCGGAGGCGTCGGCGTATACTCCGCACCGGGGACGCGGCTCAGGCATTTCCGTTCGCGAGGCCGTTCCAGATCGGACGGACCGAGAGAGAGCTCGGGGTGTCACGGGCGGTCCCCGGTGCGGAGTATACTTGGTGTGGAACGGATTCCTCTCGTCGCCCGGGTCGCGCTGCCGGTGGCCCTGCAGCGGCCGCTGACCTACAAGGTCCCCGACGACCTGGCCGACCGCCTCGTGCCCGGCCACCGGGTCCAGGTGCCGCTTCGAGGTCGCACGTCCTATGGCTTCGTTCTCGAGGTGGGAGCGCCTTCGGACTTCCCCGGGCTTCCCGGCAACGTCAAGCTCCGCGCCGTTAGCGCCATCGATCCCGAACCGGTGTTGCTCGATGCCGCCCGTCTCCGCTTGGTCCGCTGGATGTCGCGCTACTACTGCGCCCCGATCGGGATGGCGCTCGAGGCCGCCGTACCCAAGGGAATCGCTCGCCCCCCGCGTCGTCCCGCCCCGAATCCCGACATCCCCCCCGAGGCCGAGCCCCCCATTACGCCCACCGCCGCTCAGGCCGAGGCCGTCGCGCGGATTACCGAGGCGATCGGTCGCCGATCGGGCACGCGGTTTCTCCTGCACGGGGTCACCGGGAGCGGCAAGACCGAGGTCTATCTGCGAGCGGCGCGGACGGCGTTGGACGCGGGGCAGGGGGTGCTCTTCCTCGTCCCGGAAATCGCGCTCGGGACTCAGATTGTCCGTTGGGTCCGCCGCCGGCTGGGGGGGCAGGTGGTCGAGTACCACAGCCAGATGAAGCCCGCCGCGCGGCGACAGGCCTGGTGGCGCGCGCATGCCGGGGAGGCGCGGGTCGTCGTGGGGGCGAGATCGGCGGTCTTCGTGCCGGTCGCCCGGTTGGGCCTGGTCGTGATCGACGAAGAACACGAGCCTTCCTACAAGCAGGGGGAAACCCCCCGCTACCACGGGCGCGACACCGCTCTCATGCGCGCCCGCATCGAAGAGGCGGTGGTCGTGCTGGGATCGGCTACGCCATCCCTGGAATCGAGTGCCAACGCCGATCGGGGCAAGTACGAGCGGCTGGAGCTGCCGGTGCGCGTCGATGGGCGACCGCAGCCCGAGGTCACCCTGGTCGACCTGAGACGGGATGCCGCCGAGGAGCCGCGACCGCAGGGCCCGCTGCGCATCGTGGAGGCCGGCGAACGGGACCTGCAGGATCCGCTGTCGCCGTATCTGCGCGAGCGCTTGCAGCAGACGATTCGCGAAGAGAATCAGGCGATCCTCTTCCTCAATCGGCGCGGATTCTCGACCAGCGTCCAGTGTCGCGCGTGCGGGCATGTGTTCGAATGTCCCCGGTGCAGCGTTACGCTGACCCATCACCGAACCGAAGGGATCCTGCGCTGTCACTACTGCAACCATCACCTGCGCAAGGTGACCGAGTGCCCCCAGTGCGGATCGGCCGACTTCGCCTTCAGCGGCACGGGAACCCAGCGGGTGGAGGCTTCGCTGGCCCACCATCTTCCCGAAGCCCGGATCCTGCGCATGGATCTCGACACCACCCGTCGCCGCGGGGCGTTGGCCGACATGATCGATGTCTTCGAGCGCGGCGAGGCGGACGTGCTCCTCGGAACCCAGATGGTTGCCAAGGGGTTTGATTTCCCGCGCGTCACCCTGGTCGGTGTCATCCACGCGGATCGCGAGATGAGTCTCCCCGACTTCCGCGGCCAGGAGCGGGCGTTCCAGTTGCTGACCCAGGTGGCGGGGCGCGCGGGCCGGGGGGAGAAGCCGGGGGAGGTGGTCTTCCAGACGTATCTTCCGGACCACCACGTCATTTCGGCTGCCGGGCAGCAGGATTATCGCCTATTCTATGGGCAGGAAACAGAGGAGCGCCGGCCTCTTGGGTATCCCCCCTTCCGGCGTATGGCCAATCTGCTGTTCGACGGGCCCGATGAGGCTGCGGTCATCCGCCGCGCGGGAGACGAGGCGGACCGGCTGGCCGGCCGGCGCGACCTAACGCTGTTGGGCCCCGCGCCCATGCCGCTCAGCCGCCTGAAAGGGCAATACCGATGGCATCTTACGTTGATTGCCGATGGGCACCGCGATCTGGCGGAGGCGCTGGCCGAGGTCTCCTCGCGGCTGGGTCTGGGGCGCGTCCGCGTGCAGGTCGATGTCGACCCGGTCAGCATGCTCTAGCCGGGCCGGGGGTGCGGCTTGACACCTGATCACGTGGGGGCCTACCCTCTGCTGTTCCGGCCTCACCTGCCGGACCCGGCAATGAGCGAGGCAATGTACTGCAAGGAGAGATGAGATGAGGAATCGTCCGAGAATTCTGCTCTGCGGGATGGTCGTCCTGGTGGCGACGCTGGTGATCGGTTGCGGCAGCCGCTGGTTGGCGGGGGGCAAGCTTCACTTCGACCAAGGGCGCTACGAGCAAGCGCTCGAGAACTTCGAGTTGGCGGTCGAGGAGCAACCGAACAACGGCGAGTGCTACATGTGGCGGGCGACGGCGCTGGCCAGTTTCCCGGACAATCCGCGGGACGAAGAGGCGATTGCCGACTTCAAGAAAGCGCTCGAGCTGGCTCCGATCCTGGAGCCGGACGTCAATCAGCGCCTGGAATCGTTCTGGAGCCGCCGCACGAACAGCGGCATCAACTCGGCGCGTTTGGGAGACGATGCGCGCGCCAACGGCAACGAAGCCGAATCCCGTCGGCATTTGGAAGAGGCGATCGGGTACTTCAACCGGGCGCTGCTCTTCTGTCCCGACAGTGTCAAGACGATCCGGAATTTGGGCAAGGTCTACTTCCAGTTGGGCCGTCGCGACGAAGGCCTGGCGAGCTTCGAGCGGGTGCGTGAGCTGAGCAATCGGGAGTCGGATCTCGACTTCATCTTCCGCGTCTACCGGACGATCGGCATTCAGGAGTCGGAGAAGCGAACCAAGGAGGGTTACCAGCAGGCGCTGCTGAACTTCCGCGAGGCGGCCACGTTCGATCGGTCGGCGGAGGAGCTGGCGACGCTCTACTTCAACATGGCGGTCGCGGCTACCGGGCTGGCCGAAAGCTCGAGCGGCGAGGAGAAGACTGCCGCGCTGCGGCAGGCGGTCGAGTATTACCAGAAAGTTCTCGAATCGGACGCCAACGATACGGCGGCGCTGGAGAACCTGGCCTCCGTCTACGGCGAGTTGGGCGACACGGCAGCGGCGCTGGAGATCGGGCAGCGTCTGCTCGACACGGCGCCCTGGGACCAGCGGAACCACTTCTTCATGCAGCGGCTCTACAATGCGGCCGATGACCGGGAGAAATCGACGGCGCATAGCATGCTGCAGAGTGTGCTGCAGAAGAAGACCACCGCGTCCGTGTCGACCATTCGTGACATCGTGAAGGATTACCCCGGCTCCGAGATGCAGCGCGTGCTCCGGGACCGCGGGGAGCCGCAGCAGTTTTTCAAGTACCACAGCGCCAGCCGGGGTGAGTACTTGATCTGGTTCTACTGGACCGACGGTCACGTCTACATCTTCCGCCAGGGAACCGAGTCGTTCCACGGGCGGTTCCGCGGCGTGACCCCCGACGAGCTGAACGAAATCATGGGCAGTTAGTGCCCTTTTGAGTCAAGGTTGGCTCGCGACTGCCGAAACGGGGAGGTAGACCGGTCGGCGGCGGTCGCGGGATGATTCCCGGCCACGGACCGATGAGCGGGCCGGGTTGATCCCCGGAGGTTTTTCCGTTTGAAAGCCGTTGACACCTCGGAAGCCCTCCACTAGCATTTGCCTAGGAGGTGCCGTGGAGCACCGAGCCGTCAACTCAAAGACTCTCTGTTGATCCCTGCCAGCGTACTGAACCTATTGGGCGTTCAATCGCGGATTCCAGGATGATTCCGCTGGGTCCCCGATCGAAGGGCACGGGATTGGCGGATTCCCGAATACAGCTCTCGTACGCGGCGGCAGATCCCGTACGGCCGATAGGATGATTCGAAAAGTGGGGTGTTATGGCTCAGAGACAGACCAAGACCACGGAGGGCCGGGAACGGCGAAGCGCGTCGACGGAGAGGCGCGAGAGACGGAGTTCGTCCGCGGCGGAGAGCCGCGCCAGACGTAGCGCGGCCGCAACCGTTGACAACGGGTCCGACAACGACAAGGAAGCGAAGCGCCCGGCCAAGAGTGCACGTGCCGACAACGGCCGCGAGACCACCGCCATGGATCTCACGGCGATGAAGCGCAAGACGATCAACGATCTGATCACGATCGCCCAGGATCTCGGTGTGCAAGGCCCAACCGGCCTGCGCAAGCAGGAGCTGATGTTCAAGATCCTAGAAGCGCAGACGGAACAGAACGGCCTGATCTTCGCCGAGGGCGTTTTGGAGATCCTGCCCGAAGGCTACGGCTTCCTGCGCTCGCCCGACTACAACTACCTGCCGAGTCCGGACGACATCTATGTCTCCCCATCGCAGATCAAGCGCTTCGACTTGCGCACCGGGGATACGGTATCCGGGCAGGTCCGTCCGCCGAAGGACGGTGAGCGCTACTTTGCCCTCCTCCGCGTCGAGGCGACGAACTTCGAGAGTCCGGAAGTCGCGAAGCAGAAGACGCTCTTCGTCAATCTCACACCGCTCTACCCGGATGAGAAGCTGGCTCTGGAGGTGAAGAGCCGCGACATCACCGCGCGGATCATCGATCTCCTCTGCCCCGTCGGCAAGGGCCAGCGCGGACTGATCGTCTCGCCGCCCAAGGCGGGGAAGACGATCATCCTGCAGAAGATCGCCAATGCGATTCTGGAAAACCAACCCGAGGTTACGCTGATCGTTCTCCTCATCGACGAGCGGCCCGAAGAGGTCACCGACATGGAGCGCTCGGTCGACGCCGAGGTGATCAGCTCGACCTTCGATGAGCCGGCCGAGCGGCACGTGCAGGTGGCGGAGATGGTGATCGAGAAGGCCCGTCGCCTGGTCGAGCACCGCACCGATGTCGTGATCCTGCTCGATTCGATCACGCGCCTGGCCCGCGCCTACAATACGGTCGTGCCGCACAGCGGCAAGATCCTCTCCGGTGGCGTCGACTCGAACGCGCTCCATCGCCCCAAACGGTTCTTCGGCGCGGCGCGGAACATCGAGGAGGGGGGATCACTCACGGTCATCGCGACCGCCCTGATCGACACCGGTAGCCGGATGGATGAGGTGATCTTCGAGGAGTTCAAGGGAACGGGGAATATGGAGCTGGTGCTCGACCGCCGGATATCGGACAAGCGGATCTTCCCGGCCATCGACCTCAACCGCTCGGGCACCCGGCGCGAGGAGCTCCTCCTCTCCGAGACCGACCTCCGTAAAGTATGGATTCTGCGTAAGTTCCTGAGCGAGATGAATCCGGTCGAGGCCATGGAG
>Ga0180432_10003097_pt1 | contig 24094 bp, 14 predicted proteins | sample SS_ome_10_FD_132414 | JGI IMG/M metagenome (GOLD analysis project Ga0180432, IMG submission 132414) | Hypersaline lake sediment archaeal communities from the Salton Sea, California, USA - SS_1_MS_2 metaG | ecosystem: Environmental > Aquatic > Non-marine Saline and Alkaline > Hypersaline >... | reverse complement strand
GGGCGAGGCGGTGACGTTCTTCGGGCGTGAGTTGGTCGTGGAACAGGTCGACCGATGGGCTATGGCGTTCCTGTTTCTCACTTCTGCCGGTATCTTCTCCCTGGCCTGGCGCTTCGTTCCGCACTCCCTGCTCTTTCCTATGGGTTTAGGGTTGCTTAGTTTGCTGAGCGGAGCACTGCTGATTCGGCCACTCATCTATGCTGCCCTGCTTATTGAGATCGCCGCTGCACTCTCCGTCTTTGCCCTGCAGGCTGAGGGACAGGTACCCACCCGAGGCGGATTGCGCTATCTGACGTTCACCACCCTGGCTTTGCCGGGCTTGTTGGTCACTCACTGGCTGTTGGATCGGTATGCGCTGATGCCGGACGAGACAGGATTGCTCGACATGGCCGCCGCTCTGTTGGCCATCTCATTCGCGTTGTTGTTGGGCGTTGTGCCCTTCCACACCTGGGTGCCAGCCGTTGCCGGTGGCGGGATGCCTCTGGGAGGGTCCTTTGTCCTCACCGTTGCAAACGGAACGGTCTGGTTCTTGCTCCTCGATTTCTTGCAGACCTACCCGGGGTTCAGCAGCCACCCTCGCTTCGGTTCGGCCGTCATAGGCATGGGGCTGGCGATGGTCCTTTTAGGAGGGGGGCTTGCGTTGGCTCAACGACGCTTGGGGCCATTGTTGGGATACGCTGCCCTGGTGGATAACGGGGCCGCTCTCATTGCTCTGGGTACGAAGGGCCGCTTAGGGCTGACGTTGGTGTTGCTGTCGTTGTTGGTACGTCCCTTTGGGCTGGTCCTCATGGCCGCTGGCCTAAGCGGTCTGCGGGCGTGCAATGGTGGCGCTGACCGGTTCGATGCCCTGCGTGGGTTGGGGTGGAAAGCGCCGTGGAGTACCGCGGCGCTGGTCTTCGGGGCGCTTTCGGTCGCCGGGTTGCCGGTCAGCGCCGGTTTCGTCTGGCGCTGGTCTCTCTGTCGGGCCCTGTCACCTTCCAGCCCGGGTTCCGTGGTATTGATCCTCCTTGCCGGGGCGGGCGTGATTGTTGGGATATGGCGGGTGCTGCTTGTCCTCCTCGCGCGCCCGCGTTTGCCAAAGGATCGTAGCGTTCTCTCCAAGGGGGATTCCACTGAGGGATGGTTGACGGCGGTTGTTGTTGCGATGGCGATACTCGGTTGTATTGGAGTGGGCCTCTTTCCACAGACGATCGCTCCCCTGGCGGTCGGCCTGGCGGAGGCTTATACGTTCTTCGGCCCCTGAATGACTACGGCGATGGACCTATTTGAGCACAGTCGTCAGGAACAGATTCGTCAGGAAGCCCCTTTGGCGGCGCGCATGCGCCCTCGCACGTTGGATGAGTTCGTGGGACAGGGCCAAATTGTCGGCGAGGGACGGCTGTTGCGCCGGGCTATCCAGGCTGATCGGCTGTTCTCCTCTCTTATCTTTTGGGGGCCGCCCGGCACCGGCAAGACTACCTTGGCCATGATCGTTGCCAACACCACGGCCAGTCACTTCGAGACGATCAGTGCCGTGCTTGCTGGCGTGGCCGATCTGCGGCGCGTCATCAAAGAGGCCAAAGATCGGCGCGGGATGTACGGACGACGCACGATCTTGCTCGTGGACGAGATCCATCGATGGAACCGGGCCCAGCAGGATGCGCTGTTGCCTCACGTGGAGGATGGCACCGTCGTGCTCATTGGTGCGACTACTGAGAACCCCTATTTCCAGGTTATCGCGCCGCTTGTTTCCCGCTCTCGCATTTTCCAGTTCAAGCCACTCGCCGATGATGAGGTAGCGACGATATTGCGTCGTGCCCTCGCCGACACACAGCGCGGCTACGGCGCTCGCGACGTCCGGGTCGACGATGATGCGCTGGCCCACCTGGTGCATGTCGCTGGTGGCGATGCCCGATCCGCGCTGAACGCGCTGGAGTTGGCGGTCGAGAGCACGTTGCCTGACGACGACGCTGTGATTCACGTTACACTGGCAGTGGCCGAGGAATCGATCCAGCGACGTGCGTTGCACTATGACAGGGCAGGCGACGAGCACTACGACACAATCTCTGCCTTCATCAAGTCCGTGCGGGGGAGTGATCCCGATGCGGCACTCTATTGGCTGGCCAAGATGGTCGCTGCTGGTGAGGACCCCCGCTTCATTCTGCGGCGTCTCTATATCCTGGCGGCGGAGGACATCGGGTTGGCCGACCCCCAAGGGATCGTGGTCGTCGATAGCTGTGCCCATGCCTTCGAGTGGGTTGGAATGCCGGAGGGACAGTACCACCTGGCGCTGGCCACCCTCTACCTGACGACAGCTCCCAAATCGAACTCGGCAGGAGCTTACTGGGGGGCTTTGGCGGAGATCGAGGAGCATGGGGCCGGACCGGTGCCGATCTACCTGCGTGACAAGAGCGATGTGTTCCGGGGAGCGCTGCGCGAACACTATAAACGGACGGTGGGGGAGCACGGGGGGTACAAGTATCCCCACGCCCAGCCTGAGGGGTGGGTAGAGCAGCGATACCTGCCGGATGGAATTGAGGGCGGGTGGTTCCACCCTAAGGGACACGGCTACGAGCGAGAGATCGTTGAGCGGCTAGAGCAGTGGTGGCGCGAGCACAAGGATGAGTAGGCGCGTCCCGGATCACAGTTCTCTACCGTAGCACCCGCCTGTCCTCTACGCGTTTTGTCACGCCTACCTCGTCCAGGTGTTCCAGGATTGCCTGCGCGTACTTGCGGCTGGTGTCGAACACATCGCGTGTCTGGGCCAGGGTGATGCTCCCTTCCCGCTCGATGTATTCGCGAATACGTGCCGTCATCTCCTCGTAGGTCTGCGGCAGGAACAGAACCTCCTGTGATACCTGTAGCAGGTCACCTCGGCCGAGCACTACGGCCAGTACCTCTTCTCCCACTGCGGCGATGCTTTCCTTGACCGAGGGAGTGGTGTAGGGTTGACGGCGAAAACGGGCCATCAGCGCATCGACCTTCTCTTGCTGTTCGGGGTTGAGGCGCACGGTATGGGCGGGAAGCCGGACGTTGGCATCCTGCTCCACGATCAGTCCGTCGGCGGCGGCCCGAGCCATAACCGCGTTGAAGATCTTGGGGTCCAATCTGAGTCCGCTGCGCAGTGCCTCACGGCCCATTCCCACTCGCAGGGGGAATTGCCGGTGATAGGATGACAGTTCTTGCGAGATGCGCTCCCTCACAGCCGACCACCAGGCGCGAGCGGCGAGTAGCTGATTGTCGTTGATACGGGCCTGGGTATCGAGCGGCGAACCGAGGGGGATCGCATCGCCCTCGTCCAACAATTGGATGAGCACCTCTCGACCAGCTTCGCCTAGGTTGCTGGCGGAGATCAGCTCTTGGGCGGAGGTGGGGCTGTGTCGTTCCAATGTTTGCAACAAGACCTCAGCCGGGCTGCCCTGGGCCAGAGTTTCGAGTCGGGTGATCACGTCGGGGCGGAAGCGACGATGCTTGCGACCGGGGTGAGGGTCGAGGATGATCCCTCCTCCCACCGTCGCGGGGGGGGAAGGGCGACGGACGATGAAGCGATCTCCCTTAACCAGCGACGTGGGGTCCTTGAGCTGCAACTGCGCCCAGCCGGATTCCCCTGGAGGTAATTTGGCCTGGCCCAGGAGTCGCATGCGCGCCATTGTCTCGGCGGCGCCAGAGAAGAATTTGAGTTGGGTGTTATGGCGCAGAGGGCGCCGAGCGCTGTCCAGGTAGCGCAGTTGTACGTCCACCAGGGTCGTGGGGTGAAGCCAACCAGGGGAGGTGACGATGTCGCCACGTTTGAGCTCGGTCTTACTGACGCTGCTCAGATTTACCGCCACCCGGCTGCCCGGCGTAGCGCGTTCGATCTTCTGCTTATGGGTCTGCAGGCCGCGTATACGAGTCTTCAGCCCTGGAGGTGATACTTCGACTTCTTGTCCTACCTCGAGATACCCATCGGTCAGGGTGCCCGTGACAACCGTTCCAAAACCGCTGACGGTGAACACTCGATCTATCGGCAGTCGAGGTCGCCCCCCGTCGGGACGGGATTCGACCCGGTCAAGCGCTTCCTGAAGCGTGACCGTAAGTTCATCTATGCCTTGGCCTGTGCGAGCGGAAACTGGAATGATGGGTGCATCCTCCAGCGTCGTTCCCTCCAGCGTCTCCGATACGTCGGCGATGACTAATTCGCTCCATTCCTCGCTCTCAGCCAGATCCGCCTTCGTGATCGCCACGACCCCGTTGTCCACGCCCAGCAAGTCGAGGATCGCCAGATGTTCCTTGGTCTGAGGCATCACCCCTTCGTCCATGGCGACGACGAAGAGGGCCGCGTCAATGCCTCCCACCCCTGCCAACATGTTCTCGATGAAGTCTCTGTGACCGGGCACGTCCACGATTCCCACCGATTCCCCGCTAGGGAGCGTGAACCAGGCAAAGCCCAGGTCTATCGTCATCTCTCGCTCCTTCTCCTCACGGAGACGGTCAGGATCGATGCCGGTGAGGGCGTGAACGAGAGTCGATTTCCCGTGGTCTACGTGACCGGCCGTACCGATGACGTACATATCGCTGACTACTCCTGTTGCTCGCCCCGCAATATTGCCAACTGCTCGTCGATCGGCGCCATCAGGCTCTCGTACACATCCTGAACGGCCTTGAGCACGTCGGTGGCGTCGGCGCGGCGGGTTTCCCACAGCGTGTCCAGTTGGCTCTGATGCAGCTCTGTTGTGGACCGCAGCGCTTTCAAATGCTTCACGTAGGCATCGTTGGTCTGTGCTTGTTGTCGCCATCGCTCCTCAGTGACGACATCTTGCTTCTTCTTCTGTCTTGCCTGTTCCTCTTCCCATTCCTCCCACTGCCGCTTGATCCGATCGCTGGCCACCCGTTGCATCTCAGCTACTTCGTTCTGCCTTTTCTCCAGCCGGGCTTGGAAGCCCTCTAATTTCTTCAATGCCCGTTTGACCATTTGCTGGTGCTCGAGGAAGCCCTGGGTCTGCGTTCGTATCCGCTCCATTTCCTCATTTACCTGCTCCGCCTGGTTCAGATACTGCTTCATCTTCTGTTCCCGCTGGAAGTCGGAGATGCGCAGCTCTTCAATGGGCTTCTCATACTTCTTTGTCTCCTGGATAGCCTCTTCGATGCGGGTTCTCTGCTTCTGGAGCGTTTCCTCGAGGAGAGGGAGCTTGGGGACTATGGTTTCGATCCTTTTGTGCAGTGCGGTCGTGTCACGTTCCAGGTCGGTGATGCGGCGGTTGTCGGCGCGGCGCTGTTCCTCCAGATAGGTGACGGCCTTCACACGTTCGTCGGAGCGCGTGTCCAGGTCAGCTACGGCGACTTCCAGGCGTTGCAGGGCTTCACTCAGCCGCTGATCCTCGGCCCGGCAAGTTCTCAGTTCATCGTCATAACGAGGTAGAACGCGCAGCTCTCTCTCCAGTGTGTTCAGGTTATCTGTGATCGTTTTGTACTCAATCTGACGCACTCGCTCGGACTCGACCATCTCCTTGCGCCGCGTCTCCGCGCGCTGATCCATCTGGTGGACCAGTTCAGCCTTGTAGTTCGAGACCATCGTCTCGAACTGATTCACTCGGGACAGCACACCCTGAACGCCGGCCAACGAGTCTTGCAGGTCCTGAATCTGGGCCGCCTGTTCGGCCAGTTTTCGGTCTTGTTCCTGGATGTGTTCTTGCAGTGCGGCGATTGCGGCTTTATCCTTGCGCCGCTCCGTGTCCAGCCACTTAAGCGTCTGTACCGCCTGTGTCAATTCCATTGTCTCGGTCACATTTGTCGCCATCAGCACACCCCCTGGGTGATCTTCGGGCCTAAACGTATCGTCTATCGTCTCAACGATCCTGGGCTTGTGCCTGCCCAATTGGGCGACCTGCGCCCCTACATTTTGAGAAGATACGCCTAAACCCTCCTGTGCAAACAATGGGCGAAATCCCATGTTGATTATAACATTATTCGACCCCGCGGGCAACGGTTGACAGGCTGCAGCGTGCCGCTATAATGGCGGCGGAGTAGCGTATGCGTGTTGGAGTTGATGCCCGTATTGTCCACTATGCCCGAGGCGGGATCCGTAACTACGTATTGCATCTGCTTGAGGCCTTGACCTCACTCGATGCAGACATAGACTATTATGTCCTGCGCAGCCGAAAGGTCCGTATTCCTGTACTTAGCCCCCCTCCGGGTCTTCGGCCCCAAGGTGGGAACCAATCCACTCTTGGTTCAGGGATAAACGTCCACGCTGTTCCGTGCTGGACTCCTCCGCATCATCGGTTGGAGCGATGGGCGTTGGGAATGGAAGTGGTGCGGTTGGGGCTTGATCTGCTCCATAGCCCTGACTTCATCCCTCCGACCTTTGGCTATCGCCGATCCGTGATCACGATCCATGACTTGAACTTCCTTCACTACCCGCAGTTTCTCACCGCCGAAAGCCACCGTTACTACAACGAACAGATCGAGTGGGCGGTACAGACCGCCGATCACATCCTGTCTGATTCTCAGGCTACCAAATCTGACTTGAACTCGCTATTGGGGGTACCGCCGGACAAGGTCACGGTCGTGTATCTGGCTGCCGACCCGGCCTGTCGCCCGTTGCCGGACGCAGAATCTCGACGGGTCGCCGCGCGGTACGGTCTGGAGCCAGGGTATTTGCTGTTTGTAGGAACGCTGGAGCCGCGTAAGAACCTGCCAGGTTTATTGCAGGCCTACCGTCTGCTCCTCGATGAGGACGTCACATCCGCGCCGTTGGTTCTGGTGGGTGGCAAGGGGTGGCTATACGATGAGATATTCAGGCGTGTCGAGGAACTCCACCTGGCCGAACAAGTACGTTTCTTTCACGGTGTATCGGACGTTGCTCTCGTGGGACTGTACAACTGTGCCAGTGTGTTGGTGATGCCATCGTTCTACGAGGGGTTCGGTCTGCCTGCACTGGAGGCTATGGCCTGTGGGACACCTGTGGTGGTCGCGGAACGGGCCTCTCTGCCGGAGGTGGTAGGAGATGCCGGGTTGTTGATAGATCCAGACAGTCCAGGTGATATCGCACAGGCATTGGCCCGCGTGTTGACGGATCCCGTGCTTCGGGACCGGATGCGGGAACGAGGGTTGTCACGAGCAGCAAGATTCACCTGGGAGGAATCTGCTCGCCAAACGTTGGCCGTTTACCGCCAGGTGCTGGCACGCTAAGATGGCGAACAACATACTTTTTCTCACTCCTCAGCTTCCCTATCCGCCGTGCAAGGGTACGGCCCTGCGGAACTGGGGACTGATCGCCGGGTTGGCGCGCCGCCACCGGGTGAGCTTGCTCTCGTTCTTATCTCCAGGACAGGATGCCTTCCTATGTAGAGGGAAAGGGAAGCGGGGCGACTTCTCTCCTCCGCCGCCCTTGGCTGCTGCCTGCGCACGAGTCGAAGTGGTTCCTCATCCGACGCGTACTCTGGCCCGTCGTCTGCGCGATCTGGCTCTTACGCACCAACCCGACATGGCACTGCGGTTGGCCTCGGAGACTTTTGCCCGTCGCCTGGAGGACTGGCTGGCAGAGGAATCCTTTGATATCGTGCACGTCGAAGGTATAGAGTTGGCCCCGTATCTCGACGCGATCGAGGCGGCTCGGCCGCGGCCTCTCGTCGTTTTTGATGATCATAACTGCGAGTATCTCCTTCAGCGAAGGGTCTTTCTTACCGACTCGCGTGCCCCTATCCGCTGGCCTGGCGCGGCCTACTCTTTTGTGCAGTGGCGGCGGCTGCGTCGTTACGAAGCGCAGGTCTGTCGTCGCGCCGACCGTGTGTTGGCCGTCTCTGAGGCTGACGCGGGGGCGTTGCAAGAATTAGTGTCAGGCCTTGACGTAGCCGTCGTCCCCAACGGAATTGATTCGCGAGTGTACCAGGTTGGAAAAAGGCCCCCGTCTTGGATGCCGAAGGATGCCCTGGTTTTCACGGGGACGATGAACTTCCGGCCAAATGTGGATGCCGTTCTATGGTTTGCGCGCGAGGTCCTTCCTTTGGTGCAAGCACAGGTGCCCCAGACACACTTCTTCGTCGTCGGGCAGCATCCTCACCGGCGTCTGGATGTGCTACGACGTGATTCAGCGGTGACGTTGACGGGTTGGGTGGAGGATGTACGTCCTTATATTGGGGGGGCGTCTGTATACGTGGCCCCTCTTCGGACGGGCGGCGGGACGAGGCTCAAGTTGTTGGAGGCGATGGCGATGGAACGCGCCGTGGTCACCACTCGCCTGGGAGCAGAGGGGTATCCGGTGACCCACGGACGGGAGCTGTTGCTGGCCGATCAACCAGCCGACTTTGCCGCCGCGGTAGTGGCGCTGTTACGGGCCCCAGAGCGGCGGGCTGAGCTGGGGCAGGCGGCGCGGTCTTTCGTCGAGCGGCGATACGATTGGCGGGTCATCATCCCGCAAGTGGAGGCAGCGTACCGTTCTGCTTAAGTTGACGTTTTACAACGAGAAACGAGACCAGCGCCACGTTTTCGGGTACACTTACGTAGGGGATGCTTTCCTATCTTACCCAGGTCTGTCAGGCGGGTACAGGCTCTGTGGCTTGTTCCTCTTCCCTTCTTTCCGCTTGAAGAAGGACGATGTCGTCCTCTTCCACGTCGACCAGAGCCGTGTCTCCGTCTGCGAACTCACCTGCCAGCATTGCGTCGGAGAGAGGGTCTTCGACCCGGTTCTGAATCACACGCCGCAGCGGTCTCGCCCCATATTCGTCACTGTAGCCTTCCTTGGCCAACATCGCTCTGGCTGCTTTCGTTGTTTCCAACCCGATTTCGTGTTCTAGCAGCCGTGTGCGCACTTTGTCCAACTCCAGCTCTACGATTTGAGCGATGTCCTCCCGGCTGAGGGCATGGAAGACGATGACACTGTCCACTCGGTTGAGAAACTCGGGTCGGAAGGTACGTTTCAGTTCGTCGAGCAACTTGTCTCGCATTTCCTCGTAGTCACGCTCTCCTGCCGTCGCCTCGTCACCAGGCATAGCGAACCCAAGGCCGGTCTGCCGTTTGATCATCTCCGCTCCGATGTTTGAAGTAAGAATGATGATCGTGTTGCGGAAATCTACCTTCCGGCCTCGAGCGTCAGAAAGATTGCCTTCTTCCATGATCTGCAACAGCATATTAAAGGCCTCTGGGTGAGCTTTCTCTATCTCGTCAAAAACGACAATGGAGAAGGGGTGACGGCGTATTGCTTCAGTGAGCTGACCAGCGTCCTCGTAGCCGACGTATCCTGGTGGCGCTCCGACCAACCGAGCGACGGTGTGGCGTTCCATAAACTCGGACATGTCAAGTTGGATGAGCGCGTTTTCGTCGCCAAACATGAACTCAGCCAGGGCTTTGGCCAGCTCTGTCTTGCCGACCCCGGTGGGGCCAAGGAAGATGAAGGAACCGATGGGCCGGCGTGGGTCTTTCAGGCCTGCTCTTGCGCGACGTACCGCCTTGGCGATTGCCGAGACCGCTTCTTTCTGTCCTACGATACGCTGGTGGATTTTCTCTTCCATATGCAACAGGCGTTCCGTCTCATTGCTGTGTAGCTGAGTCAGGGGGATGCCGGTCCACATTGAGACTACCTCGGCGATGTCGTTGGGGCTGACGATGATCTGGTCGTCGATATCTCGGTTGGCGCGCAGAGAATCGAGCTGCTTTCGTAGATCGATCTCTCGATCCCGGTGGGTAGTGGCCTCCTCGTATCGGCGTTCTTCAATGGCTTCCTCTTTGTCCTGCTGGATGATCTTCAGCTTGGCGAATAACTCTCGCAGGCTTCTGGCGTGGGGAGCTTTATACATCCGCACGCGCGAGGCGCTCTCATCTACCACATCAATGGCTTTGTCCGGGAGATAACGGTCGGAGATGTAGCGGGCCGAGAGCCTGGCTGCGGTCTCCAAGGCCTCGTCACTGATACGTAATTGGTGATGCTCCTCGTAGGCTGGCCGGAGGCCATGCAAGATCTCGATCGTCTCCTCAACGGATGGCTCCTCTACCATAATGGCCTGAAAGCGCCGCTCCAGTGCTGCATCCGACTCAATGTGCTTGCGGTATTCTTCCAGGGTGGTCGCGCCGATGCACTGTAGCTCACCTCGAGCCAGAGCAGGCTTGAGGATGTTAGCTGCATCTACCGAAGAGCCAGCCGACCCAGCGCCCACGAGCATATGTACCTCGTCTATGAACAGGATGTTGCTGCTGTTCTTGAGTTCGGCGATAACCTTCTTGAGGCGTTCTTCAAACTGTCCTCGATACATCGTCCCGGCGACCAGAGAGCCGACGTCCAGTTGAAGCACGCGTTTATCCAGCAGTAGCTCAGGAGTCTCCCCCGAGATGATGCGTTGAGCCAACCCTTCGACGATGGCGGTCTTACCCACGCCAGGCTCGCCGATAAGGGCGGGGTTATTCTTCGTCCGCCGAGCCAGGATCTGGATCACACGTTCAATCTCCCGTTCTCGACCGATGACCGGATCCAGTTTACTTTGTTCAGCTAGGGCGGTCAGATCGATGGCTAATTGATCTGTCAGGGGGGTCTTGGCGGGTTTGTTTTTTCTGGTTCCCGCGAAGGTCAGTTGGTGTTGTATCATTCGATGGGTGGACCGGCGGATTTGATCACTTGTAACTCCCAGATGACTGAGTACTTCTAGGGCGGTGCCGTCGCCTTGACGAACCATGCCCAGCAGGATATGGTGCGTATCGATGCGGGAATCCCCTCTCAGCCGGGCTTCGTCACTCGCCAGCTCAAGGACCCGCTTAGTGCGAGGAGTGAGTTCAATCTCTTCGGATGTGATCAAGGCTCGTTGCTTTCGCACAGTGCTAAGCCGCTCAGCCCAGCGTTTTACGTCGCCAGATTGCAGGCCCAGTTCGCGCAGCACCCGGTTAGCGATGCCCTCCTTTTCGCGCATAAGCCCCAACAGGAGGTGCTCCGTGCCAATTTGCGCATGGTTCATCCGTTCGGCTTCTTGCTGAGCTAACTTCAGCGCGCGCCGGGCTGCATCAGTAAAAAATTTGGTTAACTTGTCCATAATCCTACCCACTATGTTTCTTATGATCTGCAAGGGTGAGGTTAAAATCTCCCCAGCAGAGGTAAATGAATCCCAAAGTGATTCTCATCTCTCCGTGCTCTCTGTTCTCTGACTGTCTGTGTCCTTTTCTTGGATCAGGGAGGTCTCGGAGAGTGCTACCGCGAGTTGACTTTCAGGTTTCTCTGATGTGAGTGCTTGCCGCCAATTATCCATATACTCTTCTTGGTCAGCTTGCTTAAGACTCAACGCCAGGCGGTGGCGTGCCCCATCTACGCCTATCACGCGTAGGGTGACGACCTGACTGGGTTGGACGACGTCACTGGGATGGACGACCTGTCCCTCGTCCAGTTCCGATATATGAATCAGCCCTTCGATAGCTTCGTCATTGACGATGCTGGCGAAGGCACCCCACTTGGTCAGGCGCGTGATGACACCTTCCACCAGCTGCCCTTCTTGATACCGCTCTTGAATAGAGTCCCAGGGATCTGGCTGTAGCCGCTTGAGGCTCAAGGACACCCGTTCCCGTTCCTGGTCTACTCCCAACACGTAGACTTTGACCTCCTGTCCTACCTCTACAGCTTCACGCGGATGCGAGACTCGTTTCCAGGAGAGCTCGGATAAGTGGACCAAGCCGTCTATTCCGCCCAAATCCACAAAAGCACCAAAATCGACCAGATTAATCACTCGCCCCTGGCGCACATCTCCTTCGGTTAATTCGCTCAATAGCTTCTCGCGTTGAGCTCTGCGCCAATCGCGCACGGCAGCTCTCTCCGAGAGAATCAGCCGATTGCGCCTCTGATCAACCTCGATGACTTTGAGTTGAAGGGTCTGACCAACCAACGCTGCCCAGCGCTCTTCCGCGTTTGAGCTGGAGGCCGATTGATCGGCGACGCGCGATGCAGATAACTGTGAACCGGGCACGAAGCCACGTAAATGCCCGATATTCACGATCACGCCGCCCTTGTTACAGTTGACGACTTCGCCTTCGATTGTCTCTTGGCTTTCAAGGAGACGCTGCACCTTCTGCCAATCACGTGCCGCCTGAGCACGGTATAGAGAGAGTATGATGTTCTCGTTGGCATCTTCTAGATCGACCACGTAGACCATTACTTCATCGCCTTCGTGGATAGCCTCACGATCCTGGGATGATAGTCTCTCCAAGTCTCGTTCGGGTACGATACCCTCACACTTGGCGTTCACGTCCACGATGATCTGACTGGGGTGGACGTGAACCACTACCCCCGGCACGATTTGCCCACGTTCCAGGTGCTGCTGAGATAAGTATTGCTCGAGCATCTCCGCCATTGGGTTTGTTCCCTGGTTGACGGGATCCTCTGTTGTTCTTCCTTCGTTTGGCTTGATCAGTTCTGCTGGCATCTGTCCGCTTCCTAATGTGATGTGTACCATAATTATAGGCGCTTTGGCCATAAACTGCAAGCAGGGGCAGAGCGCCCGTCTTTATATCGGCGGACTTGCCAGGCGTGGGTGCATCGTGTAGAATGAAAATTGTGAAGCGCTGAGGAGGAGGTTACAGACTGTGATGGAGGCACTTAAACAGCGTATCCTGGTGGAGGGTCAAAATCTGGGCCAGGGCATTCTCAAGGTGGATAGTTTCATCAATCACCAGATTGACACACATCTTATGTTTGAGGTGGGACGGGAGTTAGCCCGCTACTTCACAGATGCTGATGTGACCAAGGTCATCACCGCCGAGATATCCGGTATAGCACCCGCGCTGGCGACGGCACATGCTCTGGGTGTGCCCGTCATTTATGCTCGCAAGAATCGTCCTCTCACGATGACCGGGCCGGTCTTTGTCGAGGTTGCTCCCTCGCATACCAAGGGGAGCGACGTGTTTCTGATGGTCTCAGCGGAGTTTTTGACGCCGCATGATCGTGTGCTCGTGATAGACGACTTCCTGGCCTCTGGGGCGACGATTGAGGCACTGGTCCGATTGGTTGAGCATGCAGGTGCGACCCTGGTTGGTATCGGCGCGGCGATTGAGAAGCGGTTCGAGGGTGGGCGGGAGTCTTTGTCTTATCTCAACGTGCCGATCGTCTCGCTTGCTGTCGTCACCAGTATGAGCGATGATAGGATTGTGCTAAAGTGACGAAGGGCAATGCCATCGTTGTCCTTGATTTTGGTTCACAGTACACGCAATTGATCGCCCGGCGTGTGCGGGAAGCGCGCGTCTACTGTGAACTTTTTCCCTGGGATGTGCCGTCCGACAAGGTGTTGGCCCTTAACCCCCGGGGCTTTATTCTCTCTGGCGGCCCCGCCAGCGTGTATGCTTCCGATGCGCCTCGCTTGCCCGATTATGTTCTGGCTCAGGGTGTGCCGGTGCTGGGCATTTGCTACGGGATGCAACTTCTGGCCCATCATCTGGGAGGGCGAGTGGCCCCTGCCGTCAAGGGGGAATATGGGTCGGCAGAAGTGAGGTTGGTCGATCTGGATAACCCCTTGTTTGGCAGCCTCGGGTCTCGGAAGCTTAGAGTTTGGATGTCTCACGGAGATCGCATTGAAATGTTGCCGCCGGGGTTTGACGCGCTGGCCTACAGTACAAATTCTCCCTTGGCGGCGATGGGTGATCTGACACGGGGGTTTTATGGACTTCAATTCCATCCTGAGGTCGCGCACACAGATCGGGGCCAAGAGATTCTGCGCAGTTTTGTCGTCGAGGTCTGTGGTTGTGTGCCAGATTGGACACCGGCGGTCTTCATTGAGCGGGAAATGGCAGCCATTCGCGCTCGAGTGGGGAAGGAGCGTGTCATATGCGGCCTCAGTGGCGGCGTCGATTCCGCTGTGACAGCGATGTTGGTGCACAAGGCCGTGGGTGATCAGTTGACCTGTGTCTTCGTGAATACAGGCCTGATGCGCCGTGGCGAGCCCGAACAAGTGGTACGCACGTTCCGAGAAAAACTGGGGATGCGATTGGTGCCCGTCGACGCGACTGAGGAGTTCCTCAGTGCATTGAGGGGAGTCGTCGATCCAGAGCGGAAGCGGCGGGTCATCGGTGAGCGCTTCATTCGGGTTTTTGAGAATGAGGCGAATAAATTGAGGGGGATGCGCTTCCTGGCTCAAGGTACACTCTATCCTGACGTGATTGAAAGCCGGGGTCCCGAGCGGCAGGTGGCTGTGCGCATCAAGACGCACCACAATGTGGGAGGATTGCCTGCCGACATGAAGTTTGAGCTGGTAGAGCCCTTGCGCTACCTCTTCAAAGACGAGGTGCGGGCGGTCGGTGAGGCGTTATCTTTGCCACATGAGATCGTGTGGCGGCAGCCCTTTCCAGGGCCGGGTCTGGCGGTGCGCGTCGTTGGCGAGGTTACCTGGGAGCGGCTGGAGACGTTGAGGGCGGCAGATGCAATCCTGCTGGAGGAGTTGAGGGACGCGAAGCTGCTGCGTGGGGCCACACAGCAGGCGTTCGCTGTTCTGCTGCCCGTGCGGAGCGTAGGTGTGATGGGAGATGGGCGGACCTACCAGCACGTCATCGCTATTCGCGCTGTCACGACTGAGGATTTTATGACCGCTGACTGGGCACGATTGGATTATGATCTGTTGGCCTCCGTCAGCAATCGTATCGTCAATGAGGTAGCCCAGGTCAATCGGGTGGTGTATGATATCACCTCGAAGCCGCCAGCAACGATTGAGTGGGAGTGATTCTGAACGGGTTTTCTGCCTTGGGCATATGATATTCCAGGGAACTCTGTGAGAGTTGTTGCATCAGCCCGTATACGCAAGTATAATATCAGGCGGGCGGGGACTTGAGATGAGCCGCTCATTATCGTAGTGGCTAGAAGGATGGTAGTTCAGGAGAGGGGAGGAGGCATCGTCCTGCAAAGTGAGATGAACTTGCCAGCCGTCGCCGATCCTCTGATTGAACCCGTCGTTCGCATGCTGCGAGTCGTCGGGGGCAAACGGGTCCGGGATTCCGTGCCCAGTTTGGCAGCCCTGACGTCTCCACCTCGGGTCGCCCGTACTCGCAGGGGTGAGCATCTCTTCCTCTTGCTGGATCTGGATGGGCCTACGTCACCTCACCTCTATCGAGAGCTGCGCGAGGTAGTGGCACAAACGTACTGGGCCGCTGCCGGTAGTACCACCGCCGCGCTGCGCCGGGCCGCGGCCGCCGCCAATCAACGTCTGTTTCGTGCCAACTTAGGTTCTTCTCCCTCCGATCGGTGTACCGGGGGTCTCATCTGTGCGGCCCTGCGCGAGGAAGAGGTATTTGTTCTTCAAGCAGGTCAAGCTCGAACTTGTGTCCTCCATGAAAGATGCCTGAGATGGTTTTCTCTTGAAGAAGAACTACCTCCTTTGGGGGTGGGACGGTTTGCTAATGTGCTTCTATCCCATACCTTCGTCGCTCCAGGGGATACAGTGTTGCTCGCCTCCTCCGCCTTGGTCCGTGCGGCTGGTGATGCGGGGATTGCCCGCGTTCTGCCTCGTGCCAGCATGCGCGAGGTGTTGGAGGGTTTGGAGCAGGTTGGATCTGGATATAACTTCGCCGCGATGGTCATGCGCTGGAACCTGCCCGAGACAACTGTAGCTCCTTGGGCAGAGAAGCCGATGGCTCGTGAGACACGTGAGCCCCCCCGGTCTCTCGTTCCTTCTGAGGCTTCGGCGGTCTCGGACCTGGATGAGTTCACTCAAGCCGCCGAGACGCGGGAATTGCCTCAGTCTCGTCCGAAGTCGATCCCTAGGCGGAGATTCAACCTGGGGAAGCTCGTTCGTAACCTGGCGGTTCTTGTGTCCCACTTGGGGAAGTGGCTGAAGACGGGCGGGTGTGCCGTGGGTCGTGGGGTCGCCGCTTTAGGCATGGGCCTGGTTAACGTGGTAGGTGTGTTGTTCCGGCGCATGCTACCTGGCTTCGATCGAGGTGGTCGGCGTCGGGCTCGTCGTCCCTCTCGCCCGGTTCCTAGGGAGAACCGTGTCGTGATGATGTCTATCGCTGTCGGTATCCCCATAGTGATTGCTGCCATTGTGGCCTTGGCTTATCTTTCGTTTGGGGAGAATGCGCGTGTCCAGGGTTTCATCGATCAGGCGGAGAGAGAGATCGCACTGGCATATGAGGCTGGAGGGCTGTCGGAATCGACGCGGCACCATTGGGAGGCAGCGCTGGAATATGCCGTCGCTGCTGTGGCGCTGCGGCCGGACAATCCGGCCGCTACAGCGTTGAAGGCCCAGGCCCAGGCTGCCCTCGATTTTCTGGATGGCATCGTCCGCCTGCAGCCCGTTCGGCTGTGGGGCTTCGGATCAGGTACTAGCCCGCGTCGGTTGTCTGTCCACGGTCAGATGATCTTTGTCCTTGATCCGGCGGAGGGATGGGTGTCTCAACTGACCTTGAATCCAGCTGGTGACAGGGTAGTTGAGCAAGGAGAAGCACCTATTCTCGTGCACAGTGGGCAGCATATTGATGGAGAGGAGGTAGGCCCCCTGGTGGACTTCACATGGGCAGGACCGGAGGGAGAGCGGCAGGCGAATGGGCTTCTGATCTTCGAGGAGGGCGGAGCGGTGATCAATTATGACCCTGCCTGGGTAGATGAAAGTGGAACACCTCGTTTAACCCGTTCTCTCTTGGGGACACCTCCTGCTGGAGTCTGTAGAGAGGTGGAGTCTTTTGGGGGACGTCTCTACGTATTGGACCCGGTTGCTGAGCAAATCTGGCGTTACGAGCCCCGGGGGTCCTTCTATCCTGACCGGCCCGATCACTATCTTGTCGTTCAGCCGCCCACGTCGTTGGAAAGTGCGGTGGACATAGCCATAGACGGCAATGTTTACGTGTTATATGCCGATGGGACAATTCTCAAGTTCCTGCGCGGCGAACCCCAACCCTTTGACGTCCAGGGTCTCCCCAACCCCATCGTTCAGGCGATCGCGTTGGCGACGGCTCCAGAGGGGAGCAGCGGTTTGGTTTATCTGGCCGATCGGGGCAGCCGGAGCGTGGTCGTATTGGGGCCTGACGGGGCGTTTCACGCCCAGTTCTGTGCTGACGAGGCCTTCGACGCGCTGGAGTCTTTGGCGGTGGATGAGGCGGCAAAGCGATTGTACGTGATCAGCGATGGGGAGCTTTTTATGGCACTCCTACCCTGATTGCCGCAACTGTGTTATAATTTGACTGTTGTGTAAGGATGTTGGGATAACTCCGACACCGCCGCTGTGTTCATAAGCAGCAGGCGGTGCTCTTGTCGGGAGGGCAATGGTGCGGCGCAGTGCGAGACAGACACAGCGTTCGAGTGGTATTGTTCAACAACTTCTCACGGTAGGCCTGGTTGTATTCTTCTTGGTGATCGCTGGTTCAGCTGGGCTGTTTGCCTTCGGTCAGGTGCGGCAGTTCATTGCTGCTTCTGATATGTTACCTGCTTTTACTATGGAGCAGGGCGAGACCAAAGACGTCGTCTACGAGCCGGGGAAGCCACTGCCACGCTGGGAGGGTACTGAGCGGGTCAACGTTCTGGTGATGGGCATTGATCAGCGGGAGCAGGAGCAGGGACCATGGCGTACTGATACGATACTTGTGTTGACGATCGACCCGATCACGATGAGTGGGGGAATGCTCTCCATCCCGCGCGACCTATGGGTGCCTATCCCCGGGTACGAGGAGGGGCGAATTAACACCGCGCACTATCTGGGTGAACTTTATGACTATCCTGGCGGCGGTCCGGCACTTGCGGTCAAAACTGTGCAGTACAATCTTGGTGTACCTATTCATCATTACGCACGTGTAAATTTCACCGCCTTCGAAAAACTCATCGACGTAATTGGTGGAATTGATGTTTACGTGGAGGAGGAGATTACAGACGCCATGTATCCCGACGAGGGATATGGCTACGATCCGTTGTACATCTCGGCTGGCTGGCAGCATTTCAATGGCGAGATGGCGCTCAAGTATGCTCGTACTCGCCATTCCGCTGGTGGTGACTTCGATCGTGCCAAACGCCAGCAGCAGGTCCTTTTAGCGATCTTTAAGCAGGTCACGAGGGCCGACAAAATGCCGCAATTGGCGTCTCGGGCGCCCGAGCTGTGGCGGACGTTGCAGGGTTCGGTGGTGACTGATCTTACGTTGGATGAAATCATCGCCTTGGCACAATTGGCGAGCGAAGTGGACTCCGAGAGTATTCGCTACGGTGTCGTTGATGAGCACTACACTCAGTTCTGGGGGACACCTGACGGACAACAGGTGCTGATCCCATTGCGAGATCGCATTCGGGAGTTGCGAGATTACATCTTCACCACTGAAGCACCCGCGCCCCAACAGACAGAGGACCCGGCCGCGGAGAATGAGAACGAAGCTGCTACCATTGCGGTGTTGAACGGGACGACGACGGCGGGTCTGGCTGGCCTCACGGCCGATTTTCTGCAGCAGCAGGGGCTGCAGGTCGTGCGCACCGATAACGCCGATCGGTCAGACTACGCGGAGTCTCTGGTCATCGTCTACACGGGCAAAACTCACACGGCTGAGCAAATTGTCAACACCCTGGGGCTTCCCTCCACGGCCCTGGTACACGGAAACGACCCCAATGCCGAGGAGGACATCTCCGTCATCTTGGGCTCAGATTACCAGCCGCCGGGGCAATAGACGGAGAGGGCGGGTCATCTCAGTTTTTCCTTCTTCTCTCCTGCGAACTCCCGATATGGGCTTAGTTCCTCTAATATCCCCTCGTCCTCCAGTGTGAGCCTCTCTTGTACTATCCGGGCCAATAGCATGCCCACCCCTGGCCCTAGCATATATCCTTGACCACACATGCCGACGGCGTATATATATCCCTCGAGTTCTCGTGCCCGGCCAACGATAGGAAAACCGTCGGGCGTCATCGGATAGAGGCCGCGCCAGGTGCGTCGTACTTTGATGTTCACCAGTTTCGGCATCAGTTCTACCATACGCCTAGCGATCATCGGCAGAAAGGTCGAGGTCTCCCTCCGGTCCGTGCCGACAATAGGTGGGTCCGGCGTGATACAGAAGATGACCGACCCAGGTCTGTGCTGGTAGAAATAGTAGTTTCTAGAGCCCCGAGCGGGCCGAATGTCCACGACCATCGGCTTCAGAAAGCGAGCTACCGGCTCGGTGATACCTGCCTCATGGCTATCCGGCGTCACGCGTACGTCTAGACCGGCCATCCGGGCTACTGATCTGGCCCATGGGCCGGCTGCGTTGACGACCGTCTCGGTGGCGTAACCTCCTTGGTCAGTACGAACCCCTACCACCCGACCCCGGCGACGAATGATGCCTGTGACCCGCTCATGGAAACGGAATTCCGCCCCTCGTTCCCTCGCCCGGATATAGAAGGCTCGGGCGGTGAGGAGGGGAGAAGCAGAGCCATCTCTTGGGGAGTAGGTTCCGCCGATGAGCTCTTCTCGGCTCAGGTCTGGGATTATCTTGAGTAGATCATTTCGATCTAGCCAACCGATGTCCAACCCATAGGCCTGTTGGACCTTCAACAGATTTTTCAGGATACGTTCTTCTCGGTTCCGGAAAGCGACAAAGGAATAGCCTCCTCGGTACCACTCGATGTTGTCGCCGTAGATTTCCTGCCAGGTGGAGAAAATCTCGATGGATTTGAGGCAGAGGTGGATCTTGGAGGGGGATGAGTGGGTGGCACGGATACCGCCGATGGCGGCCTTGTTAGAACCCTGACCTGGACTGACGAATTGGTCAATAACTAGGGGCTTGAGCCCTGCTTTAGCCAGGAAGAAGGCGGTCGGGAGCCCGATGCTCCCTGCGCCGACGATGACGGCGTCGTACACGTTGGTGGTCATGGGTACCCCCTGCGTCCCTGCATTCTTACATTCCTCCTTCGTGTACGTCTGTCGCGTGTACCACGGGCGACTCTTCGGCCAACTTCTCGCCGGTCACAACGCCGGCGAAGGCCCCCAGGGGGACCTCGACAAACAATGGGCGTCGTGTACTCTCGGTCACTTCCTCCACCGGAATGCCCTCCTCGCGAAACAGGTGTTTGATCAACTTAGTGCAGGTCTTGCCTCCGCAAGCTCCCATTCCGGCGCGCGTCACTCCCTTGATGTGGTTCATATCCCGAACGCCGGCACGAATGAGTGCTCGAATCTCCTTTGCTGTTACTCGTTCGCAGCGGCAGACAATTTCATCGTCGGCGACGTGTGCCTCGTAGCGCTCCAGTGGCTTTTCAGAAACTGGCTCTTGCGCGCGGATTCCTGCGATTCTCTTTGCGATTTCCCGGCGGGCGCGTACCTTTACTAGCAGCGTGCGGTCGGCGAATTTAGGTGCTCGTACCTTCACTACCTCAACGTTGCCCAGCGTCGTCCCCTCTGTGTCCAGTGCTGTCACTATATCTCCCTTGTGAATGGTTTCGATCGGAAATTCATAAGGAACTGTGCTCATCGGGTGTTGCGGATCCTCGCGGTAGTCCACCAATGTGATGGCCAGACCGGGACATATGGCGACGCACTGCTCACAGCCGATGCATCCCTCGCCAACATACTCCGGCAATGCTCGGATGTCTTCTCCCTTCATCACAATGCATCCTTGAGGGCAGACTGAGGTACAGGGATTGCAGGGGATCTCCTGAGCGCAGTGAAACACGGGGAAGACACTTATCTCCACCTCCGGTATGTCCTCAGTGACAATGGCTCCGGGACGGGATTTGAGCACCTCAGCGGTGCGGTGCCATTCCGATGGTACTCGGCCTACGTCCCGCCCCAGCGCTTTGGCAATCTCCAGACCGCGTATACGGCCGGTGAACATCGCCGCCGACGCTTCAGCAATTTCCTCGGCGTCCCCTGCTGCGTAGACTGGCAGGCCAAACTCGCTGGCTTTGTGGATGAACTCATCCACCGGATCTAAACCAACGGCGACCAGCACAGTATCGCACGCGAACGTTTTTTCGGTGCCCGGGATGGGCTTCCATGTATCATCGATCTGAGCGATAGTCGCCGACGTGACCTCCTCCTCTCCATTAGCGCTGAGGATGGTGTGGGAGGGGTAGATCGGAACTCCCAGGCGGGCCAGTTTGTCCTTATGTACCTTGTAGCCTGAGCAATCAGGCAGCGCTTCACATAGGCCGACGACCCGTATACCTGCCTGCAGGGCGTGATAGCCTGCGATGAGCCCGACGTTCCCACCGCCGACGATGAACAATCGCTCTGTAGGCCGTATCAAATCGCGGTTGACTAGCGTCTGGAAGGCTCCTGCGCCGTACACTCCTGGCAGAGTGTTCCCTTTGAAGGTCAGCGATTTCTCCCGCGCGCCGGTGGCTATCAGCAGGATGTGGGGTTGGACGACTGTGTAGTGTCCCTCCCGCAGGATTCCCACCGTCCGGTCGGAGAAGACGGCCAGGGCGGTTGTATTGAGCCACACTTGCACGTTTTCGAACTGGAGCGTCTCATATCCCAACTTCGTGGCGATGTCAATACCCCGCGTTCCGGCGTGACAGGCCTCAATGGAGCCGAAGAACTTGTGGGTCTGGAGGATCAGTTTGCCGCCCAAACGGTGCTTATCGTCCACGATGAGGGTCCGTACACCGGCCTTGCCTAACTCAATGGTTGCAGAAAGCCCTGCCGGTCCGCCGCCGACGACCAGACATTCTACCTCTACGGCCTCCACTTTGCGCATCGCAGGTGAGGATCGGACGTCAGGCAATTCAGGTTTCCCGTCCAGGGGCTCAATTTGCATTCCCGGCTGCACGGGGGTCATGCAGGCCTTGACAGGCAGAGTATCAGCCACGACTGTGCATTGAGTGCACTGACCGTTGGCGCAGAAGATGCCTTGAGGAGCGTTATCCTTGTGATGGTAGCCGAAGATGCGCACTCCATTGGCGAAGAGAGCCGACGCGATTGTCTCCCCGTCGTGAGCCTTCATTGTGCGGCCTCGCCAGGTGAACTCAAACTCTGGTCGTTTCTCAATCCTGAGGATAGGATGTTTGTGAATCCGGTAATCGGCCATACCTCTCTCCCATGAGGGTGCAGGGATGTATATAAATATGATACGCCACTATGCGCTAGCGGGCAAGCGAGCGAGCGGTGTTGCGTTTCATCGATATCACGTCTCGATTTGCCAGGAGAGTCAGGCGCGAGTATCATGGACAGCGTGGGGGGACAGTACGCGAAGTGATAAGAAGTCCGCTCCTGTCTTTGGTCTACGTAGGTGGATGACGTGATGGAGGGTTAACTTATGAAGAATCTATCGAATTCTGTGGGCCTGTGTTTTGAACATGATACGTATCTTTCTCCCTTCACATGGCGTTATGGCTCAATGGAAATGCGTGCCTTGTGGAGCGAGGTACACAAGCGACAGCTCTGGCGCCGTGTGTGGGTTACCCTGGCTGCCGTGCAACACCAGGTTGGCCTCGTCACAGATGAGCAGCTGGCTGATCTGCGAATGCATCAGGACGACATCGACTTGGCGCGCGCGGCCGAGATTGAGGCTGAGATCCATCACGATCTGATGGCTGAAGTTCGCACGTTCGCTGAACAGTGTCCCATCGGCGGTCCTATCATTCACCTTGGGGCTACCAGCGCCGATGTGCAGGATAACAGCAACGCACTGCGCCTTGTGGAGGCTCTGGATTTGCTTCTGGGGCGGTTACGTGCACTTTTGGTTGACTTGGCTGACCGTATCGAATCTTATGCGCACCTGGTTTGCATGGGGTTCACCCATCTCCAGCCAGCTGAGCCCACCACTGTCGGTTACCGCCTGGCGACCTACGGTCAGGACCTGCTGGAGGACTATTCTGAGCTTCGAAACCTGAGGGAACATGTCCGGGGGAAGGGAATGAAAGGGGCGGTGGGCACCGCCGCTTCCTATGCCCAGTTGTTGGTGGGCACGGGGATGAGTCCTGCCGAATTGGAGGACCGGGTGATGTCCGAGTTGGGGTTGGAGGCTTTCCCTATCGCCACGCAGGTTTATCCCCGTAAACAGGATTGGCGTCTGCTGGCGGGATTGGCAGGAATGGCGGCTTCCCTATACCGCTTCGCGTTTGACTTGCGGCTGCTGCAATCTCCGTCTATTGGAGAGTGGGGCGAGCCCTTCGGCGCGCGGCAGGTGGGTTCTTCGGCGATGCCTTTCAAGCGCAATCCTATCAACGCGGAGAACATGGATAGTCTGGCTCGTTACGTCGCTGGATTGGTGCGTGTGGCGTGGGATAATGCAGCCCACAGTCTGTTGGAGCGCACGCTGGATGATTCAGCCAATCGTCGTCTGATCCTGCCGGACGCGTTCTTGGCGAGCGATGAGCTTCTGCGCCGGGCCCACCGTATTCTACGCGGTTTGCGTGTCCACGACAGGGCTGTCGAACGTAACCTGGCTGCCTATGGTGTCTTCGCTGCTACTGAACCGCTGCTGATGGAATTGGTGCGGTCTGGAGCAGATCGTCAGGAGATGCATGAGGTGATACGCGGGCACGCGATGGCCGCATGGAGTGATGTGGAGCGAGGCGATTCCAACCCGCTGATCGCTCGATTGACCGCCGAGCCCGAGGTATTGCGTTACCTATCCGCCGATCGCGTGCGTGAGTTGCTCGACGTCTCTGGCTATATCGGCGATGCGCCGGAGCGGGCGCGCCAGATGGCACGTCTCATTCGTGAACGTATGTGAACGTATCGGGTGCCATTGTCTTGTTGATGCCCGACGTGGCTGGTTTGCCCATCAGGCCGTGATGGTGTACAATGAGCGGGCTGGGGAGGGACGTATCTATGGAGCACATACTGCTTGCCACCTATCAACGGGATATCACACCCTACGTTGACCTGGCGCAGGCTCATGGCGCAGGGTTGGAAGTCCAGGTCTATGGCTATGACACGGGTCTGCTTGATGATGAGCAGGAGTGCCGTAAGTTGCTTGATCAACACAAAGCTCAGTTGCAGGGCTTTGAAGGCAAAATCGCCATCCACGGTGCTTTCTATGATCTTTCACCTGCCAGCCCGGACCAGCGTATCGTGAAGTTGGTTCGCGAGCGCTATCTGCTTAACCTTGACATCGCCGCCGAATTAGGGGCGTGCCACGTCGTCTTCCATGCCAACTTTTTTCCTATTGTGCGCAACCCGGCCCATCGTCCCAATTGGACAGAGCGCCAAGTAGAGTTTTGGGGACCTATGGCTGAAGAGGCTGCCAAGCGCGGAGTTGTCGTCGCTCTGGAAAACATGTGGGAGCCGGATCC
>Ga0180432_10003095_pt1 | contig 24097 bp, 22 predicted proteins | sample SS_ome_10_FD_132414 | JGI IMG/M metagenome (GOLD analysis project Ga0180432, IMG submission 132414) | Hypersaline lake sediment archaeal communities from the Salton Sea, California, USA - SS_1_MS_2 metaG | ecosystem: Environmental > Aquatic > Non-marine Saline and Alkaline > Hypersaline >... | reverse complement strand
TTGACACGTTCAGTCTGTAGGGAACGCCCTCTGTGGCGTTCCGGGAAGCAGCAACGAGCGTGTTTTCCGGGTTTCGGAACGCCACAGAGGGCGTTCCCTACAAAAAGTCACAGCCTCACCGGTGGCGGCTTTATGGCGCCGGCGCGACCACCGGTGGCGGCTTTGTGGGCGGTTGTTGTTGCTCCTCCGGCGGCTTATTGATCTTGGCGTGCTCGGCGCGGATCGCGTTCGCCCGATTACGCAAAGCGGCGATGCCATCGACGTTGTCGGGGGCCGTTTTGGCCAACACTGCCGCGCGGGCGTCCAGGGTCTTGGCCAGTTTCGGATGATATTCGAGCAAGTTTTTTTTCTGCATTGACAGCGTTTCTTCCTGAATGGCCTGCACTTGTTTGAGGCAGGAATCCGCTTCGGCATATTCGTCTTGCCGGAAGTGGAGGCGGGCCACACAGAACAGCAGGTCGGCGATTTCGGGGTGTTTCTCCCCCTTCTTCCCCAGGTGCTTTTCCAACTGTTCGATGGCTTTCTTGTACTCCGTCACGCCACGGCCGAAGGTGTGCGGGCTGTTGTTCAAGGCGGCCAGGTCTGCGTGGGTGCGAATGACATCGGGATGGTCTTTCCCGAGCTTCTCCTCGCGGATTTCCAGTGTTCGCTCGAGGTCCTCTCTGGCGTCGCGCGGATCGCCCGTCCGGATTTCGATAACGGCCCGAAGGTTTAGTACGGCGGCCATGGCGGGATGTTCGTCGTCCAGGGTTTCCTCGGTGATCTCAAGTGCTTCGGCGCAGGCGGTTTTCGCCTCGTCGGATCGTCCCAGGTCGAGGTAGAGCCGGGCGAGGCGGCACAGCGGCGGGATCAGGCAAGGATGTTTGGGTCCCCACGCCTCTTTGCCCATCCTCAGGGCACGCAAGTAGTGGTTTTCCGCCTTGATGTACAGGGCGCGTTCGGCGTATATGGCGCCCAGGGTGGTGACAACGGGAATGAGGTTGGGGTTATTGATCCCCAGGATTTTCTCGAACAGGGCCAGCGACCGCTCGCCGGTTGCCTGGGCCTCGGCGTATTGGCCCATGGCGAGTTGCACAACGGCCTGACCGTGTTGGATGACGGCCAGGGTAAGATGTCCCCGCGGCAGGTTTTCGCGGCATATTGCGAGGCTTTTGTCGATCGCTTGCCGGGCATCCGCGTAACGGCCTTGGGCGAAGTGAATCATGGCCAGGTTGTAGCAACTGTCGGCCACCAGAGGGTGTTTCGGGTCGTAACTTTCGCTCCAGATGTCCCGCGCGTTCTTATCGAGCTGTTCGGCTCCGGCATAGTTGGCGCGGATGGCGTAGAGGACCGCCTGGTTGTTCAAGCTGGCGGCCATCAAGGGATGTTTCGGGCCGAGAGGCGTTTCGAAGATATTGCGGGCGTCGAAGCACATTTTTTCGCCCTTGTCGCGTTCCATCCCCACGACGGCGTTGAACACGGCTTGGACGTGGAGGCAGACGCCCCACTCGGGGCTGTTCTTGGCCAACCCTTCTTCGGCGAGCTTCGCAATCCGTTCGACGAGCAATTTGGCCTCGGGATACTGCCCGGCCTGTATTCGGGCAACGGCCGCCTGGCACAGCAGCATCGGGTCGTTGGGCTTTGCCTGTAATATCTCGGCATATTGTTCGGCCGCGTCGGCGAACCGGCTTGCGAACATCTCGTTTTGGGCCCGGGCAAGCTGGATCTGTGCCGGTTGGGCAACGCGGCCCCTCTCGGCATCCGCCAGGAGGGTCCTTGCTTCGCCGAATCGGCCCTCGGCGATCGCCCTCAACCCCAACAGGTAGGAATCGGCCCTGTCCTTGTTGATTCGCCGTGCCAGCATGGGGGCCTGGAACGGAATGACCGGCGGCAGGGGCGTCGCCATCGTCTCGGCCGGAAATGCCAGCGACGCGCCTGCAATTTCCTGGGCAAACGGGATGGTCAGGTCTTTGATGACCGGTCTGATTACCTTGATCGGCGCCAGCGGCGTGAACCACCAACCGGCAACCAATACGAACACGGCGATTCCTCCCAGGAATCGCAGCGTGACGTCCCCCACCAGCGGCAGCCGGACGGAACGCCGCGGGGGATGCGTGGCTCGCTGGATTTCCTCGGCGCCGGCGCCCGCCGCCAGTCGGCTCAGCAGCTCTTCGCGCGGAATGATCTGCCGCGTGGCCAATCCGTACGTCGCCACGGCCAACAGCGCACAGACGATTCCGGCCAACCGTTGCCAAATGATCGGTAGACCGGCCCAGTAGTAGGCAACGCCCACGTAGCCCCCAAGCAAGATGACTGCTATCACCGCTGGGACCTTGGAATCGGTCAGCAGCGACGGACGCTCTGACGCAAACTTTTCCAGGTCCACGGCTTTAACGAGGGTTTGCTTTGCCATGGGGCATCTCGGGCTGGGAGTGCGTGCTGAAAGGGACGCAATCAGGTTTATTGTAACACTATTGGACGGTTCTCGCAAACCGGATCGCGGGGTGCGGAGGGGAAAAGGGACATGAATCGCGTCGATTCCTGCTGATTGCCATGCTAGAATTGTTACTGGCGTTCCCCTCGCATTGAGTCCGCGTCGGGAGAAACGCTCGGTCGCGACGGTTGTGTCAGTTTTGAGGATTTGTGCGAACGTGGAACCGACCCATATACTCTTTCAACAATTGGGCATCTCGCTGCTGCTCGGCCTGCTGGTCGGCCTGCAACGCGAGCACGCCGTCAGCAGGATGGCCGGAATGCGGACGTTTCCGCTGATTACCGTCCTGGGTACGATGACGGCCTTTTTGGCGGGTCAGTTCGGCGGTTGGATCGTCGCAGCGGGGTTCTTGGGCGTGGTAGCGGTGATCAGTGTCGCCCACCTGTTGAAGATCCGCCAGACGGACCCCACGATCGGCACCACGACCGACATGGCCATGCTGCTGATGTTCGCCGTCGGCGCGTTTCTGACGGTCGAGGGCGCAATGCCCGTGGCAATCGCCGTCGGCGGCGGCGTGGCGGTGCTCCTGCAATTCAAACCCGAATTGCACCGCTTCGTCGCGAAGCTGGGCGATGCCGATCTGAAGGCGATCATGCAGTTCGTGCTCATCACCTGCATTATCCTGCCGGTGCTGCCGAATCAAACGTACGGCCCTTCCGACATCTTCCATCATGCCGGCATGGAAGCCGCGGCCGGGCAAGCCGCGGAACCGGCCGAGACGGCCGACCCGCTGAAGGTCTTCAACCCGCGCCAGACGTGGTTGATGGTCGTGCTGATCGTCGGCATGAGCCTGGGCGGGTACATCGTCTACAAGTTCCTTGGCCGCGACGCGGGCATCCTGCTCGGCGGTGTGCTCGGCGGGTCGATCTCGAGCACGGCGACGACCGTGAGCTACTCCCGCTCGGCACGGGGACACGATTTGAATATCCGCTCTGCGGCCATCGTGATCATGATCGCGTCGACGATCGTCTATGCGCGAGTGCTGATCGAAATCGCCGTCGTGTCTCGCGGTTTTCTCAGGACAACGGTGGCGCCGGTCGCTATCCTGATGGCCTTGACGCTGGTGCCGGCGTTGGTGATGTGGTTTCGCGTGCGAAAAATTCCAGCCAATATGCCGGAGCAGGGAAACCCGACACAACTGAAGTCGGCCCTGATGTTTGGCGTCATGTACGCCGTGGTTTTGTTCGCGTTGGCGGCAGCCAAACAACAGTATTTTGGCAGCGAAGGGCTCTACATCGTCGCCGTGCTGTCGGGTTCGACCGATATGGACGCGATCACGCTCTCGACGGCACGGATGTCCCTGAGCGATGATCAGATCCTCGCTGCGGGTTGGCGGCTGATCGTCGTCGGCGCACTGGCCAACCTCGTCTTGAAGGCCGGAATTGCCGGCATCCTCGGCGGCCGGCGACTGCTCGTGCAGATCGCCATCCTGTTCTCGGTCCCCATGATCGGCGGGATTTTACTGCTCGCGCTCTGGCCAACTGCGTAGAAACCGAGGTGGCGGGCACGCTCCTGCGAAAACAGCGAAGGAGGGCATGCCGTCTTGAGCTTCTTGCCGCTTTGGATCGCAACGGGTAGATTAGCGTAGGGAAGCATATCTGCCTCACACTCGCCACGCAACCGAAGGAGATTTCCATGCAAAAGCCGTTCTCAAGCGTTTGGCACCAGATCATTCGTTGTTTCCTTGCCGGCGCCTTTGCCGTCCTGCCGCTGGTTATCACGGTAGCCGTTGTAATTTGGGTTGCCGGGTTCGTCGGACAGATCGTCGGGCCCACCACGTACCTCGGCAAAGGGCTCCAGAAGCTCGGACTATCGTTCGGAGTCGATTCGGTCGTTGCCCGGTATACGATCGGTTGGATCGCCGTGTTGGGCGTGATTTTTCTGCTCGGGGTGATCGCCCGGATGGGAGCGAAGAAATACGTCCGGGGAATGCTCGACGGCGTCTTGCTTCGCGTGCCTTTGATGGGCGGTATCTACGGCACCGCTAAACAGCTTGTCGAGATGCTCGATAAAAAAGACAAGGCCGACCTGCAGGGCATGAGCGTCGTCTATTGCGTCTTCGGCAAGGAGACCGGGGCCGTCTTCCTGGCGTTGATGCCCACACCCGAGCGGTTTCTAATCGACGGCCGCGAGTACCATGCCGTGATCATTCCCTCGGCGCCGGTGCCGGTCGGCGGCAGCATGATCTTCGTCCCCGCCGACGCCGTCAAACCGGCCGATATGTCGGTGGATACGTTCATGAGCGTCTACGTGTCGATGGGTGTGACCGCAAAACAATTCATGCCTGTTGCGGCGGCATGACCGCGGACGGCACGCGGAGAGGTTGTGATTTTTTGGGATCTGACATCGATGGTTTGTAGGGAACGCCCTCTGTGGCGTTCCGAGAAGCAGCAACGAGCGTGTTTTCCGCGTTTCGGAACGCCACAGAGGGCGTTCCCTACAAAAAAACACAGCCTCGGCATGTGCCTGCTACTTTCGCCGCCGCAACTGCCCGCAGGCGGCGTCGATTCGGTTGCCCTTGCGGTAACGGATTTTGACCGCCAGGCCGGCGTCTTCGAGCGTCTTGACAAATGCGGCCGTGACGGCCGGAGGCGGCGCACGATACGGCAGGTCCGACACGCGGTTGTGCGGAATCACGTTGAGAAGCGCCGGACGCCCGCGAAGCAACTCCGCCAGCCGCCGGGCGTGGTCCGGCCGGTCGTTGATCCCCGCCAGCAGGACGTACTCGAAGGTGACCCGCCGGCCGGTCGCTTCGAAATATTCGTCGGCCGCTGCAAGAATAGCGTCGATGCCGGTCTTCCGGTTGGCCGGCACCAACTCGTTGCGAAGTTCGTCATCCGGGGCGTGTAGCGAGACGGCAAGGTGGTACTGGCGGTCTTCCTCGGCCAGCCGCCGGATCCCTCTGGGCAGCCCAACCGTCGAGATCGTAATGCGCCGTGCGCTGATGGCAAGCCCTTTCTCGCCGGTGGCGGCGGCCAGGGCCGGCAACAGGGCGTCGAGGTTCGCCAACGGCTCGCCGATTCCCATCACGACGACGTGGGTCAAGCGCTCCCGCTCGCCCAAGGCCCGCTGCAACCGGAGCATCTGTTCGAGGATCTCGCCACACGTGAGATTGCGGACCAGGCCGCCGAGGCCGCTTGCACAGAAAACGCAACCCATCGCGCAACCGACCTGGGTGCTGATGCAGATAGTCCGGTGGTCCTTGTCGTCGCGCAGCAGGACACATTCGACGCGTTCGCCGTCGGGCAGTTCGAGAAGGAGTTTCTCGGTGCCGTCGTCGGCTTGCCGGTGTTCGACTGCGTGGGTCGTGAAGATTCGAAACGCGCCGGCCATTTGGGTGCGGAGCGGCCCGGGCAGGTCGGTCATCGCGTCGAAGCCGTCGGCCCGGCCGTCAAACACCCACCGCCGCACCTGCGACGCCCGATATGCGGGCAACCCCCGGTCGGTAAACCAGGCCTCCAGCTCCTCGGACGAGAGTTCGAGCAGGGGCCGCGTGGAATCGGGGAGGATTGTTGTCAACGATTTCTCCAGATCCACCGCGAGGCGTTGCCTCCCGGCTACTGATGTTGCCGAGGATTGCTTAACGTTGTCTTTACGATCGATTCTACTTCACCGTTTTCCAGGGCCGCTTCGAACTCATCCACGCTTGCGTAGATCTTGTGGCTTAAGAACTTCACGACCCAGTTGAGTTTCAAGGGGCTTATGGTGATTACGGCCGCCCCGTGCTGGTAGGCTTCCCACATCTCGATCGCCGTACCCATCGAAGCCTCGGGCGCGAAGGCCAACAGGACATCGATCTTGCGGCACATGTCGTTGTGCCGGAAGAAGACGCTCCGCCCGGCCGGCTCGTCGTAGTCGATCGAGTTCTCGTGGCCGGCGAAGGGATCGTAGATGTCGGCCTCGGGGAAGTGGGCGGCCAGAAGCTCCTTGATATGGCGGCGGTACTGCTGATCGTGTACGGCCGCTTCCGTATGCGATCCTTGAATGATTCCGGCGAGAAAGAACTGCATGGTGGTTCGCTCGAAGACAATCTGTTACACTGCGGATGAAGTCATAGGAGGGGGCGCCTGCCCCCGGCTTGATCGATTCTTGGCAATGGTCCGGGGGCAGGTGCCCCCTCCTACGGTATTTCGTAGGAATGATTCTATGTCTCCACCTTACGAAAGGCAAGCGGAAGAGCTGTTGATGGAGATGCTGTCGTTGCCCGGCAGGAGCGGGCGGGAAATGCCGGTGATGGCGATGATTGCCAAGCGGCTCCGCCGGGCCGGGGCGCCGGCAGGGACCATCCAGTTCGATCACGCCCACCGCCGCAGCCGGCACGGCGGCGAGGTGGGAAACCTGGCTTGCCGCATGGCCGGAACCCGAAGAGCCGGCCGGCGAATGCTCATCGCACATGCCGATACGGTCCCGCTGTGCGAAGGTGCGAGGCCGGTCCGCCGCCGCAACTCGATCGTCTCCGCCGACAAACGTACCGCCTTGGGCGCCGACAACCGCACCGGTTGTGCCGTCGTGCTAGCGGCCGCGCTGGAGGTCCTGCGCAGCAAGAGACCGCATTCGCCGCTGACGTTCCTCTGGACGGTTCAGGAAGAGGCGGGCTTGCACGGTGCCCGCCACGCCCGGCTGGGGATGTTGGGCAAGCCGTCGATGGCATTCAATTTCGACGGCGGCTCGGCCGAGAAACTGACCGTCGGTGCGACCGGCGGGTATCGCATGGAAATCAAAGTCCAAGGGATCGCCGCCCATGCCGGCGGTACGCCCGAAGACGGCGTTAGCGCTATTACGATTGCCTCGGTGGCCGTTGCCCGGCTGCATCGCGAGGGCTGGCTCGGGCGGATCGACAAGAACGGGCGGCTGGGGACCGGCAACGTCGGCACCATCCGCGGCGGCGAGGCCACCAACGTCGTCGCCCCGTACGCCGAACTACGAGCAGAAGCCCGAAGCCACGATACGTCTTTTCGGATGCGGATTGTCCGGGCGATCGAGCGGGCTTTTCTGGACGCCGCCCGCAAGGTCCGCAACCGCGAAGGTGTATCCGGCGAAGTGCAGATCGACGGATGGCTCGACTACGAGGCCTTCGAACTCCCCAAGGACGACGCTTCGCTGCGGGAAGCCGAGGCGGCGATCCGCGACATCGGCGGCGAGCCAGTCCGGGCAGTCTGCAACGGCGGCCTGGATGCCAATTGGCTGACCGCCCGGGGCATTCCTACCGTTTCGCTCGGCTGCGGCCAGAGAAACGGGCATGCTGTCTCCGAGTCGGTAGACGTGGCCGAGTTTCGCAAGGCATGCCGGATTGCCCGACGGCTCGTGCAAGGCAGTCGGTGAAATCCACACTATCGGTCCATTGCAGTCCCCTGTTCAGCGGGTGCGAAATCGGTTAAGATAAGATCCAGTCTGAATAGTCTACAAACAGGGTTACTAGAATCTGGAGATTGCCCACTGTTAAGCTCACACGAGGGAGAATCATGGCTCGCAAGGTCTTAAATCGCAAGGAGTTACGTGAAGAGGGTGAGGCTGCCGAACGGATGGAAGCCAAGAAGGAAAAGGCCGCTGGAAAGACCGCTGCAAAGACCGTCAAGAAAAAAGCCAAACGAAAAAGCCGGGCAAAAGCCGCCAAAGCGGTCCGTTTGAAGGCATTTTGGGGTGTATTCAACCACTCGCTTCGGCGGGTTGCCCTGTTCGAGTATACTCAGCGCGAGGAGGCAGAGAAAAAAGCGAAAGAGCTGACGGTACCAGACAAGGATCTGCATTTTGTCCAGCTCGTCAAGGAAGTTATCGAGGAATAAGGGAACATCCTCATCCGCTACCAAAGAGAGGAGAAACCCATTATGAGAGTTTCATGCGTTTTGTGTTTGGCGGCGTTGGTTGTGCCGGCCATTTTCATGACGGGCTGCGGCAAGCCGTCGGAATCGACATCCGAACCGGCTCCTTCGGAGAAGAAGAAGCCGGTCGAGATTCCACTTGACAGCCTTCCGCCATTGAGTGGTACGCTTCCCCCTTTGGACGACGGGCGCGTTGAGATTGCACCGCCGCCGAATTGGCACATTCCCTCGCGGAGCAGTGAGTACGTTGTCCGTTTCCAGATCACGAGGAAGCGCCGCTACCCGATCATCGCTGTCACGGGCGAAGACTACGAAACGGTGTTCAACGTTTCCGACAAAGGCACCGCCGAGACGTTTGCGCAGCAACGGTCTGCCGCGATGGCGGGAGAGGGCGTGACTTTGGCACAGAAGGTAACGCCGTTGCGGGTCGGACCCCATTGGGGGATCGCGTACATGAAACAGGGGAAAGACAAGAACAACATCATCGATCAGATGATCTTCGAGACGGTGGTCGACGGGCGCAAGTACAAGTATGAAATGCGGATGCTGACGGGAGACTTCGAAAAGCACAAGTCTATTTTCTTTGCGGTGGTGGGCAGAACCAAGTTCCTGCGGCCGGCTCCATCAAAGAAACCTGCGGGAGAGGCTTCCAACGAGCCCGACGCTGGAGGGAGTCCCTGACGGCTTGTGGACGAACCCGTCGCGAGCGAATAGCTGCACCATGGAATTCGAACAAGGCCACACCGTTGGAATTGACCTGGGAACGACATTCTCTTCCATCGCCCGGCTCGATGATGCAGGGACCCCGACGCCCATCCCCAACGAGGACGGTGATACCGAAACATCCAGCCTGGTCTTGTTGGCCGAGGGGGGGCAAGTGGTGGTCGGCCCAAGTCGAATGCGGGCGGCCATTGAAGATCCCGATAACGTGATCGAGCGAATCAAGCGCCACATGGGCGACGCCAAGTTCGAACGCACTTTCGACGGCAAACCGATTACGCCGGAGTTCGTCTCGGCGCTGATCCTCAGGAAGCTGCGTCAAGACGCCGAGAAACAACTCGGCAAGATCGGCAACGCCGTGGTCACCGTCCCGTACTACTTCAACGATGCCCGGCGGAAGGCCACCCAGGATGCCGGCGTGATCGCCGGGCTGAACGTCGTCGATATCATCAACGAGCCGACCGCCGCCACGCTCACTTACGCCTGGCACCGCGGCGAACTCGGCGAAGGCGGCCGGACCGACCCCAAACCGCGACTGGCCCTCATTTACGACCTCGGGGGCGGGACTTTCGACGTGACCGTCGTGCAATACACGCCAACCCGCTTCAAAGTGCTGGCAACCGACGGCGATGTGCATCTCGGCGGCGTCGATTGGAGCGATCGCCTGATCAATCATGTGGTTGACGAATTCAAGACGCATTACCGCAAAGACGTGCGCCGGTCGCCCGCCACCTTTCAGATGCTTCGCAACGATTGCGACACCGCAAAAATCGAGCTTTCGGTACAACCGGAAACGACCATTACTTGCCGCCTCGACGGAACCCCCCTGTCGGTTACCGTCCTGCGCGACCAGTTCGAAGCGATGACGGCCGATCTGCTCCAGCGGACCGCCGATACGACCGAACTGGTATTGGAACAGGCGGGAGTTGCCATGGGGCAACTCGACGCGGTCATCATCGTCGGCGGTTCGACCCTGATGCCGCAGGTTCCGCAGATGCTCAAGGATCTTACCAAGCGAGAGCCGTTTGACGAAATCTCACCCCATACGGCCGTGGCCCAGGGCGCCGCCATCTACGCCGCCATCCTCGAGGCCAAGCATCGCGGCAGTGGGAGCGAATTGGCCGAAAAGGTCCGCAAAATGCTCGCCGCCGTCAAGCAGGAAAACGTCAACTCCCACGGTCTCGGCGTGCTGGCCGCCAACCCTCGAACCGAACGGGAAATCAACCACGTGATGATTCCCCGAAACACCCCTTTGCCGTGCGAGGTCACGAAAACGTTCGTCACCCGTCAAGACGGCCAGGAACACGTCTCGATCCAGGTAATCGAGGGCGACGCTCCCGACCCCCGGGCATGCTCCTTGTTGGGCAAGTGCCGCGTGACGAACCTGCCGCCCGAGCTGCCCAAGGGGTCGCCCGTCGAAGTTACCTACGCCTTCAACGAGGCCGGGCGCGTAACCGTTACCGCCGAAGAAAAAGCCGGCGGCGCCAAAGCCGCCGTTGAGATCAAACGCCGGGGCGGACTCGACAACAGGCAAGTCCGCGCCTACAAAAAACTTGCAGAAGAGTACCTGTTGGAGTAAACCCAACCATAACGCCAATTTGTCCAACTATCGAGCAGGGGAACAATGAACGAGGAGAACACGAAACGCCGGGCAATGTTCGCACTGATCGGCTTCAACGTGGCGGTGATGCTCTCGGTCTTCGGCTTTATGCTCATTCGCGGCAAGATGGGATGCCTCGGTTTCACCGTCGCCTTCGCGACGGCCTGCGTCGCGGCCGGCGTGGGATTTGTAGCCGCCATGATGACCGAGAGCTGACCTCGCCGCGGGAGGGAACCGGTTGGCGGTCGGTGCGGCGCGCCGCGCCGTGATCCTCCTGAAGGCAATCGTCCGCCGCTACCGGCTCACCATGTTACCGCGAACCCCAACGACAGCCCGTGGGAGTAGATGAGGCCGTTCGTGTTGATCCGACTGGGAGGGTCGATCTCGAAATCAAGCTGTTCGGGCGCCAACGCCAGGCTGGTCACCCACATGAAATCGTAAGCGGCATACAGGAGAAAGTTCTGGCGAAGCTTGTACTCGGTGATGAAGCCAAGTTCCCCGACCAGCGAGATGTGGTCGTCTTGGGCAGAGCGACGGGTATCCAACGCGATGACGGCGAGCGGATCGTTGGTAATCACGCGGCTTTCCTGATCGCAGAAGTTTATGAACGGGCCAACCTTGAACCGAAATCCATAAGTCCACTTGCACTGCCGGTGAATATAGTCCCCGCCAATCTGCAGTCCCAACAGGTTGTTGTGGGAATTGACCCAGTAGTCGCCCGAGATAGGGGTAACGTTGATGAGCCCGGTGCTGTGGAACCAGAAATTCTCGTCGAACGAGAACACCCGAAAACCGATCAAGTACGAAAGATAGTCCCCGGGCCGGCATTCCCGCCGCCAACGGCCGTTTGGATGGAGGACGAGGCGGTCTGCCCGGCTGCGAGGCCGCAACCGGAGGTTGAACTCGTAGTTGTGCATACGAGAGTCGTAGAAAATCGTATGGTCATCAGCGCGGTTGAACCCGCCGACGGCGGTGTCGAAGTAGCTAAATAGGCTCCCGCCGATCACCCCTCCGCCATAGTCAACTCGCGTACCGCGAACCGCTGCCAATCCGCGCCACCTATTCAGCCCCCAATAGGTGAACTCGACGAATTGGTCCCGATTCTCGGCGTCGCGGCCCAGGTATCGTCCGAGCGTGGTTTCGTACCCTGCGGCCCCCGAAAAACCGATGGCTCGGGTGTTCATTACATTGGTAAATGTGAGGGCGAAAGGGTTGAAGTTCTGACTGATCGGCACGCCCCGGGGTTTGTTACGCGAGAGTACGCGGGCGCCTTGCCTGGTATAGAAGTTGTCGGGACAACAGGCCCCGCCGCCGCAAACGGCGCAACACGTGCCGACTGGGTACGAAAATACCTCCTCGTCGACCGGGATCGTCTCGGGGACCGTTGGATACAAGGTGTTGTTGACGGGTGCAGCCGTTGAGTCGTCGACGTACGGCTGCTTCAGAGTCGGGTCGTCGACATACGCCGGCTTCAGAGTCGGGTCGTCGACGTGCGGCTGCATCAGAGTCGGATCGTCGACGTACGGCTGCTTCGGAGCCGGGTCTTCGATGTCCGGTTGCTTTGGAGTCGGGTCTTCGATGTATGGTTGTTTTGGAGTCGGGTCGTCGACGTTCGGTTCCCTCGGAGCCGGAACCTCAGCGGCCGGATCCAACGATTCAAGCGTAGGAACGGACGGAGGGTTGGCAGGACTTGGCTGTTGGGCCGCGACCTGGGGCGTGATCAGGCCGACCAAAGCCAGACTTATCAAAATCGCCCAATTTGCTCTATTCACCAAATCCTCCTCCTTCGTCAGTCGGTACCTATACCTACTGGCACAGGTGGACCATACGCAGGACTACACAACTGCCTAATCGGCCAAAGAGCGGCCTGAGAATAGGAATAACCGTTAAATCTGTTCAAGAACGTGTAGATTTGTCGATCGTTAAAGCCTCCAGTAACCCTCCAGTCTCCCAGGCTTATCGCAACAAGTTCATTTGCCGCATTTTTGTGCAGACCAATCATCATGCAGCAACACCTCAGAGGGGTTCTCTTTCGGACAACCAGGTTGTCGTGTCACGAAAACGACGTAGCGAGCAACGGCCGATTCCACTATTATTCCCCCTCTCGGTCCGCGCCGGTGGCATGTTGCACCCGATCTATCAGGAAGGATGGCCCATGAAGGTTCTCGCCTTAATCGAAGATCCCGATCACCCGTGCTACCGCTATCGGATTGAGGCATTTGCCTGGGCGATGGCCGAGCGGGGGTTGTATCTCCAGGGAGTTCCGCTGGCAAAAGAACTGTTCCGGCGAGTCCGACAGATCCTTGCCGCACGCCGGGCGGATGTGGTCCTCTTACAGCGAAAGCTTCTGCCGATCTGGCAACTGGCCCTGCTGCGGCGATCCGCCCGACGGCTCATCTACGACGTGGACGACGCCCTGTTTCAACGCGACAGTTACAGCCGGAAGGGACCGGAAAGCTGGTCGCGGACCGCCCGATTCTGGGCAACCGTCTACGCGGCCGACGCGGTGATTACGGGAAACGATTACCTGAAACAACGCGTATCGGCCTATGTCGAACCTCAACGGGTCCGCCGGATTCCCACCTGCGTCGAGCCGACGCGGTATCGCCCGGCCGAGCATCGGCGGACCGGCCGGCAGACGCGACTCGTGTGGATCGGTCAGCGCAGCACGCTCGCCTCCCTGGATCGTATCCGGCCGCAGCTTGCGGCAGTAGACGAGCGATTGCCCGGCATGGAACTTCGGGTTATCTGCGATCGGCCGATCGAACTCCCGATGACGGTCGTTCCCCGTCGCTGGGCCAAGGCAACCGAGGCATCGGAACTGGCCGACGCCGACATCGGCATCAACTGGCTGCCGGACGATTCCTGGAGTCGCGGGAAGTGTGGTCTGCGGGTGTTGCAGTTCATGGCGGCCGGCTTACCGGTGGTTGCCAATCCGGTCGGCACCAACCGGGAAATGGTCATCGACGGCGAAACCGGCCTTCTGGCAACGACTCCTCGGCAATGGGCCGATGCCATCGCACAACTGGCCGCCGATCCTCGATTGCGGCAGAAACTCGGAGCGGCGGGCCGGCGGCTGGTCGAAAGGCATTACAGTGTTGGCGGCTGGGAGCGGGAGTTTGTTGAAGTCGTGGCATCCGCCACAACAATCTTCCAAGAAATCGGCCGCGGGCCCTTGTATGGCAGGCCGTCAAGTAAGAAACGGCGGATGAACCACTCATGCGGTCAAGCCCTTTCCTGACAATCTTGCCGGCGTTCTTGGCGGCGCTGAGCGGCTGCACCGGATTGCCGACGGTTCCGGCTCTGCCGGAAGTGCCGTTGACGCTGCCGGGCAGGTATACGATTGTTCGCGAGCAGTTTATCATCCACAGCGACTTTCCGCTGGCGCCGCGACACCGGCTCGTGGAGGAATTGGCCGCTCGCCGACATGATCTGAGCTGCCGGCTGGAATTACCCGCCTCCGGCGAGTTGACCCACGTTTACCTTTTTGGAGACGCCGATCGGTTCCACAGGTTTATGCGGTTGTATCATCCGGATTTCCCCCAGCGCCGGGCGTTTTTTGTGGAAACCGACACGCGGTTGATCGTTTATGCCTATTGGGGCGACCGTGTGGCGGAGGATCTTCGGCACGAGGTAAGCCACGGCTACTTGCACTCGGTGGTGCCGTACCTGCCGTTATGGTTGGACGAAGGCCTGGCCGAATTTTTTGAGGTTCCCCGCGGCCGAAACGGCATCAACCGCACCCACCTCGATCGTCTGCGGGTCCTGCTGCAACAGGACAATTGGCACCCCGATCTGCGGCGGCTGGAACGGCTCGATTCGCCGTTCGGCATGACCCAGGACGACTATGCCGAGGCCTGGGCGTGGGTCCATTTCCTGTTGCACTCGGGGCCGGAATATGGCGATTTGCTCCGGGGTTACCTCCGGGCTTTGCGGCGAGACGGCTCGGCCGAACCACTTTCTGTCGGGCTGGGACCTCGACTCGAGCAGTCGCAGCAAGCCCTGGCGGAATACGTCCGTCTGCTGAACGAGGGGTGCAAGTAACAAACAACTGCGGGAACCCGGCACCGGATAAAGACTCCTGGCAGAAGTTGCCGTGCTATCGTATAATCCCACAAATTGTCATGCACGCTTGAGTTCTCATAGATCGCGATGTTAAGTTATCGGCCGTTTCGAAACATGGACCCGCCGGTGGTGGCCGACCTTTGGCAAAGCTGCGCCGGCCAGTTCGGGCCGGCAATGTCCGTCTCACCCGACCTGCTCGAACAACTCGTCTTTGCGAAGCCCTATTTCGACTACGACGGGCTCATCGTGGCGTGGGACGATGATCGGCCGGTGGGATTGGTTCATGCCGGGTTCGGCCCCAATGAACAGAAAAACCGCGTTTCGCCGCAGTTGGGCGTAACCAGCATCGTCCTGGTACGGCTCGATTGTGAACAGACCGAGGTGGCAGCCGGGCTGTTGGAGCGGTCCGAGGCGTACCTTCGCGGCCGCGGAGCCAAGGTTCTCTACGGGGGCGGAATCTACCCGCTGAACCCCTTCTACCTGGGACTCTATGGAGGAAGCGAACTCCCCGGCATCTTGGAGTCCGACCAGCTCGCCCAGCAACTCTACCGCTCGCACGACTATCAGGAGATCGACCGGACGCTGATTTTCCACCGCAATCTTTGCGATTTCGAGGCCCCGATCGATCGGTTCCAGATGCAAATCCGCCGCCAGATGATCGTCGAGATGACGGAGGATTTCCTGTCGCGGGATTGGTGGGAGGCCTGCACGGTCGGCAACTTCGACTTGACGCGGTTCGACGTGGTTCCCCGCACCGGCGGACGCCCGGTCGCGTCGGCCGTCTTCCGGACCATGGAGCCGGCCGGCACGGTGGCGATGGGCCGAGCAGTCGGCTTGATGGAGTTTTACGTCGAGGAGTCGTTCCGCCAGCGGGGGATGGCCGTCTTCTTGATGAGCGAGGCCTGCCGCCAGTTCATTCGCCACGGCGCTGTCCTTGTCGAAGCCCAGTGCATGCACCACAACGTCGCCGCGGTCGGGTTGTACCGGAAACTCGGCTTCCAGCAGGTCGGCCAGGGAAGCGTCTTCCGCAAGGGCAGAGTTGAGGGGTCTGGAGTTGAGAGTTGAGAGTCCGGCTCTCTTCACGCCGCTTGCTTCTGCCGCTGCCGCCGCTGCCGCGTGTCCTTCCACCGGCGGTGCAGCCACCAGTACTGTTCGGGGGCCTCGCAGATGATCTCTTCCAGGCGGCTCGAATACCATTGGGTCAAATCGTGGACGCCGCTGAGCCGGTCGCCCATCTCGCGCGGATCGGCGGCGGCGGCAACGCGCATTTCGAAGTGCAACGGCTTTCCCAACCGCTTCACCGAGGTGACCGCGACCGGGGCGTCGTTGTCTAAGGCCAACAGAGCGATCGCCTTGTGGGCGGAAGCGGGGCGCCCGAAAAACTCGATCCAACAGCCCTTTGGGCCGGCGCTCTGATCGGCCAGGAAGGTCATCGTCCCGCCGCCGGCCAGCACCTCGACGATCTGGTCGTAGCCGCCGCTCTTGGGAATCATGTGCTGGCCGGTCCCCCGGCGAAACCGGCCCAGAAAGCGATCGAGGTATGGATTGTCGAGCGTTCGCGCAACCGTGTGCGTTGGAAAACCGAGGATCCCCAGCACGTAGCCGCCCACCTCGAAATTGCCGAAGTGGGCCGTGACGATCACCGTCGGTCGGCCGTCGACCAACATCCGCACCATGTCGTCCTCGTGCCGCAGCGTGACGTAGTCACGCCAGTTCGTCTCGTGGATCTTCCGCGGGGCGTGGGCGACCTCCAACACCAGCAGGAATAGGTGGTCCCACATCCGCCGCCGCAATCGCTTTCGTTCGCCGGCCGACATCTCGGGAAAGGCGTGGGCGAGGTTCTCATCGGCTACCTTTTCGCGAATGCGAAGCACGTCGCAGAACAGCCGGGCAACCCACCCGGCCACGATTTGACCGGTCTCGATCCGTAGGGTTTGAACGACGCAAATCAGTGTACGGACGAGGAGATAAACGAGGACATCGGCGATGTTTTGGCGTGTCATGGGACCCTTTCCATAGAACGATTGCCCAGCAAAAGGCACGGGATTCTCGCAGGAAACGCCGCCCGGGCCAAGGCCGGTTTTTCTCTCCAGGGCGACCCCCGGATCGGGGGGGCAGACGGGCAAACGTTGCAGTACGATGGCCTTCCAAGGCCGTCGCTGTGACATCGCAAGCCCTCGACGGCCTTGGAAGGCCATCGTACGAAGTGTTTCGCCATTCGGCTGAAGTGTTACGGATTTCGGATTTTTTTGTCGGGTTTTGCTTCGCTTCTGTCATAAGTAGGTTGTCGGCCATCATAGAGTGTAGATCATGGCCAACGGGGCCGGTTGACTGGATGGAACGCCAGACATCGCCGGCTCCTTTTTTCTGCGCAAAACCTGGCAGAACCCGGGAACGACCCGTCCCACAGCCCGCCCTGCGGTCACGACTCTTCGAGATCCTCTGCGTAACCCGGCGGGAAGGGATCGTATGGATCGTCGGAGTCCTTTTCCTGCAACAGGTCTTCGGCGTATCCCGGCGGAAAGGGGTTGTCGAATTCGGCGGCCCCGGCGGAGGTGGGTTTGTCGGGCGACGTTTCTTCGACACGTCCCTTCGCGTCGTCGGGGCTCTCCGGCGGCTGGACGGTTTCGGCGGCCTCGATCTCGGCCAGATCCTTCATTAGCGACTCGCCGCCGAATTGGTGGACCCAGTAATGGATGTCTTCCTCCAGCAGCGGCACGGGCGGCCGGGCGGAAGACTTCGGCATCGATTGCTCGCGATCCCGGCGACGCCGGACAATCTCGGCGTACCACGCGTCGCTGTCGACCGGGCGGGCCTTCCGGCGGTGTGCGGCCCGTTGGATGCGATGGTCGCTCGAGACGACCGTCAGTTGCCGCGGCGCGGAATCGGCGCCGATCAAGGCCTCGATCTGGGCGTCGGCGTTCTCATAATCCGAGGCAAAATGAACCGTGATCCCGCGGTGTTTCACCGTCCGCGGCAACCCCGGCGGCGGGTCCTTGGCGTCGAAGACGACGGCCGCCCGCTTGATTTCCTCCGGCTCGAGCGACTCGGCCAGAAAGTTCAGCAATGCCAATCTCGACCGCTGCAACGTGCCGGGGCCGACGACGCGGCCGAGAATCCCGACAATGTGCATCACGTTGTAGCCGTCGATGAGAATCGCCATTTCGTTTTCCGTGTGATGAAGAAAGGGACGGGGGGTCGTCAAGAAAGGTCAGCAGTATTTCACACTTTGCCGAAAAATCGTCCCCTCCCCTTCTGCCCATGGACATACCCTACCTGCATCGCGGATAATAGGCAAGAGGATTTCCAAGGCACGCGACATGTTGAAGTTTCATGACAACACCAGCCGATTCTCCGGTCATTGATCTGAAGCACGTTGCCAAGACGTATGGGCGCAAGGTACACGCCCTGCGCGGCATACGGATGCAGGTCCATCCGGGCGAGGTTTTCGGATTGCTCGGGCCGAACGGGGCCGGCAAGAGCACGCTGGTAAAGATCATGATGACAGTGGTCCGCGCAAGCCGGGCCCTGGGAACGATGCTGGGCCGACCGGTCGGACACAAGCCCACGCTCGCCCGGATCGGCTATCTGCCGGAACATCGGCGTTTCCCCGCGTATCTCACCGGGCGCCAGGCACTGGAGCACTACGCCGCCCTGGCCAATGTCGATCGCCGCACGCGCCGGCGCCGCGCCGCCGAATTGCTCGAACTGGTCGGACTCGACCGTTGGGGGAAATCCAAGGTCAGCGCATACTCCAAAGGGATGTTGCAGCGGCTCGGACTTGCCCAGGCAATGATGAACGATCCGGAACTGATCGTGCTTGATGAACCGACCGACGCGTTGGACCCGGTCGGACGCCGCGAAGTCCGCGACGTGTTGCAGGGGCTGCGCGACCGGGGTAAGACGGTCTTCCTCAACAGCCACCTGCTCTCGGAGGTCGAGCGGGTCTGCGACCGCGTGGCGATTCTCGTCCTGGGTAAAGTGGTTCACCAGGGCATGGTCGACGACCTGACCGCCCGGAGCCGGCACTACGAGATCGAATTGGGGTCCGGCCCGGCCGGTCGATTGCAAGAGGCCGTCCGTTCGGCCATTCCGGTCGAAAAGGGAACGCTGGCTTCGGGAGAGGGCGTGGAGCTGGCGGGGAACGTCGTGCGGATCGGCACGGACGATCCCGCCCGCGTTCAGCCGATCATCGACGCGCTGCGCTCGCGGCAACTGGTCATCGAGTCGGTGCGGCCGGTTCGCCAGTCGCTCGAGGACTTCTTCATCGAGACGGTGTCCGGCAGCGACGACCGGTCGCCCGTGCCGCGCGACGGGGAAGGAGACCCGCCATGATGCAAATCTTGGCCATCTTCCTCGACGCTTACCGCAGTCTCAACGCCAAGAAGATGTTCTGGATCGTACTGGCGATCTCGTTGCTCGTCGTGGCGTCGTTTCTCCTGGTCGGCATCAACGAACGGGGCGTCAAGGTTGCCATCTGGCAATTCAACAGCCCGGTGATGAATACGAACTTCGTCCCGCCGGCGTTGTTCTACAAGTTTCTCCTTCTCGGCATAGGGTTTCCGTGGTATCTGGCGTGGCTGGCCACGATCCTGGCGCTGGTCTCCACAGCGGGAATCTTTCCCGATCTGATCACCAGCGGATCGATCGATTTGCTCGTTTCCAAGCCGATCGGCCGGCTCAAGTTGTTTCTCGCAGAGTACACGGCGGGCCTGCTGTTCGTCACGCTCCAAGTAACGGCGTTCTGTCTGGGGAGCTTTCTGGTCCTCGGCCTTCGCGGCGGTACGTGGGAACCCGGTGTATTTGTTGCCGTCCCGCTCATGGTCGTCTTCTTCAGCTACCTCTTTTCCGTGTGTGTTTTCCTGGGGATGGTCACCCGCTCGACCGTGGCGGCGTTGCTGCTGACGCTGCTGTTCTGGTTCGGTGTTTTCGCGATCGACGCCGTCGAATACCAACTGTTGAGGGAGATAACGATGAAGCGGGAGCGTGTGGACCGTTCGGAAATGTGGCACGGGCCGAACCACGGCCGGCGGCCCCGAGAAACGCTGCCGATCGAACGGAACGGCGGCTCCGTGAACTTGCCCGGTGCAAAACCGGATGCGCAATCGGCCGAGGATGCCCGGCCGATCAAGGGAACCGGGCCGGCCGACGGCGCCGGGCAAGAGAAATCCGGTGTGAAGGTGACCCGTGCCGTGGGAAAATCGTTGTTGAAGGCCGCGGTCGAGAGCATGAAACCCGAGGAACAACGAGAGAAAAAGGCATCGCCGAACGCCTCGGCGAAAGCAGGCAACGAGGACCGCGAGGAAGATGAGGGAAACGAATTCGCAACCCTTGAGGCTACCCACAAGATCGTCTACGGTCTCAAGACCGTCCTGCCGAAGACGTCCGAGACCGTCAAGTTGCTTGAAAGGACCTTGATCGACATGGCCGAACTCCCCGAGCCGCGGAGCGATCGCCGGAAACAGCGGGCGCGCGTCTGGCGAAAGACGGAAGAGACCATCCGCGCCCGGTCGGTCGCATGGGTGATCGGCACGTCGCTGGCATTCGAGTTCGCAGTGCTCGCCTGCGCGGCGTGGATTTTCTGCCGTCGCGACTATTGACTTCCACGGCGGCCGGTACGGAAGGGAAATGGGTACGCCGAATCTCGACAACCTCGGCAAGGGGGGCTGCGGGCCGGGCGCGCGAGTGAAAGGAAACACCAGAAGAGAAGAAATCCGCAGGAAAGAAGCTTTACGATGGGCTCCGGCTTTGGTATACTACGGTTGAATCGCAATCGAAGCTGTCCGAGAAGCACGCGTTTGAGGGGTAACCTTGATGACAACCATCATCACCGATCCTTCGCTCGAAGAGACTCTCAAAGCCCAGCGGTGTTTGACGGGGGCGGACCGGTACGATGAAGTTTGGGAGGGGACATCCATGATGGCGCCGTTTCCCAATGACGAACATCAACAAATTGTCTCCCGGATGAGCGCTATCCTGGAAGACGTTGTCGGCTGGCCCGGGCTGGGTGAAGTGCGGCCGGGTGTGAATGTCAGCGATCGTGAGGAAGACTGGACGCAGAACTACCGCGTGCCCGACGTGGCCGTTTTCCTGCGCGACGGCGAGGCCCGCAATTGCGGCACCCACTGGTTTGGAGGGCCCGACTTCGTCGTGGAGGTCATCAGCCCCGACGACCAAACCCGAGAGAAACTCCCCTTCTACGAGAAGGTTGCCGCACGGGAGCTGTTGCTCGTCGACCGCGATCCGTGGTCGTTGGAACTCCTGCGATTGCATGAGGGAACGCTTGCGCAAGTGGGCAACTCCAGCTTCGAGAAGCCGAACGTCCTGGCAAGCGATGTCGTGCCACTGACGTTTCGTCTAATTGCCGGCAATCCCCGGCCGCAGATAGAAGTGACGCAAGCGGACGGTGGGAAGCAGTGGCTCGTCTGAGCTACTCGAAGATCCCCGCCCCGAACGTGTCTTCGCCCGGATCGTCCGATTGGGTCTGGTGGGCGGGCGCCTTGTGCGGGCCGCGGGGGGGTTCGGCGCCCTGCACTTGGGCCGGTTCGACGGCCGGTCTTTCCCCCGGGGCCGGCTCCTGGTCGAAGTCGTCGTAGCTGGGAACGTAGCCGGGCAACTTCGATTGCTTCCTCTCCTGCCGGTACGCCTCGATGACCTTCTGTTGGATCATTTCCCGGCAGGCGGAATTGATTGGGTGGGCGATGTCGGCGTACAACTTGGCGCGGCCTTCGTCGTCTTTGGCGGCCTGCTGCTCGCGCGACCGCGCGCCGCACTGATTGCAGTAAGCTGCGCGGAGATGGTTTTTGCAGCCGCACTGCGGGCAATGGGCGGTCAGCTTGCGGCTCGGCATGGCCACGAACGGCCCGGTCGCACCGTCGATGATCTTCAAATCGCGAACCACGAATGCGTCGTCGAACGTGATCGAACAGAACGCCTGCAACCGCTCTCCCGGCTCCTCCATGAGCTTAACTCGGACCTCGGTGATTTCCACGGCTGATCTCCTTGCGTTGACGGGCAATCTAACGGCAACTCTGTACTACAAACACACTCCCTGCACCGCCTGCTTCCAATCGCCTTGCGATACGCCGGGCGTGATGCGCATCACGGCAGAGCCCGAAGCAGGACGTACCGCTTCCGCTCATCTGGTGGCCCAGAACGTCTTCGCGGGCAAACGCCTCCCGCAATCGTCCGATCCAGGGCGTCAGTCTTTCCGCGGCCGGCTGCAATTGATTCCAAAGCAGCCGGCCGATTTCGTTCAAGTTCCCCTGCAACAGGGCTTCGATCAAAGGCGCTATTTTTCTCGGCTGCCGTGCGGGGCGACATGCACCGTAGACGGCTGCGGTGGACAGTCCCACCGGGGGGCGGGCCATCACGAAATGCAGGGTTCCGACGCCGGCGATCGTCTCGACCCGTTCTCCGCGTCCCCGGCAAATTGCCGGGCCGCCTGCCAGGAAGAAAGGGACGTCGCTTCCCAGTTCGGCTCCCATCTTCGCCAATTGATTCGGCGAAAGGCCGAGCCCCCAGACCTCGTTGCCGGCCGCCAGTGCAGCGGCTGCATCGCTGGACCCCCCGCCTAAACCCGATGCGATGGGAATGCGTTTGGCCAACCGCATCGACGCGCCGGCGCGGACACCGGTTCGCTCCCGAAGCAGTTTTACCGCTCGAACGACCAGGTTTTCGTCGCCGTTCGGCAGATCTTCGATTTCGGCGTCCGCCTCATCGCCCGAAGACGTCCGGGCATCCTGTTGCGAGTTGTGGTTTGCCGAAACGCCGGGAACCCATTGACATTTCAGTTCAAGCTGCCCGCCTGGCTCCTCTCTAAAATACAGGGTGTCGTATAGGTTGATCGGGCACATGAGGGTTTCGATCTCATGGAACCCGTCGCTACGTTTAGCCAGTACCTCGAAGAACAGATTCAGCTTCGCCGGCGCCTGAACAGCCAACTCCGCGGAGGACGCGTCGATCTGCATCCGCCTGTTGCCTTATTTTCGGGGAGAGGTCACCAGGAGCCGGGATTATTAAATGGCCCCCCTTTAGAAGGCAGCGGTCCATTACAACGTAGGTGATTCTATCTTTCCGGCGCGATTTCGTCAAGTTTCCCTCTCCGACCCGGATCCGGCGGGCCGATTCGCGAGTCGGCGAAGGGGGAAATAGGCGTTTTCTCGCCCCGTGGTTTGCATAAATGGGCGGCCTGCGCAAGCCCTATGGCTTTGGTGCCCCTCTGTAGTATTGGTCGCGTACCACACCACACACCAGATTGCGATTCCCCCATTCGGGGTCTACTACTACAATGCCCGCTCCATGCGATGGTCACTGGAGACATCGGAGGACGCGGGGTGCAACAGAGCAATCCTTCACTTCGGGGCGACGCCGCCCAGGTCGGCCGCGGCATGTTGATGGGCGGGGCCGACATCATCCCCGGTGTCTCCGGCGGAACCGTGGCCCTGATCCTGGGCATCTACGAGCGGCTGGTGACCGCCATCAGCCATTTCGACCTCGTCTTCCTCGGCCACGTCCGGCGCCGGCAGTGGTCCCGGGCGGCTGCTCACGTCGACCTGCGGTTCCTGATTGCCCTGGCCGCCGGAATCGCCGCAGGAATCCTCGGCCTTGGTACGGTGATGAAATACCTGCTCGAAAACCAGCTCGTGCCGACCCTGGCCTCCTTCTTCGGATTGATCCTGGCATCGAGCGTGGTGGTCGCGCGTTCGATCGAGCGCTGGAGCCCTGCAAAACTCGGGTTTGCGATCGGCGGCGCGGCGTTTGCCTATTGGCTGGTCGCCCAGCCGTTTATGAAGGGGTTCGAGGGATATCCGTACCTGTTCCTTTGCGGCACGGTCGCCATTTGCGCGATGATCCTGCCGGGCATCAGCGGCGCATTTATTCTGTTGATCTTGGGGAAGTACAAATTCGTAACCGACCAGATCAGCGACATTACCCGCCGCGAGGCCACGTTCGAAACGGTTCTGATACTCGTGGTCTTCGGCTGCGGTTGCGCGGTCGGGCTGCTGGCGTTCAGCAAGTTTCTCCGCTGGCTGTTGGCCCGGTATCACGGCCAGACGCTGGCCGTGTTGTGTGGTTTCATGATCGGCTCGCTTCGGCGGATCTGGCCGTTCAAGGACATCCCGCCGGGGACGGAGCCGGACATCAAACACTCGCAGTATCCCAACATCCTGCCGTCGGAGTGGAGCGGCCAGGTGCTGTCCGCCCTGTTGCTGGCGGTTGCGGCATTCGCGTTGGTGATTTTCCTCGACTGGGTGACCCGCCGGCATCTGGATAGTGGATAGTGGATTCCCGTCTCCTGGTATGTCCCCAAAAGCTAATTGAATTTGAAAAAGGACCATCCGAGCGCTTCTATTGGAGGAATTTGCCTAACCTTCAATTAGGAGACACTCGGATGGTTACGAAATCCAGAAAACGGAA
>Ga0180432_10003094_pt1 | contig 24101 bp, 21 predicted proteins | sample SS_ome_10_FD_132414 | JGI IMG/M metagenome (GOLD analysis project Ga0180432, IMG submission 132414) | Hypersaline lake sediment archaeal communities from the Salton Sea, California, USA - SS_1_MS_2 metaG | ecosystem: Environmental > Aquatic > Non-marine Saline and Alkaline > Hypersaline >... | reverse complement strand
TTAAAATCACGGCAGTTTATTACAAATTTGGTAGGCTTACGCCTCCCAGATCACTTTAGTGAGTGGGAGCCGTTAGGCAACCATTCACCTTCGGTGATTTGGCCGAAGACCATAGGGACGAGTTCTAACGGATACGAACGGTCAGTTACTGTCGAAGCGATCTGACCGGAGCCCTAATGTTTGTAGCCCATGTCGGTAGCATCGTAGAGGTGACGAGACTTTTTGCGTTTTACCGCACCAGAACCCTTTTTCCATTTTTCATCTGAATAACGGCGAGGCTTGGAGCGTTTTCTTATGGGTCGGTCAGCCTCCTTCACCCGTCTCCGAAGTTCATTGTAGGCTCGTTTCCCAAGAAAGCGTTTAAGCTCTCTGTAATTTTCAAGCAAATCACGGTGAATGGTAGCATTCTTCAAGGAAGATGCGTGGAGACGCAAAAGTCGCACGGCTTCAGCCCTTTCCTTCGGAGTGAGTTCAGGGTAGGATTTTGACCTCGACCGCCTTGACCTGTGACGACGTCTAGATTTGAGTCTGCGTGAAGTTGATCGCATTTTATTATATATAAAAAAAATTTTCTGGTGGGGATAGAGTTGATTGCGATGGACTTGAGTCAAAGCTATTTCAAAGTTGATAAACTTTTGGCTGCTGACCAATAGATCTACACAGAATCTTCCTCGCATCTAAAGATGAATGTTTATAAATTAGAAGAACGTTTTGCAAGAGCTCAATCCCAAGACATTAAAATTTTGTCTTCGGCTCCTGATTTTTTTGTTGTCAAGGGATCAATAGGTGACCCTTACAATGTCTGGTTAGAAGACAAGGGATTGTTTTGTACATGCAAAGATGCAGAAATGGCATCAAGACACAAAATTCCTTTATGTAAACATCGAATGCTTGTTCTTATTCCTGGGTTTCATATGGATTGGCCATCCATCGTGGACCTTGCCCAAAAAATGTTTGATCCCCTCAATGCTCCGCCAGGTGTCACTTATGTGGATCCGCGAGAGACGGACTCTTGTGTCATTTGTCTCGATGATCTTGATTCAGAGTCCACCAAGAACCCTTACTGCAAAGCCCAGTGTGGGACGGGTTTCCATGAAGTGTGCATCAAGGGCTGGCTGGCAAAGCACTCGACTTGTCCTCTCTGTCGGTCTCGCTGGGTATGGAGTTAATACTGGAGTCTTCGACTAAGGAATTAATAACGGGGCGTCGCGTAGTTAGGAAAGACCATCCCTCTGTCCCAGACACCATGAGCACACCTTCAGCCTTGGCAAAAGAATATCCCAGATAGGCATAGCCGTAAAAATCGTCCACCTTGGAGATGAGGGGTCCAAAGAAAACTTGGGTGTATTCCTCGTATCCCCTTGGAATCTCAAACTGGGGTGTTCCAGGATCCAAAGGGAAAAGACGATGCAAGGTTTCCGATTCCGCGATATTCGCCGACACAGTCAAGTCTGAAAAGTAAGTTGCCTTTTCAGATGCCTTGGCCTTCTCTGCCCTGGCAGGTGCATAGCCTGTAGCAAACGATGCCGCCATACCAAAGTAGGCACCAAAGGCATGGACAAACATGGATCCACCCATATCGACAGCTTCGAAAACAATCACCCCAATAGACTCATTGACAGCGTAGAAAACCAAGAGGCAGAGGAGAAGGATCAAGTTTTGAAGAGGAGTTGTTTTGCCAAGCAGTGCACCAAAGGCAATCAAGACAGGTTGATGGCCAAGAGGGTGACTCCTCCAGTCGCCAAGGCGGCTGTCAAGACCATGAAAAGGCACTTGAGTGACGGAAATCCAAAGAAGGAGGACGGTGCCTCCGTCACACCGCCGAGCTTCACCCCAATGGGTCACAAGCGCCGTAATCGATTTATTAGCACGACTGCGACTATGGCCAAAAGCATAGAGATGCGGTCCTCTTGGAAAAGCTTCTGCGAAAATCGGACAACGGGCCAAACCAGAGCTGAAATCAACATGAGGTGGACCGCATCGGCAAAAAGTAATGGAAGGAAGGGCCGGAGGATGTGCGTGGAGACGAGGTGGATGAAGGGGTAGACGGTCGCACCGATGGCAAAGGCAAGAAGGACGTGGAGCCAAAAAATGCCATTGACAATGACCGTGATGAGGGCGGAGCAGGTGCAGCGGTGACGCCACTGGATGCGCCTTCTGGGGTTGGGTGGAGATGAAGGGCTCGGGGGTTCCAAAATTGTCGCTCCTCCAATGACACTTTTCTGCAAGTCCTCCATGCTAAAGACGAGGCCGCAGTAGGGGCACTTGGAACCGTGTTGGGCCATACGAACCAGACAGCACAGGCAGTAAGTTGCCATGCAGTTCGGCCCGACCAAGCACGTTTGGCAAACGCTTGGTTCAAACTCTTCCTTGCACACTACACATGACTTCATCCTGAAGGGAGAATTGTAAAGTGGTAGGAAATTACAACAAATTATCGAGATTTTAACAGTGTTACTTAATTTTCAGGTGATGAGCACCTGCGGATTACCATTTCATTTGACCTCAACCCTAGTTTAGTTGTTTTTCAACTATTGATAGGGTCACTTTGTTTAGGCAACATCCAGATAGCTTGACTAAGCCTCCTCTCCATCTCTCGAGTCACCGTCCCTCGCACCATCTTCAGGGTGACCGTGACGGTGTGGACCATCTTCATGACGACGGTCGCGGCGATCACGGCCACCCTCTCGACGACGACCCTCATTGCGGGATCGACCCTCATTGCGTGAATAGCTGGGTGGAGGGCCGTAACCAGGAGGAGGTCCAGAATCACGGTAGTCACCGTGGCCATAGGCCGAGGGAGGAGGGTGACCGTAGCCTCCCTCAGCCAAAGGTGGGCCATGAGACGGAGGCGGGCCATGAGACGGAGGCGGGCCATGAGACGGAGGGTAGGCATGAGATGGAGGGTAGGCATGAGATGGAGGCGGAGCATAATAGGCAGAATGTGGAGGCGCGTGGAGATGAGCGTCGTGGCGCGTTGGGTGGGGCGGACGACGACCTTCTTCGGCGGTGCGGCGGTAACGATCCGACCTCCCAAAACTTGCATAGATGGCCATCCCATCAATCTCAAACCGTCGTTCACGGACTGCTCGGTCGGCAGCACTCTCTGTCGAAAAGGTAACATAGACTTCGTCTTCGTAGCGGTTGACACCCAAGACGGTTCCAAACTGAGAAAAAATTTGGAAAAAGTCAGGGGGATAAAGACGACTCAATTCTCGGCCCGTGATGGCGATGCGTCGGGTGCGCTTGCGTTCACCGCGCTGGCCACCTTGACGAGTCCGCTTGTCACTTCCATCCCTTGACCCGCGGTCATCCCTCGGACCGCGATCGTCCCTTGATCCACGGTCTTCCCTTGCATCACGAGAACGCCGATCATCTCGCTTGCGCTTGGGAGGTGTTCGGTCCTCCGTATCAGAGGGTGGCTCGACAGACAGGGCAGGTGAAGCACAAGTATCTCCTTGGTAGATTGGCTCCAGTGGTTCCATGGAGAGAAGATTGAAGATGTGAAGAATTGGAATTTGATTCTTCTGAATTACGACGAAAGCGAGATTTTCTAGACTAGGTTTGACAAATCTATGGCAAAAGCAAAAGATGTCGCGCCCATTGGTCCGCTATGTTCCTGACTGGAGTGGCTCAATGCGTCAAGTTGCAATTTATCCAAATCCACCCGGTGACCTCAATCAACCAACACCCTTTCATCTGGCTTCCTACATTGGAAACCCTTATGGTGTGTGGCCCTATTCTCCCGTGAGTGGCTTCCCCTACCAAGGAAATCTTGGTCCCGGAATGCCCTATACCTATGGACCCGTGTGGCCTTATGGTGGCGGTTGTGGTGGACCTTATGGTGGCGGTTGTGGTGGACCTTATGGTGGCGGTTGTGGTGGACCTTATGGTGGCGGTTGGGGTGAACCTTATGCTAAGGGACCCTCTGGGCTTGCCTTTGGAAATCCAGGCTACTACCCCCCAATGGCCGGCGGTGGAGGGGCAAGCCCCTTTGGACCACCTCCAAGTGATGGTGGATTCTCATGTGGAGGCTCCTCTTGTGGATTCAAACGCTACGGAAACCGTCTGGCTACCCGATCGATTGGCGGTGTTCCGGTACGGCCATCCTTGGAAGATGATTGTCTTGGCGGATGTGAAGAAGCAGGGATTGGCTATAACAACGATTGGCCTCTGTCTGGCTAACGGAGTTTTTGAGACAAACGGAGGATTTTGCTCAAGATTTTGCCCTTGGGTCTTTTTGGTAGTTTTTTGGTAGACGGTTTTGATGGATGAGATGGATCTTTTGACTTGTGGGATCGTTGAGACGGGGGGTTAGGTGGTACAAGCTTGGGTTGTGGAGTGGCCACCGGGTCTTCTTCAAGACGAGCCTGGGCGCCTCTCCACACCTGGCCCACCAAGTCTTCCATTTTTTCTTCTCGAAACCATCGATTGCCTTGTAGAATCTTTTCGTCAAGCTCTTCTTTGTTTTGTAACAGAGCCTTGACCCTTGCCACCATAGCGTTTGGTCCCTTGACAAATTCAACAAGGGGAGACAGGAGGGCAGCAAGTTCTTTATCAAGGTTTCCCTTGGCAATCGCCACAATGTAGGTGTATGAAACTGCATAGGCACCAAACCGGTGGATCTCGAAATTTCCTGGTTGACGCGGCATCATCAGGCCTATTCTTGAACGGGCGTAAAGGGCCAGCGAGTCCCTCAAGACAAGTTTGTTCCCAAACCCAATCTTACACCCATTTGATCGGAGGGCACGAATCACCCGTGGGCGATCAGATGTCCTCCCTTCACAAATCCCCAAAAACACAACATCCTTTGATTTTGTCGGCATCTTGGGCGGCATCATACGGAGAGGGTGCCACATGGTGGGCATAAAGATAGAGTGACTCTTGGGGCAAAAGTCAAAGCCAAAATCCCAGACTTGGTCGCATCGGTGGAGGAACCACCTGTAATGGCACTTGGCTCGCTCATAGACACGAAACCCCTTGTGTTCGGTTTGAAGTGCCACCCATGGCCCCGCCTTGACACGCGCAAACGCCGAACGATTGGGCCACATGGCCCACAGATTACAAAACACAAAGACGACACGTCGTTCCCGTCGCCGGACATCCCACAAACCGGCCATTGAACGGTGGGTCACTCGAATGGATGCAGCTTGGAGAGAGGACGTCAACCAAGCCACACAAGGTGCCATGGTAACACCTGCGTGGCGACTGTCCGTAATGACAACGGCTCCCCTCTCCTTGGCTACTTTTAAAATCCGACACAGGCGCTGAAGACTTCCCTTGGAGTTGCGCCGCACAATAAATTCCGCTAAGCCTCCCATGTTTTTATTCATGCGACCATTTTTACCAAGGTCCTTTCCTCTCACTTGAAAGCCAAACACAAAATTCAAATGTTTGTTGGGTCCTCCCCGTTTGGTCACCCACAATTAAAACGGAGGGAAGGACCATGAGAATAATCATCTTTACGGCCATTTTTGGACGGCACCAACTGTCTGGCCGGGGGGCAAGTCGAGCCTGGGGCATACCACACGTTTGCAAGCCGCCTGACGGGTGGGATCTTACCTATCACCTCTTTACAGACAAACAAACCTACGATCGAACGCCTGCCCTGAGGGCAGCGACGCTCCTCAAGGGCGGTCTTTGGGACGTTCACCTTTGCCAAGAAACGGCCCGGAACCCCCGCCTTATGGCAAGACGTATAAAGATTGTAGATTACCTCCACCTCTTGCCACCCCATGACGTATCCATTTGGGTCGATGCCAATGTCTCCATGGTGGAGAAAACATGCTTTGAGCGGTTTCAAGGAGTATTGCCCCTCGCAGCACCCCTTTGGACCCTCCCTCACCCGGCTCGCGGGTGCACCTATGATGAGATTGAGTATTGCTTTCAAAATGGAATGACCCATGACCTCAAATCCTTTCGTCTCCAACGCCAAGTCTTGAAAAATGAAGGGTTTCCACGAGGTATTGGTCTTGCCGAGACGAGAATTCTCGGACGTCGCCCTACCAAGGAAGTGACTCTCTTCAATGAAGCTTGGTGGTCATGGTTTACCTTGATTCCTAGCCACCATCTTCGGGATCAATGTGCCTTTATGCCTGCCTTGTGGACCTGTGGTATCCTTGACAGGATGGTGTGGCTCCTTCCCGATGACCGCCGTGAAATCTTCCTTATCCAGCGTGAACACAAACACCGCAGTGAAATTCCTACATTTATTCGAAAAAGATTTCGTCGAACACTCAATAAAACGGGGTTGGGATGATGATTCCACTTGATATAAAATATAGAGGTCTGGCGTAAGAGCGAAGCTCGAACCTTGGATCCACAGGATCCTGAGGTCAGTTGAAGATAGTCTTTAAAAACTCGACACATTCCGTTTTTTCATGGACTTGATCATGGGCCCGCGAGGCTTGTGCCAAGGATTTCAAATTGTGTAAAGAACATTGTGAAGATTGGAAGGGTAATTTCATTCATCGAGAAGAACCCCATCGCGTCGGATCTGATGCCTGTGATTTTTTCTCTCTCTGTGTGAGATGAAGCTTGAAGGAGAATGATATTATTGTGAGGACGCCCGCCCTCTAATGGTCGGTTGAAATCCAAGCCCATTCTTCTGCAAGGCCAGCATCAAGGGAATAGGACGGTCTGTACCCCAAATCACATGCTGCCTCTGACACATCGGCGCACGTCCTTGCCACATCTCCGTGTGGTACAGGAAGAAAATTGAGGGAAGGAGGTTCGGTGAGAGAGGTTACCTTGGTAATGGCTTTCACAAGGTCAAGGAGTTTGATTGGGCTTGAGTTGCCAAGGTTCCACACCTTGTATCCCATTCTCGGAATGACTTGGCCAGCCTCCCACAGGCCCTTGACAACATCCAAGACAAAGGTGAAATCACGTTCCATGGAGCCGTCTCCATAAATGTCAATGGCACGTCCTTCCTTGACACGTGTCATGAATTTGTGGATTGCTAAATCGGGGCGTTGGCGTGGTCCATAGACAGAAAAGAGTCTCATACACGCGACGGGGAGGCTGTGATTGACATGAAAGGTGTAGGCCATGAGTTCAGTCGCTTTTTTCGTTGCCGCGTAGGGGGATATCGGAAGGTCAGTGTGGTCGCTTTCGTGAAAGGCGCGCAGGCCTGAAGCTTTCACGCCCGTTTTTTCACATGCCACAACTGGGCGATCACCATAGACGGAAGAGGAAGATGCGAGGACGACGGATGTGACGTTTCCCTTGGCTGCTCCTTCCAAGAGGTGAGTCGTCACTTGAACATTGTTGGTTGCATAGGTTTTTGCATCCTTGATGGAGGGTCTCACCCCCGCAGAAGCCGCAAGATGGTAGATGATCACGTCGACGTCGCCAGTGGTTTGAGCCCTTATTTGATTCGCCAAAAGACCCAAGTCGACGTCTAAAATGTCTTTTGCAATGAGTTGGAATTTGGGATTGGCCATTGCCTCTGTTTGATTGGCCATCTTGATCTTTGTGCTTTCAGGATGGGAGAGTCCTACATACGGACAAAAATTGTCAATCCCCACAACCATACACACCTCGTCAAGTTTCAATAAAAAATCACACAAATGAGACCCAATAAAGCCTGCGGATCCGGTAACAATTGCTGCAACAACCATAAGAAGAAAGTTTTATTCAAGGGGTTGTAATTTGATTCTCAGGCCACCGAAGGACCCGATCCTTGGCGAGTCTCTTCCACAAAGAATCATGTATCACCGTGTTAATGTTCATGGTGCCATGTTGGCAAAGTGAGCCTTGATCATGGCAAAGGTTGCACGTTTGGGTGTCTTGAAGCTGAGACCAAGGGCACGACAGTAGGCCTTGAGTTGAACCACCGATACACGGGTTCCACGTGCCCGATCCACGGCGGTCCACCTCTGATGAGCTTCATCCTTGGTCATGGTCGAGTAGTCAAAGGCCTTGGACGGTTTGGATTCCCCGAGGACTACCAAACGTGAGGCTGGAAGAGTGGTGGTGTCGCCGTCGCTTGACGGAACTTCAACCTTGGAAGGAGCGACATTGTCCGAAAGGTCCAAGACGCGCAAAGGGGGCGGATCGCCCGGATTGGTAGGGGGAGAGGTTGGAGGAGAGCGCGTGCCCGCACAAGAAAGATCCAAGACACGTGGCTCGTTGACTTCTTGAGGAGATGCTGCCTTGGGTTCTTTGGTAGATGGAGGGGGTGACAAAGGTGGTGGGGGTGACAAAGGTGGTGGGCAAGTTGCTGCCCCATTAGTTGGTGATGGGGGGACACGGGATGAAGATGAAGGGACCCCTTGATCCTCCTCCTCGACTGGGGGAAAAGCCACGATTGTCTCTGGAGAAGGGGGAGGGGCTTGAGGTATAGGAGACGGTGAGGATGTCGAGACTTGGGGTGCGGAATAAGGGGCTTCAGGAGGAGATGGCGAAGATGTCTCTGAAGAAGGGGGAGGGGCTTGAGGGGTAGGGGACGTCGGAACTTGAGGTGGTGATGGTGAAGAAACTGGGATTTCAGGGTGGGATGACAGTGAGGATGTCGGAACTTCAGGCGGAGGGGAAGATGTCGAGGCTTTTGGTGACGATTCAACTTGAATTATTTCAGACACTGAAGATTCTTCAGGCGGATGGACATTTTCTTCCTGAACATCTTGGATGTCCGCCTTCAATTCAAAAATAGGTTGAGGCTCGGGAAGTCCACCCTCATCCAAAGTAGTGGCAGGAGAAGGAACACCCCATTCAGAGGTCGCACCACCACTAGATGACGTGAAGGACGGCATGGGAATGTCTGCATTGTCATCCGTAACTTCAGGAAGGGTTTCCATTTCCTTGGGCGATGGTGGAGGATGACTTGCCATTGGGTCTTGGGGTGGCGTGGCGGCCCTAGGTTTCCCACTTTCTTGAGAAGCTTCAGCCTCCATTGCCCTTTCCAAAGCCTCCAACTTGGCAACTTTGGCTTCTGTCTGGAGTTTCCTTTGACGCTTGGATTGAGCATCCAATGCCTTTTGGATGTCATCTTGATTGGCGACCAAGGCGATCCATTCCTGATAAGCGGCTTGGGCAGTGACAGGACTACAACCGATGGCTGCCGGTTTTAGATTGGCTTGGATGGCACTTTCAGCCTTTGCCAACTCGTCAATCTTGGCTTGAGGAAAGGAGGAAGGAAGGGTGGGGCACACAAAAGGGGGCGACTTGGACTCTTCTACCTCTACCTCGTCAGGTGTTGGTTCAGCCACTTCGAAGCGCATACCAATGTGCATCTTTGCGGGAGCTTCCTCTCTTTGTGAAGGGGATGGACTCGGGGAGGTCTCGGTTTTGACTTGAGGAGAGAATGAAGGAGACGGGACTTGAGGGGGTAACGGGGTTGCAGTCCTCGTCATGGGTGGCTCAAGGTTCTCTCTTGGAAGGTCTTCCTCTTGATCCTGGGCTAAACGCTGGAGGGACGACAAGAGGTCATCGGAGGTTGAGGACGTTTTTGGCTCCAACCTCTCCAAGATGGATCGATGGCTTCCTCCCTTTCCGGTGCCCAAGGCCGCCCTTTGGAGGAGGAGTTTGACCGATTGCAAAGCGTCCGACATGAAAGTTTATAGAGAGATTGGATAAAGAAGTATATATTTCTTGACGGATTTCTTCCTTTTTTTTTAAGTGGTACGATGGATGATTTTTTTATTTACACGGCCACGTAGGTTTTGGTCTGGACAATGCGGAAAAAAATGTCCAATGAAAGCGGAGACAAGACGTGGCGCCGTGCGGTGAGGGCCGATGGGCGCCATGCACCCCATCGAAGCAAGTCGTTTTTGACCTTGAGGATAAGAGATGCTGCGAGGTAGGATGCCGTGACAGACGCGGCAACCAAGTAGATGTGGGGATTGGCACACTCCAGTTCCACTTCATAGACTGTGCCTTCTGCTTCAGCCTGACGCCGGTCGGCTTCTACGATATTGTTCCCTTGCCAAGCCATGGTAAAATCGAATTTCCAATGAGGGGCGTCACAGCCTTCGGGCTGATAGGCAAAGGTTTTGCGGATCTTGATGCGTACATGAGACGGCATCACAATGTTCACTGCAGGAGCCGGAACGGACTTTTCCTTTGCTAGACACACACGCAAGTCATAAAGGTCATTCACCTTTGCACCTTGGGTTGTCTGGCTGACAAAATCAGCAATGGCCATTTTTTCCTTCACGGTGTGGTGGATTGCCGGAGGATTTGTCGAGTAATCCGTGGTTGTGCGGTAGGGCTTTCCATTGGCTTCGTAGTAGGTGTCTTCGGTTTGGGCCCAAGGGGTGACTTCTGCCCACCCGTCCCATTGGTTAAAAACGGCTATGCAGCGGTCCATAAACTCTTTAGACACTCCTGGACGGAAGGCACCCGCGACGGCGTCAAATTTTCCTAGACGGGCCTCCAACTCAAAGGTTTCGTTGGGTTCCAAGTCGATATGGGAGGCTAAGGAGATGAGGTTCAACATGTACTTTTCAATGGATTTGAGGTTATCCTTGGTGGTTTCAGAAGAAGCAGATGTCACTTGGTCCGCTTTTGCCACAGGCACGGGTTCCCACTTTTGAGTTTTGTGGGCAGCCTCACTCGCCAAGACTTGATTGATAATATCCAAGTCACACATTTTAGTTGTCGACGAAGAAGGTCCTACCCTGACACCAAGACTAGACATTTGTCAAAGTTTGGAAAAGATTTCAAAGGAAGGGAAACGAAAAAAAATAAACTTCCACTTTGGGTTTTGCCGGAAGATATAATATATACATAAAATGCCCGCCGAGGACATACCATTGTATTTAGTTCATGTTACACCTGTGTCGTCCTGGAAATCAATCGATAAGGATGGGTTTTTGAAAAAATCACCCTTTAACCCTCACCAGTTTCCCGGCGTCTATACAACCCTGGTGACGCGAGATACATTGCACACAATTGATTTGTACGAAGATGATGATTAGCCATCGGTGCGATTGATTCTCAGCCTTGAGGTATTGGCAGACATACCCTTTCATTTCAACCCAACTGACCATAATGGGTTTCTCACTGCAAATACCGCCTTTCCATGGAATTTTTCTCAAGCAATTCAAAACCTTGTGAAACTCAACAGTATTTACAAGAAAAAATGTAAACGCCTAGTTGGCACCAACGAAGTTGTCCTGCACGCAAAAGTTGCACGAAAATTTATTCAAACTCTGTCACGAGGTGACCCGTTGCCTACGAAAGCCTATGGCGTCTACAAATATGACACTAAAGATGTTCGGTACTCTAATTACATGTTTTATTTCGACATGCTTAAGTACACCGGAATCCATTGCCCCATCATTAGGGGGGCTTTCCCAAAACCTAAACTCCAAACTTGGTCTCCTTTGAATTGGTACAAGTCCTTAGCGGCCATTGTGGTGGGTAGCAAACACCTGAAGAAAAAGTCGCTGGAAAATATAGAAAAACTTATGATTCAACACCTGGGACGTGTTCCCACAGACGCACGACCTCGGTTCACAGAGATTATACAGAAACGACTGGAGTCCATTACCCAAAAATACCTCGAGTATGATTTAACCAAGAATTTCACACCAATTTCCCCTCTACAACTTCTTGATCGCCACAAAGCACCGCGTGACGTCAAGGCCGTCTTACCTCACACCAAGACAACCAGAGTGATTCCTAAAGGTAAATTCTATTACACCTACCCCGGTTCCGACACCCCACTGATTGGATTCCATGGCAGTTATGACCCGCCAACGGATATGGACGGACACATATTTTTGCCATAAATCTCTGGTTTGATTTCTTGTCTAGCCCTACATTGTTCTGTGGTTTTTCAACCACCCATCCCTCTGGGACCAATAACCAGGTAAGGACGAATTGCGTCAAGCATCTTTTGGCGATTGGGTGATAGTGGACGATAATTGGAAATCAAGTTGTTCCAAAAGAGCAACACAGAACGTGACCATCTACAGGCCAAAAACTTTTCAAAAAACCGGAGCTTATCCATCTGAATGGCCGTATTTCCCATATCAAGACAGATATTAGAGCTAAGATCGGGGGGGACAACCTTGAGGAAATTTTCCAAAAGGGTGGCATTTTCTTCAGTGTCAGGTCTATGGATAAACAATCTCAGCCCCACAATCAACCGGGTTTCAAGATACTCTGCATTGGTGCAATGGGCCAATAAAAGATGGAGAAGAGGAAGGGATCCAAGTTCGATGGCACGGGCAATCTCGTCACATCCAGTGTTGATATACGATGGTGGGAGGTTGTCAAGAAGTCTTTCAAGCTCCTTGACCTTGTCCTGATGACCATAGTAGAAGAAGAGGTGCATGAAGCTTGATGTAAAGATTTCGTTCAAGTCGCTGTAGCGGCCAAGAAGAATCAACAGATCCACGTCAAAATGACGCATAGCATCTTCGGCTGTCAGGAAAAGATCCTTGGGAGGCACAAGGCTTATTAGGGCACCCAATGCGGCGGTGTATCCCTTCTTCTCGTAGCGCATGTGGCGTATCGCATGGTTGACATTGTAAGAGAGTTCATCTCCCTCCCATCCCCCACCCTCGACAATAAGCATTGCGAGGTCCTTGTCATCAGCATCGACAGCATCGTCCAAGGCCCTCAAGGGGTAATCACAGACATAGACCTTGAACCTTTCAGGATGGCCCGATGGATCACGGCGCGACCTAGCCTGGCCATCGTACCAATGATTCTGGAAGAGGTCGAGGGATTCTGAAATGTCTCGGTAACCGTAGCCTTCCCCTTCGGCGTATTCAAAGGCATTTCCTTGAGACGTCTTTGTCAATACAACTACCTTATTATATTTGTGCAAGATCAAGAGCTTGGAGTCATCGAGGAGAAGCCATCGTTGGATTTCTTCTCGGTAGTCTTTGGGTGTCTTGCAATAGAGAAAGGCACAGATTTTTTGGTCAAGGCGAGAGGTCGGATCCCCCAGAGCCTTGTCGTTAATCACAAACTTCTTTGTTTTGGGAAGGGTCAAGGTCATTGTTTCACCCTCCCATCTACCATCTTTGAAATGGACCTTCATGTGGATCATGTGGATCTCACCTTTGTCTGGGATATGGCGGGTCAGCATGATTTCTGTTGTGTCATGGGGAAAATTGTCCAAAAATCTCTGGGTAGTCGAGGGAGAAGACCCCAAGTAATAAGAAGACATTTTATTGTGTATTGGTATTTTAACTTGACAGAAAGTCTTTCCAATAGACACATTCTACCTTTCCCAACCTGATCTCATGGACCCTCAAGAACTTGCATCCATCATGGGGCAGCTCTTGCTGACCCCTCAAGAAGAAGATGCCAAGACTCCTCAAGTTCACATTGGCGACGACTTTTTCAAAAAGGCTGCCCATCCACACCGCTTGACTCGCATCACAGACCCTTACCCCCATTCTTCTGGGTATTCTTCCGGGTCTTGGTATTGTGACTTGTGCCACAAGTCTTACACCCGGACGGATGCCGTCTACCACTGCACCTCTTGCCATCCCGGCTTCGACCTTTGTCCTGGATGTGCGGCGACCTTTCGAGACGATGTTGAGCAACCCGCGGCTCTCAAGGGAGTGGACCTTGTCTACACGTGCGGCGTGGGCTACATGCGGGTCGAGATGAAAAAGACCTTTGTCAACCACTTGGGCCGTGATGCCAAGGCAAAGGTTGTCTACCCTCTTCCGCAAGACACTGTCATGCAAAACGTCAAGGCGATGATTATGGCGGCTGACGGAACGACCAAGGTTCTTGAATCCATCCACGAGTCCAAGGCCAAGGCGGCCGCTATCTATGCAAGTGAAGTCTCGGCCGGCCGGTCGGCCGTCCTTTCCTCGCGCATCAAGGGGTCCGAGGCCTTCACCTGGTCGGTGGGGAATCTTCCCGCCAATGCCACCATCACCGTGGAATCCACCTTTGTGTGCCTCTTGGCCCCACGCGACAACGTTATTCGTTTTCCCCTCCACTCCAAGTGCTACCCAGGCTACATGGTGGCCGAGGTTGATGAAGATCGGGCAAAGGCGAACTTGGCAGGTGTGGGGTACAATCCTGTCGGGATTTCTCGCAGGGACCTGGTTCCCTTGGACGACATTCCCCTCCACCTTGCCATCCATGTTGACTTGGGAGGTTCCTACACCATCAAGGGCGCCGAGGCTGTGCGTATCATGAAACGCCAAGAGGCCTTGGCAAAGGGCGACAAGTCAGAAGATTTTGTCTTGGGATCGGACCGGATTGCCATCACCCCATCGGCACCCTTCCCTTCGCCATCTACCATCCTTTCCTACACGGGACCGGCACTTCCCTATGACGCCCTCTTGGCCATCCAAGTGGAATCGACGGAACCTTCCGGATTTTTCCATTGTGGCCAAGTTGCACCCCTGCCAGACCCGATGCGTGCCGAGGGAGCCATTTTCCCCGCCAAGTTCTTTAGTCACATGGCCCATGTGTCCTTCTTTTCCAAGGATCCCATTGACGCAGGAGACTTTGTTGCCAAGCGCGAAGCTGAAGGTGCCGTAGATGGAAGTGCCATGGAAGATTTGGTGATGGACGAAACCAAGAAGGATGAGTCCCCTTCTTCCATCGTCGAGTACACCACCTTTGTGATTGACGTGTCTGGGTCGATGGGCACTGCCCACGACCCGTCCGCACCTGCTCAGCCAGTTTGTCAGCGTCCATGGGGCTATTCTTCATCGTCGTCCACGTCGCTTTCCCGTCTGGATTATGCCTACCGCGCCTTTGCGGCGGTTGTCCGGTCACTCAAGGCGACGGATTACTTTTCGGTTGTCATTTTCGAGTCGTCCTTTTACACGATGGTTCAGGAGGGGGAGACTTTCCGCTTGACTCCTCGGAATGTATTGGCCAATGAGAGGCATGCCTTTTTGGCGACTCCAGCCAACATTGCCGGCGTGATGCGTGCCCTCTATGCCTCCAAGATTTCAGGTGGCACTGAAGCCCTCTCGGCCCTCAAGGCAGCCCTACGGATCAAGCCGCCTCCTGAGGCCCACCTCACACGCAAGTCTACGATGGTGTTTTTGACAGATGGAGATGTCCACGTGCCTCCCGCCAATGCCCTTCGTACCCTGGTTGATGGGTGTGAAGGAGGTCCCTCGACTGGGTGGGAAGTCATTACGATTGGTATCGGCCTGTCGTCCTATTGCAAGCAGGGACTTGCCAACCTCACCAAGGAACTTGATGCCCATCAGTTGGACCTCACCATGACGGGTGGCTCAGCGGCTGAAGAAACCTTTGCCATCTGCGAAAAGTTTGAAGAGGTTCGTCGCGCTCCATCTCTCTATGTGGATTGGCCTTCGTCGGCAGCCTTTTGCCGCACCTTTCATTCCAAGGTCTTAGGAGGAACCCAAGTGGACATGTGGGCCCTCTTGACTGAGCCCCTTCCGGCTGTTGCCCTTCGTGTCGGTGAGTGGGAAATTGGGACGACTCGTTTGGTTCCCGTCGAAGGTAGCCGTGCATCGTCTCTCTTGGGTGCCGGATCCAAGGCCTTCTTGAACTACCTCCAAGTGACATCGGTGAGAGACAAGGCCAAGGTGGCGGCTCTTGAACTCGCCATGGGAGTTGTGGACCAAGAAACCTCACTCGTCTCGGTGGAAGACAAGGAAGAGGCCTTGAAGGCTGCCGCTGAGGCAGATGCTCGTCACGAACTCGAAATCGTCTCTGGAGGTCCCGTCTACCGTGGTCTTTCCAAGGGCATGAGTGTTAGGGCTGGATCGTCTGGAAGGGGCGGGTCCCGATCTGCCGGGCGTGGCCGGAGAATGAAGACCAAGGGGTCTAATTCGGCCTATCGCGCCCAGTGTTACCCCTGTGGGGGATCCGATGATTGGCGAGGGGCGCCCGCGGGTCCATCAACGGCAACCCTATGTGACTTGTCATATACCACCTGCCTCGGGGTGCCTGACGAAGATGATGGTGAGGAAAGCGCTGGTGGTGCAGGGGGTCTCTTTGATGATTCTTCTTCTGATGATGAGCCTCTCACCAAATCTGCCGTTGCTCCTCCTGCGAAACCGGCCGCCCCTCCTTCGGTTGCCACCCCAACCAATGTACCATCCAAAACGACAGTTGACCCCGTCGCTCTGGCAATCGACTTGCGGTGGGTCATTATGCGCGCCAATCCCATTTCGGGTCACTGGCTTGCGGGTGACATGGAGCTTTGTAGCCGGTTGGCCAAACACCTTCCCGGCCTTTCTTTGGATGCCTTGAGGGCCATCGCTGCCAAGGCTTCGACGACTCCCGACATGGTCCTCACGGCCATTATCGTGTCATTTATCATGGCGTCGTCTGCAACAACCTCTCTTCCGGCCTTTGTCGTGACTCAGGCCAAGAGCCTTTCTGCGTCACTTCCCTCTGATCTTTTGGCTGCGACGGGCCTCTTTGTTCGATCGGCTACTGCCTCTTCCTAAATCCCAATCTTCTCCTTGAATTCTCGTAAAATTTTTTCATGAAGGTTTGCTGAAAATCTTTGCACCTATTCATTCTAAAAATCCCAAATATGGAACGTCTTTCAAGTCGTCGTCTTCACAAAGACCTCGACCCCTTGATTGCCAGTGGCCAGATTGAAAAATTGGGCGGCAAAAAGTTTGAAAGGTGGTATGCTAGGCTGACACCAAATAATTGGAGAGAAATTTGTGAATTTTTATTCTCGAGTCGTAGTCAGCATCTTTTCGAGTGGTTGTGTGCCAAGGGGCCACCGGAAATGTTTAATTCCACACTAAGTCTCTTTTTGACTCCTTGTATTTTGAGATATCCAACCAATGGTCCATTAGAAGTTTTTCGCAGGGCCTTGGCACCTCACATAGAGAGGGCTAGCTCCCCTCCAGGTTGGGACTTGTCTCCCTTCAAGCTCAAGGAACGGTTGGAGTCGACTGCACCATACATTTCAGACGATCAGAGACTCCGCTTGTCTTGGATCTTTTGAACCGCTGCCGTCCCGTCATTAATGGCGAGGAGTTGAATGGCATGTTTTCAAAGGCGTGTCGCTTAGAGGCTTGGCGACCTCTTCGACATTTACATTTTATATTTCTGGCAACCTGATTATCCAGGTGATTGGAGTCCAAGGTCCCAACGTTGTTCGCTGCGTGGAAGGTTTTGACTTTGATGCCTGCCAGGCCATTGTCGTGCCATCAGAGGATGGAGAGCACCGCCTATGGCTTTCTTCAGCCTGCCTCTTGGCATGGGAGACGATGGAGGCACGTCCCCTCTCCCTCACCACCTTTCAACCCCGACGAGCTGCCAAGTTTGAAGCTAAAGGTTTCAAGGTCATTTGTTCCAAGGATGCTCTTGATGAAACGTCCAGAGGGATGGCTAACGAGGAAGTGCCAAGACGTCCCGAGTTTGTTCTGGATCCCTTGGGCAAAACCCTTGAAGAAGAGCTAGAGGCCCTAAAAGATGCCTTTCCCTCCTCCAAGTGCTTTATCCTTGACTCACTCGACTTTGTTTTGGCATGCCGCTTTTCTCCCACGGGCTCCTCCTCCTTTCGCTCATGCACCCTTTCGACATCCATCTTTAATTCCTACACCCAGACCTTCCGTGCCAGTCGTCCATCCTCCTTCAACCTCCATAAACTCACCGAGTTGCTTCCTCGCCAACACTTGGTCTTGGCCCACACAATGGATCTCCTCCAAATCGCCGCCAAGGCCTCGGTCCCTCCTGCACAAGCAGATCCGGTATTTTCCTATCTTCATCCCCCGGATCCCCGCGAAGTTACCCCCAAATATCCGAGAGTCTACGTGTCCTCCCTCCCTCTCAACCAACCTCTGCCTTTTGGCCTTGAGATTGAAGGTTTTGTAGGTGACCGTCCATCCTTCTACCTTGAAGACGATTCCGAGCAGCCGATTTACCATGTGAATTGTCGCCGTGACTCAAAGACCTTTGAACTTCTTTCCTCCCTCGGCGTCCTTGTCAAGCCTGTCTCTGACAGGAAAGTTAATTACTTCAAGGTCCGCCTCGCAGGGTCGGTCGAAGGACTGGCAAGTGGGAAGCTTCACGGTGGCGTTCCCCCGTCATGCAGCTTGCGTTTTTTGTGTACGGAAATTTCTGCAGTTCCCTACAACCTCAAGTCTATCGACTATTATTTCACGGCGACCCATGCCTTGGTCTTGCCTTTTTCCGTGCCTTCTACCCAATGAAATTTTTTTAAAGTTCATTTTTCCCCTCGATTCCACGTTTTAACTTCTTGGCCCACCATAAAATGTCTCACTTGCGCTCCGAAGGCGTTGACCTTGCAGATGCATTTCCAGACTTTGACGCTTCGGTTTATGGGATTGAACCTCACCAGGCTCCGAAAAAATCTCGTCGCCAACGGAAACAAGAACGTCGTGCCAGGCGCAAACGCCGTGAAAAGCGTGCCGGCATGTCCCAGATTCAACGCCAGGAAGATTATTACAACCAACTGATCAACATCAAACCACCCATGGCCGATTCTTCAGACACGGACAGTGACGAAGCGGCTCCCGCCCACCCTCCTTATTTTCAGTATCCATGGGGACCTCAGGGCCAACCCAGGGAGGTGTCGTCAGATTCTTCTTCTGACGAATATCATCCATCATCCGGGTTCAACCCTCACCCATCCACCTTTGCACCCATCCCTCCATGCCAAGCCATCAATGACAAACGGAGTCGCCAGGCTGGATGGGTGCCCAACCCGGACCAACCCGAAAAACGTCGCGAGGTTGAGCAGGAGCACGGGGTTCGCCTGCCTCCCTACCAACCCCCAAGGGCCTGGCGTGGGCCCACAGAGATTCATGTGAATGATCCTGGAAACCCCGGGGCCGCAACCCTCTACGAGAACCCCAATCCGCCCCCACTCTCCACCTCGGTGCCCTACTCTCAACTCAACACCCACCAAAAATCGCGCCTTGCGGTGACCAACCAAGGAGACACGGTCCAGCACAACTTGGCTTCCTCTCGACAGAACTTTATGTCGGGCGCAGCGACAGGCGGCGGAGCAACGTCTTCAGCGGCTGAACTTGCCTTTGGAAATTTGTCATATGCAGACCCCGAGTCTGGAGTGGACAATTACAACAAGGGAGGCGGTGTTGGAGAACGCAACCCCATGCGCCCCACCGAAACGGCAGACCCAGGAATGGCCCTTTTCGACTTTACCCAAGATAACCTCTATCCCTACTGGGGCTACACCGACTATGCCGCCACCTATACCAACCCTTACACGGGAGAAGTGTCCCACACCTACACCCTTGACATGGAGAGGTACAAGACGGACATTTGGAAGGAGGTACCGACCTTTGAGTTGGGGCGCCCCCACCACAAGATGATGGCATGGACCGGGAATGATCGCACCGCGCGCCCCATGCCACGGAAGGGCGAGGAACCCAACGAGTATGTGATGCCATCCGCCGATCCTACCTTTGGTTATGCTGAAGCCGTTGCGGGTCGCGCCGACCAAGAACAACGCGTCAATCGTGAAACCTTTTTTACGCGTGACCCTCAACTGGCTGCGCCACGTGACGAAGGCAATTGGACGGGTTACGTCGGCCTCCGCAACATGGCACGCTACGACAATGCCAATGTGAGGTCCCTCAAAGACGCGCCTTTTGCCGGTCCTGACCGCCCCTACCAAATCCCCCAGTCAGACTTTACCCAGCGCCCTACCACCCAAGGCATGACTGCCCCGGCCTTTTATGTTTCTGGAAATCCCGATTTGTTTGTCGACACGGTCCAATACGCAGACGCAACCGGCTCGGTCAACCCTCCCCCAATTGCTCAAGAGGGTGATCGCCTGCCGGCCATGGCAGACATTCCGATGATGGGCGTCATCCCAGAGGTTGGATCCGGAATGATGCAGCCGTCTGGTCCCCAAGCCGGTCCGCGCCCGTCCTATGCATCGGCCCATGCACAAGTGGCGGCCATGGCAGGGAACCCCGAAACGGGGATGGATATGCGGCCTCCTCAAGACGCAACGGCTACCCACGGAGCCGTCAATGTCCCCATGGATGTCATTGCCATTCCGGGCCTTCCTCGTGGTATTGGAAACGTGCCCATCCAAGGCCAAGCCGGGTCAGGCAAGGTGACGGAGACTTGGTCGGGGACGGGCCAGCCACGCCATACCTCTGACGCCTATGCTCCAGGTCCCCGCCCCGTAGACCCCAACCCTTCTGGCCAAACAGACTACCTGTCTCGACCCTCCAATCCGTCATCTTCCTACGTGGCTGGGCCTCAACCCCAAGCCGAAGGCGGTGTCTTGCGCTCCGTCCAATGGCCCAACCCACAGGTTGGTATGCAAATTTCTACAGGAGTGGATGGAGGGTTCCAAGCCAAGGGCCTTGACCGTCCCGTGGCCGACATGATTACGGTGAATCCGGTGCGGCCGCCAACGACCGAGGTGAGGGGCGGTTGGCAATCCAAAGCACCAGCATCCTTCAATCCGGCAACCCTGGTAGGCGGACCCGTGGCCATGCCTCACACCCAGGCTGGCGGCCACACCATGGCCCAAGCTCCTGACCGGATGCCTGTCACGGACTCTATCATGGTCAACCCAGGACGTGGCGCGGAAAGTGATGTGAGAATGGGATGGCAGGCCAAGGCACCGGCGCGTGACACGACCGGAACCTTTACCCCTGTGAATTCCGCGGCCATGCCGACAGCGGCCATGGGAAATGTCGTTGATCCTCGCCAGGCACCTGACCGCCAACCGGCAGCCATCCAGTCCTCCAATGTGACGCCCTTGCCCTCGGCAGCAGGGATGACCAACCCCGTGGAGCCGAGGGCAGCCCTCTCCCGAGACCCGGCCATGGTGGGGCAAGCCGTCAATCTGGGTCATGCTGCCCATGTCAAGGATGGCTTTGAAGCTCCTCGTCAACCCTCGGGAGACGTGCCTCGCCCCGGCGACTATGCCCAACCCACCACCAACATTGGTCATGCAGCCCACGTCAAGGCTGGCTTTGAAGCAGGGTGGCAACAATCTGCAGACGTGCCTCGTCCGGGAGACTATGCCCAACCCGATGTGAACCTAATGGTGAGGCCAGAAGCCATGGACACGATTGAGCACTTGAATGTCTCGGTCCCAGATTACCAACAGATGAATTTCGAGTTGAAGGATGGATCCAAGTACCTCAATGCCCGTCAAAACACAGACGCCTTTCTTCAATCTTCATGGGCCACAGACACGGCAAGGGCGCGCAATTCTGAGATGGCCTTGCCACGTAACCAAGGCATTACCATGGTGAATCCGGTGACTGAGGCTGCTCAGGTGATGAGAGTCAAGGGCGCTGAAAATTTCATACCTCCTCAACCTTCTCAAGCCTCCATGGCAGGCTCAAGGACCCACGCTGCAGCGGTTTTCAAGGCAGCGGCTCCAGAGCCCATGTATGCCTCGGACACGGACTATGAGACGGACCGGTGTTGATACTCTATAAAATAAAAAATTATATTTTATGAAAATTTGTAAGGACAAACCTTTAAAAGACGCCATGGCAGAGCCTATCCTCATTGACTTGGGAAAGACTCGATCCGTGATTGTGAATGTTCTTGAAGCCGCCCCAAAACTTGATCTTGAGGATCTACCAAGGTTTTGTAAACACTTTCTTGAAACCTTGGGTACCCAAGGTCACTTGGAGTGTGGAGGAGGCCACCTGATTCTTCAGGGACGTCCCTCGATGGAGAATGTAAGAACGGCCTGGTCGACAGCAACAACACATTTATTGATAAAAGATTCCCTTGGCTTTTAAACGTCGCACAAGTTCCATTGAAAAGGTCGAGCCTGGGCAGCCTACAAAAACATTTGCCTGTAGAGCCAGGTGAAAAGCGGCAGCCGATTTGTAGGTATAACAAGATTGGCGGGGAAACCCGGCAAATCAAAGGCATGGGCCACCTTGATGGGGGAGAGAAGCTCTTCTAAGTGCTCGCATAGTTGAGTGATTTTAGGATTTCGGTTGCCAATCAAAACCAAGGTTTTGAGGGGCCAAGACGAGGACGGATAGACGTCATAAACGAATGAATCTTTTTTTCACCCAAAAAAATTCAAGTGTTTTTTATCGCGATCCTTAACCCAATCACCTTCAAGGCGCGGGTGAAGAACCCCAAATGGTTTTTCTACCTGATCAAGTGCTTTGGCTACTCTGGCTTGGATAGACGGTGTCACCATAAAAGAATTTAAAAAGGTATACGGTTTGGCCTTCCGTTCCAATTTCACCGTCTTCCACGGCTTAAGGGTTTTGATTTTTGTCTTTATCTTTCCCCTAAATTGACGCCCACCAACCTTCTCCACTTGCTTCAAGTTGAAAATCGAATTTGCAGCCATTTTCCTTGATGGTGAGTGAACATAGGATCCCATGTGGGTCTTGGAATAGGTGATGAGGACAGCGAGGGTCAACAGCATATTGGTAAACCCCATATGCTTCTTGATCCTGTATAGTGTGTGGTTGTTTTGGCAAGCCAATTAATGTCCTACATATAAATCGGAAGGTATGGTATTTTGGCTTAGTGTTGGTTTCCTTGTAACCGCTTTGCTTGCTCACATCTTTACATCGTGCCCGTGGAAACCTCTACGCCGTATGTGCAGGATGAACCATATTGAGGGGACTGGGGAAGACCTTGACACCTACCTCGTCTCCAACCGTGCCACTCTGAAAGAACAGCTTGCAGTGGACGGCTACCTCCTATTCCGAGATTTTCGTGTCAATCCTTCTTCTTACCTCTTGGAGAAGCTTGGCTACGTTTTGCCGAACCGTTTTCTATATGATGGATTCAAAGGCGAAGGGAAGGCTCTCTTGACAATTCTTGGACGCCAACCGAGAACCTTTTGGGCTCCAGGGATTTTCCGCTCCACGACTCTCCCTGCCTCACGTATCATCCTGCCCCACACCGAGTTGGCCTTTATGGGCGACGGGGCACCGGCGACAATTTGTTTTCATGTCTTGTCACACAAGTCCTTGTCCGAGACGCCACTGATCGATATGGAAGGTCTTGTGGCGGTCCTTCGAGAGGAGCATAGGGGCCTCTACACCTTGCTGAAAGAGTCACAGGCCAAAATGTCCTACACCCTTCCCTACACCATTCCAGGGTGGAAACGGACCTTGATGGGGTGGGTATGGTCCCAAAAACCCAAGACGGTTTTTGAAGCTTTTGACATGGACGACTTGGAATCAATTGTTCGAGTGGCTCAAGAGAAGGGTTTCGAGGTTGTTGTGGGTCCCCAGGCCGTCACTTTTTCGAAGAAGGTCTCGCCAATTTCATCTGACGGGAAGCACCTCGCGTGGTGTAGTGATTTTTGGGGACATGTCCCGTTTTGGACGGCGCTTTGGGGATACTACGGGTCGCGCTTCTCTTTGATTGAAAAACTCTGGTGGTCAGTCGCCTACTGGTTCCGCAAGGCATCTCCTGCATGGGATCCGGACCCCACGCGAGGCACCATTGAAGGCCTCTCAGCCAATGATATTTCTACTCTGACCTCCCTGATGTTTGATCCTCGATTTCACTTTGCTTTTCAGTGGCGACGGGGCGACGTCCTCATTCTTGACAACAAAAGGATTGGTCATTCGCGGGCACCCCGTGGGGCCAAGGTCATGACGGCGATGTATGGCTATGAGCCTAAAGAAAATGATTTTGTACGAACCACAGAATAAAAACTTAAAGCATCACTTTCATTTCACTCTATCGCCTTTCGTCTTTGTCTCACAGAAGACCTTGACGACGTCCTTACCAAGGTTTACCAAACCAACAAACGCCTTCAAGACGAACGGCGTGACAGGTCATTTTGGTCCTACTTCACTTCAAGACTAGGACGAAGACTCGACTGCTGGGAAGATTATCTTTGGCGGGACGGCAGCAACATCACGGCTCGACCCGTGTCTACCAAGTTGGTCCGCACCGTTCCAGTGATTTTTGAGAATCCCATCACGGACGAAACCTTTTCCACGGACCTCCATGTCATCGAATGTCGCTTATAATTAGGGTTGAGGACAAATGAATTGATTTTGTGATACTCAATCACTCACGACTACGTCGTGATCTCACATATGGAAATCAAGTAACTGTGTTCAAATCGCGTTAATTTATTGTAATTTTGACCGAAACGCTTAGGGATGAGTGCTAACGGAAACGAGCTACCTAGCGGTTCGAGACAATGTCTCAGACGGCGTAGCCGTCTATAAGATTATGAGGTGTCAGTTCATCTGACC
>Ga0180432_10003093_pt1 | contig 24105 bp, 30 predicted proteins | sample SS_ome_10_FD_132414 | JGI IMG/M metagenome (GOLD analysis project Ga0180432, IMG submission 132414) | Hypersaline lake sediment archaeal communities from the Salton Sea, California, USA - SS_1_MS_2 metaG | ecosystem: Environmental > Aquatic > Non-marine Saline and Alkaline > Hypersaline >... | reverse complement strand
GTATTAGAATTTGGAGCATATCCAACGGTAACGTATCAAGCGACACAGGAACGATTTTGGCATGCAGTATATTTACAAGCTACTGGCGAGTCAATACAACTTCGAATGTATTGGTCGGATGATCAAATGGAAGATAGCGCTATATCATTTAATCCTTTTGATATTCACGCTATTTTATTTCATACCTCTCCATCTCAAGATTTGTAATCATTATTCTCTCCTTTAATACGAGAAGCTGTGACAAAAAATCACAGCTTCTCGCAAAAAAGGAGAGTAATGAAGCCACTAATGAACTAAGCACACTAGCAGTAGTACTAATAACTTCTTTAGTAGTTTATTCTTTTATATATTCTAGCACAATATATGTTGTAGTATACGCTGAATAGTTTGCGCCTGTAGTGATTACTACATTTGTTGCGTTAAAATAAAGTTCTATATTATTAACTAATGTTGGAGATGAATATGGAAGAGGGATCTGTATTTGTGCTACTGGGTCTGTTGATGCTCCATATATGCGCGTTGCTGTTAGTGTGCTTATTGTCGGAAATGTAATATTGTGAGCTACCGTTTTTGTAGCGGTATTTGTGAGCGCACCAAAGTTAACTACAGTTCTATATACTTGTCTCTCTACAGGTTTTTGTGCAGTGCTACTTCCTAATGTTGGGTCTGGAAACCATACTTGTCCGTTAACAAATTCTTGCGGATCATATATGCCAGTATCTTTAATATTTAAAGTGTTTGCATGGTTATTAAGCATAAGACGGAGCCTTATTAAGAAATCTCTAAATTCAGGGCTATTAATATTAATATCTTCTATGTTCTCAATTTCAAATTCTTCTGTTGTAGGGACAAAAGCGCCTATTCTTTCTTGGACTGCCATCTTGATTACCTTTTTTTTATTTAATAACGTTATGCTACTATTGATATGATATAGGTGGTATTTGTTATTAACAAATTAAAGATGGTTGGCTGAGGAAGGATTTATTATGGCTTTAGGTGCAATATTAGGAGCAGCTGCAAAATATGGCGCTATTCCACTAGCAGGATTTGTTGCTAGTAAGTTGTTTGGTAGAAAAAGAGGAAAAAAGGGAAGAGCAGCAAAGGGCGGCATGGAGTTACCAGGAGGGGGTACAGCTGCTAACATTCCTACGTTGCCACCTGCGGCGCAAAGAGAATTAGAGAGCCTTATGCCGCAAATACTACAAGAATTTAAGGCTGAGCCACAAAAGTTTCCAGAATTAGCTGAGCTTGTGCAGCAAGCGCGTGATACTTTTGGTCCTATGGAATTTGAACAAATGGTTCCAGAGTTAAAAGATCTTCCACCTGTTCCAGAAATGCCACCAGAAGCAGATTTAAAAGAATTAGATTTTGGCCCTATAGAAGCTCGAGCTCGTCGACAATTTGCACAAGAAACGCTTCCGTCAATTGCTGAAAGGTTTACCGCTCTTACCGGCGGAGGACAAAGAGCAGGAGCATTTGAAAGACAAAAAGCACAAGCTGGTAGCGAATTAGAGGAAAATCTAGCTGCACTTCGCGCAACAATGGAACCAGAATATGCTCTTAAGCGAGCACAATACGGTCTAGAACGAGGCAAACTTGGAGCGGTACTAGGCCAACTTGGATTGCAGCGTGGTCAGACAGAGAATGTTTTGGGTCTTCAACGTGGTCAATTAATGGCTAATTTAGGTATGGCTCAAAGAAGGCAGGGATTTAATGAGGCTCAGATGGCATTGCAACGCGCTCAAGCTGCTCAAGGTCCTGCACAATTCAGGCAAAGCTTATTAGCTAATATATTAACTGGCGGTGTGGCGTCTCCTTATCATACTGCTGTTCAGCCGGCTCGTCCTTCATTTTTACAAGGAATGGCTCCTGGAATTGGTGCAGGTCTTGGAGGACTTATGGGTGGATTAGGTCAGGCAGCGGGATCATGGTTATTTGGTGGTAGTAAAACAGGAATGTTTAAATAGGAAAGGAAAATAATGGCTATAATAACGTTACCATCGCAACCAACCGCCGGACATGCAATCGGTCAAGCTATGGGTGGTGGACTAGCAGGATTCGGTCAAGGCCTTGGAGCTGGAATATCTAATATTATCAATATGAAGCTTCAAAATATGCAGAAAAGACAGCAACAGCAAAGTTTGCAAGGAAGCTTGGCTCCGTTGGTGGGACCGGAAAAAGCACAGTTATACTCTGAATTAGGTGCTGAAAATCCTCAAGTATTAGGAAATTTACTGAAGCTGGAAATGGAAGCTCCTGGACAAACAGCTCTAGCAGAAGCGTTAGGTGCACCTCCAGCGGGCCCGATAACCGGTATGCAACCAACGTTAGCTCAAGCTCCCATAGAAGCTGTTCCATCTCCTACCATGGTTACTCCGACTAGAGAAGTTTCTCCTGTTGTCGAAAAAATAGAAGTTCCCAAGGCTGTTGGAATTAAACAAAAAGAAGTGTTTGAAAAGGAAATAGAGCCTCAAATTACTACCGAAGATGTTCCAATTAAACCGGTACTAAAAACAATTAAAAAATCGGATGCAACAGATATATCCCCTCTTAAGAGGCAGGCTGATAGATTAACTAATGATATTGATCGCATAAGAAACGTTATAGGGCGTGGAGTTTTAAACTCTAAGCAGTTAACCACAGCTAATAATATTCTTACGCAAAAAGAACGTGCACTAGGAAAGTTATTAACAGCAGAGAAGCAAGATGAAAGATCTAAAAAACAGTTTGATGCGAAACAAAAATTAAAAGAAAAACAATTTAAATTGCAAGAAAGAAGGTATCTAGATGAATTCTCTGCTAAAGAGCGAGCTGAAAAAGCCAAGAAGCAAAAAGAAATAGACGCGGAAACAAAAGATACTTATAAGTCAGTTGTAAAACAACATAAAGCTGCTAATGATGATGAAATTAGGCTTGCAAGAATGAAAGAGCTTAACGATAAGGGCTATTTTGGCAGTAGCATTGCAAATTCTGTCGTTAAAGCAGCAAGTGAAGGAATATTTGGTTTTGGTATAGATCTTGGATTTTTGAGAACGGCAGATGCTCAAGAATTTGATAAGTTGAGTACCGACTTCCTTAAAAATGTTAAAGATGTATTTGGTGCACGTGTTACGCAACAAGAAGTTAAGATGTACCTTAAGCGAATTCCGACTCTTATGCAAAGTAGGGATGGTAGAGCAAAAGTTATAAGAAACTTACAACTATTTAATGACATTGCTAAGGCGCGTTTTAATGTTATGAATGATCTTATAACAGAAAACAAAGGCCAACGCCCGAAAAACATGGAAGCAAAGATCGAAAAGCGTATGACACCAGCATTAGAGACGATTAAAAAAGTGTTTGCTAATCAACCTATAGGAACAGAAAAACGCACAGCTTTGCGTGAATTTTTTGGTATACCTACAGCGGGAATTAATTAAAAAGATAATGATTTGATTAATTGTTTTTACTAATTAATTTTACAATTTTGTAAATCCATACAAATGGGTGCATCCAGTAGATTACGTAAATTAAAATTGGCATGAGCAGTATTTGTAATATAATTTCTTGTGTCATTTTTCCTCCATATAGCTAATCACTCTAATTCTCGCTCTCTTTGCATTGCTGTTATTATTAAGCGTATTATTAACCTTGTTAATGTTATATTTCTTCGTTGTGCTAATAGGTTAAGTTGGTTATATATAACGGTTGGCAAATCAATTGAAAGTCTTTTTCGCCCTTTTCTAGGCATATTTTCACCTTTCTTTTCATATAGTATACCATATGTGTGTACGCATTGTAAATGGGTTCTATTATCTGTTAATTATAGCTGTTATTGTCTTGATGATATAAAGATTAACCCTATATAGGAGAAAAATATGCCTGCACGCAATAGAATACGTACGTATATCTACGGTATGGGAGATAATTTAATTGAAATGCCTCCATACCCAATTATAGCTCAAAGAGCTCCAACAACCTCTGATACCGCACTACCCGGTCAAATTTGGGTAGATCAGCCTAATGATGATAATTATATCCTAACAAGAGTAGTTTCTGGAAGCGCTACGTGGATTAATGCTGGTGGTGGATCCGGTGTATTTGCAACAGTTACAACAACTGGTAGCATCACGTGCGGAACATCTCTTGTAGTCGGCACAACTTTAGCGGTACTAGGAAACACGACATTGAATACGGGTCTTGGCGTTGTACAGTCAAGTGCAGCCGGTATACTTACATCTTCTGATGGTACTGATGGTCAAGTATTAATAGCCTCAACAGGTGCCGCAGCACCGGCATGGGCAACTATTACGGCTGGCGCAGGTATTAATGTTACTAATGGCGCAGGCTCTATTCAAATAGATGCAACAGGTGCAACTGCAGTAAATTATCCAACCGATGTTGCTGGACCTGTTACGCCTACAGGTCTTGGAGCGGTTAATGTGCTCGGTGGTTTAAATATTACCACTGACGGTACAGTAGCAAATACTATTACCATAGACTTAGATGCTAGTCCTTCTGTTACTGGCTCTCTTACAGCGGGTGATAGCTTGACAATGTCAACCGGTACCTGCACAATCACCGCTGATGATGATGTTGCACAGTGTATTTATTTACATGCAAATGCGGGAACCAATGAAACTATTGATATTCATTCCGATCAAGGGACTGGTGTTAGCGCTATTGACATTCATGCTGATGTTGGTGGTATCGATATTGAGTCTGGCTTATCAACGGTAGATGCAATTAATATTGTTGCTTCTAATGCAGCTGGTGGTATTGATATAGACTCTGGAACAGGTGGATTTGATGTACTTACAACCGGTTCAGTGTCTATAGACGCCAATGCAGCTTCAAATTTAAGCGTTATCGGAGCTTTTGATCTAGATGTAGGTACAACTCTTGGGTCATTAAATCTAACCGCTGGTGAAGCTGCTGCTGATGCAATTACAATTGATGCTACAGATGCAGCCGGTGGTATTGATGTTGATTGTGGTACAGGTGGATTTAGCTTAGTTTGTGGAAATGGTACCGTTGCAATCGAATCTGGTACAGGAGCAATTAATGTGGGTACGGATGCTGCAGCTAAAACTGTCACTGTGGGTAGTGTAACTGGCGCAGCGACAACAGTAATACAGTCTGGAACAGGAGATGTAAGTGTTACGTCCACTGATGCTATTCTTCTTGATGCTACTGGTGTTCTCGAGCTTAATTCTTCAGGTGGCATTATTAGTGTTGGTAATGACGCAGTTGCTCAGAATATCAATATAGCAACTGGAGCTGCAGCTAGAACCTTAACATTAGGAAATGCAACCGGTGCAACAGCCGTTGCTATTAACTCCGGTTCCGGAGATATTACTGCAACAGCAACACTAGGTTCGGTTATCTTAAATTCAACAGAAGACGTAGCAGATTGTATATACCTACATGCAAATGCAGGTACAACTGAAACAATTCGTATGCACTCTGACCAAGGAACATCTTCAACATCTGTGCATATGCAATCTGATGTTGGTGGTTGTGCAATGACAGCAGGTCTTGCAGCTGCAAATTCTATAGTTATTAATGCATCCGATGCAGCTGGTGGTATAGATATCGATTATGGCACCGGTGGAATGACAATTGATGCTACCAATGGTGCGTTTACACTTCAAACTGGAACAGGAGCAATCAGCATAGGAACTGACGCTGTTGCAAAAACCGTTACAGTGGGTAGCACAACCGGTGTAGCAGCTACGTTAATTCAATCTGGCTCAGGTAATACATCAGTAACATCTACAGGTGCAATACTTCTTGACGCTACAGGTGTGTTGGAAATCAATTCTTCTGGTGGTGTTATAGGAATAGGAAACGACGCAGTTGCTCAGAATATTAATGTTGGAACAGGAGCTGCAGCTAGAACGGTTACAATCGGTAATGTAACAGGCGCTTCTTCAGCAGTGGTTGATTGTGGTACCGGTGGCGCATCATTCGGTGCTTCAGCAACGGCTCACACAACGACTGTAGGTTCAACAAATACAACGTCTGACACAATAATTAATGCGGGTACAGGCGGCTTATCATTTGTAGCAGCCGGTGATATTGATCCAAATCCAGCAACAGTAAGTGGCGCTGGCGCTGCCCTTACATTAAATGCAAAATTTGGTGTATGTACACATACCGGTATTACAACAGCTTCCGGGGCGCAACAAACATTCACTATTACAAACAGTGAGGTGTCTGCAACATCAGCAATATTTGTAACAGTTAACAACATTGGATCGAATGACTGTAGATTAACACTTGAAAGAGTGAAGCCTGCTGCAGGGTCGTTCACCGTTGATACACAGAACAATGGTGGGGCGGCTTGCAACGGGGATTGCTATATAGCATTCTGGGTTCTAACTCCTTAATTAATATAACTAACATATCCATATGGTGGACTCTGGTAATATGCTGGAGTCCATTTAAATAATTGTATGCCATATTCTTAGTTGCTATCCTGTTATAGGAAGACAATATTAACAACCTCATTACATGTAGGGAAAACATGAAAGAAGAGATAAAGTACAGTATAGAGCTCAAAATAGACGAAGGTATTTTTTCGTTTAATATGCCTTATAATGCTCCAATTTCTGCTGGTGTTGATGCAGCAATGCATTTTTATTTGGTTATGAAGAAAAGACTCGATGACTATAATAAAAAGCTTGATGAAGAAGGTAAGCTTAAAATGGTTGAAGAGGATGAAGGAAAAGAAGATTCAGTAGAGATTAAGACTGATGATGATGTAGAAGAAAAAGAGTAATTGATTCTCCTGAAATAAGGAGGAATTAATTTAGGAGACGTTTATGGGATTTAGTATATATAAAGTGATCCTTGTTGTGTTATCAGTGATAATTGGCGTAGGATCTACATATTATTTTAAACTTAAAAAAGATAATCCTATTGAAGAGATTGCTGAAGAAGTTATTAAGAAACAAACAGGAGCAGATGTAGACCTAAGTCCAGGTACTCCTGAGAAGAAAGATTCGAAGGATAAAAAATGAGTTTAGATGTAAGACTAACCCCAGAAACGTTGCGTTCTCTAGCGTTTGGCTCGATAGGTGCTAGCTATGCAGCAGTCGGCACAGCACTTACAGAGCCATCCCGTATTTTAATTATTCAAAATTTAACTGATGCAATATTACTTTTTTCATTTGATGGAACAAACGATCACTTGATATTAAATACGTTAACATCGGTCGTGATAGATATAACAGCAAATAAAACATCTTCCAATGGCTTCTCTATAGCTAAAGGTACAACTATATATGTTAAACGTTCTGGAACTCCAACAACTGGTTCAGTATATGTAAGTAGCTTTTATGGAGGATCGTAATGTCACAAATATTAGGTGCCGGAGGTGGGGGGAGTATAGCTGTCCCGCTTCCAGTTAATCAAGGTGGTACAGGTCTTGTTACTATCACAGATCATGCGGTGATGGTCGGTTCTGGAACTTCTCCGGTTACACCGGTTGGTCCCGGTACTGATGGTCAATTATTGATAGGGTCAACAGGTGCTGATCCTGTATGGGCTGCATTAACGTCTTCAGGTGCGACAATAACAATTTCAGGTGGCGCAGGAACACTTAATATAGAAACAGCAGGAACTATTGCGGCTTCATTTCCAACAGACGCTGGAACGGCAACACCTGCAGCAGGAGCGTTAACCATAGCTGGAGGAAATGATATTTCTACCTCTGGTGCAGGGTCTACCGTTACAGTGGCTATTAGTGGAACAACGCAGTACGGTGTACAAGTAGGGGATGCTACTGGGGGAATAGCTTCTTTGGCTGTTGGCGCTACAAACCAGGTTCTTTTGGGTAACACTGGTGGGAATCCTTCTTGGGGTGCAGTAGATTTAACTACTGATGTTACTGGTATTCTACCCGTTGCAAATGGTGGTACCGGGCTTTCGACTATTACTGATCACGGAGTTATGGTCGGATCTGGAGCTGGTGCAGTTACACCACTAGCTGTAGGTACGAATGGCCAAGTTATAGTTGGATCAACGGGTGCTGATCCTGTGTTTGCAACTATATCCTCTACAGATGGCACAATAGATATAACTGGAGGTGCTGGAACATTAGATTTAGACTTGTCAGCTGATGTTCAAGTGACAGGAATTCATGGTTGGAATGGTGCAATTTTAGAATCTCCTGCTGTTACAGTTACTTCTGACGGTGTAACAATCACATTTTCTGTAGAAAGAAGCGGCGGTGGTGATTTAACTGTTGTGTTTTCTGATGGATTTTATGATTGGGATACAACACCTGCAGATACTGTGTCATTAACTGCTGGATCTGATACTAGTCCACAAATTAATTATGTTTACTTTTTACAGTCAACAAAAACATTGACTGCTAGCGCGGTTAGCTGGCCAGCAACAGAGCATGCGCCTTTAGCTACAGTCTTGTGTCAAAGTGCAGCCTCTTTGCAGACTGATGGTGCCTATAAAGTTCATGCATGGACGGACCATGTTGTGAATACTACTGATGATATGGGGCATATTGCGCATCTTAATGAATGGATAAGAAATCAAAATGCAACATGGATATCCGGCGTTGCTCCAACCCTAACTATAACTCCAAATGGTGGAGCTGCTGACAATGTGATATTTACCTGCGGATCAGGAACAGTGCTTCAGTTGCATGATCACACATTTCCGGCATTTGCGGGAACCCCTGATGTATACACTGTTAATGACTCTGTAACCCCATATAATGTGGTAACAGATCTTAATGCGCTGTTAACAGACTCTGCCGGTGTTTCAATGTCTGGCAGATATTTTTCGCTCGTTGTTTGGGGTGTTGTTAGTGAGGCTTCAGCTGATTGCAAGTTAATGGTTAATTTACCAGCTGGGTCTTATGGAACACAAGCGCAATTAGAAGCAGATGCAGAGGGTTACGCAAATTATACAATTCCATCAGACTTTAAGGGTACGGGATTTTTGATCTATCAAATGGATCTTAGACATCAAGTAGCTGCTAGCGGTACATGGACATCAATTCAAAATCTAGACCTAAGAGGGTTATTCCCTTCTTTATCAGCAGGTGGATCTACTTCATTTGCAACAGAGTTTGAGGATAATGTATTTAGAATCCTAGATAACGGTGATGTAACAAAAGAGTTGGCATTTGAGTGTAGCACCATTAGCGCTGCTACTACGCGTACAATCACTATGTGTGACCAAGACCTAAGTTTGGTTAGTCCACAATTTCCAGGTTCTGTAACGGCAGCAACAGGGTTGACGGTTACGGCTAATGATGCAACAATATCAGCTGGTAATCTAAACCTACCAACAACCAATGCAGCCTTAACTGAGGGTGTTATAGAGATAAATAGTGTTAGGCAGTTCCATGCTTATGGCACTGATAATATATTTATTGGTCCGGACGCTGGAAACGGTACTTTAAGCGGATCTTATAATACTGGAATAGGTCCAGATGTGCTTCAATCATTAACTAGCGGTAACTATAATATGGGGCTTGGTAATAATGCGTTAAAATCTGTTCAAGATGGTTCATTAAACGTTGCTATGGGTGCGGCTGCATTGACAAAAGTTACTTCTGGATCGAACAATACTTCAGTTGGGCAAAGTTCAACATTTTATTGCACCACAGGAATAAAAAACACTGCTATTGGTTCTGATGCATTACAGAATGTGGTTTCCGGAGGATATAATCTTGCACTTGGTAATAACGCTGGATTTAATCTTACAACAAGTGATAGTGACAATATTTATCTGATGAATTCCGGTACAGCTGGTGATAATAACGAAATTCACATAGGGACTCAGGGAACTGGAAATGGCCAACAAAATAAATGTTTTATAGCAGGGATTTATAATACAACTCCAGCTGGTGGAAATGATGGCAATGTTATTATCGATTCTAATGGTCAGCTTGGTACAATAGCTGCGTATCCTCTTGTATGGAACGAGGTTACTGGCACGTCTCAATCTGCTTCTGTAAATAACGGCTACATCGCAAATAATGCGGCTTTAGTAACAATTACCCTGCCAGCAACCGCAACTGTAGGATCAGTAGTTCGTATTATTGGTCTAGGTGCAGGCGGTTGGAAATTAGCACAAAATGCTTCTCAGTACATACGATGGGACGAATCAACAGTTACAACAACAGGTGTAGGTGGCTCATTAGATTCTACTGATGATCATGATGCAGTTGAATTGCTTTGTACAGTAACGAATAATGGTTGGTCAGTGTTATCATCTAAAGGAAATATTTCCGTTACTTAGGAGTAAAATATGGCGAAGATAAATAGTATAAACAATAAGTCTTCTGAGCTTACGCTAGATCCTGGTGCCTCGGGAGATTCAGCGTTACAGTTTAGTATCAATGGTACACCGGAATTTATCATAGGCGTTGATGATAACGATAGTGATAAATTTAAGATAAGTACTGGGTCTGCTTTAGGTACTAATGATACTTTTGTTGTTACTGATTCTGGGGAAATCACAAAGCCTCTTCAGTCTGCCTTTTTAGCCACTGTTACATCACAAGTTAGCAATGTCACGGGTGACAATACGTCATATACATTGGTGTATGATACAGAGGTTTTTGATTTAAATAGTGATTTTGATGGCACTTCAACTTTTACTGCGCCTGTTAGTGGCAAATACTGCTTTCAGGTGGGGATTTCTATTGGCGGAATAGCCTCTCAAACAGTTGGGTTATTTTACTTGAGGACAAGTAATAGGGATTATCTTTTTGTGCAAAATAATCCAGATGCCGTTGAAGATTCATCAAGTCAATTTGGAGCAAGCGTTTCAATTTTAGCTGATATGGATGCATCTGATACAGCTACTGTTACTATTACAATAGGAAACGCAAGCAAGGTTGTTGACATTATAACAAATGGGTCAACTGATCCATATAATTGGTTTAGCGGGTATCTAGCAGTGTAGGCAAGTTATATGAGTAAAATAAATAGTATAAATAATAAGTCGTCAGAACTTACAATAGATCCAGGTGTCTCAGGAGATTCGGCGTTACAGTTTTCTATAAATGGTACTGCAGAGTTTAAAATTGGTGTGGATGATACGGACTCTGATAAATTTAAAATATCAGTTGGCGGAGCTCTAGGTACCGATGATGTATTTGTTGTTACTGAAAATGGGGAGATTACAAAGCCTAAGCAACCCGCATTCAATGGAGAGGCGTTTCAAACCCCTGGTGCGAATGCAACAGGAGACGGAACCGCATTCACCGTTGAATATGAAGAGCAGTTTGACCAGGGAGGTAATTTTACATCTACCACTTTTACTGCTCCTGTTAGTGGCAAATATTGGCTAGGTGGATTTACATGGAAAAATGACCTTACCTCATCGCACACATCGGAAGAACTTTATATTGTTACCTCTAATAGGACGTATAGGATATTTCAAAATCCATGGGCACAAGTTCAAGGTGGTTCTGATCAGGGAGCATTTGGGTTTGTGTCTGTTTTAGCTGATATGGATGCATCTGACACTGCAACCATGGTTGATAAAGTTTCAGGGGGAACAAAGGTAGTTGATATAGGGTACAATGATGGTACAACAGTTCGTGGTGGCCTTACAGGTTTTTTGGTTTGTTAGGATTTTTATGAAAATTGTATGGAAAGATGATTTTTTATTTGAGATAAGTGATATACAGAAGCGCGTTATTATGGATTCTAAATGCTGCAAAGACTTTGATGAGTGCAATAAAGACTTAGGGCGCCGTATCAATTGGGCAATCGATAAAGCTAAAGCGTTTAAACCTGGAGATGATGAGTACATTAAAAAGCGTATACATTGGGTTGTAAATGAGGTTTATAGTGAATGTTATAAGCGTCTTAAGGCTAAATGGGAACCTAAATTAGCTAAGGCTGGCGTAGAATCTATACCAGTTGATGAAGATAAGTTTGCTGAATTAGTTTTTGCTCAGCCTGATTATAAAGATAGAAGCGCAAGGGATTCTATAGCTGATAAAATAGGAGAATCTAGTGCCTTGGAAAATAGGAACTAAGAGAAAAAAGGGTTGGCCTATACTTAAGAAAGTTGGTGGCTCTTGGAGGGTTGTTGGGTATTCGAACAGTAAGAATAAAGCGCAGGCTAGTGTTCGCGCTCGCTACGCTTCTGAAAATAAGTAAGGATTAATTATGGCTACACGTAAAGATACGAGGCGTAGTGGCATTTGGCCTTTAGCCTATATGGGTGTTGAGCCGGTTGCTCCTGTGTTGCTGTTGACGGACAATAGAGCTCCTACAGCAAATGATTATGATAATTTTAATGTTGGCACCTGGTGGATAAATAGAGCTACTGCTCCAAATGAAGAGCTCTGGATATTGGTTAACAAAGACAATAATGTTGCTCGCTGGATTCAGTTTTTAACTGGTTTGTCCGGTATTCAAACATTAACTGGTGATTTTGGTGGAGCGGTTGGTCCTGACGGTGCGTTAAATATCGATATACTTGGGTCAGGCGCATATCTATTTACAGGAAATCCCGGTACTAATACGTTAACGCTTTCTGATGACGGTACGGTAGCCACACAATACGATGCAGATGTTGGATCAGCTGTTCCTGCTGCAAATATACTTAATATTATCGGTGATGGTACATATACAGATACCGTTGGTGCAGGCAATACTATAACAATTAATTTTACACCTGATGCATGGGCTGATACCTATACGTGTGATGTTGGAAACGCAGTTCCCGTTGCTGGAGTGCTGAATGTGCTGGGTGGTACTCGGTGTAGTACTACAGGTGCAGGTAATACTGTCACTATTGATGTTGATGCTAGTAATTTAGCTGCTTCATTTCCTACTGATTCTGGAACAGCTACACCCGATGCTGCTGGAGTACTTAATGTGCTTGGTGGAGAAGTGATAAATACATCCGGAGCGGGTAATACTGTTACGACAAATCTAGATAGAGGAACTGACGGACAAGTCATAATAGGTGCAACGGGTGCTACTTCAGCATATGCAAATATTACCTCTACTGGGGGGACCATAGCAATTACTAATGGTGCCAATACTATAAACCTAGAAACAACGGCTGGGGCAGGTGGCACAAAGGTCACTAAGTTTACTTCTTCTGGTACATGGACTAAAGATGCTGACGCTCAGAATATTCAAGTACTTGTATGGGATGCTGGATCAGGTGGAGGATCTGGCCGACGTGGAGCTAGTACTGCTGCCGGTGGCGGCGGAGGCGGCGGCGGAGGTGGATTTTTATCATGGCAGGCGCCCGCTTATTTATTTCCTGCTACAGCTCCTGTTGTGATAGCTGCTGGTGGAGCTGGAGGTGTTGCACAAACAGTCGATAATACTGACGGAAATGCAGGGGCGACTCCTGCTGCTACCACATCATTTTTAGGTCTTGACGGTTCTCCTTTAGGTTTTATAATAGCGGGAACGGCTGGTACGAATGGTGTTGCTGCAGGAGGTGTTACGGGTCCGTTTACACTTAATTGGTATACAAGTCCTTATTTAGGCTCTCTTAGTGCAGGAGCAGGAAATTTAACCGCAGGTACAAATGCAGGTTCTCTTGGAATTAACACTGGAGCTGCTTACTGGAGATACTATTTTGGTGGTCCTGGTGGTGGCGGAGGCGGCGCTGATGCTGTTACTGAGCGTGCTGGAGGGGCTGGATCTGCAGTGTATTCATCAAATAGCAATCTACTGCTAGCTGGAGCAGCTGGTGGCTTGGAATCCACAGGAATTAATGGAGCGGCTGGTGCTGCAAATACCGCAACTCTTGTTGGAACACCTAGTGGCGGCCTCGGAGGTGGAGGCGGAGGTGGCCAATCTGTTGGAGCTGCTGCAGGTGATGGCGGTGATGGTGGCATACCCGGCGGCGGAGGCGGCGGAGGAGGAGGTTCTCTAAATGGAACTAACTCTGGAGCAGGTGGTTCTGGCGCTCGTGGTGAAATTGTTATCATTGAATATCTAGGGTAACTATGATTGAGCATGAATTTGAAATTAAAGATAATCGCTGGGCTCAGGTTGACGAGAAGTTTGCGGTTGTTAGCGTAATTGAATGGGATGGTGTTACAGAGATACAAGGTTTTCCACCAAAGGAGCATAAGTTGATCAAGTGCAGCAAGTTTGTTGGCATTGGTGATACGTATGCTCCGTTAGAAAATGCTTTTATTAAAGGGAAAGTTGTTAAAACGTAAGAAACTCGTGGGCCCGATCAATAACCAAACATCGGGCCCGAAGTAAGCAGTGCCACTTAAGTAGTGGCCACTAGAAGGAGTTTATTGCTCTATTTTTTATTGATTTCTCTTCTGATTGTGAGTATTTCGTTTATTCTCCTGTTTGCTCGTAGAAAGTCTTCTTTTTTCATATATCTAAAAGATGAGAGTTTCAGTTTTTCTTTAAGTTCCGCTGCGTATTCTGGGTCGTCTCTCAGTGCGTCACATATTAGGTCATATTGCTCGCTTGTTATATAGGGTGACTCGTTACTTGTTGATTTATAGTTTCGTTGGTTAGAATTGAAGTTTGGCTTCTTAACTTGTCTATCTTCTGAGTCATCTGAGTCTTGATGGATTCCGAGAAGTCTCATGATGGCGTATCGGGCTTTATAGGTTGTGCAGCTGCCCCATTCTTTTATATCGCTCCAGTTTTGATCGATTATAACTTTGCTGTTTATGGTTTCACCTGATTTGTGTCGTAATTCGATAACCATGATTTCACAGATTGCGTCTCCGGTTTTTAGTATTTCGAAATCTTGGCGTAATGAGCAGTTGTGTTTGTGGCATATTGGAACCACAGCTTCTAGGAGTCCTGGAAGGGATAGATATTTAAATCTAAATTTACCGCCTTTAGATTCTGAATCTGTTTTAATAGCTGCTTCGTATATATCTTTTTGTAGGCTTAAAAAATCTTGTTCGAATGTGTTTTCTTTGTTTTTCACTAGTAATCCCATTCTAATGTATTTCGTTCTTTGTGAGCTTTTTTTCTTTTTTCTATTGTATCCATTATTTTTTTAGCAAGCATGCGTGAGTGGTCAAGCTTGCGTCTCTCTTCGTCACGTATTCTATTAAGTACTTTGAGACATGCAAATTGTGCTTCTTCGTTTCCCCACTCTGTTAATACTTTTTTACGAGTTGCTGATGCAGGTAATGTTTTTGGTGGTGGAGGTGTTTGTGTTCTTTCTGCTATAACTCTAGCATTACGAAAGTCTTCTTCATCCCATCCTATATTTCGTTTCATGGCATTGCAGTTAGCGGCTATAGCTAGTACTGCAACGCCAATGAATATTATTGCTTTAAGCATTTTAATTATCCTCTGCTTATAATATTTATCATTATGAGCGCCTGAAAGCCCCATACGCATCCATAGAATATAGCTCCTTTGCTAAAAAAATACGATGACGCTAATACGCAAATAGCGAGCCACATAAATTGTGATTGCAATGATTTGCAAAGTGCTTTCATGAAAATCCTCAAGTTATTCATTAAGTTTCCTCTCTAGTTCTGCTATAGCAATAATTTCTGAATTTAAATATTTACAATTATCCAATTCAATTTGCACACACCTAGGGTCAAATTTCCAGCCTATAATTTGCTTAAATCGGTAATTATAGTTTTCTAGAATATGGTCTAAATAAGCTATTAACAGTTGCGCAACTTGAGCTGGAGGTATTTTACCTACTAGCTCATCTTCAATGTATTTAACCGTCGACGGAATGTTAATATCTTTATTATTATCTTTATTCATTTTTATCCTTTTGGTACTCGAGTAATACATCGAACAGTTCGCATTTATCTGGGTGTTGTGCTCTTATGAGGGAGTCTACAGGTTGTAATTCTAAAAGGATAGCTGACATATCTTGGTGTGCTTTATCAATTTGTGTTCTAAGTTTTTTGGCTTGTTTACCTAGTTTAGAGAACTCTTCCATTTTTTGGTCTATTTGTTCTTGTAGTTGTGCTGCTAATTTTTCTATGGTCATTTTTGACTCCTAAATAGTGGTTGTTCTACTGACTTCACTATCATGATACCAGCATAAATATAGAAAGTCAAGGGATATAAAAAGATTTGTTTTTATATATAGATGTGCTATATTGTGTGTAATTAACAACGCGCTATTGCAGTTCCTTCTTAGCTCAAATTTGATAGATTGTTTTAGACGTTTGTGAAGTGTACCGAGTAGGCTTAATTCTTTCAGGCTTTAATCCTACTGGGTACGCTTTTATTGGAGTTTACTAATGATAGGAAAAGAAAGGGCGCCTCGAGGGCACCATTTTCTCTTTGTTGCCTTACCTGTACATGTTTGCGCAAGGTTAGAACTGGGTTCTAATTGGCAAGACTTAGGTAGGTTATCATGTCTTTTGGCTCCGGGTCAAGAAAAATCTTCAATAAGTTTTATTTCTTATTCAAGTTGCCAAGTTACAGTTAAAAAAAAGTTACAAATTATTTTCACAAAGAATCAAAATAGGCTGTTGACGGATCTCGATATCACTGATAAACTAAGAAGAGTCTTGGGTCCCCCTCTCTTCTTATCTCTCTCTCTATATATAAACTTAGTACTAAGTTGGAACTTTAATATAAGTTACTCTAAGTACCTACCGTTATGCGTGCGCTACAGTGCGCGCGCGAGAAACATATCTTCTATCCGTCCAACAGTTTCTACCATCGAAACGTTTATTTTTTTAAATAATTTTAAAAGTTCGCAAGGAGAAACTCTATGAATAACCAAATATCCAAAGTTATAGAAAATAAACTCAGCTTCTTAAAGCTAACAAGAATGGGCAAGATAAGTCTCACTGTCTTTCAGGACAAAGTGTTATATCATGCCCTAAATAAGATTCAACGCAATCACAAAGATATACCAGCTAATCCATTCAACACATACTATGCATATTGCCTTGCTGAGTCTAAGAGACTACAGTTAGAGCCTGACTGGTCTGTTTTAGCTAACTTCCCAGGATACAACACGCAGAGTGATGCAACTCTAAAGGGGGAAAAGTTTGATATGAAGAAATGTAATAACTTCCTAAAAGGGGTACGACGTAAGTCTACTAAGAAGTTCGTTTCTTTCAGTAAGTCCGGACAGTATTGGAAACACGGACAATGGTACTCATACCCAGATGCTGCAATCGATAATGAATCTTGTCCTTGCCAGGAAGACCCATCTTGGCGGCCACGTCTTGGTCAACAAGACCCCAGTAGGTTTACCATTTCTCCTGCAGAAGAACTCCAAAAAGCAATCAATAGTGGAAAAATAGATCCAAAAGGGTTAGAATTTCTACAAGCAGTGTGCAGCATTAATGCTGAATTAACCAACGTTATCGATGCATATCTAACCAAGGACCTAGAGGTGCATCCAGATGCTATACTCGAACCTCAAGTCTTACCCTTGTAGATATGTGTCAAATTTGGACATAGAGAGATGAAAATCAAGGGAGCACTATGACCATGAAAAGATCAAAACCTTGCACGAGAGATGGCATATCGTTTGAATTTGAGGTATACGGAGACCCCATTGCCGCAAAGAAAGTAACCGAGACCGTACCAACCATATGGGACCAATACAAACAAGCCCGATTCAACTTCATGCAAAATATTAAAAACCAATTCAAGTGTAGACAACCTGTCGATGGGCCCATACAAATAGAAACAATTTACTACGTAATGCCATCCTGTACCCAAAAAACAATCAATCTATTCAATTTCACCTACAATAGCCTTAAAGGAGTTATTTTCAAAAATAATTGCACAATTTTAGAAGTTAAGTTAAAAAAAATAAAAGATAAACACCCACGAACAAAAATTAAAATCAAGAGACTGTCATGAGCAAAACAAAACAAACTACCAAAAAGAAGCGCTTACCATCAATTTTTCGCACCAAACTAACACATCGGTTCCTTAAAGAAAATCCAATAACACCACACATGATAGAGTACATATGCGACGAACTCAGAGACTACGCCGCATCTAAAGACGCCCTATTTATCGAGGATTTTAGACGAGAAATGCGTATACCCAAAAGCACATGGTTCGACTTATGCCGCGCACATCCCCAACTTAAAGAAGCCGTGGAAGAAGCTAAAGAAGATATAGCATATGGTCGATATAGAGCAGCTGCTACGCGCCATTTTGATAAAAACGTTATTTTTCATACGCAGCACCGATTCGGCCAAGCTTGGAGAGACGACGATAAATACCAATCAGAGCTAAAAAAGGCAGAACAAGACGATTCGAAGCAACCTATACACGTACACCTTCCAGAAAATAAAAGAGTAATCAATATCAACGAAAAAGGAGACGAATAATGTATCAAATGTCATTACTATTTGTAATTATGGGATTAATATTAGTAGACATGGTAATAACTATTTTTACCTACAAGTCCAACCAACGAGAGATGAACGATATCTGCACAAAACTTAGAAAAATAAGTATTGATCATGAGCTACTTAAGGCTAAAGTTGATGTTATGACGCGTAAGTCAAAACCTATAACGCGAAAGAAAAAGAAAGATGCAAAAGAAAGTTAAGATACTCATAGCAGTATCAACTCTCATTTTCCCTCTTTCAGGATCTTATGGACCAATGTACGATAAGAAGGAATGGCAAAAAATACGCAAAGAAGTAAAAAAAACAATTGAGGAAGTTGCGCGGCAAGAAGCAACTAAAAGAGCTAAAGAGAGATATGATAGAAAAGCCACTCGAGATACGACTGGATAAGTTTGTTCCAAGAGGGTACCAGGAGTGTTTATTTGACGCTATATTCAACCTAAACTTTAAGAAAGTTATGGCGGTGTGGCCCCGAAGGAGTGGAAAGGATTTGTGCGCTTGGAACATATGCATACAGCAATTGTTACGTAAAACATGTGTGATATTTTATGTATTTCCTACTTTTGCTTTAGGAAGAAGAATTCTCTGGGATGCACTTACTATTGACGGAGATAGAATCCTAGATTATCTGCCAAAAGAGTTAGTTGAATCTAAAAATGAACAACTCATGCGTATAAAGCTTAAGAATGGATCTCTTTTTCAGATAGTTGGATCTGATAAGTTTGATAAATCTATGATCGGTACTAACGCGCACGGTATGGTATTTTCAGAATTTGCAGTCAGTGAACCTCAATCGTATTCTCTTTCTTTGCCCATTCTATCTGTATCAGATGGGTGGGCCTTAGTTGTTTCTACTCCCAGAGGCAAGAACTTTATGTATGACATGTATAACGTTGCGCTTGAGAATCCTGATATTTGGTATGTTTCTAAGTTAACGGTTGATGATACCAAGCATGTTTCTCATGAAAAATTGGCATTAGATCGTAGAACTGGTGAGATGTCTGAAGATCTTCAGTTACAAGAGTACTGGACGTCGTTTGATATGGGTGTTGAAGGTTCGTATTACACCAAGTATATTGATCAGCTTAAGCTTAAAAATCAGATTGGCCATGTACCATGGGATCCGACAAGGAAAGTACATACAGCATGGGATTTGGGCGTTAGAGATATGACGTCTATTATCTTCTTCCAGATTGAGGGACAAGCTATCAAGATAATCGATTGTTACGAGAAGAATAAAGAAGGTTTGGAGCATTATATCAAGATCCTTAAGGCGAAGGATTATACGTATGGGAAGCATATTGGTCCTCATGATATTCGGAACATGGAATTTAGTACGGGAATTACGCGCTGGGAAAAAGCTCGAAGGTTGGGTGTCACCTTTACAGTCGCTGACAAAATTGGAATCATGGATGGAATTGAGGCTGTAAGATCTAAGCTTCCCCTTATGTGGTTCGATTCCTTACGTTGTGAACCGCTTATCAAGGCGCTTGAGAATTACCGTCAAGAGTATGATAGCAAAAGAAAAGTGTACAAAGAGAAGCCGTTTCACGATGTATTTTCAAATTTTGCAGACGCAATGCGATATTTGGCTGTATCGCTAAATAAAGTTAAAGATGGCACGTCGCCAGAGGAATTAGAGAAACGTTACAGAGAAGCGATGTATGGCGATCAGAGCCATATGCCTGCTGTCTTTAGAGATGATTTACCTGGATATTAACCTACATTGAAAATTTGAAGTTATAACTTCTATTTTACAAGGAGTATTATATGAAAACGTTAACCCCGCTGTACGATAAAGTTTTAATTAAAAAAGTTGCAGAGGAAGATAAGACTGCAGGTGGCATAATTATTCCTGAAAGTGCTGCTGATATGGCCACCGGCCTTAAGGTAGGGATAGTAATAAGTGTTGGAAAAGGCAGAAAAACAAATGGCCACGAATTAATACCGTTGGAGGTAAAAACTGGTGACCAAATTTTATACAACAAGCATGCAGGCCTGCCGTTTGATAGCGATCATCTAATATTACGTGAAGATGAAATTGTAGGAATTGTACAATAAATAATTCTTCTCGGTTGTAATGATTATTGAGATACTATCGCATAAAATTTTATACAGATTATACTTAATTGTAAAGCTTTGAACACGGAAAAAGGGCCCGTTAGGACCCCAAAGCAAAATAGTATGCGATATTATTTGATATATCTCCAAGCGCGTTTTATCGCTCTCTGGATTCGTGCGATTATGCCAGGTTCTACATCTTTTCCATTTCTCACGATGTAGTCTAACTTATCAAACGCAGTTTTTTCTTCGAGATTAAGCATAGCATTAATCTCGAGAAAGTTGCGTTTTGCTGTTACTTTAAAATTCCATAGAGATGTTCTAGTTATAACATTACTTCTTGCGGTGTCTGAGTATACTCTAAAGAATTCATATCTCGCATGAACACAGTTACATATGTTTGCGACGCATTCTCTTATTGCTTTTAGGTATACTAGACATGTAGGACAGGTGGTTTTAGCTAGCAAGTTATCTAGTTTCTCTACAGCTTTTCTCATTCTTTCACGTGCTCTATAGAGCTTTTCCTTGTTTTCCTTGCTGAAAAACACTGTTGGTGATTGTTTAGGGTCTAGTGTTGCGCGAGTTGGCACAACTGATGCGCCAATATTGGCACTTACTAGTAACGTTAGTAATAGCTTCTTCATAATATAACCTTTCATTTAAGGGGTTAAAGCGGAGCTGCCAACACGACAGCCCCAGCGGTTCTTTTATTTTCGTAGACCTACGCGTTTACTTATTGGTTTTTGTTTCCAAATTTCACGCATGCCTCTTTTTACAGTACCTCTTCTTATAAGCTCGGCACCTGCGTTATCAGCAGTATATCTAGCTGATGTAGCTCGAGCAAGCATTCCGGATGCCGCGACCTGCGCTTGCACCTTATCCATTTGCGCTTTGTTAGCTCCCAGCACGTCTTCTATCGATGGTGTATTAGGTGTGTTAGGCTTTTTGGGTGGCGCTGGTGGTGTTGGTTTTGTAGCCCATCGATATAAATCACCTGTAAGTAAACATGTTGTCTTAACCGCAGACCAAGCTATCTTAAATGGCGCCGATAGCATCTTAGCTGCAGGGGAATTTGCAAAATCAAACTCTATAGAGCTAGATTGCTGTTGCTCCTCTTGCATCATCATGGCCATGGCCGGTGCTGATACCAGTAAAAATACACTTAATAATACAATACGTTTCATAGGAATCCTCCCGTAATGAAGTTAAAAATACATCTACTTGCGTATCCGTTACGCTCTCCTTGCAAAACATCGTGCGCACAATGTACTAACTTCTAGAAGGAGCGCCTATGAATCGAGTTAAGCAGGCGCTCCAACTTAGTAAGCATAAACAATTATATATATATAATATATAATGTCAACAGCTACTTGACTGTATGGCTACATAGTGTTATTATAATAATAGTAATAAATATTTAAGCCGGAGAAGTTATGGAAAATAAGAAGATTGGTCGACCTAAAGAGCTTTTAGAGCCTAAAGGTAAATTTACGCTGTATATGACAAAGGAAGTAGAGAAGAAGTTTAATCAAATATTTGCATTTCGTGTGATGGCGGGCAGCAAGGATACAAAATCTGATATCTTGTGCCAGGCTGTCGAAGAGTTGTTCGAAAAAGAGTTTAAGGATATGGAAAAATGAGCTTAAAATTACCTAAATTCAAAAAATGGCATGGAAATATATGGTCATGGGAAGAAGGTGACAATAAATCATATGCAAATGGATATTTCTTCGAAGCTTATTGTGGCTATGATTGGTGGCTAGCAGTATATGTTATGAAGTATGTGCATTTTATCGATATCGATAGAGTATGGTTGCAATTTTATACAGCTCATAGTGAGGATAGCAAAAATGATCGATGAGACAAATAAAGGTCAATGGCGTGGCCACTATGTCGGTGATCCGACGTTATTTAAAGCTTTAAATTTTGTAGTGCACATGGTAGAAAATGACGGTAAAAATATAGCAGAGGCTATCAGAATAGCGGCTAACTATCATAAATTGGCAATATCTGCTGTAGCGATTGAGTTCATGACTGCCGCATATCTTAAGAGGAAGGAAAACAATTAACCTTGTATTGATTAATTGACCATTCTAAACTAGTTATGTTTAAGTGGTCTCGAGGGGTTTTAATTCCTCCTTTGATCCCCTCGAGCCTATAAAATTAACTAGGAAGGAAGAAGAATGGCATTATTTCCTCAAATAGGGCCTCAGTATTACGATTCAAAAGATAGAGGGGTCTTGGAGCAGATGGAGGCCTTTTATAGTGAGGCGATATCCATCAATCAGGCCTTTTGGTCAGAGGCTGATACAGATACAAGGTTCGAAGCTGGAGATCAAACCCTGTGGAATGATCTATATGGTAATCTACCGCTAAATAAGCGAAGACAATTTAACTTTAACCGTATAAAACGTGTTAAAAACATGATATCTGGTTATCAGCGAAAGAATAGAAAATCTACTATAGTTGTACCGGTTGAGAACGGCGACGAATTAACAGCTGATCAGTTTACAAAAATTATGATGTGGATTAATCAGCAAGAAGGCACACTCGATACAATATCGAATGCATTCGAAGGTGCGCTTATAACAGGTATGAATTTACTACAGGTATGGGTAGATTATCGTTCTGATCCTGTTTCTGGGAATATAAAAGTTGATAATTGTAGCTACAATAGCTTTTTAATTGATCCATTTTTTAGAAAACAAGATTTGTCTGATTGTAGGGGTCTTTGGAAGCGTTCTTTCCTAACAAAATCAGAATGCATTTCTCTGCTCCCTGATTATAAAGATGAAATAGCAGGTCTTTCAGGGAACGATACAAAAGATAATAAATTTCAGTTTATGCCAGAAAATTATAATTCCGGAGTTAAAAATCTTCTAGCATACGATGAGTATTACTACAGAGATTATCGCACTCAAAAAGTACTGGTTGATTCTCAAACCGGAGAAACGTTCGAGTGGAAAGTAGATAATGATGACGCTTTAAAAGAATTTCTAAGGGTTTACCCTCAAGTCACAATTATTGACCAGGAAGTTCCGACGGTTAACGTTGCGATCGTCGTACAAGGTAGGGTGATGTACAATGGACCTAATCCGATGGGTATCGATAATTATCCTTTTGTGCCAGTGTTTGCGTATTATTCACCTGAAATACCTTATTTTCCTTGGCGTGTTCAAGGGGTTGTCAGAGGGTTGAGAGATGCACAGTTTCTATATAACCGTAGAAAGGCTATTGAGCTTGATATACTCGAAAGTCAGATTAATTCCGGTTGGAAGTATAAAGAAGATTCTCTTGTTAATCCTAAAGATGTATTTCTTAGCGGACAAGGTAGAGGTTTGGCTCTCAAGCAAGAAGCGCAAATGACCGATGTTGAGCGTATACCACCCGCAGCGTTTGATTCCTCCATTGTACAGATATCTGAAATATTAGCGCGTGAAGTGCAAGAGATTTCTGGTGTTAACGAGGAGTTGCTAGGTTCAGCTGTTGATGAGAAAGCCGGTATACTTGCTATGTTGCGCCAGGGTGCCGGGCTGACCACGCTACAAAAACTTTTTGATCAGTTAGATCGATCTCAAAAGTTACTTGGTAAATTGATGTTGAACATTGTACAAAGTAATTTTACTCCAGGAAAAGTAAAAAGGATTATCGAAGAAGATCCGTCTCCGCAGTTTTATAACAAAGCTTTCGGTAGATATGATTCAGCTGTTGAAGAAGGTCTTAATACCACAACGCAGAAGCAGATGCAATTC
>Ga0180432_10003092_pt1 | contig 24111 bp, 21 predicted proteins | sample SS_ome_10_FD_132414 | JGI IMG/M metagenome (GOLD analysis project Ga0180432, IMG submission 132414) | Hypersaline lake sediment archaeal communities from the Salton Sea, California, USA - SS_1_MS_2 metaG | ecosystem: Environmental > Aquatic > Non-marine Saline and Alkaline > Hypersaline >... | reverse complement strand
GAAGGCCCTCAACAAGAGATTCGGGTACGCGAAGCCGCTCGGCGACCGATTCCTCTACCGGAAGAAGCGCCTCTGGGACTACGACGCGGCGTTGCTCACCCGGCTGTTCGAGCTCGGCGAAGAACCGGAGTCGATGTCCATCGGATTCGATCACTCAAAGCTGCGTTACATGTACGATCGGATCTCGGTCCTCGAGGCACTGCGCGGCGTGGTGAACGAGATCGGACGGGATCGCGACGCGGTCTTCATCGAGTGTGGGAAGGATCTCTCGTACGGAGCTTCGGTCTGTCTCGATCCGCTGACGATCTCGCAAGGGACGGAGATCCCGGTGCTGATCGTCGCGGGAGGCGGAGAGGACGAGATCGCCGACGACCTGGCGTTCATCAAGCGGTTCGTCTCGCGCGACGAGGCGACCGTCGCAGGTGTCGTGGTCAACAAGGTGCTCCACCTCGACGACTTTCGGGAGACCCACTTGCCGGAGATCGAGGGGATCGGCGTCGACGTCTTCGGTGTCGTACCGTACGTCCCCGAGCTGTCCACGCTGTCCGTGTCCACGGTCGCCGAGAAGCTCTTCGCGCGCGTGATCGCCGGCGAAGAAGGCCTGCAAAAGAGGATCCAGACCGTTGTCGTTGGGGCGATGTCGGTGGCCGCGGCGATGGGCGACCCGCGGATTGGCTCCCCGGACAAGCTCGTTGTCACCAGCGGCGATCGAAGCGACATGATCCTCGCGGTGCTCGACGCCGGAAGGACTTCCGCCATCGTTCTGACGAACAACATCGTCCCTCCGTCGAGCGTGATCGCGAAGGCGAGCGAGCTCGGGGTCCCGCTTCTCCTCGTTCCGAAGGACACGTACGAGACCGCGCTTCAGATCGAGGGGATCCGCCCGCTTCTCACGGCCGACGACGCCGACAAGATCGAGAAGCTTACCGGGTTGGTCGAAGAGAACGTCGATCTTTCGCGGCTCGGGGCGTTGCTGTAGCTGGCCGCGCCCAACAGTCGCCGCCGGGCTACTCCACGTCGACCATTAGCGTGGAGTAGATCCGCCACGCGGAGACGAGGCCGTCCTCGAGCTCAGCGATCCAGAGGACCGTCTCTTTCTGCTCGACCTCCGGAGACAGGTGAGACCCGGTCGTCTGACCGACGATCGCGACGCCGTCCCCGCTGCGCAGCACGTGCTGCACGAGGATCTTGTAGCTGGGATAGGCCGACAGGTACTCGTCCCAGCTCTCCTTGATGGCCTCAGCGCCCTCTACGATGTAGACGCGTCCCTCCATGTCCTTGAAGGTATATACCGGTGCCGTCAGCGACGCGATCCCGGCTGAGTCCCCGCGATTGATTCGTTCGATGAACTCCAGGATCACAGACTCGGGTGCCGATCCGCTCATTGTGCACCTCCTCTGGACCGTGATCTACAGTATGAAGGCGGAGGCGGATTGCCAAGGGGCCATCGTGGATTTCGCCCTGACTTCAGTCGAGCTTGGAGACCGTCTTCCCTGTACGATGAACAGTGCTCAACGGTGAAGGAGGACATCATGGCGGAGTCGTATCACATGCGCGGTGAGGCGTTTCGACGGCACGCGCACGAGCTGATCGACTGGATCATCGACTACCAAGAGCGGCGGGTCGCCGAGCTTCCGGTCCTGTCGCAGGTGGAGCCGGGGGCCGTGCGCGCGCGGCTCCCGATCGATCCGCCGGAGCGCGGCGAGTCGTTCGAGGCGATGATCCGCGACGTCGAGGAAACTCTGTTGCCCGGGATCACGCACTGGCAGTCGCCCGACTTCTTCGCGTTCTTCCCGGCGAACACGTCGTACCCGTCGATCCTCGGAGAGCTGCTGTCTGCCGGCCTCGGCGTGCAGGGGATGCTGTGGGCGACGAGTCCGGCGTGTACCGAGCTGGAGACCCGCGTCCTCGACTGGCTGGTCGGAATGCTCGGTTTGCCGGACGCGTTCCGCTCGACGGGCGACGGCGGCGGTGTTATCCAGGACTCCGCGTCGAGCGCGGCGCCCTGCGCGATCCTCGCCGCGCGGGAGCGGGCGACCGGGTACGCGTCGAACGAGCGCGGGATCGATCGACGGCTCGTCGCCTACGCGTCGACGGAAGCGCACTCGTCGGTGGTCAAGGGGATCGGGATCGCCGGCGTCGGACGGGAGAACCTGCGGCTGATTCAGACGGACGAAGCGTTCGCCCTCCGCCCCGACCTGCTGGAGGAACGGATCCGCCGCGATCGCGACGCCGGCCTCCTTCCGTTCTTCGTCTGCGCGACGGTCGGGACGACGTCGTCGAACGGGATCGATCCGGTCGCGCAAATCGGAGCGATCTGCAAGCGGGAGGGGCTGTGGCTCCACGTCGACGCGGCGATGTCGGGGACCGCGGCTCTGTGCCCCGAGTACCGCTTCCTCCACGACGGCCTCGAGCACGCCGACTCCTACTGCTTCAACCCGCACAAGTGGATGTTCACGAACTTCGACTGCGACTGCTTCTGGGTCGTCGATCGGGCGGCGCTGATTCGTACGCTGAGCATCCTGCCCGACTACCTGCGCAACCGCGCCACCGAGTCGGGCGCGGTGATCGACTACCGCGACTGGCAGGTCCCGCTCGGTCGGCGGTTCCGGGCGCTGAAGCTCTGGTTCGTGATCCGCCATTACGGCGTCGCGGGACTCCGGCACCACGTGCGCCGTCACGTAGAGCTGGCGCAGCGGTTCCGTTCGTGGGTCGAGGCCGACGAGCGGTTCGAGATCGCCGCGCCGGCGCCGCTCAACCTTGTCTGCTTCCGGCATCGCGGCGGCGACGACGCGAACCGCGAGCTGCTCGATCGGCTGAACCGAAGCGGCGAGCTCTACCTGACACACACCGTGCTCGACGGGCGATACACCCTGCGTCTCTGCGTCGGCCAGACGCGCACCGAGGAAGAACACGTCGTCAACGCGTGGCGGCGAATTCGGGAAGAGGCCCGGAAGATTGCCGGTTAGCCGTCGCGCGCCTTCCGCGCCTCGATGACCTTCTCGGCGATCGGGTACGGAACGGCCTCGTAGTGCTCGAAATGCATCGTGAACGTCCCGCGGCCGCTCGTCATGTTCCGCAGCTCGGAGGCGTAGCCGAACATCTCGGCGAGCGGGACCCGACCGCGGAGGACCGCGCCGCCGGCCTTCGTCTCCATGCCGAGGACGCGACCCCGCTTGCTGCACAGGCTGCTGGTGATCGCGCCGGTGTATTCCTCCGGTGCGGTTACCTCGACGGACATCATCGGCTCGAGAAGCTCGAGCCCGGACTGGAGGCAGGCCTCGCGGAACCCCATCCGGCCGCAGGTGCGGAACGCCTGCTCGGACGAATCGACGTCGTGCATCGAGCCGTCGGTGACGGTCACCTTGACGTCGACCACCGGGAAGCCCGCGTATGGTCCTTCGGCCATCTCCTCGAGGATCCCCCGCTCGATCGCCGCGAGGAACTCGCGGGAGATCCTGCCGCCGGTGATCGTGTCCTCGAACTGGAAACCGGTCCCCGGATCGGTCGGCTCGACGCAAAAGACCGCGTGCGCGTACTGCCCCCGGCCGCCGGTCTGCTTGACGTGTCGGTACTCGTGATCGATCGGTCCGAGGATCGTCTCGCGATACGCCACCTGCGGACGGTCGGCGTTCACGGCGACCCCGAACTCCCGCTTCAACCGATCGACGATGATCTCGAGGTGCAGCTCGCCCATTCCGGAGATCACGACCTCGCCCGTCTCGGCGTCCGAGCGGACGACGAACGTCGGGTCCTCTTCGGCGAGCCGGTGGAGGGCGGAAGAGAGCTTGTCGCGGTCGTCCCGCGACACTGGAGAGACGGCGACGCCGATCACCGGCGCCGGGAACTCGATCGATTCGAGCAGGATGGGATGCTCCACGCTGCAGATCGTGTCTCCTGTGTACGTCTCCGCGAGCCCGACGACGGCGCCGACCTGGCCGGCACGCAGCTCCTCGATCGACTCGCGGTCGTTGGCGTGCATCTCGAACAAGCGGCCGACCCGCTGGCTCTTGTCGCGGCTCGCGTTGTACACCCGCGCTCCGGCCTTGAGCACGCCGGAATAGACGCGGACGTAGGTCAGCTTCCCCATGTGCTTGTCCGCCTGGACCTTGAACGCCAGCGCCGCGAGCGGCGCGTCGTCCTTCGGGTGGCGAATCAGCTCCCGGTTCGACTCGGTGCAGGCGCCGATCACCGGCGGGAGGTCGAGCGGCGAGGGAAGGTAATCGACGATCCCGTCGAGCAGCAGCCGGATGCCCTTGTTCCTGAACGCGGCGCCGCACAGGACGGGAATGAACCGCCCGTCGATCGTCGCCCGACGGATCGCACGAAGGACCTCCGAGGCCTCGGGGGCCTCTCCTTCGATGAACTTCTCCATCAGGTGGTCGTCCTGCTCGCTGATCCGTTCGATCATCCGCTCCTCGGCCTCGCGAGCCGCTTCGAGCAGGTCGGTCGGGATCTCTTCGACCCGGATCGTCGCCCCCTGGGGGGAGTTGTCGTAATAGACGGCCTTCATGTGGACGAGGTCGACGACGCCTCGGAACGTCCCCTCGACGCCGATCGGGATCACCACGGGCACGGCGTTCGCGCCGAGCTCCTGTCGGATCTCCTCGACGACGCGTTCGAAGTCGGCGCCGGCTCGGTCCATCTTGTTGACGAACGCGATCCGCGGCACGCGGTACTTCTCCGCCTGGCGCCAAACCGTCTCCGCCTGTGGCTGGACGCCGCCGACCGCGCAGAAAAGAGCGACCGTCCCGTCGAGGACGCGCAGCGATCGCTCGACCTCGGCCGTGAAGTCGACGTGCCCGGGCGTGTCGATCAGGTTGATCCGATGGTCCCGCCAGTAGGTCGTCGTCGCCGCCGACGTGATCGTGATCCCCCGCTCCTGCTCCTGGACCATCCAGTCCATCGCCGCCTCGCCGTCGTGGACCTCGCCGATCTTGTGACGCTTCCCGGTGAAGAAGAGGATCCGCTCCGTTACGGTCGTCTTCCCGGCGTCGATGTGGGCCATCACGCCCACGTTTCGTATCCGTTCGATCTGCGTTGGCTTCGCCATCGTCGCTCCTTTGTCGCCGTCCTTCATCACAGACCGAAACGGTCCCGAAATGCAAGCCGGAATCGAGTGCTTCTCACCTGCGTGGATTGGGCCGCTGTGAAACCGGCGTGCGGACGGGCGGACTTGAGGGCGAAGCGTACGAAACGGGCCGAGTGTTGTCAATCGACCCAATGCCCCGAAACATCACATGCAAGGTGCAACGGTACGTGCGCTTGCCCCGTGTGCCGTCGACGGCTCGACTGCAGTGTCGGAGCTTCCTCCGATGCTATCGAGCTACGGCCGACGTTAGTGGAAGTAACTCGTCTTTGACGTTCGTCTACGCCGGCGGCCATCACCCAAACGTGGTCCGGAAGGGATTCCAATCCGGGTCGTTCGTCAGGCGCGTCTGAAACACCCATTGGCGTCCATAACGTAGATCTCGTCGTTGCCATCGCGGGTCGAGACGAACGCGATCTCCGTTTCGTCGTGTGAACCGCTCCGGCGAGCGAAACGAATCCCACGGTCGGCACCGCCGGCGGGAAGAGCCAATCGCAACGCCGATCAGTGCCAGCAGAACCGCCGCTGCGAGCCCGCGTCTCGTCTTCGCTGTACATCTCCTCCTGTTGACGTGCCGTATCATCCATTCGATGACAATGGGCGAGAGGATGTCGAATGGCCGGCCACGTTGGAGAGCTTCTTGGCGGCACAAGAGCTGAGCCGGTTCCCACGTCGGTTCGGATACACTCGTCGCCTGGGAGGTCGGATGCTCGGGAGGAAAGAACGAAAGCGCAGGGCGATTCGTGATCGGCCATTTCCGAAACCGTGGCGGGCGATCCTCGAAGGATCCGTCCCGTTGTATCTGCGGCTTCCTCCGGAGGACCGCCAGGAGCTCCACGGGCACGCTCAGATCCTGCTGGCGGAGAAGCGCTTCGAGGGGGCGGCGGGGCTCGAGGTGGCGGATCGGATGAGGCTCGTCGTCGTTGCGCAGGCGGGCGTCCTGCTTCTGCATCGGGCCACCGACTTCTACCCCAAGCTGGTCAGCGTCCTCCTTTATCCCGGCGAGTACAGCGTGCAGGAGGAGGTCGAGAACGATCACGGGCTCGTCGAGGAGATCGACGAAGCGCGCGTCGGCGAATCGTGGCGAACCGGCACGCTGATCCTCTCCTGGGAGGACGTCGAACGCGACCTGACGAGCGATCTACAGAACGTGGTGCTGCACGAGTTCGCCCATCAGCTCGACGCCGAGAGCGGCGACCTGAACGGCGCTCCGCTCCTCGCCGACCGAAGTCTGCGAAGCCGTTGGGCCGGCGCGATGTCCGACGCGTTCGAGCGGCTCGGAGAGGCGGTCGAGCTGGACGAGGAGACGCTGCTCGATCCGTACGGCGCCGAAGATCCGGCCGAGTTCTTCGCCGTGGCCACGGAGGCGTTCTTCCTCGTGCCGACCGAGCTAGAGAGCGAAGAACCGGCGCTGTACGCTGTCCTCCGCGACTACTACAGGCAGGATCCGGCGCGATGGTGAGGTGGATCGCGTCCTCGGAGCGAGGCTTCGCACTCGGCGATCCCAGGCACGGGTTTTGAGTTGCGAATCGGCTTTGGACCGATCAAGCTTCATCCAGCTTAGGGCGCGGAGGCGTTTCGGATGACGGATGAACTCCGACGGGACGTTCTGGAGTACTACGCGACACCCGGCAAGATCACGTCGATCGCGAAGCACGCACAGTTCGTCGATTGGCTGACCGATGACGTTCGGGCGATCGTCCAGGTCGTCCAGGGGATTCTTATCCACGATTCTTGGCTTGATGCCTACGGTGCGAGCTTCAACGACGGTCAGCGCTACGATCACAACAGCCTCCTCATGGAGACGGTGCTCGACAAGGCCGTTGATCTGGACGACCGCTCCCTCTCGATCCCGCGCGCGCCCGACCGGCGCGTGATTGGATGCTGCCGTGAGTTCGCAACGCTCCTCTGCGCGTTCCTCCGGCACAAGCGCATTCCGGCGCGCAGCCGCTGCGGGTTCGGCGCGTACTTCACGGAGACGGGCGCCTTCGAGGATCACTGGGTGTGCGAGGTCTGGGACGTCGAGAAGGGGCGATGGGTTCTCATCGATCCGCAGATGGACCCGCTTCAGCAGAGCACGTTGTCGCTGGGCTTTTCGCCGCTCGATCTCCCGCGGGACCAGTTCGTCGCCGCCGGGGAGGCGTGGCGGCGGTGTCGGGCCGGCGAAGCGGATCCGGACGCGTTTGGGATCGGCTGCGATCCCGAGGAGTTCGGCCTGTCGACGCTCTACGGACTCTGGTTCGTGCGTGGGAATCTGATGCGCGACTTCGCCGCGCTCAACAAGGTGGAAACGGTGCCTCTTCTCATGCGGCTGTGGCGGGGGCTCACGTGGGACTCGTGGCGGCTGGTCGGAGCAACAGACGACGGGCTAAAAGAAGAGGATCTCGCTCTCCTTGACACCGTCGCCGAACTCACCGTCGACCCGGATGCGCACTTCGAGCAGCTGCGCCAGTTGTACGAGTCGCGCCCTGAGCTCCGACCGCCGGGTGAGATCCTGAGGTACGAGTAGGAGGCTCGAATGTCCTACACGCGGGAGGACGTGCTGGAGGCGACGCATGGCTTCACGGGCGTGACGATTCCCGTGCACGTCGCGATCGAGGCGAAACAGGTCGTGCTCGCCCAGCCGGAGATGCGCGATCTCCTCGAAGCGGCGGACGTCATCGCCGTCGGCGATTGCCTCTGTCGAAAAGAGGAGGGCAACTGCGACAACCCGCTCGATGTCTGCCTCGCGCTCGATGACGCCGCGACCGAACGGATCCGTGATCGGTCGTGGCGCGCGATCTCGGTCGACGATGCCCTCGCGATCCTGGAGAAGACCTACGAGTTTGGGCTGGTCCATCTCGCGTATCGCCGATGGGACGGTGAGGTCAACCTCGTCTGTTCGTGCTGCTCCTGCTGCTGTTGGCCGCTCAACGGGCTGAAGCGGTTCGACTACCGCGACGGGATCACCGAGTCGGCGTTCGTGGTGCGGTTCGACGGGACGAAGTGCGTCGGCTGCGGCACCTGCGTCGAGCGCTGTACGTTTGGCGCATTCGAGATATCCGACGAAGCCGGCACCGCCGTGTTCGACAGCGATCGCTGCTTCGGCTGCGGCCTGTGCGTCGGGACCTGTCCGAGCGGCGCGCTTCGCCTCGAGCCGCGCGACGGATGAGCTCGCGACGCGGCGGTCGGCTTTTCGCAGGGATCCCGGCTTTCGATTGACAAGGCACGGACGCCGTCCCTATAGTCACTTCGCGCGTGCTGCCGCGTTCGCGGTGGACAGACGATCGGGATGCGTGACCTACGGCGCGCTCGGGTGGCCAAAACAGAGGGAAGTGAATGAGAACCCACGAAGACAGGACGGTGCTCGCTGTCGGCGCCTCGTCGGGAATCGGCCGGGCCTGTGCCGTTCGTCTCGCGAGCCGAGGCCATCGCGTCTTCGGCACGACCCGTCGTCCGCCGGCTGAGGTGGAAGCCGCACTCCGGCGTGAACTTCGCGACTCCGATCGGCTCGAGGTGATCCGGATGGACGTCGACGACGTCCGGTCCGTCGACGCAGGCGTCCACGCGGTGGTAGAGCGTGCGGGGCGGATCGATGCGGTGATCAACTGCGCGGGCTTCGGGATCGGCGGTTCGATCGAGGACACGAGCGACGACGAGGCAAGGGCGATTCTCGAGACCAACTTCCTCGGAACGCTGCGCGTCTGCCGCGCGGTCCTCCCGATCATGAGGAAGCAAGGTTCGGGGACGATCGTCAACGTCTCGTCGATCGGCGGGCGGATCGCGGTCCCGTTCCAGGGTCTCTACAGTGCGACGAAGTTCGCGGTCGAGGGGCTGACCGAGGCGCTTCGGATGGAGGTCCATCGGTTCGGTGTCCGGGTCGTGCTGGTCGAGCCGGGCGACTTCGCCACCGGGTTCACCGACAACCGAAGGCCGGCTCGCGACGCGCTGGAGAACGAGGCCTACGCCGATGCCTACCGCGCGGCGCTCGCGGTCGTCGAGAGGGACGAGCGTGGCGGTTCGTCGCCCGAAGCCATCGCCCGGCTCGTCGAGCGCATCCTGGTTGCCCGTTCTCCTCGTTTGCGATATACGGTCGGGGCGCTCTTCCAGCGCGTCGCCGTCGTCCTGCGGAACGTTCTGCCGTCGAAGCTGTTCGGCTGGGGGCTGAGGAGATATTACCACTTCGGCTAGTCCGTCGGTGCAGGGGAAGGGAGGCGCTTTGGACCTGTTCGAGAAGTGCCGCGGGCTGTTCTCCGATCCGTTGGTCGCTCAGCGGATGGGGTATCCGACGAACGCCCGGAGCCTGAAGGAGATGGGCCTCTACCCGTATTTCATCCCGCTCGATCAGACCGAGGGGACCGAGGTCACGGCTTCGGGGAAGCGGCTGATCATGCTCGGTTCGAACAACTACCTCGGCCTGACGACCCACCCGAAGGTCCAGGAAGCGGCCCGGGCGGCGATCGCCGAGTTCGGCACCAGCTGCACCGGATCCCGGTTCCTCAACGGCACGCTCGCGCTTCACGGGGAGCTCGAGGGCCGGCTCGCCTCGTTCCTCGGCAAGGAGACGGCGCTCGTCTTCAGCACAGGATATCAGACGAACCTCGGTACCCTGTCGGCGCTGCTCGGTCGGGACGACGTCGTGATCTGCGACAGGGAGGATCACGCGAGCATCGTCGACGGCTGCCGCCTCGCCCTCGGACGGATGCGGCGGTTCGAGCACAACGATGTCGAGGACCTCGAGCGCGTCCTCGCTGCCTGTCCGGAGGGCGCCGGGAAGCTGGTCGTCGTCGACGGCGTGTTCAGCATGGGCGGCGACGTCGCGCTGCTTCCCGAGGTGATTCCCGTCTGCCGTAAGCACGGCGCACGGCTTCTGGTCGACGACGCGCACGGCATCGGCGTGATCGGCGGAGGACGCGGCACGGCGGCCCACTTCGGCGTCACCGCCGACGTCGATCTGATCGTCGGAACGTTCAGCAAGTCGTTCGCCTCGATCGGCGGGTTCGTAGCCGGAGACGAGGTGACGCTGCACTGGATCCAACACCTCGCGCGATCGTTGATCTTCAGCGCCAGTCTCCCGGCGTCGAACGTCGCCGCGGCGCTCGCGGCGCTCGACGTGATGGAGCGCGAGCCGGAGCGGGTCGATCGGGTCAACGGGATCGCCGACCGGATGCGTGAGCGGTATCGCGAGCTCGGGTTCGACGTCGGCGCCAGCCGGACGCCGATCGTCCCGATCTTCATCGGCGACTCCCTCAAGGCGATGCAGGTGTGGCGGGCGCTGTTCGACGAAGGTGTCTACGTCAACGTCGCCATCCCGCCGGCCGTCCCGGCGGGCAAGGCGCTGCTTCGGACGAGCTACATGGCGACCCACACCGACGAGCAGATGGATCGCGTCGTCGACGCGTTCGCCGCCGTCGGGAGGGCGCAGGGGCTGATCGGTTAGGTTGATCTCCCCTTGACCTAGAGCGCGCTCGAACTTGTATAGTGCGTCGGAATGTCTTCGGAGCTAACCATCGGGCAAGCCGCGGCGAGAACCGGACTCACCGTTCATACCTTGCGCTACTACGAGCGCGCCGGCCTGGTCCCCGCCGTCGATCGCGCCGGAAACGGGCACCGGCGCTACTCGGAGGAGGATCTCGCCTGGATCGGGTTCGTGAAGTGCCTCCGATCGACGGGGATGCCGATCTCCGACGTCCAACGATACGTCGAACTGCAGCAGCAGGGAGACGCGACGTTCGCCGAGCGGCTGGAGATCATGGAATCGCATCGGCGCAAACTGAAGGCCAGGATCGAGGAGCTGAGCGGCTTCCTGACTCGGATCGAGGGGAAGGTCGAGCGGTACCGGGAGCACGTCGCGCGGGAGAAGAGCGCATCGCGGGGGCAACAGGTGCGGACCGGATAACGGCCTTCCGTCGAGCGGGCACCGAGGCGGCGTCGGTTCCGGGATCGACGCACGCGGTCACAACCGAACGTTCGGATGCACTTCCATCGGTCCGCTCGGCGCATCGCGCGATTCGGCGAGCGTCGAAGTAAGGCAAGGAGCGACGTATGAACACCGTGAGATTGGGAAAGTCGGGGCTGATGGTTTCCCGAGTGGGGATGGGCGGCATCCCGATTCAGCGGCCTCCTTTCGACGAGGCCGTCCGCGTGATCCGGCGGGCGCTCGACCTGGGCGTGAGCCTGATCGACACCTCCCGCGGCTACGGCGACAGCGAGGAGCGGATCGGTGCGGCGATCGCCGGCCGCCGGGAGCAGGTGACTATCGCGACCAAGGGCGGATGGCGTGACAGAACGATGGCCGCAGAGCACATCGATGAAAGCCTCAGGAGGTTGAACGTCGAGGCCATCGATCTGTGGCAGTTCCACGGCGTGAACACGGTGGAGGGGTACGAAGGGCTGTTCGGCCCCGACGGTGCGATGGAGGCGGCCCAGGCGGCTCTCCGGGCCGGCAAGATTCGGTATATCGGCCTGTCGAGCCACTCGCCGGACGTTGCCAGGAAGGCGATCGTCGACGGCCACGTCGAGACGATTCAGATCCCGTTCAACCTCATCGGTCGGGAAGCGGGCGAGGAGCTGGCTCCGCTGGCGCGTGAACACGACGTCGGCTTCATCGCGATGAAGCCGTTCGCCGGCGGGATGCTTCGGAACGCGTCGCTTACCATTCGCTACCTTCTCCAGTTCGACAACGTCGTGCCGATCCCGGGCGTCGAGCGAGCAAGCGAGATCGAGGAGATTGCGGCGATCGTCGAACGAGGACCTCAGCCGCTGACGGCCGAGGAACGGGAGGAGATCGACGAGATCCGGGAGCGCGTGGGGACGCGGTTCTGTCGTCGTTGTCTGTACTGCATGCCGTGTCCGCAGGGCGTGGAGATCCAGCCGCTGATGACCCTGCCCGTCCTGTGGGAGCTGTGGCCTCGCGAGCTGGCGTTCTCCGACGAGTCGATCGGAGGCTACGCGAAGCGCGTCGTCGCGAGCGCCGAGAACTGCATCCAGTGCGGCGAGTGCGAGGTGAAGTGCCCGTACGAGCTGCCGATCCGTGAAATGATCGCCGAGCACGTGGAGCTGTATCGGCAGGCCGCTGCGACACACGCTGCAGCGAAAGGAGGATGACGTGGGTACGATCCTCGTCCTTTACCACTCGCAGGAGTACGGGAACACGAAGGAGATGGCCGAGGCGGTGGCCGAGGGCGCGATGGCCGCCGGCGCCGAGGTCACCTCGATCAACACGAACGAGCAGCGCCTCGACATCGAGCAGTACCGCCGGTTCGACGCGGTCGCCTTCGGCTCGCCCGACTACTTCGGCTATATCGCCGGCGGGCTGAAGGTCTTCATGGACGATTGGTACATCGCGCAGAAGACCGACCGTCGGGGATTGGACGACAAGCCGTACGGGTTGTTCTACTCCCACGGCGGCGGCGGAGCCGTCCGCGGTCCGTTCGAGGAGCTGTTCGGCCGCCTTGGTACGCAGGTCGGTGAGACGGTCGAGTCGCGCGGCCGGCCGGCCGAGGCCGTGCTCGAAGCGTGCCGCGCTCTGGGGCGAGAGCTGGCAGCCGCCTCGAAGAGACAGTGACCCCCGGCCGAGGCGAGGGCATCGAGAAGCAGGAGGTACGAGACATGAACGACGCGGAGGAGCGAAGAGAGCTCGACTTCGACGCCAAGCGGCGAGAGATCGTCTCGTACCTCGCTTCGCCCGACAACGCGATCATGGCCCTGGCGACGTCCGCCTCCGATCGGGTGCTCGCGCGGATGGTCCTTGTTGTCTGCGAGGGCCTCGACGTCTACTTCTTCACGTGGGGCGGCTCGCGGAAGTGCGAGCAGATCCGCGCCAACTCGCACGTTGCACTGTGCAAGGACAGAGTGCAGGTCGAGGGGACGGCAGAGATTCTCGGCGGCCTGTTCGATCCGACGCACGCCGCGGTCTTGAGGCTGTTTGAGGAGCGCTTTCCTCAGGCCGTCGACAACTGGCGCGACCGGCCCGGAATGGTCCTGACGAAGATCACGCCGACCCGAGTCGTGCTCGCCGGGGCGCCGAGCGAGGAGCCGAACCTGGAGTTCGTCGACCTGGAGAACGGGATCGCCTACGCCGAGCCGTGGGCCGATCGGTGAGACCGACCGGCGATCATCTTCTTTCCTCTCGTCATCGTTCCGTCGGTCCTGCTCTCGGGAATGATGTGGCCGATCCAGGCGATTCCCCGCGTGCTTCGCCCCCTCTCCTACGTTGTGCCGTTGACCTACTCCAACCGGTTGCTCCGGGCGGTGATGGTCAAGGGTCTGGCCCCGTGGCAGGAGCCGGTCGGCTTTGCCGGCGTGCTCGTGTTCGTCGTGCTGACGATCCTGCTGGCGAGCGTCGTCCTCCGGCAGTCGGCCGGCGAGCGGGAGTGAGGGCGAGTGGCAGAACCGGATGCTGCGACGTTATGCTCGAAGCATGCCGCGACCTCGGGCAACGACTGGCCGACGCCGCGGGGGGTGACGGCGAGCAGCGGCCAACATACGCCTGGGCTTGGATTCGAAGACAAAGCGCTGTCCTGGGATTCGCGTGGGGCAGACTATCGGATCACGATCCAAAATAGCGGCCAGACCCCTACCCCTTATTGTTCCTATTGTCTTTACGCGCCCGCGCTCTAGCTCTACGGTGAAGACATCCCTTCGATGAACTCGAGGTAGTCGGACTCCGTCGATAGGACGATTCTCGTTCCGCTGGCGAGTGCGGTTCGATACGACTCGAGGGTGCGCCAGAACCGGTAGAAATCCGGATCCTGGTTGTACGCCTCGGCGAAGATCTCCAGCGCTCGGGCGTCCCCTTCTCCGCGAACCCTCTCCGCTTCCTTGCGGGCGTCGGCGAGGATGATTTCGGCGTCCTTGTCGGCGGTGGAGCGGATCTGCTTCGATTGCTCCTCCCCCTCGGCGCGTAGCTGGGCGGCGATCCGCTCTCGCTCGGAGCGCATCCGCTCGAAGACGGCCTGCTCGATCTCAGTCGGCAGATCGGCGCGCTTGATCCGCACGTCGATGAGAACGATCCCGAAGTCCTCCAGCTTCGCTCGGCTCAGTTCGGTCACTTGCTCGAGGAACTCGAGGCGCTGCTCGGAAACGATCTCGTCGAGCGTGTTCTTGGCGAGGATGTTTCGCAAGTCGGAGTAGACGATGTCGTCGATCCGGCTCTGCGCGTTGCTCAGCCGGCCGCCGGTTGCCTCGATGAACGCCTTCGGGTCACCGACGCGCCAGATGGCGTAATTGTCGATGACGAGCCGCTTCTGATCCGACGTGAGCACGTCACGCGGCTGGATGTCGTAGTTGAGAACCCGATCCTCGAGGTAGACGACGTTCTGGACGAACGGGATCTTGAAGTTGAGCCCCGGCTCCTCGACGATGCGTACGATCTCTCCGAAACGGAGGACGGCCACCTTCTTCGTCTCGTCGACGGTGAACGTGAACAGGTTGTAGGCAATGATCAGGGCGACGACGACGATGCCGAACACGATGATCCTTCTCATTCGCCGTCACCCCCTGTGCGATCCAGATCGAGGAGCTTGAGGATTCCTTCGGCGTCCTCGGACAGGATCGTCTTCTCCATGCCGGGAAGGATCTCCTCCATCGCCTCTATGTAGAGGCGCGTTCGGGTGACCTCCGGGCCGATTTCGTACTTGGCGAGGACCTCGACGAAACGGGCGACGTCTCCCTCCGCGCCCTTGATCCGCGTCTGCTTGTACGCCTCCGCCTGGTTGGCGATCTCCTGGGCCTGACCGCGCGCGCGCGGGAGGATGTCGAGCGCGTACTCCTCCGCTTGGTTGATCAGCTTCTCCTTGTCCTGTCGGGCGCTGTTGACGTCGTCGAACGCACTGACGACCTCACTCGGCGGCTTGACGTCCTGTAGCTGGACGTTGGCGATCATGATCCCCGCGCCGTAGGTGTCGAGGAGCGCCTGGAGCGAATCGAGCGTGTCGGCGCCGATCACGTCTCGCTGCTCGGTCAGCGTCTCATCCAACGTTCGCGTCGCGACCTGCTCGCGGAGGACCGCCTCGGCCGCCTGCTTGACGATCGCGCTCGGGTCGATCAGGTTGAACGCGAACTGCTCCGCGTCCTTGACGCGGTACTGGACGACCATCTCCACGTGCGTGATGTTCCCGTCTCCGGTCAGCATCAACGCCTCGGTCTCGACGGTCTGGTAGCGGGGATTCGGCGGTGGCGAGACCGTCCGGAAGCCGATCTCTTCCTTGCGCACCTCGAGGACGTTCACGGAGACGACGCTCTCGATTGGCGAGGGGAGGTGGTAGTGCAGCCCCGGATCGACGGTTGCGACGTACCGCCCGAACCGCTTGACGAGCCCGACCTCGGACGGCCCGATCGTGTAGATTCCGGTCAGAAGGTAGATGGCAACAATGATTCCGATGACGATCCAACCGAGAGATCCGGAGAAGGGAAGGACGATCCGTCGTCTCGTCGGTCGCGCCTCCTCGTTCTGCGGTCGCTTCGGCTCCAACAGGCGGTCGATGAACTCAGACATAATCCACCCCTCAGTACGCCACACCGTAATGAACCGCGGCCCGATCTGCAAGGGATGCGGATCCGAACGGCCGAGCGAAAGGGACGAGTGGGACGTGGCTCTTGGGGTCGGGGGTCTTCGACCGGTTTCTTCCGAGATGACGGGTCCGCATTTGGGGTCGGGAAGGCCGCCGATGGACACCGTGAAGGACGAGACCCCCCCCGAGTGCGTATAGCACTGATACATCGACACGAACTCGTCGCGGCGGTGCGTCGGCGGTATGCTGGTTCTCGAATGAACGAGCAGAGGATTGCACTAGCGGCAGCAGCTGCGGCGATGCTCGTCGCGGTTCTCGGGATTGCGGACGAGCTTCCCGGCGACCCGGGCTACGTTGTCCTCGAGGCGTACGCCGATCCACTTCGGCCTTCGGCGGAGCAGCCCGGACCGTGCGGTGCGGAGTCTCTCGAGGAGTGCGTCGCCTGCTGCACCGGCCGGACCTCCCGCGAATGCCTCGACTGGATCCAGTCGATCTACGACGCGCTGGACGGGCGGCCCGCCTTCGATGAAGACGAGAAGCTCCGGGGCGTCTGGCTTCCGACGATCGACGCCGTGCGTGCCGCGGCGCAGCGGATCCCCCGGCTCAAGTCCGTGGGGATCAACGCGGTCTCCTTCGGACCGGACGTTGTCACGCGCGACGTTGCCGAGCCGCGAACCGTCGGCGACCGAGCGATCCGCTTCTACGTTCGGCTGTTCCACAGTGCTGGGTTCGCCGTGTACCTGGTGCCGAATTCGATGCACTGGGGGAACAACGACGTCTCGCTCCACGCGCTGACGTCGCTCGTCCTCGACTGGGCCGAGGAGGCCGAACGGCTCGGCGTTGAACTGTACGCCGTGCTGAACGAGGTCGACGGGATGCGCGAGGACGTCGCGTCGACCTCGACTTGGCTGCAGGCGGTGCTCCCGCAGGTCCGCGAACGGTACGGCGGCCTGCTCGGTGTCCAACCGACGCAGGCGGGGTTCAAGGGCGGACGGCTCGACGTCTCGGGGTACGACGTCGTCTCGCCGTTCTTCTCGCTCTTGGTCCCGGATCCGTTCCGAAACGACCGGGAGATCGATGCCTTTTTGAGCGAGGCCGAGCGGGTCCGGGGTCGATACGCGAGCGTCCGCCGCGTTCTGCTCGGCGACGTGGCGACGTTCTCCGGCGGCAACTGGGCGGAGACGTTCCTGATGGAGTCCCAGGCGAGGGCGCTCGCCGAGGGACGAAATGAGTACTCGGACGCCGCCGAGCAGGCCGCGGCGTTCGAGACCTTCCTCGAGGAGGCGTACCCGGCGATCGACGGCTGCTTCTTCAACCTGTGGGTCGGGTTCGATTTTCTCGACCGTCCGGCGGAGGACGTGGTTCGAACGCACTTCGCACCCGCCGGGACGCTGCCTGAGCGTGCGTTCGACGCGATCTGGAGCGCGCCGGGCCTCTTCGACCTGATCGAGGACGCGATGCTGACGGACGAGGAGCGCGCGTCGATCTTCGATCTCGGGACGTACGTTGCCGGCTGGGCCGGCCTCTGCCACGAACCGACGGTCGAGCATCCGGGCCCCTTCGGGTGCACGTCGGTGCCGGCGTGCATGGAGCAGTTCCGCGTGGATCCCGAGACCTACTGGCGTCTCGCCGGCGAAGCGTGCGAAGAGGAGACCTAGCGAAGCGCGGGTGGACCGCCTGCGTTCACTGGCGCAGGAGCCGAAACCTCGGCAACCGGGAGAATCGAAACCGGTCGATCATATAAGGTCGCGGTTCACCCGCGATCCCTTGTCCGCGTGTCCCGCGATGGAGGACATCGGCGGAATCATGGTTGGTGTCGCGTTTCCCCGGCTCCCGTCTTGTTCCTTTGCCTCCTCGCGCGTAGCCTCAACGGACACAGTGAGGTGTTCTCAGGTACGGGATACGGAGGCTCCGATGGCGAACGACCGAGATCGAATCGAACGACCCGCGACGCTCGACGACGCCAAGGCCGCGACGGAGCTGTTCAACGCGCGGTCGAGGTACTTCTACGGGGTGGATCAAGCGACCGAAGAGCGGATCCGGGCGTGGATGGGCATACCGCGCTTCGATCTCGCACGGGACACGCGCGTGATCGTCGACCGGGAGGGGAAGCTTCTGGCGTGGGCGCACGTGATGGATCCGGGTGCACCGTATGTTCAGATCGGATGCGGGCTGTCCGTTGCCGTCTCCCACATGGAGGAGGAGGCGTTGTGGGACGCCCTGCTCGCGTGGTGCGAGCAACGAGCTTGCGAATACGTCCCACTCGCCCCACCCGAAGCCCGGGTGAGTCTCTGGCTCGAAGGGCGCACCGAAGACGTCGATCGGCTGCGAGCGATCGAGAGGACCGGCGCTCAGAGGGTCCGGATCGGAAATCGGATGCGGATCGATCTGGAGGAACGCCCCGACGCGCCCGAGTGGCCCGAGGGCCTTCGCGTTCGGACCTTCGACCCCGAAAGCGATCTGCGTCCGTTCGTTGCGGCGTTCGAGGAAGCCTTCCGCGATCACTGGGGCTTCGTCGAATCCCCCCTGGATGAAGCCGTCGCCCGGTGGCGGGACGGAATCGAGGCGAACAGCGAACGCTTCGACCCGAGCCTCTGGTTCCTGGCCGTCGACGGCCAGGAGATCGTGGGGTTCGCGCTGTGCTCCGACGACATCGCGGGGGACGAGACACGTAGCGAGCTCGATCCGTTCGGTGTGCGCAAGGCCTGGAGGCGGCGCGGGCTCGGTCTTGCGCTCCTTCGGCACTCGTTCCTTACGCTCTTCGAACGGGGGAAGACGGCCGTGGAGCTCGACATGGATTCCGAGAACCTCACCGGCGCGCTTCGCCTGTACGAGCGAGCCGGGATGCGCGTCGTCCGCCAGCAGGCCGTCTACGAGAAGGAGCTCCGCGCCGGAACCGATCTCGCACTCAGAGAGCTCGGCGAGTAGGCCGGATCAGCCGAAATCACTCAATCGTGACAGTCGAAGCCGGCGATGAGGCGTTCGAAGGAATGTCCAGTTCTCTCCGGATAGAAGCGGAAACAGTGAGGAGCGTCGGTGCAAGCGAGCACTTATGGGAGCGCCTACTGGAAGGCCGGGTTCTCGATCTCTCCGATCAGCGTCGCGAGACCAACGTACCGCACGTCGATCCCTTTGGTGTGCTGAGTGTAGGCTCGATCGACATCGGCAGCGACGACCCAGCTCCGTCCTTTGGGATACTGACGTCGGAACGCGAGGAGGTTCCTCGGATCGAAATCCGACGCGGACCACTTGCATTCGATGGCATCGGGAGAGCGACCTTTTCCACGGTGAATGAAGTCAACCTCGTGGTGGTTCTTGTCGCGCCAGTAGTGGATTCGCTCCGTCTGGAGGGCAGCATGAAGCTCGTTGAGCACGAAGTGCTCCCACAGATAACCTAGATCGTCCGGGCGGAGATCGCGCCACCCACGCGCGAAGCAGACGAAGCCGGTGTCGAAAACGTACACCTTGGGTGCCGACACGATCTCGGTCGAGCGGCGGGAGCTGAACGGCCGCACGACGTGAGCGACCAGGGTGGCCTCGAGAGCACCGAGGTAGTTCGAGACCGTCTGTCGGTTGATCTCGCACGGACCCGCGAAGCGCGTCGCCTCGAAAATGCCCCCGCTCTGTACCGCGAGGAGCTCGAACAGCCGCTGGAAGGACGCCCGCCGCTCCAGACGGAACAGCTCCTGGATGTCCTTTGCCCAATACGAGTCGATCCACTCCTGGAAGTCTCCTTCCGGGAGCGAACCGGAGAGGAAGAACGGTGGAAGCCCGCCTCGGAGCAGTCGGTGTTTGAGATCTTCCCGTTCGAATGCGGCGAGATCGGCGAGCGTCATCGGCGTCAGCCAGACGGTTCGCTTTCGCCCGGTCAGCGCGTCGCGGAACTTGGTCGACGCGCCGAGGGTCGAGGAACCGGTCGCGAGGATTTGGACGTCCGGATAGTGGTCGGCAGCGACCTTCAGGATCTCCGATGGGTCGGCCAGCCGATGGATTTCGTCCAGCACGATCCGCCTTCCGCGCACTTCGTGAAGGAACGCCTCCGGGTCTTCGAGCAGCCGGCGCGTTCGTGGAAGCTCGCAGTCGTAGTACTCCACGTCGGGCAGGGAACGGCTGAGAACCGTCTTCCCGACCCGGCGTACACCCTTCAGCCAGACGACGGACCGATCCCGGAACGCCTCCTCGATGCGGCGGATCCATTCGTGTCTTGAGTACATGCGCGATCAGTTTAGCATTTGGTAGTACCAGATGCAATAGTGATCGCATTTAGCATTGCTTTCGGAGCTGTCGCGTGTTGCGATCCCCGAAACGGCATGTTCGGTCCTCCAGGGCAGAGAAGTGATTGGAGACGAGTGAGAAGGGGTGATGGGGCAAGGAGCGGGGGGAAGGGCAGGTCGAAATGAGAAGCTTGAGGAGCTGACGCTCGAGACCGGATTTGAGATGTCGTTGGCGGCCCGATTTTCCCCGATCTCATGTCCGTCGCTCCAGTACTTGACAAGAACACTCCCAAACGGTACGTTGAGGTGTCCAGGGACGAAACTCGGCTTCATGCCGTGTGAGCCGCAGCTGAGGCTGTAAGCTCCTATATCCCTGGATGGTCTTCTCGGAGCGCCGCGTCGAGCGGCGTTTTCTTGTTGTAGTAGACGCCGTATTCGACCGAACGCGTGTCGTCGATGTCATGAACAAGCCGACACCGATGCCATAGCAAGCGGATGAACCGGTTCTCACCCCTCTCGTAGAACCGTTGCAGTGCCCAAAGGAAGTAGTCGACAGCCTGGAGCCCTCCATGGGCACGGGGTGAATCTGATTCCACCCTGATGACTGAGGTCAGCTGCCGGCCCCACTTCTCCGCGAATCGAGTGCGCGCGGCCTCGAGCGCCTGCTGCAAGGCTTGCGTTCGGTCTCTCCTCCCCCGTCGTGCGAAGGTGATGACGTACTGGTCGGATTGGTGGAGACGATCCCGAAACAGGCGCCGAACCAGATAGTCGTACAGCTCGTTCGGGTGATATCTGTAACTTCCGTCCGAACGGTTGCGGCTTCGAACGTACTTGAGGACCGCCTTCTTGCTCCGAACGACAGCGAAGAACCTGACCTGTTGCTCTGCAAGGAGCGAGAACACCTCTCGCCGGACCTCAGGCACGTCGTCTTTGGCATGGAACGCCAGAGCAGTCTTCTTCGCATCCAACTGCATGGAGGGCACTCCTTCGAAGTACGGATCGGAAAGCAGCCTGGAGCGTAGCTCGTCGAGGTCGCCTGCCAACTGAATGGGATCCTCGGCTTCAAGCAACCCCAGAATGAAGAAGCGCGAGCAGCCGGAGGTCCCAACAAGCACACGGCCCTTCGAATCAAAAATCGCTGGATCCCCGGACTCATCGACGTAGTAGTGCACTGGCTTCTCCTGGGAATCGGGATCTGTATTCATACGGACTACCCCTCAGAGCAAGGTACGTGAAGCCGCCCGTACGGTCAATCACCGTCAAATGGGGTTTTGCAAGACTCGTCCACGAAGCGTTGGAGATTGCTTCCGGAAGCTTGCCGGCCAGACTCAAGAACAGAGTGCTGACACCTCACTCACGCTCGTATGTCCTCTGGCTGGGTCGAGTCCATGCCCAGCTCCTCTGGGGACGAGAACTCCCAGTCCGATTGAGCCGCCGCGGCGAGCCCCGTGACCAAGAGAAGAGCGAAGCAGCCTCGTCGGTTCCGATGCTCCTAGGATCAGACGCTGCCGTGCTAGTACTTGGTAGTACCAGATGCAATAGTGATCGCACCTAGCATTGCTCCCGGAGCTGTGGCGAGTCGCGTTCCTCGAAACGGCATGTCCTCCGGTCCTCCCAGGGCAGAGAAGTGATTCGAGACTAGTGGAAGGGGTGTGGAGGGCAGGGGGTCTCATGCGTGCCAGCGAGCCTTGTACGCTCTGCAGATGGCCTCGAGCATCAGCGCGTATTCGCCATCCACATCGATCCCGAGTTTGGTCTCCCGGTCAACTCGCGGGGGATCGACGTTGTTCACGTAGACCGGGACTATCGCCACGAAGTCGTAGCCCCGTACGTGTGTGTGGCCTGGGCTTCGGGTAGGCAGCTTTCGAAACCGCGCGACCGTCACTTCGGGATCCTTCGGACGGTTCGGGCTCACGGCGTACTCGAAGTCTTCCCACAAACGCTGGTCGCCGCTTGACAAACGCGGCAGAACCGTCGTCTCGAAGTCTTCTTCCCGAGGCTTCACACGGTCAGGCACGTTGAGAACCCGCTCGGCGACCCCAACCAGAACGGTAGCGGCCATCACGGCTTCCTGGCGGACTCGGTACACGGCATCGAGTGTCTCACTCAGATCGTCAAAGCGAGATGTACGATTGCGGTGGGCAGTCATCACCGACTTGTTCTCGACACCGATCCGTAGGCCTTCGATCGCCGGACCGCCCGTTTGGGGGTCGGGCTCCCCAACGAACAGGTCAAGGCGCCGGCCACGGCCCCCTGGAGCACTGATGTTCAACCAATGCTTGATCACTCCATCGTCATAGTCCCGCTTCAGAGGAGCACAGCTTTGGAGCAAGTCTTGAAAGACTCCCTCACTGACGATGTCGGAGTGCACAGGCTGACGATGATTGTGATAGCCGGCCTGACGTATCGCCTTCATCACCTGATCGAAGGGCGTCGTGCTCATCCCACTCCTGTCAAGACCGCTTGAGAAGACGCATACACTGAAGGACAAGGTTCGCGTAGCAATCGGATGGTAGCCCCCTGCACCTCTCGATCGAACTCCGGCGGCAACGGTAACTCCCTGAGCGCACGGCTTTGAAGACGGATGAAGCCGTTCGCCGCCCGCTGGCAATGGCGGGCGAGCCACTTCCGAGCGGTGTCGCTGCTCAAGTACCTCATGAGCCGGAGTACATCCACGCCAGGCTTTGGAATCGCGTAGTAAACCGTGTGGCGTGGTACTACCGAACCTGCCTCGTCAAGCCAGAACCGCGGAGACGGCGTGATGTCTTTGCAGAGGATCTTCGGGCTGAGGATCTCCGTCAGCGGGGGAGTCTCGTGAAACGCGTACCAAGGCTTCCGTCTGACACATGTGCGTTTCAGCAGACGCGCCCGGACATCCGGTCGGCGGAGGTACTCGGCGAACTCGCCTAGATCCTCCAGGGGACGAAGTCGCCCCGCGCGATCATAGGGGACCATGATCGAATCGGTGGTCCGGATTTCCTCTTCCATGCCCGATAGCTGGCGGCCCGAGATCGTGGGATACGCGAACTGCAGCATTTGTTGCCCCAGGGAGGCGGTCCGCTGCACGAACACGCCGTCGGCTCCGGTAGCCACGCCGGCGCTGATGCGTTGACAGATCTCGCCCAGTGTCGGCCGATTGAAGTCCCGTTTCGCGCCGCCATTCATCTGCGGCAGTAGCGACGCGCCGTTCGAATCGAACCGAATCCGACTTCTGGCACCTTCACGGTTCCGGAAGATCGTCGGCGCGTGGCCTGCTGCCTTCACGACGGTCGTGACGGCCGGATACGTTACTAGACCGGTGAACGCATCTTCGGCGATCAGCTCGACCTCTTTCACGAAGACAGATGCAAGAGCCTTCCGCAGTTCCCTGGCTGATTCGACGTAGAGGTACTTCTCGGGCGTTACGAAGACCAACGTGCCGTCCGGTTTCAACTGACGCAGAGCCTGCTCGAAGAACAGAAAGTACAGGTCGAATCTTCCTTTGGCTGACCGAAAGCTTCGGCGGTATGTTGCCTTCTCGTCCTCCGACAACTGGGTGATCGGCACGTACGGCGGGTTGCCGACGACGAAGTCGTACTCACCAAGCCCGTCTTCGAGGAAGTCGCGTTGAAGGAGATGAACGTTTTCAACACCGTCGAGTCGCTCTCGCGCGACCGAGAGCTTCGTAGGGTCGCTATCCACTCCATCTATCCGTGGCGGCGCGATCTGGCTTCGGTGACACCAACGAATTACCCCTTCTATGAAAGCGCCAGTGCCACAGCCAGGATCGAGAAGCCTGTCACGTGAAGACGGCGAGCGCTCCTCGAAGAGCTTCTCGACCATCAAGTCAACCAGATTTGGAGGAGTAAGCACGAACCCTCTCATAGACGCCATTATACCCGGCAGTCTTCTCTGTCTGAATTGCCGCCATCCCCCGGTGCACCGCGGGATGACCGCGGGTACCCATCTTGTCTCGCACTACCTGTGATTGGGCTCCGATCCGTTCACCCCGAGACGCTCTCGAAACGCACTGCATAGAATCTAGCGACGACGGGACTTCTCGCGGTCGAGGAGGATGAGCTTGTCAACCAAGAGGAAACGAGTTGGCGCCATCTTGATCTTTCTTGCCGCGTTCCTCGTGATGGCTGTTGTCTGTCTAGGTAGTGGCGAGCAAGCCGCCGAACGGCAGGTCATCTTCGACGAGGTGGGACAGTACGCCGACGGTGGGATGGCGGTCGCGATTCTGGTTGTCGACGATCTGGTCTACCTCTGCGAGTTCGACCGAGGCGTGGTGATCCTCAACGTCGGCGAACCGGCGAACATCGTCGAGATCGGG
>Ga0180432_10003091_pt1 | contig 24111 bp, 21 predicted proteins | sample SS_ome_10_FD_132414 | JGI IMG/M metagenome (GOLD analysis project Ga0180432, IMG submission 132414) | Hypersaline lake sediment archaeal communities from the Salton Sea, California, USA - SS_1_MS_2 metaG | ecosystem: Environmental > Aquatic > Non-marine Saline and Alkaline > Hypersaline >... | reverse complement strand
GATGTCGAAGGTGACGGTTTCCTGTATAATATGGTAAGGAATATCGTAGGAACCCTGGTTGATATCGGCTGCGGCAGATGGGAACCCGGCAAGATAAAGGAAATCCTTGAGGCAAAAAGCCGAACCGCCGCAGGCAGGCTTGCGCCACCCCAGGGCTTATGCCTGATGTGGATAAAGTATTGAAAAGGCAGAATACAGAATACAGGAGACAGAATACAGAAGACTACATGTTGTTTAGAGAGGACAGGGCGTTTTCCGGCGTAGAACGGAACATATCTACATGGCCAAAGAAGCAGCCAAGAGATTTACGGATTTGATAGTCTGGCAGAAAGCGCACAAGTTTGTGCTTTCGGTGTACCGCTTCACATCACGTTTTCCAAAGGATGAAACTTATGGTTTGTCTTCTCAGTTCAGGCGGGCCTCAGTTTCAATCCCGGCTAATATTGCAGAAGGATTCAAGAAGAAAGGCCAGGCTGATAAGTCCCGGTATATGAATATTGCGCAAGGTTCGCTGGACGAGTGTCGCTACTATTTGATATTGGCTAACGACTTAGGATATGGTAGAACTGATGTGCTAAGTAATCAAATCGATGAAGTTGCCAAACTTCTGGCGGCCTATACGAACGCAGTTAAGAGAAACAAATAGAATTTGTTAGCCGGGCAGGGAAAAGTAGCCGCTTATATAAAATTCTGTTTTCTGTATCCTGTATTCTGTATTCTTTTTATGAAGATCATTCACATAATAACTCGATTGATTCTCGGCGGGGCGCAGGAGAATACGCTTATTACCTGCAAGCTTCTCGCCGAGCGGGGACACGATGTCACGTTAATCACCGGGCCGGCCCTGGGACCTGAGGGGGAGCTCTTCGAGCAAGCGAAGGGGCAGGGCTACGAGATCGTCGTCGTCGACAGGCTTCGACGGGCGATTAATCCTTACAATGATGCTGTGAGCTATTTCCAAATCAAGAGGCTGCTTCGCGAATTGAAGCCCGACGTGGTTCATACCCATTCGGCCAAGGCCGGGATTTTAGGTCGGTTTGCCGGTTACGCGTTGAAGAACAAATGGGGTAAAAATCTTCCTGCAGCGGTTCACACGATCCACGGGCTGGCTTTTCATCCTTATCAGAGCGACTTGCTCAACAAGTTCTATATCGCAATAGAAAAGTCGACGGCAAAGCGAACGGATTTCTTCATCAGCGTTGCCGATGCGATGACCGAGCAGGCGACCGCCGTCGGTATCGGCGCGCGCGAGCAGTACGTCACTGCATATTCAGCCATCGAGGAAGATGATTTCTTAGAGCCGATCCCACAGCAGCGCAGGAGTGAATTCAGGCAAAAGCACGGCATCGCCGACGATGCGGTCGTGCTCGTTACAATCGCCAGGCTGTTCATGTTGAAAGGACATGAATATATTGTCGAGTCGGCTAAGGAGCTTTCCAAGAGATTCGAGAACTGCGTTTGGCTTTTCGTCGGGGACGGCAATCTCTCCGAGCAGCTACAGCAACAGGCGCGTCGGCTCGGGGTAGGCGAAAAGATCAAATTCGCGGGTCTTCTGCCGCCCGGAGAAATTCCCCTGGCTATACAATCATCCGACATTCTCGTCCACTGCTCGTTGAGAGAAGGTCTTGCTCGCGCGCTGCCGCAGGGCATGCTGTGCGGCAAGCCGGTAATTTCCTTCGACGTTGACGGAGCGCGGGAAGTGGTGAATGAAAACACGGGAAGACTGATCGAACCGAAGAACGTCGAACATTTGATAAAAGCCTGCGCCGAATTGATAGAAGATAAGGATTTGAGAGAACAACTCGGCAAGCAGGCAAGGCAATCGGTGGAAAAGAAGTTTGCACCGGACACGATGGTCGATACAATCGAAGAGGTCTATCGCAAGCTGCTGGGCAGGTGATCGGTGAGAATCGTTGCGGGCAAAGGAGGTCGTCGAGTATGAGTGATAAAGTCCGACCATGCTGGTGGAATTGTTACGGCCCTGACGATGAGAGCTTCCTTGATGACGAGGAATTGCTGGCGATTGACGCGATGGAAGACGCCATCGGGCCTTTGGACGAGCAGACCACAGCAATACGGCAACTAATCACACGTTTCGAGTTGTGCTATCGCGCGGCCGACGAAGAAGCCGAGCGAATCTTCAACGCCATAAGCACCGGCGTTCTCCCGGCCGAATCGAACGAACGATCGCCGGAGCGAAAAGCCGAACTGGAGAATAGCCGCCGAATTCTTTCGCACTGGTGTGAGAATCAAAATGTAGAGGACATTGACCTCAATGTAGGCGACATCTCGGCTGAGGTGCTTGCCGGTTTCATCGGTGAGCCAAGCCCGCTCAAGATCTGGCAGGTGCAGCGAATAGTCGAGAGAATCAGCGAAGCGCGGGATCCGAATCAGCACTACTACAGAATGGCTCTCGACATCGGCGATTATGGTGAGCCGGGGAGGGGCTTGGTTGGTGAACATTACAAAGACAACGCCGATTTCCTCGAAAAGACCAGGAAAACTGTCATTCATGACACGGTGGATGGGCGAAAATCTAAGGTATCTTTGGCGATGGCTGTAGACCTTCTTATGCCGTGCCACTGGGACTTCGTCGGCGCATTGGTCGCAATCTTAAAAGCAATCGGCGGAAATCTGCAGCCGGAGAGGCCGTTTGCGTGCTGCGCCAGAAATGTCAAACTCAGCCCGTTGTGCGACAGAGTGAAGATCATATCGAATACGCTTGGGGCCTTCTGGAAGGATGATAACGGAGCCGACGACATAGATCGCGACCTGCTGGCGGCTCTGGGAGAGCCGACGCCGGTAAAACGCTGGCTCTCTGCGTCTCTGGACAAGACTATACGATTGCATCTGAGCCTTCCGTTTGATCTGGATTTGTCCTGAAAAAAAGGCGTCGAGGTCGAAGAAGCACTACTTGCCGGGGAGTCTGCCGCCAAGAAATTGGCGGTTTCACAAAATTATTTTCATCACATGGATAGATGCGATAAATCTCGTAAGTATTTCTATAACAAAGACATGTCGCTTTTACCCCGACGCGGAATTCGATAATCTTTCAAAAATTCTCAAAAAAACCGGCAACATACTTGAAGTTGGAGCGTCTATGCTGTAGACTGGTTTGTAACGCAAACTCATATGGACCGCAAACGATAATGCCATAAGGAGATTTGCCATGAGCAAAGAGATAGACGTAAAGAACATCGAGCGAAAGACATTTGCCGACTCCCAGCAGGACGGCCTGTTAGAGCTGGTCATGGGTATTTGTATGATAGCGATATCCACCCGCCTATTCTCTCGCGTGCTGGTCGTGATGCTGGTTTTACCGGTAATTCTATTTCACCCCCTTCTCGAAGCGATGAGAAAGCGGTTTACGTATCCCCGAATAGGGTACGTCAGGCTTATCCCGGACAAGCCGAAAGAGGTCATCAGCGGCATCTTTCTGGTCTCTGTCGCAGTGGCCGTCATAATGGTTATTGTGTTCCTAATTTTCGGTGGTATAAGGAACTTCGAGTTGTGGCTCAGATGGTGCCCTTTCTGGGGCGGGACGGTTCTGGCGGGAATGTTCAGCTCGTTTGCGTCCAAATCAGGTGCAGTCCGCCATCATATTTTCGCCGTATGGTCCCTGCTCGCGGGCATTTTACTGTCCCTGATCAATTTCGACGCCGTCGAGACCGGGACTTTGCTGTATTTCGCCGTAATGGGGGCAATTCTAATTCCATTTGGATTGGCGCGGTTTGTGACTTTCCTGCGGACACATCCTCAACCTACAAAGGAGACAAATGATGACAGAGTTTAATCTAACGGATATCGAAAAGAACACGCGCATGGCCCTTCACAAAGACGGCCTGGATGAGATTCTGGTCGGGCTTTCGCTGGGTATAATGGCGGTGTTTTTTCTGGATTTTAGGCTTTCAATCGCACTGGTCGCCGGTTGCATAATACAAATTCTTGTCAAGCCCGCATGCCGAAGGCGAATAACCTTCCCTCGCCTGGGTTACGCAAAGCTGAATGAAGCCCGGGACCAATTGACAGGCTCGGTAATACTTGCGATTGCCGCCGGGATCGTCGCGGTCGGGCTGGGGTTGTTCTTCGTCTCGGCGCTCCGCTGGTTGCTGCCGCCGTACCTTGGGATTGTGCTGGCGGGCATAACCTTTATTCAGGTCCGGCGAAATGCGCATGTTTACGATTATTTCGTCGTCGGTTTGTTTCTAACCAGCGGTCTTTTAGGATTGCTGCTCATCTCACTGGGCTGTAATCCGGGGCTGGCTACAGCCGTACAGGGCTGGGCTCTGGCGGGACTTCTGATACCTGTTGGTGCAGTCAGGCTCGGCCTTTTTCTGCGCAAATACCCAATATCTACGGGGGAGGCCGATTTTGACAAGGAATGAGATAGATAAGGAAAGCCTTCAGCCGCTGTCGGAAATCGATCGCGTGATTCACGAGCCGGCGAGGTTATTGATTCTGGCGTACCTTTCGGTAGTCGAGAGCGCGGACTTTCTATTCCTGATGAACCAGACTTCTCTAACGCGCGGCAATCTGTCTTCGCATCTGAGCAAGCTCGAAGCGGCCGGTTACATCGAGATCAAGAAGGAATTTGTCGATAAAATCCCCCGCACGCTCCTGCGCCTTACCGAAAAGGGCACAGAAGCGTTTCAGGTGTATCAGTCCAACATGAAGCAGGTGCTTGAAAGCCTGTCATAGCGATGATCTTTTATTTGCTCCGGTTATTTTCCAATTTCAATTTCGAATCCCTGATCTTCGCCGGGGACGAGAGATATATTCTTGAATTTCACAAAGCTGAACGGGCGATAGCGGAAGCACACACCCTCGATTTGGGACATGCTCACGTCTTCGAGAACAAACTTATGCTCGGTTAGACCTGTCTCTTTGTTGTTACTCACATCCTCTGAGTATCTGTTGAGTGAAACAGTCTTTTTTGCCGAATCTTCCCAAAGTATCAGGGCGAAATCTGTGTGATAATCTCGTATGTGAGATCGATAGTCCACGAAGCAGCGAACGACAATCTTGCCGTCCTCGACCTTGGGAGGATTGAGTATGATTCGTTGCTTATCGAGGAATTTCGTCTTGCCGGCTTTATCCTCGACGACGAGAGCGGTCTGCCAACCTCCGGTGGTGAGTCCGAAGTTCCAGGTGGTCTTTCGTTGGGATTTGTCAAAACCGTAACCTTCGGCGGAAAGGCCTTGTATAAGACGGTTGCCGTATCTGTCACGGATTTGCCGGTAATATGAGCCTTTGCTGCCTTCGAAGGAATGCCTGGTCGCACTGCCTCCGCTGCTCGAATGATTTATTCGCCAGGCGAATTCGTAAAGCTTTCTATCGGCGCGAGGCCGGCTATAAGGTTCGGTGTTGATATACGGCACGTAGTCGAGCGGGCTGCCGTCCGGGCCCCACCATTTTTTGCCGGCGCTGGGATTTTCACAGATACCGATGAATTCGACCGTGGCGCCGTTTGCCAAAGTGGCCTTCCACTTCGAAGGGGCAATCAGCTCGGACTGTTGCAGCTTTCTCCCCTTAGCAAGGAGATCTTTGCTCTGAGATTCCGTAATCTCGGCCGTTGGATGGACGAGAAACTCAAGATCAAGCGTTCGTCGCGGCATGATCGGGCGTTGAGGGTGGGGGGCGCTCCCGGCATACCAAACGTCGTTTCCCAGGTAATCGATTTTCAGATATGCTTCCATTGAGGAAGAACCGCCAAAGAAGCCGCGCAGCGCGCTGTCATTCCTTCCCCGGATTTCAGCATGCGCGGCGGAGAAATCCGGACCAGGTTCGACCTTCAGATGATGAAGTCCGAAACCGGCTTTCCGCACGTGCCTCTCGATTTGGCCGTATATCGCCTTTTCGGCTCTGAGCCAGTTTCCTTTGTTCTCCTCTATTTTTGAAACGGTCTGCACCGCTGGATTTGTGTCATTAGCCCGGTACCGGGCGTACTCGCTGTCGGTGACAAGAATCGATCCGTAAGGATCCTCTGGCTTTTTCGATGAACGAGCACTAAAAGGTTGCGGGCGAAAAGGACCGTGGCTGTAGTTCCCACTGCCGCCGTGAGCGTAGAGTTGGAAGTTGAAGTGCCCGCTGCCGCGGCCGGCGCCGATGAGGAAGAATCTCTCAGGTTCATGCCGGCTTGTGAAGCGACCCCTCATTTTCAGAGCGATTCGTCCGGTCAACTCTTTTCTCCCCTTCGGGGTTACATGATAGAACCGCCACTTCATCCCGGAAGGCAATTTAGAGTAATCGTTCTTGCAGGGCTGGCCGTTTTCCTCAATCCAAACAGCCTGTTCGTCCAGGTCGACCACAAAGAACGTCTGGTAGGAGTCTTTATAACGCCCGTTCTTGTTATAATCGGCACGCCCTGAGGTATTCTCCCATTCTTCGATTATGCGATTTATCCGGCTGGCGTAGTAGGTTCTTTCCGACAGGGTCGGACTTCCTCGCCCCCAGGCGGATAAGGGGTCGGAGCCGAGCCCGGTCGGGCCCCAGCGAATATACAATCCGATGGCGATCCCGCCCATCAGCAGCAGCGAAATGGTGAGTTTTGCCCAGGTTCTCTTTTCCATTGACGAACCTCTCTTTAGAAATCCAACCTTGGTACTACGTTACAGACATTTTAAGGGGCCGTCATTCCTGCAGAAGGAGGAATCCGAAATCGAAAACAATGGATTCCCGCTTTTGCGGGAATGACAAGGTAAAGGGCAATATAAATGCCGCCGGATGAATTTGCAAGATGCTGTTTGAGCATACGGCAAAACGTGTTACAATGAACGTAGATTGCAGGGTGGGCTTTAGCCCATCTATAAGCGTCCTGAGAAAAGAACCTTGTGGGGCAAGCCCCACCCTACGTAAGGACGGAAACGTGCGCTCGGGTATTGGTTTTGTACATGTCATGTTGGAGGATGTGCCATGAGTGAGGTGAGTGTGACGGAAGTTGAGCCTCAGGTGGTCGTAGGCATGTGGAAGCGCGGCACTTATGCCGAAGTCGGTGTAATGATCGCGGAAGTGTGCGAGTATGCCATTGCCAGCGGCGCCGAGATTGACGGGCCGCCGGTTTTCGTATGCCATGAAACGCTCAGGGATGCGGTCAAGGCCAATGAAGACGCCAGCGCCGACGTTGAGGTTGTTGTTCCTGTTACCAACGTAGTTGACAGCGAGGGCGCCATCACGTGTTATGAGCTGCCGGGCGGACAAATGGCCAAGATTATGCATAAGGGTCCCTATGAGAAAAGCGCTCCTACGTATAAGAAGCTGTTCGAGTGGATAGCAGCCAATCATAAGAAAGTGGCGGGCCCGACCAGAGAAGTCTATCTGAACGATCCCAGAGAGGTTCGGCCCGAAGAGCTGCTGACGGAAATTTATGCGCCGATTACCTGAGAATTTTGCCGCTACCGGCTTTGAAAAATGAGGTTTCCATGAAGACACTTACAAAAGAGATCTGGATGAACGTGCCGCAACGCCGGGCCATTGTCTCTATTCACAATGAAGTGGAAAGACTCGTAGCCGAAAGCGGCGTTCGCGAAGGCTTTGTTCTGGTCAATGCGATGCACATAACGGCATCGGTATTCATCAATGACAACGAATCCGGCCTGCATCACGATTACGAGGTGTGGCTCGAAAAGCTGGCGCCCGAGAAACCGCACAGCCAGTATCGGCACAACGGCTACGAAGACAATGCCGACGCCCACATGAAGCGGCAGGTAATGGGCCGCGAGGTCGTGGTCGCGATTACGGATGGCGCGCTCCATCTCGGCCCCTGGGAGCACATCTTCTACTACGAGTTCGACGGCAAGCGAAAGAAAAGACTCCTTGTAAAGATCATCGGCGAGTAAGTGACTTGATGGCGTTGTTGCTGTTCCTATTCCAGGTGTTTGTGATATCGCTGTCGGGGGTGATGGCGCCCGGGCCGGTGACAGCGGCGGCGATCGGCATGGGATCAAGGTCGCGATTCGCCGGATCGCTGATCGCAATCGGCCATGGAGTGGTCGAGTTTCCACTCATAATCCTGATCGTGCTGGGCGCCGGCAGAGCGCTGAAATTACCCGCCGCGCAAATCGGGATCGGTCTGGCCGGCGGGATAATCCTGATGGTTATGGGTATCGGGATGCTAAGAGCACTGCGCTCGGCCGAGCAATCGAATCGGCGACTTGCCGGCGGCACGCCCGTACTGACCGGAATACTTCTGACCGCAACCCAGCCTTGTTTTCTGCTTTGGTGGGCGACTGTGGGGTTGGCGCTGGCAACTCAGGCGGCGGATTTGGGTATATGGGCCTTCGTCCTGTTCGCGATGGTCCACTGGGTGTGTGATTTTGTCTGGCTCAGTATCCTGTCGTGGGCGAGTTACAAAGGTTCGACCGTACTTGGCCCCGGCATTATGCGAATTGTACTGATGATCTGCGCTTCGGCTCTGGTCGTTTTTGGCGTATTCTTTGTCTTCAGGGCGGTAGTGACACTAACCGATTACTTCTGACGTGGCAGGCTCTTCGGCATCGCATTCCGACTCAATCGCTTCGACGCCGAGATTCAGAGTTTCCTTCAAGGTATGGCAGGCAAGCACTCTGCGCTGAGATTGAGTTATCTTTTTCAGGCTCGGAGACCATTCGTTTGTCGACTGGGCAAAACCCGCCAATGCGGTTGCTTCGGCGATCTCGGATAATCTCATCTTCGACGGATCTTTTGCGGGGAAGTATCCTATTGTCGGTTCGGATGTCCTGACCACGAGGCCGCAGTTGACTAAATGATCGAGAATTCTCTCGCCGAACTCGCCCGGCAGGTCCAGCTTGCTGCATATAACCTCAGGCGCAACCGGGATCTGGTTGTTCTCGAACGCCGTAGTGATTTCTCTAATGATGTTTATCAATGTAAGATCATTGGCTATGAAATGCTCTTCGGTTTCCTTGGCGGCAGCTATTTCGGCGGCGTCGAGAGTCTTGAGGTGCTGGGTTGTAAACGTCAATTGCAGGCCGAACAGCACTATAAGCCACGTTATATAGATCCAGAGCACGGTTATTGGAATCAACGCCATCACGCCGTACACGGTTCGGTACAGTTTCAATTCCGTAATGCAGAGTCCAAAGATGCTCTTTGCCGCCATCCAGACAAGTGCCGCAACCACCGCGCCCCAAATCGCGGCCTTGACGTTGACTTTGGTGTTCGGCAGTATATAGTAAAGCAAAAAGTATGCGACTATGGTCACACCGTACGACAATACAGACGGAGCAATCCTTAGCAAAAAGGTCTCACGCTGCGTGATGATGTATATTCCGACTCCAACGAGCAGCGGCCCGAGCGTAAGCAGCGCCCAGTAGCTGGTGATTCGATGTAGAAAGTTCCTTCCGGTCGCGACGTGCCAGATACTGTTGAATGATTTTTCTATTGTCGTCAGCAGAGACAGGGCCGCCCATATTACTATCATTACGCTGAACAGACCGATCTGGCCCTTATTCGTTTCTGCGAAAAATCTATCTACAAGCCCGTCTATATGATCTGTAAGGGCTTCGGTTTGCTCGGAATCTTCGCCATTTGCAGCCGGGCTTTTGAAAGCTGTAAGGTGGGCCTCGCGATATACGAAATCCTTCATTTTTTCGCCGATCTCGCTATAGGCGGGAAAGGACTTAAATATCAACAGCGTCACAATAGCTAACGGCACAATTCCGAAAATGGTGTGGTAGGAAAGAGCGGCGGCCTGCTGGCCCGAGCGGTTCTTCTTTAGGAGCCTGGCGCAGTGCGACCACAGTTTAATCTGAAAAACAACAAAGCGGCTCGCCCTGTCGAGTTGTGTGCTGGGTGTGGTCAAAAGCTCTTTAAGCCGTACCATTTCAAAGCCCTTTCAGTCTGAGCAAAGCTTTTTGAAAGAATTCTGGGTGGCAGCCTCAAGCGCAGCTTGGGGCTGGTTTTGCCCAGCCAGGCCCAAAGCCTTTGGCTTTGAGCCTGCCACCCGGCGCGATGAAGGATGGCAACACTATTTGAACAAATCTTCCAGCGCCTTTTGTAACTGCTCTTCAAGTGCTCCCTTTAGCTGATCTTCAAGCAGCTTGCCTAAATCCAGTTCGGGTTTATCGACGGTTCCTTTGATCGGCAGCGTTATCCTTCTGCCTTTGGTCCGGCTGCCGATCCTGGCCGTTCTGCCTCTGGTAGTGTAAGGTAAAGTCGCGGTCATATCCAGGCTTTTATCCAGGCCGATCATGCCCTTGAAGTTTACCGGATTGTCGCCTACGTCCACCTGCATATCGTCGTATCTAAGAAACCCTTCCTGCAAAACAAATCTCGTCGGATGCACCGTCATGTCCGTGCCGCGAGGATCGCCGCCGCTTGTTGTGAGTATTTGGCCCACGAGGTTCGAGCCCTGCAGTCGCACCCGGCTCATTGAAGTCGTGCCGATGGCTACGGCCTTATTTTCTGATTCGGCTTTGAGCGGAATGGCTAATTGTTCGCAGTTGAAATTCGCAAAGCCGCTGACGTTGACTGCGTCGGCGAAAATCGGATTTACATATTTCAAAAGCTTGTTCGTCATTTCATCGTTGATTTTGACGTCTTCTAAAATTTGCATAGGCTTGGAGATTCTAAACAGCGGCACTTCCTCGTTGAAGTCCGCCTGTCCGGCGAAACTGAATGTACCCTCATTGACAGGCGCCGTGAACTGTGGGATTGTCATTACGCCGCTTTCAAATTGAATGGGCACGTCCGTCGAGCCGAAATTCAATCCTTTGTAGTTGGCCTTTTCAAAGCCCAACCGGGCCTGAGCATTGAGATTTGCCAATAGTTGATCTGACTGATCGGTGGGATATGTGCTGTTGAAGCTGACTTTGTCCTGCCGACGGCCCTCAAGCGTCAATCCTGGCGGCAGGTAAGGCGCTGCCGCTGCGCCGACTGCCGACCAGTCGTAATCCAGTTCGGCTTGGCCGGCCAGCGTGACTTTGCTATTCTTAATAAGGTGGCTAAAGCTACCTTTGCGGATCGTTATATCAGGGCTTATTAATTCAAGGTCCTTGATATTGGTTGCTTTTTCACTGTCGATCTCGGCGTCGAACGCGAGCTTGACGTAGTTCGGCTCGAAAGGTTTGTTGGCGTCCGGATGGTGAAATCTCAGGCCGTCGATTCTTGTCGCGTCGGTTGTAATTCTGTAGGTGCCTTCATCGGCAGAGACCGACAGCGTCGAATTTGCGATGCCCGACAACTGCATTTCCTTGGGCAACGATCCGAACATGACACCGAACGGAAGGAGCTTTTCAAGATCGACGTTGTTTGCCGATACGGTCGCTTGCAAAGACTGTTTCGACTTTTCCTTCATTGGCAAAATGCCGCTCGAGACGCTGATCCGACCGAAACTCGCGTTTGCACTTATCGAATCGACGGCGACAACATTTTCCTTTCTGTCCACATTCACAGCGAAGTCTATATCGGTTTTCGGCTCGGAGACTTTCTGTCCGTCCTGTGAAATCATCTGAAGGTTCGTAACAGTGGACGAACCGGAAGCCGTGATTCTGTCTTCCTTGACGGAGACCTGCCCCTTGCTTAGAAACTTGCCGGCCATTTTGTATTGTCCAATGTTTATAAACTGGCCGAGTTCCGACTGGACTTTTGCGAGATTCACATCGACGTCGTATTCCAGTGATTCGAGCCGCCCGGCGCAATTGATCCTGGCGAAAGGAGCTGTGACATGCAATGTGTCAAAAGTTACACTGGACTTTTCCGACGAAATAAGAGCTTCGGCGCTTATGGATTCCGACAGGGCGGTTTTCCTGCCGTCAACAGTGCCCTCAAGACCGGCAATAACCGCATCGGCGCGGATTTGTTTTCTTCCGGCGCCAGTGACGGTTGCGACGTTTCCCGTGAGCCTACCCGAAGTTATCTGTGTGCCCTCTTTGATTCCCAGCGTCCCGGGCATCTGTGACGCAAGGGTGGCCAGGTCACAGTTGAAATCACCCTTGAGATTATAACCTGAATCGGCTCTTAGGAAATCATCCACAGACTTAATACTCGTAGGAACGGCACCTGTCGCCGTGGCGGCGGCCCAGTCACTTTTGATTTGCAGGGCATCAATGCTTATGGTTTCCTTGTCCCGGCTGAGCTTAGCGGTTATATCCAGATCGGCGGCTTGCAGCCGGTCGCCTTTCAATTGTGAGGTCGTTACGTCGAGGTTCTTCGCCTTTATGCTCGCGGTAAGATTCTCAAGTCGACCGTCTTTTATCCGGCCGGTCGTGGCACCGGTTACGACGCCTTTGGTATCAACATCAACACCGGCTAATGCAAAGATCGGGCCCAGAGATTCGAGGTCCAGTTTGTTGACTTCCACGGTCAAATCACCGCTTGTGTTGTTGAGACTCCAGCCTTTCTTTGATTCTGTTGTGACGTTCCCGGCAGCCTCGATCTGAGATACGTTGTCCGCCCGGGCCACAACCATCTTCAGATCGAAATCGGATTGCCCCGGCGGCGATTGCAGGTTTACTCGAGAGTTGATTCGAGAAAGCTCTACTGTTCCGGACCTGGGATCGGTAACCTTGACGTTGCCGTCGTTAAGTACAAGGTCGATTGTCTTGATCGGCAACGCTGGGGGCGCAGCCGCCCCCTGCTCGGCCTGAAGATCGGCCGTTTCGTCTGTTGATTTGTCCTGGATATCCCTGAGATTTATTTCTACCCGCGGCTTGTCAATCACCGTCCGTCCCAGGGACAGATTGCCCGTCAGGATCGAGCTGTAAGATGGTTTCGCAGAGACCCGTTCGACTTCGACGGAAATTCCGCCCGCCTCGTCATTGAAGCTCAGATCGGTCACCTTGATGCCTTTGAGCCAGCCCATCGACAGGTCGGCGAAGTCCGCCTTGCCTGTGATTGCGCCGTTGATTTTTGCAAGGATCATCCGGCGGCCCTTCTCGGACGATATAAAGACAGGTATGAGAAGAAAGACCAGTATTATCAACGCCGCTATTATCGGCAGGGCTAATTTGAGTATCTTCTTGACAGTTCGTTTCCGTGGCTTGACGTTGGAAGTTCTTTCGACTCGCATCGCTTCGACCCCCGCAATTAATCAGGTATGGCGGGCGCCGCGCACCACAACGATATCTGCAGGTAATGCCCACCCTATTGCTTTAGACAGATTTAGTCGAGCATAATCTCGTCCGATTTGCTCTTGATCAACTCGTCAACCTTGTCGGCGTGTTTCTTGGTGATATCATCGACCTGTTTTTTGCCTTTTTCGACGTCGTCTTCGGTGATGAGCTTGTCTTTCTCTTCTTTTTCGAGATGCTTGTTTGCATCTCTTCGTATGTTACGAATAGTGACTTTTGTTTGCTCTCCGGTCTGCTTTGCCTGCTGGACGAGCTGTTTTCTTCTTTCTTCGCTGAGCGCCGGGATATTGAGTCTGATTACCTTGCCGTCCACGATCGGCGCGATGCTCAGGTCACTGGCTTTGATCGCCTTTTCGATTTCCTTGATCGAGCTCGGATCGAAAGGTTTGATCACGATCATATCCATCTGCGGCGCCGCCAGCGTAGCCATCTGCTTTAGGGGTGTTGGTGTGCCGTAGTAATCGACCTTTAAGTGCTCGATGAGCCCGGTGGAAGCTCTGCCGCTGCGTATGGACTTTAGTTCGTCCTGCAGAATCTCTATCCCTTTTTTCATCTTGGTGTCAGCATCTGAGACTATCTCGTTTACAGGCATTTTAGTACCTCAATCAGAAAAACCCTAAATTCTAATTTCTAAATTCTAAACAATATCAAAGGCTCGAAATTCCAATGACTGAAACAACAGGCACTCGGTCCGTTTTGGATTTCGGACATTGGGATTTTATGCTTGTTTCGTGGCTTGGCCATCCCATAGGGAGATTTAGGATTTAGAAATTAGAATTTCGACCATAGAATTCATAATGCAATCAATTGCCATCGGGAGGGGCTACGAAATCAAGGTACCGACCTGTTCGCCGCAAATAGCCTTTGTTATGTTGCCCTTTTCGAAAATATTCAAAACGATAATCCGGATATTGTTATTGCTGCAAAGACTTACCGCAGCGTGATCCATTATCTTAAGCTTCTTCGCCAGCACCTCGTCGTAGGAAAGTTCGTCGAAAAGTTGTGCATCGGCATTGGCTTTGGGATCGTCGGTATAGACGCCCTCGACTTTGGTCGCTTTTATGAGAAGATCCACCTCGAGTTCTGCGGCTCTCAGAGCGGCACAGGTATCGGTGGTAAAGAATGGATTACCCGTTCCGCCGGCCAGGATTGCGACTCTGCCAAGATTGAGGTGGTGAAAGGCCCTTCTGCGAATGAACGGCTCGCACATCGCCGGGACCTCTATTGCACTTAGCACTCTCGTCGGCTGGCCAAGCTTTTCGAGCGTTTCCTGCAGCGCGCAGCCGTTAATTATCGTGGCCAGCATTCCCATGTAATCTGCGGTGTTTCTCGGTATGTGGCTGGTCTGCGAGAAGCTCTCTCCGCGTAGGAAGTTACCGCCGCCAACTACTATAGCGACCTGCGGCCCCAGCTTGCAAATGTCGGCGATCCTTTCGGCAATCGACTGCAGGGCCGGGCCGTCGATACCAAACTGCCCCGGCTGACAAAAACTCTCACCCGAAAGCTTCAACAACACACGTTGGTATTTCGTATTTGGCATTTCGTGTTTCGTATGTCGTATTTCGTATGTCGTATTTCGACCATCCTAACAGGCGGCACGATATACGATCGACGAAGCTATCCGACTTCGAATCGGACAAATCTTTTTATACTTGCCTGCCCGCCCGCCTGCTTTGCGGCTTCGGCAATAACCTGCTCGACGGTCTTGCTGTCATCTTTTACAAAAGCCTGCTGTAGAACGCAGTTCTCGGCAAAGAACTTATTCATCTTGCCTTCCACGATCTTGTCGATGATCTGAGCGGGTTTACCCTTAACCTGCTCGGCGAAAATAGCCTTTTCCCGCTCGACCATGGCCGGATCGATCTGGTCCTTATCCAGAGCCAAGGGCTTTGTCGCGGTAATGTGCATTGCAATATCGGAGGCTATCTGCCTGATTGCCTCGGCTTGGGCCGTCGCATCGTCACCGGTTTCGATCTGTACCATTGTCCCGACTTTGTGGTTAAAGTGGATATAGGTACAGATAAAGCCCGGCCCGTCCAGCTTGTATTTTGCGTAGTCCCCGACTTCCGTCTTCTCGCCGGTTTTGCTGACGTTCTCGGTCAGAAGGTCGCTGAATTTCCTGTCGTCAATTGAAGTTTCAAGGAGATTATCTGTGCCTTCGTCGGCCTCACAGGCCAGGGCATAATCGGCCAGAGCTTCAGCAGTTGCGATAAAGTCGTCGCTCTTGGCTACGAAATCCGTCTCGCAGCAGAGCGTAGCCAGTACCGTAGTACTGCCGTCATCGCTGCTCTTTTCCACGACCAGGCCTTCGGATGTCTCACGCCCGGCGCGTTTGGCCAGCGTGGCAAGGCCCTTCTTTCTCAGCAAATCCATTGCCTTCTGGACGTCTCCGTCGGTTTCCTGGAGAGCTTTCTTACAGTCCATCATTCCCTGGCCGCTCATCTTCCGCAGCTCCATAACCATCGCTGCTGAAATATCCGCCATATTGCAAACTCCTGTTCTTTCGTATTTAAGGTGTTGTTTCTCTATATTACACTGACCGACGACAAAGCCGCCGGCCGGGTGCGAGGTCTGAATTTCTGTCGCTTTTCTATTCGGCCTTTTGCTCGGTTTTAGTTTCCGTTGAGGCCGCTTCAGTCGCCGGTGTCGGTGCCGGAACGGATTCCGTTTTCGGGCCGGTTTCAACTGCTGTTACCGGTTGGGGTCTCTCTTCACGGGCTCTTGTCATTGCCGGTCTTCTCGTTGAGCGAACGCGCCTCGGCCGCTGCGGTTTTTGTTCCTGGCGGGCCGTGACCATTGTTTTGCCGATCGCCACCGCATCAGCCAGCTCATTGAGTATAAGGTCGACCGCCCTGATAGAATCGTCATTTGCCGGAATCGCAACGTCTACCGTGTCGGGATCCGAGTCCGTATCGAGAAGTCCTACCGTTGCTATCTCGAGCTTCACGGCTTCCCGCAGTGCGAGATACTCTTTCTTCGCATCCACCACAATAACGGCACCGGGCAGGCGCGACATTTCTCTGACGCCCTGGAGGTTGCCTCGTATCTTTCGCATCTCGCGTTTGAGTCTTGATGCCTGCTTTTTGCTTTCGCTGTCAAGAGTTCCGTCTTCAGCCATCGCCTCCAACTGCTCGAGCCTCTGCAGTCTGGATCTTATAGTCCTGAAATTCGTGAGCATTCCACCGAGCCATCGCTGGGAAACATAATGCATTCCACATTTCTCGGCGGCAGCCTCGACGGCTTTCTGGGCCTGACGTTTGGTGCCCACGAAGACAACATCTTTGCCCGAGGAGACCACCTCCACAATCAGTTTCTTGGCTATCAGCAAGCCTTTCAAGGTGCTCTTGACGTCTATAATATGAATATTGCCGCGCTTTGCGAATATGAACGGGGCCATTTTGGGATTCCAACGGCTCACCCCGTGTCCGAAATGGACCCCCGCGTTGATCAGTTTCCTTGCCAGCTCTTTAGCCACAAAATATCTCCAAACAATTTACAAAACCTGAGCTTATAACTTCACACAAATAGACAAACTACGAAAACTAATGGAATTCGGACGGTATGTCAAGAACTTATGTTGAGAATTTTTTGTCTGAAATGGGATTCGATTCCGGATTTAAGGCCGTTTAATATGCAATTATCACAGCCGGCCGACCGGCGTTGTAAAGCAGACACACCCCGCATTCCCGCCCTTGTTTCTTAATTAGGTATCACCCTGCCTTCAGAGGCCGATAATTTCGGGTGGTTTTCTTAGAACCAAACAGTAATTATGATATTAGGCTCGGTCTTCTTGCCTACGACGTCGCCGGTAACTACATTGGTCCGTTTTACTACGATATTCGGGTTATCCTTCAGCCAGCGGGCGATCTGTTCTTCAAGAAAAGCGATAGCCCCTGCGTGCAATTTGGTGAAGAAGGCCTTCATTCCTATTATGCGATCGCCGGAGGCCAGTTTCTCGCCCGGTTTTCGAGCTGTAACAGTCGAAGGCTTAGGTTTGGCGGCCACCTTCGGAGCCGCCGCCTTCGGAGCCTCAACCTTGGGTGTCTGCGTTTTGCTGCCGCCTCCGAGATCAAGAGGCGCATGTGAAACGCCGCTTTCACTGGGACCGATACTATCGAATGGAATCGGTTCGTCGAGAGGGATCGGCTCGTCGAGAGGGATTGGTTCGTTGAGGTCTTGTTCTCCAGGATTGTTAATATCCAGATTGTCCATAGACTGCCCCTTAAACATGATATTGAAGTTTCATTGAATAGTGTGAGGTGTAGCTCAAGCAAAATCAAGCAAAAACACCTAATATGGTCCTGAAAAAGATACCATTTTGCTCTGTTTGCTTCTTTGAGTCTCGTTGAGTTGGAATTCCGGCCTTGAACCCGCCCTCTTTAGGCCTTTGCCTTGTTGCCTTTTATAAATGCCGGGGCCTTGCGATGGTCCTTCTCCGGAGGCCATCGAGTCCTGCTACTTGTTTTTCTCGGAGGCTTTGATTTTCGCCTCAGCCGCTACTCTGGCCTTTTCGGCCTCGGCCTGTGCCTTCTTGGCGTCGGCAATGGCCCTTTCCGCTTCTGCTTGTATCCTGCTTAGTTCAGCTTCGGCCTTTTCTGCCCTTTCGTTGGCCTCTCTGACGTCAATCCTGGCCTGAGCTTTTTTGAGTTCCGCTTCGAGACGCGACTGTTCGGCCTCCTGAAGCGAGCGCTTTCGCGATTGCTCTTTGGCCTTGAGTCCGAACGGATCCGAAATCATTTCGCCCAGCCCCGTTGGGGAATCCGGCTCATGCTTTCGCTGAACTTCACTCATCACTTTCTCTCGCGGCCTGCCGTTTGTGGAAATTGTCGGGGTTAGTATGAATATGGTCTCGACCGCTCGCTGCTCGGTATCTTCGCTGGAAAAGAGAAAGCCGATCAATGGGATGTCTTTAAGTATCGGAACGCCACGAACTACGGCGAAATCTTCGGTCTTTCTCAGTCCGCCGATTATCAGGCTCTCTCCGCGCCGTATGCGGTTGTTCTTATTATCGATTTCTTTCTTGGTAATGATTGGGATTTGTGTGACGCCATCGGGTGTGTTCCTCGAGCCCAGTACTATGCTTGTTTCAAGGCCGATGTAATCATCGGCAAAGACGTGAACGGTGACCTCGAGCGAGTCGATGACCTCTTCGTATTCAGTTTTTGTTTCAAGGTAATCCGATTGAGTCGACCGCATCGTTGTTATGTCCACCGGAACCTTTTGCATCGATGATACTCTTGCTGTACTGCCGTTGAGGACAGTGAGTGTCGGATTCATCAGAATCTTCAGATAACCGCGCGATTCGAGCAGATCGAACAGGACGGTGATAGAGTGGCCCAGTCCGGCCTGCTCCAAAAAACCGATGTTGAGACCCATTCTGGATCGCCCCACATCTCTTATCGAAGCGCCGGGGAACGCCGGAAGAAAATCATCCTCGAGAATAAGTTGCTGTACGTCGGCGCCGAAAGCACTTCCGCCAGGCTTTAATGTAACCGACTCGCCTAAAAGATTATCGATCGCTACAGTTGTCTCGCGGTCGAAAGTCATGTCCGCATAGACTTCCGAGATCAGGCAGTCTATCTTGACCTGAATGGGAGCGACGTCAACCGTTTCGAGAACTTCAAGCACGGCCTGTGCATCTTCATTTGTCGGGCATCTCACTATCAACTGATTGGTGGCGGGATTGCTGCTTACGGTGTAGTCAACCAGCTTTGTCTCTTTGCCCTTCTTATCGAAAATCGTCGACCGGAATTGCTCCTGAACAATCTGCTTCAGGCTGTCGGAAGTATGGTGTTTGCAGAAATATGACAGTTTCCATTCTGATTGGCCGTTGACTATCTGCTCGTATATCTCTGGTGGTGCCGTATAAGTTTCGGGCATGGGGACGTTAGGATCGTCGGTAAGCTTGATCTCCAGGTCGGTTAGAGTCTGTTCGGCCACGTGTTCGGTGTCCGTCTGGGCCAAACTACTGCCCCATCCACCAAATATCAGGACTATTCCAACACCCACTGCTCCTATCAGCCACCGGCCACGGTCTTTTCCACTGCCACTAATCATAATTATACTACGTCCCTGGCCATCTCATTTTCGACAAGCGACCCGTTCCTGCGCAAATAGCTCCTGTCTGAATATATATAGACAGTCAAAAGTTATAATATTGCATAGTTTCTTATCGTCATCTATATTAACTTGAAATTAGGGAAAATGGCCCCTTTTGGGGGTAAATCAGGTTCTTTTGCGATTCAAGTAAGTTATGGGAATAAGAAAACAGGATATCAGTGTCGGTTTCGTATCTTTGGGTTGCCCAAAAAATTCCGTTGATAGCGAACGTATGTTGGCTGAGATCGTACAGGCGGGTTTTGTCATAACCGCCGAGACCGATAATGCCGATGTTGTTGTGATTAACACCTGCGGTTTCATCGCACCGGCCGAGGCCGAATCACTCGAGGCGATTCGACGCGCGGTAGATTGTAAGAGCAACGGCTCGGTGAAGAAGGTCGTTGTTGCCGGTTGTCTTGGAGAAAGACTGGGGCCGGGATTGCATAAAAAAGTTTCCGGAATCGATGCCGTTGTCAGTCTCGACCAGCGTGATAATATCGCCGAGATAATCAAGAGGGTCCTCTCGTGCAACGTTCCAAACCCGCCTCGATTTGAGACGCCAGCCGTCCCCAGCGCCGACAGAATTCCGGATGACAGGACGAGGTTGCTTATTACTCCGGGACACTGGGCTTACCTGCGCATCAGCGAGGGCTGCAATCGACGTTGCTCTTACTGCACGATACCTGCGATACGCGGAACCTTTCGCAGCAAGCCCGTCGAAATCGTTCTTGCCGAAGCGGAAGAGTTGGCTTCGGCCGGCGTTCTTGAATTGAACCTGATAGCTCAGGACACAACGTATTACGGGCGCGACCTTAAGACCAGGATTGGGTTATCCGCTCTTATCCGCGAGCTTGACAAGGTTGCCGGAATTGAGTGGATCCGGCTGATGTACCTGTACCCGACCGGAATCGATGACGAGCTGATCGAAACCATCGCCGAAAGCACAAAGACGGTCCATTATCTGGATATCCCGCTCCAGCACGTAAGTGCGAACATACTCAAGTCTATGCGAAGGCCCGATGATCCTGGCGCACTAAGAAGACTCATTAAGAATCTTCGCAGAGCTATGCCCGATATTATCCTGCGTACTACACTAATGGTGGGCTTTCCGGGCGAGACAGACCGTGATTTCGAGGAGCTTCTAAATTTTGTCAAGCGGGCAAGATTCGATGCGCTCGGCTGCTTCGAGTTCTATCCGGAGTCCGGGACCGCCGCGGCTGAAATGCCGGCTCAGGTTCCTGATGAGATAAAGAAAGAGCGCTTCGACGAACTGATGCTCACTCAGCAGAAAATTGCCTTTGAGAAAAATGAAAGTCGCGTCGGCGGCAGGTTGCGATGTCTTGTCGATTCGGTTGAAAGTGACAGTCTCGGCTGCGGACGTTTTTACGGACAGGCTCCCGAGATCGACAGCGTCTGCATGATAGAAGACTGCTCTGCAGCCCCCGGGCAATTCATCGATGCAAAGGTCATCGATGCTCGGGACTACGACTTGTGCGTCGAGCAAGTTTAATATTGAAATATCCCGCGGGGCAGGTAAACTTCCATTTATGCTGAAGCTTATCCCTAATATTCTGACAATGGGCCGGCTCGTCCTGACGGTCATTTTTCTGGTCATGATCCTATTGGCCCCGCGTTATTACGCCGAAGGCGAACGCCCGTTTCCAGGTTTTCTCGACATTGCTTTCATACTCTTTGTCATCGCGGGTCTGACCGATATAGCCGACGGCATCGCCGCCCGCAGGCTCAACGTCACCAGCAAATTCGGGCGAATGGTCGATCCTCTTGCCGATAAGATCCTCGTTTGCGGTGCTTTCATCTGCTTTGCGCTAATCGGTGAGCCGAAACTCTTCAATTTGGGGCCGGCCGCGCTGGCGGTTATTCATTGGGGGACATTTGGCATTCTGGCCGCACGGGAGATTTACGTAACGGTTCTTAGACATCTGGCGGAGTCTCGCGGCATCAACTTCGCCGCGACTGTTTCGGGCAAGATCAAAATGTTCCTTCAATCTTTCGCTATCGGCACGGTCATAATAAGAATGGCGCACGTGCAGAACGCCGCCTGGGGGTACTGGTTCACGTCGGTTGTTTTCGCGGTAATGTTGATAGTGACTGTCATCTCGGGTATAAGAGCCACTCAACGCCCGCACGGGCAGAAAACAAACTAAAGGAAAGAGGATCATGAAAAATCACTCGTTTTGCCGCATAATAATACTGGTAGTCGTTTGCGCAGCCGCAGGTGTATTCGCCGGCGAGGCAACAATCACTGAACAGTTTCTGCCGCCGCTCCCGGATGGCAAAACGTGGAAATTGGCCTGGAGCGACGAGTTTGACGGCACGAAGATCGACGAATCCAAATGGGAGATCGTGGGCGACTCGAAACGCCGCGACGGATACTGGGTCAAGGAAGACTCATACCTCGACGGCAAGGGCAATCTGCTGCTCCGAACGAAGAAGGACGGCGATAGATACACTTCCGGCGCCATGCGCACCCGCGGCAAATTCGAGCACGCATTCGGCTACTGGGTCTGCCGGTGCAAGTTCCCGACTCAGGAAGGGCACTGGCCCGCCTTCTGGCTCTTTACGCCCGGCGTCGGAAAAGTCGGCAACGACGGCAGAGACGGCACGGAAATCGACATCATGGAAAAGCCCTGGCGCGAGGATAAGATCACCCAGAACCTCCACTGGGACGGCTACGGCAAGGCACACAAAAGCGCAGGAACCGGCCAAATCACCATCCCCGGCATCAGCAAAGGCTTCCACACCTTCGGCCTGTGCTGGACGCCCGACGAGTACGTCTTCTACGTCGACGGCAGAGAAACATGGCGCACCAGCGCCGGCGGCGTCTCGCAGGTCCCCGAGTACGCAAAGCTCACCGAAGAAATCGGCAAATGGGGCGGCGACATTACCAAGGCAAAATTGCCCGATTACTTCACCGTCGATTACGTCCGTGTCTATGACATGGTCGATCAGGACCCCGCTGCGGCTCGCCGAGAGCTGATTCGCAAAGCAGTCAATGTCAAGCCAGCGCCCCGGCAGCTCGCCTGGCAGCAGCTTGAGTTTATCGGTTTTGTGCACTTCGGCGTCAACACCTTCACCGGCCGCGAGTGGGGAACGGGAAAAGAAGACCCCGCCATTTTCAACCCTGAAAAGCTCGATACCGACCAGTGGTGCCGGATGATGAAGGCCGCGGGAATGAAGCAGGTCATCCTGACCGCCAAGCATCACGACGGATTCTGCCTCTGGCAGACGCGCTACACTACGCACTCGGTCGCATCCAGCAGATGGCGCGGCGGCAAAGGCGACGTTCTGCGCGACCTGGTTAAGTCCTGCCGAAGGTACAATCTCAAGGTCGGCGTATACCTATCGCCGGCCGACCTGTATCAGATCGAGAATCCCGCCGGCCTGTACGGCAACCTCAGCAAATACACCGAGCGAACGATCCCGCGTCCCGTGCCGGGTCGCCCGTTTCGTGACAAGCGCACGTTCAGGTACGTCGTCGATGATTACAACGAGTATTTCCTTAACCAGCTCTTCGAGCTGCTCACCGAGTACGGGCCGATCCACGAGGTCTGGTTCGACGGCGCGCATCCGAAGCGCAAGGGCGGCCAAAAGTACACCTATCAGCAGTGGTACGCAATGATCCGCGAACTCGCGCCGCAGGCAGTCATATTCGGCAAAGGCCCCGACGTGCGGTGGTGCGGCAACGAAGCCGGCCGCGCGCGAGCCGCCGAGTGGAGCGTCATCCCGATAGACGCCCCGGTGGGCGAATTCACATGGCCCGATATGACGGCCAAGGACCTGGCGAGCCTCGGCAAGCTCGAAGCCGTCATGCAGAAGGGCGGTTATCTGCACTGGTATCCCGCAGAGACAGACACGTCTATCCGGCACGGCTGGTTCTGGCGCGACGAAAAGCAGCGCGTCAAATCGACCGAGCACATCGTCGATATCTGGTTCAACTCCGTCGGCGGCAACAGCGTCCTGCTGCTCAACATCCCGCCCAACAGCGACGGCCTGTTCGCCGAGCGAGACTGCAAGGTCCTGAAAGAAGTCGGCAAGATCATCGGCCAGACTTTCAAGACCGACCTCGCCGCCGGCGCCAAGGCAACCGCCTCTGCCACCAGCGGCCCGCGCTTCAAGCCCGCCAACGCCCTCGACGGCAACACGAACACCTGCTGGATGCTCCCCGACTGGACCACCCGGGCCGACCTGACGATCGCGCTTGACGGCAGGAAGACCTTTAACGTCGTAATGTTCCAGGAGCAAATCCGCAACCACGGCCAGCGAATCGCCAAGTTCGCCGTCGATGCGCAGTTGGATGGCAAATGGCAACAGATCGCCGAGGGCCAAACAGTAGGCTACAAAAAAATCTGCCGCACCAAAGACGTCACGACCGACAAAGTGCGAATCAGAATCCTGGATTCTCGCTTCTGCCCCACAATCTCCAACCTCGCTTTGTTTCGTGTCGCGGACGTCCTCCGTTGGGAGTCCCCAGGACCGCCCGCGCGTACCGAGGGGGTCTCCCTATGGGACACCTCAGGTGCCGCCCCTCGATTGGCTTTGTTTTCAGTGGTGCGGGGATGAGCTGTATCGTCATAACGCCTTTCCATAAAGGATGTTGAGCGCATTAAGCTCGGCGCATATTGGCTTTGTTCCGCGAAATTTTCTCCGTAAGCTCCGCTCATGTCGCGGACGTCTCCCTATGGGACACCTCAGGTGCCGCCCCTCGATTGGCTTTGTTTTACATTTTTCATTTTCGCAATACCCAGCACACAGTCCTGAGGACTCCTTACGGAGCACACAATAAGAAACAATTGGGTTTGTTTTTCAAAATTCATATGTATTGGACAGGATAACAGGATTAACATAGATATATATTTCTGATGTATAGGGTGATCCCGTAATCCTGTCTAAAAAACTAATTCGCAAATCCGCCAATCAACTAATT
>Ga0180432_10003090_pt1 | contig 24119 bp, 17 predicted proteins | sample SS_ome_10_FD_132414 | JGI IMG/M metagenome (GOLD analysis project Ga0180432, IMG submission 132414) | Hypersaline lake sediment archaeal communities from the Salton Sea, California, USA - SS_1_MS_2 metaG | ecosystem: Environmental > Aquatic > Non-marine Saline and Alkaline > Hypersaline >... | reverse complement strand
CCTCGGAGGTCTAATGAGATGTGTTTTCAGGCTCAAAAACTGCCCGAATCGGCGGTTTTGGGCGAGCACAAGCTCGACAGAGACCTCCGAGGTCTAGGGTCTCTACTGAAATGAAACACACCCCAATGAATCACACCCGGCTGTTGTGGGCATTGGAGGTATGCTGACCGTTTCCCCTATGGAGAAGGTAGACACTCAAAAGTGCCCTGCTTGCAGTGAGCAGGTCTGCCAAAGGTTTGATACGTCCAAACATGACGACCTCCTTTCTTGGCACTGCGTCGCCAAAAAACGCCTTCGCCGGGTCACCTGTCATCCTGGAGCCGGTGCACGATTTTAGGCGTTAGGTTTATAACCTAGACGTTAGAGTTATAACTACTCACAGTATACTACAAGTCATCCGCTTTGTCAAGTGCTTGGGGGAGCGTCACACATTGGGGATGAGCTCCTGAAAAGCTGGTGAGGTTCAGAGCTATGATTATTCCTGTTCAAAACTGTGTCAAGGGTACTCGTAACTCTTGTCCCTTTTTGGTGTTCATGATTGTGATATATTACACCGAGGAGGGAAACCAAATGAAACTATACGGACGCATCACCGGATGGGGCAAATCGGTGCCCGAACGCATCCTCACCAACCACGACCTGGAACAGATGGTGGACACTTCCGACGAGTGGATCGTCACCCGCACCGGCATCCGCGAGCGGCGCATCGCCGGGCCGGAGGAGACTACGTCCTCGATGTCGGTCGAGGCCTGTCAGCGGGCATTGGAGCGGGCGGGTGTGGGGCCAGAAGAAGTTGATCTCATCATCGTCGCGACCTCGACGCCTGACTACTTTTGCCCGCCGGTCTCTAGCATGGTACAGGATCGGTTGGGCGCGACCAGGGCGGGCGCTTTTACCCTCGTCGCTGGCTGCACCGGGTTCGTCTATGGCCTGGTGACCGCCAACCAGTTCATCGAATCCGGGCTTTACGAAAAGGTATTGGTTGTTGGGGTCGAGAAACTCTCGTCAGCCGTGGATTGGACGGATCGCAATACCTGCGTGATCTTTGGGGACGGCGGGGCAGCCGTTCTGATGGAAGCGAGCGATCGGCCCACGGGGATCTTGAGTTGCGAGCTGGGTTCTCAAGGCCAAGATTGGGACGCCCTCATCGCACCTGGCTATGGCACTGCCAATCCTTTCAGCGAGGAGACGTTGCGCAACCGCGACCATTACCTGCGGATGGACGGCCGGCGCGTATTCAAATTCGCTACCCGTAAGATGACCGACTCGGTCATCAACGTCGTGCGGGATAGCGGATTGACTTGGGACGACGTTGACCTGATCATTCCCCACCAGGCCAACGCCCGCATCATTGACTTGGCAGTGCGGCGTCTGAAAATAGCCCCGGAGAAGGTGATGGTCAACGTTGACCGCTATGGCAACACCTCGGCGGCCTCGATTCCGCTGGCGCTGTGCGATGCGTTGGAGGAAGGCCGCATAAAGTCCGGCGACCACGTAGTGATGGTCGGCTTTGGAGCGGGATTGACGTGGGCGGCGGCGGCGCTGCACTGGCAGCCGGAGCCGGCGGCGGAAGAGCCAATCGCTGTGGATGACTGGCCGCTGCTCTCGAACCTGTTCCAGCCGGTGACGCGGGTGCGGAACGTGGTATGGAGCACGCAGGTGAACGCCCGCGCCCGCTTGCAGGACATGGCATTGGCCGCCATGGTGCCGCTCAACCAGTGGCAGCGGCGCTTCAGGCGCGACTGATTGCTGCATTGTTATTTATCTCACACCGGCGCTGCCTGGGGACATTTCCCAGGCGGCGCTTTTTGCATTGCGGCACTTTGAGCGGGCCGGGGTAATCCGAATTTTGGACTCGGTGAACGTGGATTCTTGCTGCTCAACGTGAATGTGTTATAATCAGACCCAACGGCGTCCAGAGTTGTAGCGAGGAGAATATGACATCAGAAATAGTTGCGTGGCACAATCGCACGGTAGAAGCAGCGGTCGAGGATCTGGGAACCAGCGCGACGCTTGGACTGCCGACAGCCGAAGCTGAAACCAGATTGTCTCAATACGGCCCCAACGAACTGGCCGAACGCCCTCGGCCTGGCTTCTGGCAGTTGCTACTGGGCCAGTTCAGGGACTTTGTCGTCATTATCCTCATCGTCTCGGCCATCATCTCTCTCCTGCTGGGGGAGGTGGTGGAGGCCAGCGCGATCATGGCTATTGTCATTCTCAACGCCGTCCTGGGTGTGGTTCAGGAGAGCAAGGCGGAGGAGGCGCTGGCGGCGCTCAAAAAGATGTCCGCGCCCGAAGCTCGCGTGCTGCGAGAAGGCCATCGCGTCACCGTCCCGGCCCGCGAGCTGGTCCCCGGCGACGTCGTCTTTCTGGAGGCCGGGAACTATGTCCCGGCTGACCTGCGCCTGGTCGAAAGCGCCAATCTCAAAGTTGACGAGGCGTCGCTCACGGGCGAGTCGGTGCCGGTGGAAAAACGCGCCCGCGTTGCGCTGGCGGAGGACGTGCCCTTGGGAGACCGGGTCAACACTGCTTTTATGGGCACCACGGTCACCTACGGACGAGGCGCGGGCGTCGTCGTGGCTACTGGGATGCAGACGCAGATCGGCCTCATCGCCGAGATGATCCAATCTTACAAAGATGAAGCCACCCCTCTCCAGCGCCGTTTGGACCAACTGGGCCGCTGGTTGGGCTGGGGCTCGCTGGCGATCTGCGGTATTGTCTTCATCGAGGCGCTGGTGCAGGACACCAATCTGTCCATCATCGTCAGCCAGGGAGTAGGTTCCTATCTGATGCAGGCTAAGGAGCAGATTGTCGAACTGTTCATCGTCGCGGTCAGCCTGGCGATCGCCGCCGTCCCAGAGGGGCTGCCAGCTGTCGTCACCATCTGCCTGGCGCTGGGGATGCGCGAGATGGTGCGGCGCAACGCTCTCATTCGCCGCTTGCCGGCGGTAGAGACCCTGGGCAGCGCCACCGTCATCTGCTCTGACAAGACCGGCACCCTGACTCAGAACGAGATGATGGCCGTGCGGCTCTACGTGGCCGAGTGGCGGCTGGACGTGAGCGGCGAGGGGTATCAGCCCACGGGCGAGTTCGACAATTACGGCGATCCCGCCGATCCGCGCGACAATTCCGAGATCATGACCCTGTTGACCGCTGGACTGCTTTGCTCCGATGCCCTGCTGGAGCCGCTCGGTGAAGGGGCCGGCAGGCGGTATCGCATGGTGGGCGATCCAACGGAGGGCGCGTTGGTGGTGGCGGCGGCCAAGGCGGGCTTGTGGCGCGACGAGGTCGAGAAGCGGCAGCCCCGCGTGGCCGAAGTGCCCTTCGATAGCGAGCGCAAACGTATGAGCACCATCCATCGCGTGGACGGCGACTCCTCATACGTCGCTTACGTCAAGGGAGCGCCTGACGTCATGCTGTCTCTCTGTGATGCGATCCTGGAAGAGGGGGCAAACATGCCGCTCACGCCGGGGCGGCGCAATCACATCGAGAACGTCATCCGCGATTTGGGGCAGGATGGGTTACGAGTGCTGGCCGTGGCCCAGCGTTTCCTAGATCAGCTTCCTGACCAACCGGACGCTGGCGAGATCGAGAAAGACCTGGTATTGCTTGGATTGGTGGCGATGACGGACCCGGCCCGGCCAGAAGTCGGGCCGGCGGTGGAGCGAGCGCGGCGGGCCGGTATCCGCACCATGATGATTACCGGTGACTATCCCGATACTGCCCGTGCCGTCGCCCAGCAAGTTGGCCTGTGGCGGCCCGGCGGCGAGGTGCTCACCGGCGCGGAGTTGAACGACATCTCCGATGAGCAGTTGGCCGGGCGCATCGAAGACGTGGACGTTTTTGCCCGCGTATCTCCGCAGCACAAAGTGCGCATCGTCGAGGCGCTCAAGGCGCGGGACCACGTGGTCGCCATGACGGGCGACGGCGTCAACGACGCCCCGGCCCTCAAGCGGGCCTCCATCGGCGTGGCGATGGGCATCACCGGCACCGACGTCTCCAAAGAGACGGCCGACATGGTGCTGACCGACGACAACTATGCGTCCATCGTCTCGGCCGTAGAGCAAGGGCGCGTCATTTATTCCAACATCCGCAAGTTTGTGTATTATTTGCTATCCTGCAACATGGCCGAGATCATGATCATTTTCTTGGCTACCCTGGCCGGTTCACCATCGCCGCTGACTGCCATCCAGTTGCTGTGGCTTAACCTGCTCACCGATGGAGCGCCCGCGCTGGCGTTGGGTTTGGAAAAAGGCGACCCGGACATTATGGAGCAGCCGCCGCGTCCTGTGAACGAGCCGATCATCAACCGCTTGATGGTCATCGGTATGATCGTCCAGACGGTCGCCATCACGGCGGTTGTGCTGGCAGCCTACTACATTGGTTTGAGTTGGAATCCTTCCAATCTAGCGCTGGGCCGGACGATGGCCTTTGTCACGCTTTCGGCCTCCGAGTTGGTGCGCTCTTACACCGCTCGTTCGGAGCGCGTCTCACTGCTGCGCCTGGGCGTCTTTAGCAACAAGTATATGCAATACGCCGTGTTGCTTTCCCTCGTTCTCCTGTTCAGTGTAATTTACGTTCCTTTCCTCCAGTCAGTCTTTGATACGGTGCCGCTGGGAACGCGGGAGTGGGCCGTCGCTTTTCCGCTGCTGCTGGTGCCCGGTATCGCTGCCGAGATCACCAAAGCCATTGTGCGGCTATACGCCCGGCAGCGCGCCGCCATGGCTGCGGCTTAACGCCTGCTGGCAGGCCAGTCCGGTCAGGCCTCCGAGGTTCACGAAACCTCGGAGGCCTTTTTGTGCGAGTTGCAATTCTCTCGGGTATCCTGTAAAATAATACGCAAGCCAAATTCGTAGAATTAGGGTAACTACTCAGGCGCTAGACCTCCGAGGTCTTGGACAGCCTTTCACCCACCGTTGCTGCCGAAAATGGTTGGTGTTTCACACTTGAAACAGCTCAATCAAGACCTCAGAGGTCTGAATTGGTGTTAGGCTGAGTAGTTACGAATCAGGCAACCTGGTGCGTAAGGAGGTGTTGGGATGTTCAGAGAGAGGATACAGGCTAATTACGAGGATATGACCCCCAGTTTTCGCAAGCTAGCCGATTTCATCTTGCAGCGGCCGCTGGATATCGCCTTTATGACTGCCACGGAGGTGGCCTGCATGATGGGGGTGGATGCGGCCACCGTCGTTCGCTTTGCCCAGCATCTCGGTTACTCCGGGTTCAGAGAGCTGGTCAAAGAGATACAGGGGATCGTCAAGGCGGAGCTGACAGCATCATATACCGTTGACCTGGATGTCCCCGACGATGTGGATCTCTTTTGTAGCCTCCTGGAGAACGAGCGGCATATCCTGTCGCTGGCGCAGGCCCGTTTGACGGAGCAGGCCAACGACGTGCTCCCTACACTCTTGGACGCTCATCACATCTGGGTTTTGGGCCAGGGAACCTGCGCCCATCTGGCTGCTCTTTGCGCTTTTTCCCTGCAAGAGATTGGCTTGCCCGCTACGTCCATCCCGCCTGACCCCTTGACCGCAGCGACGAGCCTCAACGGGATCGGCGCCAAAGACGTGGTGGTGGTATTCTCGCTCACCGGGATGGACCTGGAAGTGGCCGATGCTATCCGCTTTGCGCGCCAGCGCGGGGCCAAGACGCTGGCCTTTAGCGCCTCTCCGGTCGCGGCGGCGGCTCTGGCGGCCGAGACGGCCATTATCTGTCCTGGATCCACGCAGGTACACGTGCCCTCTTTCACCGGACTGGCTGCAATGATCGTCGTGCTCGTCGCTGCGTTTGCGGCTCGCTATCCCGAAAAAGCGGCCAAGATGAAGGCCAGCATGCAGCAGGGATACCGCGAATTGCTGGAACTTCAGGCCCACAGCTCTGCGGAGGTGAACGTCGAGGAATTGTGGCGCGAGTTCTGAGTAATGTCCCGGGATCACGTTCTCGCCATTGACTGCGGCACACAGTCGGTGCGCGCGCTCATCTTTGACCTGCGTGGGAACCTGGTCTGTAAGGCGCGTGTGCCCATCGAGCCATACTTTTCTGAAAGGCCCGGTTGGGCCGAGCAGCACCCCACCTATTTCTGGGAGAACCTGTGCGCCGCCTGTCAGCAACTCTGGCAGGCGGCTCCCGTTACCAGGGAGGCGATAGCGGGCGTGGCCCTCACCACGCAGCGGGCGACGGTGGTCAACGTGGACGAACAGGGCCAACCGCTCCGCCCGGCCATCATCTGGCTGGATCAGCGCCGCACCGAAGGGTTGGAGCCGGTGGGCGGGCTGTGGGGCTTGGCCTTCCGCTTGAGCGGGATGACCGAGACGGCCGCCTACCTCCAGGCGGAGGCCGAGGCCAATTGGATCCGCACCTCCCAGCCCGAAATCTGGGCCCGCACCCACAAATACCTGTTCCTCTCCGGCTACCTGACCTACAGGCTGGTGGGCCGCCTGGCGGATAGCGTCGGTTGCCAGGTGGGGTACATGCCCTTTGACTACAAACGGCTGACCTGGGCAAAAAAGTCGGATTGGAAGTGGCAGGCGCTGCCGATGGACGAGCGGCTGCTACCCGACCTGGTCCCCCCAGCCGGGGTGCTGGGCGAAATCACGCCCCAGGCGGCGGAGGAGACCGGCATCCCGGCGGGGCTGCCCCTCGTGGCCGCCGCCGCTGACAAGGCATGCGAGGTGGTCGGGGCCGGCTGTGTGGAGCCGCACGTTGCCTGTCTCTCCTACGGCACCACCGCCACCGTCAACACCACCAGCCGCCGCTACGTCGAGGTCATTCCCCTCATCCCGCCCTATCCCAGCGCCGTTCCCGGGGCCTACAACCTGGAGATCGGAATCTACCGGGGCTATTGGATGGTCAGTTGGTTTCGCCACGAGTTTGGCCTGCGGGAGGAGCGTCTGGCCCGCGAGCGGGGCTGCGCGCCGGAGGAGCTGTTCGACGAATTGGTGGAGGCGACGCCGCCCGGTTCGATGGGGCTGATGCTCCAACCCTACTGGTCGCCGGGGCTAAAGTCTCCCGGACCGGAGGCCAAGGGCGCCATCGTTGGCTTTGGCGGCGTACACACCCGCGCCCACGTCTATCGCGCCATCCTGGAGGGGCTGGCCTACGCGCTGCGGGAGGGGTTGGAGCGCACCCAGAGGCGATTGCGCGCCCGCACAACCGAGGTGCGCGTCTCTGGCGGCGGGTCGCAGTCGGACGCGGCGATGCAGATCACGGCCGACATCTTTAACCTGCCCGCCAGCCGTCCCCATGTCTACGAGACCTCTGGGCTGGGGGCGGCGATGGACGCGGCGGTGGGATTGGGGTTGTACCCGGATTTCAAGACGGCGGTGGCAGAGATGACGCGCGTGCGTGATACATTCGAGCCGCGCCCCGCCGTGCGCGACGTTTACGAGGGATTGTACCGGCGGGTCTACAAACAGATGTACCGGCGGCTGCGCCCGCTCTACGACGAGATTCGGAGCGTCACCGGGTATCCGCCAAAGTAAAAGGGTGTGTTTCGTTTCAGTAGAGCCCCTAGACCTCCGAGGTCTTACCCAACCCATTTGAAACACACCCAAAGTAAAAGCTACCGTTCGGTGCAAGGGCGGGAGACTGGCAAAGGTTGTCAACACCTTCGCCAGGCTTTTTACCTTTTGGACACTTTTGTTGTATAATCTGATCAATATGACAGACCGCATAATCTCACCCCGACCACAAGAAGAGGAAATTCCCCTCGACAACGCCCTGCGCCCGCAGCGGTTGGCTGACCTGATCGGGCAGGAGCGCGTGCGGGAGAACCTTTCCATCCTCATCGAAGCGGCCAAGCAGCGCGGCGAGGCGCTCGATCACGTGCTGCTGTATGGGCCGCCGGGCCTGGGAAAAACGACGCTGGCCCACATAACGGCCAACGAGATGGACGCGCCCATCCGCATCACCTCTGGCCCGGCCATTGAGCGGGCCGGCGACCTGGCCGCCATCCTGAGCAACCTGCGCGAAAAAGAGGTGCTGTTCATTGACGAGGTGCACCGCTTGGGCCGGGCCGTCGAAGAGATCCTCTACCCGGCGATAGAGGACTTTGCGCTCGACTTTGTCATCGGCAAGGGGCCCAGCGCCCGCTCCATCCGGCTCAAGCTGCCGCGCTTCACCGTGGTGGGGGCCACCACCCGCTTGGCGCTGCTGACCGCGCCGCTGCGCACTCGCTTTGGCGCTATCTTTCGCGTGGACTTTTACGACCAGGAGGCGCTGGAGGCCATCGTGCGCCGCGCCGCGTGGGTGCTAAAGGTAGAGATAGACGACGGAGGGGCGGCCGAGATCGCCCTGCGCGGGCGGGGCACGCCCCGCGTGGCGCTGCGGCTGCTCCGGCGCGTGCGCGATTTTGCCCAGGTGCGCGCCGATGGCCGCATAACCGCCGAGGTGGCCCGCGATGCGCTGAGTCTGCTGGACGTGGACGAGCGCGGGCTGGACGACCTGGACCGGCGCGTGCTGCGCGCCATCGTCGTCAAATTCGACGGCGGGCCGGTGGGGTTGGATACCGTCGCCGCCGCCGTGAGCGAGGAGCCGGACACGATCATGGACGTGGTTGAGCCGTACCTGTTGCAACTCGGATTCCTGGATCGCACACCCCGGGGGCGCGTGGCGACGGCGCGGGCTTACGAGCACCTGGGCGTCCCCTACCGGCGAGCGGAGCAGCCGGCGCTGTTGTGACGATGGATAGAGTATGATGGAGACGGCAGGCAAATTCCTGATGATCGCGGGCGTCGGATTGCTCCTGCTCGGCGGCATTCTGTGGCTGCTCTCGAAGGTACCCTTCCTGGGCCGCCTGCCGGGCGACATCCGCATCGAGAGACCGGGCTTTACTTGCCTCATCCCGCTGGTCAGCTCGATCATCATCAGTATTTTACTGACGATTCTGCTGAACGTCGTCGCGCGGATCATCAATCGTTAGGAACAGGTCTCGCGCTCTTTGATTTCACGTCTGGCTGCCTGGCGGCTTGCAGCAGTTGCGGGGAGTTTCGCTATGGGTCATCCCTCCGTAACACAACAGGGCCGGACATCACATCCGGCCCTGTCTCGCGCACACCAGGATATCGCTACTCGACGATGAAACTCCCCGTCCACGCTGGCCGGTTGGGCAGCGGCGCCATCTCCTGCCACGCCTCGTCGGTCAGCCGGTCGTCCAGCGGCTGCTTGAACTCGTAGTAAGAAAAGACACCCCCCATAGCCACTACTTGCTGCCCCTCCACCAGCACGACGACGTAGATGGGCAGGGCATCGCCCACACCCTCCTCCAGCACCTGACCGGTGTTGGCGTCGGTGTGCACGTCGGCGATGAGGGCCATACGCTCGTCAGCCTCCGACGTGATCTCCCCCTCGACCTCCTTCGAGAAGGTGGTCAGGTCTTCCAGCGTGTCGCCGATGAAGCGGATGGTGGCGTACTCTTCGTCGCTCAACCCCTCGCCGCGCAGTTCCTTCTCGCTGATGGTCTTGAGCGCCAGCAGCAACGCCTCCATACGATCCAGCTTGTAAGCCATCTCGTCGTTGAGCAGACCGCGCTCTCCCAGGCCGGCCCGCATCTGGGCGGTTAGCGCGGCCAGCCGGGCATAGACCTCCGGCTGTGGTTCGACGTAGCCCCGGGCCGGTTCCGGCTCGAGCGGGGCACTCTCGGCGAGGATGGCGTAGGATTGCTTGGCGTAGAGGATAGTATCGTGGCGCAACTCGGTCCAGGAGCCTAGCCAGGTGAGCGTCTCTTTGTCCGTCCAGGCCGGCGATTGCATAAAGGCTGGGTACCCCTCGCCCTTCTTTTCCAAGAGTGGGCGCAGGGTGTAGAGCCAGTTCCAGTAGAGGTTCTCGACCCACTGTTCCTCCGGCAGCCCGGCGAATTCATCCTGCAATTTAGCCAGTTGCTCGGCGTAGCCATCATAGTCGGTATCCCCCTCGGCGGCGAGGATTTCCAGCGCGCGCTCGCTGCCCAACACGGCCTGCACGTCCAGTCCGCGTGGAAAGCCCCGGATGGGGCCAACTGCGGAGGGAGACAGGGTGAACGGCTCGCCCGCTCCCCGGTAGAGGCCGACTTGGTCGTAGACCAATTGCTGGAACATGTAGCTATCGGGGATGAAACGCTGGCCCATGAAGCGGAAACCCATAGTCACTTCCTCGGGATCCTCGGTATCGCCGACGAGACCTCCGACGATGGCCGGAGGACGCAGTTCCTGAGCAGCAGCGACGAACTCGTCCAGTTTAGCCGCTTCGGCCAGCGCGACGCCGTCGGGCAGGCCGCCGTAGACCTGGTTCGCGACGGCGGCGTAATCGTAGACCGTCAGGTCATCGGCGGCGCCGACGAAGAAGGCGGTCGGCTCGTAGATGCGATCCCAGGTGTTGAGCGCCGGTTCGCTTCCGGCCTGCGCGTTGTAGAGCGCGCGCACGATGAGCAACGCTCCGCGCGTCTCCCGTCGTGCCGCTTCCGGGTCGCGCGGGACGGCGAGGTGGAAACCCATTCGCCCGTACCACATCATTGTCCGAAAGTAACGCTCGAAATCTTTGTTGCGGGTGTAGTGGCCGCGGGGGACGTATTGGCTATAGTCCTCACAGTAGTAATGTTTGCAGTCCTTGACGTTGCCCTCCTCGCGGTAGTGGTTAAAGATGGGGGAAAAGTCAAAGCCCTCGTGGGCCTCGATCAGCCCCAACTCTTGCTCCACCGCGTCGCGCACGGGGGCCGGCGCGTCGGCATCGGGGGTCAGCAGCTTGGTGGCGACGGAGAAAAAGGCCAGGTTTTGCCAGGCGGCCTCCTGCACAGGGCCGTCGGTAGAGACGTAATCGGCCTGAGCCGCCTCCAACAGCGCCGCGTTGAGCGATTCCAGGTCGGCGATAAAGTGCTCGACCTCGGCCAGCCGCAAGCTATAGTCGTAAAAGATGTGAAAAGCGTGGAGCACGGCGTCGGTGGTGACGAAAGCGGGGACGCCGGCGTCGTCGGCGTTCTTATAGATCTGATAGATCTGTTCGTACCCCTGTGGCGTGACGACAAAGCCGTTGGTCTCCAGCGCCGCCTGCTGCGCGTCGTTGAACCAGACCAATACATTCTGGTTGACGACCTCGTCCAAAGCGGGAGTGTAGGCGGGTGCGGCGGGCGTCACGTTCACCGGAACCGGCGCGTAAGCGGCAAAGCCGCCCGCGCGCGCGGTATCCACCGGCTGCGGGGGGGCGGGCGTGGCCGTCGGCCCTGGGGCGAGTGTCGGCGCTGGCGCGCAACTGGCGATCAGGGTGGCCGCCAGAGCGAATGAAAGGAATATGTGTTTGGTCATCGTTTCACCTCCAATTGTGAATTCAGGTGGGTGTGTTTCATTTCAGTAGAGGCCCTAGACCTCGGAGGTCTCTGTCGAGCTTGTGCTCGCCCAAAACCGCCGATTCGGGCAGTTTTTGAGCCTGAAAACACATCTCATTAGACCTCCGAGGTCTTGCCCAACTCATTTGAAACACACCCAATTCAGGTTCAATGCCTAGACGCACGAGGAGGGGGCAAAGTTCCCGATGACCGATTATCGCTTCTTGTAGACCTCGCGCCGATGCCCAACTAGATGGACCGTGATTCGCCGCGCGGAATGGTTGATAGTATACACAGCCCGGTAATCGCCAATTCGTAATTTGAACGCGCCTTGCCACTCGTAGCCGAGCGGTTGGGGTGTCAATGCCTCAAAATTATCAGCCATTCGGCGCAGTTTGTTTAGGATCCGTTGTGCGACGGGAGGGTCGAGTTCAGCAAGATCATCAACAGCCTCTCTCATCAGGCCAAGTTCGTACATCTCACCACTCCAGCCCCAAGCGGGCAGCGGCTTCTTTCGCAGGAATGGGCTTGGTTCCCTGCCGTTCAGCCTCCATCGTTTGGCGCAATCTTGCCTGGACTCGTTCGCGCAGATCCAGGCCTTCATCCGGGTCTCCTAACATCTCGAGAAGCTTGTTCTCGACCGTTTCCTCGATCATCAATTTGAACTCGCCCACAGTCAACTCGGCCACTGCAACCGCACTACTCGTATATGTACTCATTTCTGATTCTCCTATTCCTCCCGTGCTTGGTAAACAAGTTTACCATAGGTCAACAAACGGGACAAGATCAGGTCAAGGCCGCAGGTCGAGTTGCTCAATGTTCCAGAGTTCAGAGATTTGGGTTGGGTCGGGGGATAGGCCAATGACCAGTGAACGAGCCAGCGTGACCTTTTGGCGCTGGAAGAGGGGCAACACCGGCAGGCGTTCGGAAAAGATGCGCTGCGCCTCGATGTGCGCGGCGGCGTACTCCGCACTGCCAGGAAAAGCCGCCAACGCTGCCAGGCAGGCGGTATCATACTCGTCGTCGAGGAAACCGACGACGTTCGGCCTGTCCCAGCGGCCGGCGTCCGGTATCTGGCTGCTCAGGAACAGGTCGCACAGCGGATCGGGAGTGGCTCGCCAGGAGAACTGCGCCAGGTCGAAGCGACGACCAAAGAGCGCGCCCTCCGGCCCTGGCTCGAAGAGCGTCTCGGGAGGCCAACTTTCCACACTGGCCTGGATGCCGCACTCAGTCAGGTTCTCCCGGATGAGGTGCGCCGCCTGGACGCGCAGCGGGTCGTCGGTGGTGTGATAGCTGACCTGGAACGGCGTCCCTTCGGCGATGCCGGGGATGTTGTGCGCCTCGCGTGCGCCATCGCCATCCTCGTCGTACCAGCCGGCGTTAGCCAGTAGCGTCTGGCCTGCGGCCGGGTCGTACTCCCAGGTGGTCAGCGCGTCGCCGGCGTGGAGGGGGTGCTCGGGGGGCAGGTAGCCGTGCAATACCCGCTCCGCCAGCGCCGACCGATCTAGGCAATGGGCGATTCCCTGCCGCACCCGCACGTCCTCGAAAAAGTCGTGCCGCTCGTAGCCCGGGGCCGGGCTTATGCCAAAGGCCAATAACTCCCAGCGTGAGTCACGAGTGACGAATAACTCGATCGGGGGCTGGTTGGGCAGCGCGGCGAGCACCATATCGGCCGTGTCGTGGGTGACCACATCGCAGCGACCGGACAAGAGTTCCCGCGCCAGTATCGTCGGATCGGAAATGAAGCGAAATATGACCTCGTCCAGGTGGGGCAATCCCTCTGCGGCGCGGAAGTAGAGCGGGTTGCGCGCGACGGTGAGGTGGTCGCCGCGCACCCACTCGCGGAGGACGAAAGGTCCCCAGCCCAGTGGTCGCCGCGTCGAGCCTTCCGCCGTGAGCAGGTCGGCTGCGGGGACGTTCCCCCAGGCGTGGCGGGGCAGCGGATGCCAGAAATTGAGATAGTAAAAGTGGTCCAGCAATCCGGGCACGCCGCTCCAGACGACGGTGCGCGCGTCGGCGGCGCGGTAGCCAGCGGTGCGGAGGATGGTGTGTTTGTCGGCTGAGGTAGCGGCGGCGAGCTCGAAGGAGTAGACCGAGTCGTCGGCGGTGAGCGGCGCGCCGTCGGCCCAGTTCAGGTTGGGTCGGAGTGTGAAGGTGACGACCATGCGCTCCATCAGGATCGGCGCGCCGTCAAAGGTCACGCGCTGTCCCTCGGCGTCCTCGACCGTCACGCCGGGAGCCAATTCGGCCACGTCCCCACCGGCGGAGAGCACACGGTCGCCAGACTGGACGGCGAGGGTCTCCAGGGCGGCGCTGCCGTCGGCAAAGCTGGGCAGGTCGGTGAGAATGACCGGTTGGTGAGTGTAGGTGCGGTTATCGAGCGGCCCGTCGTAGATGGCCTGCCAGATGTGTCGGGCGGACGCACTATCGCTGCCGTAGAGGTAGAGGCTGTCAGGCTCGTCGGGCAGGCAGACGGTGAGGATTTTCGGCTCGGGCGTGGGGGAGGGGGTGGGCAAAGGCACGGAGGGCGGCGGCGCGGTCGGCTCCGTACACGAGGCGCACAAGATCAGGACGATCGAAATAACGAGTGGTGTGCGGGTCTTCAAGATTGGGAATTATCCTCCAATTGGACCACATCCATAGAAAGAGCCGGGGTAGCTCACTCCCATTCTACTTTTCGGCGTGACTCTTGTCAAGCGACATTCGCGCTGTCTGTGCGAGAATAATCACGCTACCTGGAACTTTGTGTGACGGAGGGAGAGATAGAGCCGAGGGGCGGTGCTGCCTGGCTTGACATTAAGAACGTTTGTTCGTATAATAACGGGAGGAGGTTGTGATGGACGCACTGGCGAAACTCGAGCTGCTGGGGCCGCCGACGTGTTTCGAGCCGGCCGAGGAAGTGGGAGCGCCCCAGTCACCCGGCAGGCGGGGGGACGATCTAGCGGGCGCCATCCACAATGCTGTGATGCCCAACGGCAAGCGCATCGCGCTGCTCAAGACAATGCTAACCTCCGCCTGCGAGCGAGATTGCGCCTACTGTGCTTTTCGGCAGGGGCGCGACTTTCGCCGCGCTACATTTACCCCCGATGAACTGGCTTCCCTTTTCATACAATTGCACCACAAGGGCATTGCCGAGGGCCTGTTCCTCAGCTCTGGCCTCGCCGGGGGTGGGCCTCGTGTCCAGGATCGTATTATCGCCACGGCCGAGATCCTGCGCCGGCGCTATGAATTCCAGGGATATATGCACGTCAAAATCATGCCAGGCGCGGAGCGGGAACAGGTGGCGGCGGCGATGCGGCTGGCCGACCGGGTCTCGGTCAACCTGGAAGCACCCAACGCCGAACGGTTGGCCCGACTTGCCCCGCACAAACTCTTTGCCGAGGAGCTATTGCAGCGGCTGCGTTGGATCGAGGAAATTCGGCGGGAACTGCCCGGCCGGTGGCCCAGTTCCACTACCCAGTTCGTCGTCGGCGCGGTCGGTGAGAGCGACGTGGAACTCTTGACCACGACCGAGTACCTGCACCGGCAGGTCGGCTTGGCGCGCGCTTACTTTAGCGGCTTTTCTCCGGTGCCCGATACGCCGCTCGAAGACCACCCCCCTATGCCCCCCTTGCGCGAGCACCGGCTGTATCAATCCTCATTCCTTCTGCGCGACTATGGCTTCACCGTCGAGGAACTTCCTTTCGACACGGGCGGCAACCTCCCGCTGGAAAGCGACCCCAAGCTGGCCTGGGCGCAGCGATATCTGGCTCATGCACCAGTAGAGGTCAACACTGCTGGCCGGCGCGACCTGCTGCGTGTGCCCGGCATCGGCCCTAAGGGCGTGGAGCGCATCCTGCGCGAGCGGCGGCGTGGCCGGCTGCGCGATCTGGCCGACCTGCGCAAGTTGAGGGTCATCACCCGGCGGGCCGCGCCTTTCATTTTGATGGACGGTCGCCGCCCGGCTCGTCAATTGACGTTGGGGATTTGAGATAGGGGATTTAGCATGACTGCCCCCACGTTTGACGAGATCAAGCGCCAGCGAGAGTTCAACTACCGCCGCACCCCTGAGCGGCGGTTGCACACCATCAAAGAGGCGCAAATCTTTGTCCAAGAGATGGGCTTTTGCCACTTTTGGCCGATCAAGGGAATAGAGACGCCCAATTTGTTCCACGCCATCGCCGGGCGGGTGCGCCCCGTGCCGATGGAGCACGCTGATCCAGACATCAGCAAGTGCTGGGGTTGGAAGGACGACGCGCTGGGCAAAAGGTGGTGGTACTATGGCAAGCTCCTGCGAAGGCGGGCTACGCTGGTTTCGCTAGACTTGCTGCCCGCTTTCTATGCCCTCAGCGAGAATTTCGGCAGCCTCGACGACTACCTGCAGGAGTACCGGGACGGCAAGATGACGGCCGAGGCCAAGCAAATCTATGAGGCGCTGCTGGAGCACGGGCCGCTGGACAAGGTGCGCCTGCGGCGCGAGGCGCGGCTGACGTCCGATAGCGCCAAGAGCCGGGTGGGCCGGGCGCTGGTCGAGCTGCAGGTCGGACTGAAGGTGCTGCCCGTGGGGGTGGCCGAGGCAGGGGCCTGGAACTACGCCTTCGTCTACGAGCTGTTCCAGCGCTGGTTCCCCGAAATCCCAGAGCAGGCGCGCGAGATTGGGCGCGGAGAGGCGCGGCGGGTGCTGGTGCAACGGTACCTGGACAACGTGGTCGCCGCAGACCACAAGATGATCGCCAAGGTGTTCCACGTGCTAAAGTGGACGCCGAAAGAGTTGGATCGCACCCTTGGGACGCTTCTTGACGAAGAGGTTATTCGGGAAGTGGAGGTTGAGAAGGGGGCTCGTTGCTGGTTTCAGAGCGTGCCTTGAAACTTGCATTGTAGGTCTGGTACATTTGTGACCATTGCCAAAAACCGTTTGCTTCATTCTGGCGCTTTACCTCTTTCATAGCAGATTGTGGTATAATTGAAGACACCCAAGTGGGTATCAAGGACAGTCTGGTGATCTGATCCAGAAGGAGCTGTCAAATGAGTGTCGAAGTTCATACCCTAACACCTCAATCGGGCCAGTTGGCCATTGATGTCCATCTTTCGGCCACGGTGAACGTCACAGCGTTTAGCGCCCGGCAAAAGGTCACAGGTTTCGTTGCCGACGAGATCAGCACAAATATGCACGCTGGTGAGCCAAGGTTGGTTGTCAGCGAGCGTATCTTGTGGCGTGTACCCGTTATCCTTTCTATGCCTCCCAATGGCGATCGAGGCGAGGTCGGCACAATAGATGTGGATGTCGAGACCGGCCAACTGGTTGTCAACCAGTCACTCATCGAGGAGATTGTGCAGCGTGCCGAGTACCTTGCTGAACATCCCACATCAACCTCAACGTAGCGATGGAGATTGCCTAGCAGCTTGTGCTGCAATGGTATTGGAGCACCTCGGCATATCTGTTGGCTATGATCGCCTGCTTCGGTTGCTGGATGTGAAACCCTACGGCGCGCCAGGTTCGCGTTTGAAGAACTTGGGCGACCTCGGCGTGAACGTTCGCTATGCACTGGGTACGTTGCAGGAATTGCTCGAGTATCTGGCCGATGGAAAGTCGTGTATCGTGCTCGTTCGTACTGGGCAATTGCCTTACTGGGATTATGCCACCGACCACGCGATAGTCGTCATTGGTTTCGATGAAGAGGCAGTATACGTGAACGATCCGGCCTTTGAGCAAGCGCCCCAGCGCGTTCCCCAAGCCGATTTCGAACTTGCCTGGATGGGGTTCGACTATCGGTACACGGTGATTTGGCGTTGAGCATGGTTTAGCCCTCTTTCCGCTATAGTTCCCGCTTTGTGGTAAGCTGTCAATAGTTCAACCAACTCCTGCAATACGTAGAATGGAGGCAGGCAGGGCTGCCGTAGTTCTATGGTACAATTTCCCCGAGAACTATGGCTCTCTCGACGACTATCTCCAGGAATACGCCGACGGCCTGATGACGGCCGAGGCCAGGGCAATCTACGAGGCAATTCTCGAACATGGGCCGCTAGATACCGTCCGTCTGCGTCGTGAGGCACGAATGAGCGCCGCGAGCGCCAAAAGCCGTTTCGACCGGGCGCTGGTGGAGCTGCAAGTGGGACTAAAAGTGTTGCCCATTGGCGTGGCCGAAGCCGGGGCATGGAACTATGCGTTAATCTATGAGATTGTGCAGCGACACTTCCCCGAACTACCAAAGCAAGCACGCAACATCAAGCGCAATGAGGCCCGCCACACACTCCTGCCAAGATATTTGGACAGCGTGGTTGCCGCTGACCGGGCGATGGTTGCCAAAGTTTTTCACGTCTTCAGATGGACGCCAACTGAACTGAATCGTACTGTCGCTACATTGCTGGAAGAAGGCGCAATCCAAGAAGTAAGTATCAAAGGCCTGAAGCGACCCCAGCTCGTTTCGAGCCGTGCTCTGGATCGGACGTAGTAAGGTCTTGCCCGCCATCGAGGCACGCGTTCTGACCCTCGGAGGTGACTGATCTTACCATCCAGTATCGTATATTGGCTCTTGCTTTGGGATCCTCTTTGCCTCAGCCTCTGTACCTATCCTCATCACGCCCAGTTCCCCGGCCATCTTGATCGCACAAACGCGGGGCAGCAATTCTCATTGCGTCATTGCGAGCCCCGGGAAAAACGTCCGGAGCTCGCAATGACACCTCAAATGTAACTGCTCAGCTCAGACCTCCGAGGTCTTTGACAACCGTTTCGCCCACTGCAAATGTTTAAAACGACCAATGTTTTGCGCTTGAATAAGCTGCAATGAGACCTCGGAGGTCTAATAGCTACCAAGCTGAGCAGTTACCCTCAAATTGAGAATTGCTACACACGGGGGCTCCACCCGGCATCCTGGGGAATACCCAACTTGGCGTACACATTCGAGAGATGGTTGCGGATGGTTACCGGGGAGATCAACAGCCGATCCGCGATCTCACAGTTCGACATCCCCTCTCCGGTCAGGTACAACGCATCCAGTCGGGGCGTTTATCGCTTGGAGTTCGATCAATCGGAAAACAGACTCGCTGCGAAAGCCCGTACCTTCTTCCCATTGAAAAATGCCCCGCGGCACACTATAATATGATTGGGTCCTCGTGTGCTTGGCCGTGCTGACCACACGGGCCGCATAGCTGCGCTCGCTCGGGCGCGGGTCTTTTCAATGCCTGGAGCCATTCGAAAGGAGCAACATGAATTCTCTTTACAAACCCTCGTATCGCGTGTTGTTGATCGTCGGTCTGGGCCTGGGAGCCATAGCCCTGCTGCTGACCGCTCTGTCCCTGCCGCTGCGCGCCGCGCCGGCCGACTATCCGTTCCCTGCTGGGGAAACCCTCACCCCGCTCGGCGCGGGCCAGCCCGACGCGCTGCAACGCCGCAACGCTTACAAGGAACTGTGGCACCACCTCTACCACCACGACCATCCCGACCTGGCCTGGACCGCCGTCACAGCCACTGTGAATGGCAGCGACTATGCGCCGGGCGCCATTCTGGGCGACCTGAGCGGCGATTTTGCCCAGGTGACCGCGTCCGGGGCCTTTAGCGTGCCCCGCTCCTTCGCCCTCCACCCGCGCCGCGTCGCCCTGTATTACGGCACCGCGCGCGACGAGTTTGACCAGCTCGTCGTCTGGGAGGAGGGAGATTTCGAGCAACTCTTCCGCGTCTACCTGTGGTGCGAGGAGACGCCATCCGGCTGCCCCTACTTTGACACTCTCACCGAGACGCAGATCGTCTCCGACCTGGCGGACTATGACGTGCTGATCCTGCCAGCGATCCGCGTCGGCTACGCCGGCGAGGTAGTTGCCGCCCTGGGACCAGACGGCCTGGTCGCCATCCACGACTTTGTCGAGAGCGGCGGCTTTCTCTACGCCCAGTCGGACGCGGCCTACGTCGCCGAAGCGGCCGGGCTGGTGGCCGCCGGCACTGTAGACCTGGATACCCGTGTCACCGACCCGGACAACGCAGGCCAGTTGGACGTCCTCCTGCCCGATCACCCCCTGGCCTTCTCGTGGCTGGCCGACGAGACCTACGTGCTCGACGAGCCGCTCATAACCGCCACGGCCGGCATCAGCGTCGTCGCCACCTTCGCCGACACCTCTCAACCCGGCTCGGTCGCCATCGGCGTGGCCACGCCCGGCGACGGGCGCGTGGTGCTCGTAAACGGGCATCCCTCCGACGACATCGCCTACCACCCACAGGTGCTCGACGCGCTGCTGTGGGCCAGCGCGGAGCGGGCGGGCATCTATGGCACGCTGTGCCAGCAGTACTCGGACGCCGTGGGATGTGACACGATCCCAGCCTACGAACCGGGCGTACCCGTCGCCGTCACCACCACCTTCAAGAACTATTGGGACGGCCCGCTGGCCGACGTCGTGATCACCGAGACGCTGCACGAGGGCTTTACCACGACGCTGGGTGACATCTCCCCCGCGCCGGCCAGCCTCGTCGCTAACCCCGACGGCACGGCGACCATTGTGTGGACGGCGAGCCAGGCCCTGCCCGGCGACACGCACTTTACCTACGTCGCCTACACCAGCGCACCCTCCGGCACCGCGCATCACGCGCTGGTCAGCACCGCCCGGGCCGACTATGTGGATGCTTTCTGGCCCACCGAGTACCATCCGGCGGGCCTCCCGCGCCACGTGGTGCGCAACGAGCTGTGGGTGAACGCGCTCATGGCAGCGCGCCTGGTCGGAGATCGAGACATCGAGCTGGACGGCCTCTACCCGCTGCCGGCCGAGGGCTACTATTTCGACATCGCTCTGACGTTGGAGAACAAGGAAGAGACCGGCGCGGATCACGTCGTCGTCACCGACGTCGTGGCGCTGCTCTCGCCCATCGTGGACGTGGACGACCAGCGCATCGTGCCGCAGGTGATCACCGATAGCTGGGGCATCAGCGACACCGACTCGCTCTCGCAGAGCCTGTTCGCCGCAAACGAGGTCTTTTTCTACGACACGCCGGTCCCCATCTACCCCCTGCCGGATCACATGGACGGCGTGGCGATCCCGGCCACCGGCACCTTTTACACCCTCACCGCCTGGGAGAACGGCCCGCGGTCGGTCTACACGTATACCGGGAACTTTACCACCACCGCCGGGCTGACCAACTCGATCGCCATCCCACCGGAGTATGCGGCGTACATCACCGTCACCGCCGAGGGCGACATCCTGCTCCCGGCGCTGACGATGGTGTGGGATTTTGGCGCGCTGCCGGCCTACGACTACCAGGAGCCCGCCGTGCGCTACGGTCTCTTTAGCCACGAGCTGCTCAACCGCACCGTCTCTTTTGCCAGCGACCCCGTCAGCCCCAGCCTGGTGCTGAACGGGTCCGGCGGCTCGGTCTATACCAATCTGGGCGGCCACCCCATCCCCTACCACGAGTATCTCTCCAGCGGCATCGTCCACATCCCCGAACCGCCAGAGATGCCGCGCGTGGCCTACAGGGACGTGTGGAGCCGTACGCAGGAGATGGAACTGCGCACCGTGTTCTACGACATTGTGCCCTTCCCGCCGCCGGAATACCACGCTGTGGTCAACACCACCTTCGAGATGAAGGTCGACCGGGATGGCGACGGGCGCGGCGAGGTGCGCGAGCTCGAGTTCCCCGCCCGCGAGGGAGCCGACCTGGTGCTGTACCTCAAGTCGTGGTCCAACTTTCACCCCGACATGCCGCCGCTGGAGCAGGACGAGACCCTGATCGCCCAGGGCATGTTCCGCGGGCGCGGCTTTGCCCTGGAGCCGATGACCGGCGACTGGTGGAGCTCGTGGAGCTCCCCCGAGCTGCAAGGGGTGCCCAACGCCACCATCCTGACCGACGTGGTCAGCGTGCCCGCCTACGACTATCTCTACTTCCAGCAGTACCTGGAGAGCCAGCAGCGCGAGGCGATCTATATCAGCGCCACGCTGGCCACCTATCCCGACTTTCACCGGGAAGGGGTGATCAAGATAGACGAGGGGGCGCGGTTTGTCTATCACCAGAAGGCGGTCGGCCCCAGCCGGTACGAGGTGTACGACAGCCACGTGCAGGCGGTGTTCGGCCTCTCCGCCGACGCCCGCACCCACAAGGCGGTGGCCCCGGTGCTCGTGGCCACTTTTGACGACCACGTCTACCACCTGGTGCGCATCGAGGATCCGTGGGACCCGCGCTGCGTGGGCTGGGAGCCGTTCATCAAGTCCTACGGCTTTGGCGACCTGGCGGCGACAGTCTACGTGGGCGGGCGACACGGGACGGAGCTGCTCTGGCCGCGCGTCGCCCCAGGCGAGGAAACCCAGATCCGCCTCGAGATCCGCAATAACCAGGACGGCATCACGCTGACCAACTTGACCATCACCCCCACCGCGCCGGCGGGCATCACCGTCACCGCTCGCAGCGTGACAGAGACGGAGGCCATCGAGCCGATCTTTTTCGACTTTCCGTTCCTGCACCAGACGGTGGTCGGCGACGGCTGGCGCACGGTGTGGTACTATGACGTGGCGGTCAGCCCGTCCTTTACCGACACGGGCAAGGTCCACCAGGTCACCTTCGAGGTCAGCGCCGACGGGCTGCCGGGTGACTTTGAGGTCCCGGCGGCCGAGATCGGCGTGGGCGACCCCGGCGCGTGCGTCAAGACGGTGTGGGGCCAGGCCACCGGCATGCAGCTGGAGGACCTGCTGCCACCGGGCGTCTCGCCGGAGGACGCACGCCTGGCCAACAGCGGCGAAGCGACGGCGCTGGAGGGCGCGTTGGCCGTGGGCGACGAGATCTCGGCCACTACCATCTTTGCCGACCTGCGGCCCGTCTCCTTCATCACCACGCCCGTTACAGGCGGCACGCTGGTCTCTTTCACTCTGCCCACGTCCGATACCTACGACGCGACTCAGATGCCGTGGCTGGAGGACGGGAACCGCCTCGGCGAGGTGTACGTCGTGTTCAAGTCCCACGCCGAGTTGGAAAGCAGCGGCACCGAGATCATCAACTTTGGCCCCACCATCACCTACACCGATGACTTTGCCCAGGTGTACACCCACACGGGCGACCTGCAGACGGTGGAGGTTCACGGCGCGGTGCTCAGCGCCACATACACTGTGGAGGTCATCACCGACACGACCACGGGGGAGGTGGTGGCCGGCCCGGTGCCGGGCGTGCTGAACGAGGTGGCGGTGACCGTGGACGTGTTCAACTGGGGTGACTATATCGCCGACGACGGGGCGATCACCATCACCTTTGCCTCCGGCGTGACGCCGACGGCCATCAGCGGCGGCCTGCTGTCCGCCTCGGGCGCTGACTGGATCGCCGTCACCATCCCCGACATTCCGCCCGGCGGGCGCCACCAGGTCGGCCTGGTGCTCCAGTTCGTACCAGAAGGCGGCGGGCCGGTGTACCTGATCATCGCTCACACGGATGGGCGCTACGAGCATAACTTTGGATTCGCGGGCCTCTCGGAGCGCACGGTGGTCGTCGAGGACCGGCTGGCGGGGCCGCTAGAGATCGGCGCGGCTGCCCGGTTCGAGCACGTGTACCTGCCGCTGATCCTTGGAAGATATGCGGCGCTGCCGGACCTGATCGTCAGCGACATCGTCGTCACGGCGGACGACGTGCAGGTCACCATTGAGAACGTCGGCAACAGCGCCGTTACGGACGATTTCTGGGTCGACGTCTACGTTGATCCCGATCCCGTCCCCACCGGCGTCAACCAGGTGTGGTACGACGGCCGCTCGGAGCAGGGCATCGTGTGGGGCGTGACCGCCTCGCAGGCGCCGATAGCTCCCGGCGACGCCATCACTCTGAGGATAAACGGGCCGTACTATTCCGCCTTTTACAGCACGTTCGCCGGGCCGCTGCCCGCAGGCACCCAGGTGTGGGCGCAGGTCGACGCGGTCAATATAGACACCACTTACGGTGGTGTGCTGGAGACCCACGAGGCCGGCGGCGGGGCGTACAACAACATCGCGCAAGTCGTGGTGGGACAGTGACAGTAATTCCCGTTTTGAAGCCGCACCGCCGTAAAACAGGCGGTGCTGGCTAGTTTTTTCCTAGCATCGGCTCTTTTAGGCCGATGCACCTAAGCTAGAATTGCCAAAACGGGAATTGCTGGGACAGTGATGCAGCCAGAAGAGGAAATCGTCTGATGAGAAACTACCGGATCGGTCTGCGAATCGCCATACTCGCCTGCGCCACGCTGCTGGTCATTGGCATACTGCCGCTGGCCAGCGTGGCCCGGGCGGACCTGCCGCCCCGCCCCAGCCCGCCGCCGGCGGGTTCAGACGGCGGCAAGTCATCAACCGGCGTATCGATCGTGCTGCGCGCCACGTTTGGCCCTGGCTGGCCCTGGGACCGGGTTCACTGGCAGGAGCTGTGGACGGTGGTCGAATGGCAGGGTATAGAGGGAACGTGGCACCCTGTCGAGGGCTGGCAGGGGACGCTGGACGGGATCACTGTTGCAGAAAATGGGGACGTCGTCGGCGAGAAAGCGTGGTGGGCCTACGAGCCCAACCTGGGCAAAGGGCCATTCCGCTGGCTGGTATACGAGGGGCGCGCTGGTCGCCTGATCGCTGCCAGCGATCCATTCCATCTGCCGGAGCTTGTGAACCAGCGGGACGTCGTGGAGATTTCGTTGACGCACTGATTTTCGGACCGTGCGAGGGGATGCAGAGCAACGCGCTTCCCTACCATTCTATTTGGCCGGGGTTGACCCTGCTCCGATCAAGGAAAATGGCCTATAACACTCTCAGCCTGTTTTCCGCACTTTATGATAGCAAGTGTTCGTAGTAAGCGCGGATGCAGACATCCGTCCGGAACGAAGTAGAGTGCCATCGAACGCCACTCCGCTACGCGCGGATACACGGTATCCGT